>OCHD01000081.1_pt1 | contig 125039 bp, 94 predicted proteins | sample 1538481 | NCBI WGS metagenome assembly OCHD01 (sample SAMN04571699, study PRJEB22368) | human gut metagenome | biome: human gut; material: stool | host: Homo sapiens | place: Luxembourg | collected 2012-09-07
TTAAATTCATATAATAATAATTTTGCCCGTGAACATTACTCATTTTCTTGTAAAATATTTTCTATTTTTCATTCCAATCAAACGTCATTAAATAAAATTTAAGTGTTATAGTTGGAACCAATGCTTGGACAACATAATCATTTCTTAATGAACTGTAACAGGAATAAAAACTCAACTATTGATTTTCTTGACAAATATGCTATTTGCTAGTAAAATATAATAGAATAAGTATAAGGAGAAATTTATGCAAAATAATAATAGAAAAGTATTTGAAACATTCATATCTAGAACTAAAATTTATTTAGCAATTATTTTAGTTTTATTAATTATTATGTGTGTTGAAAACAATAAATTAATAATACCTAGTATTATAGTATATTTAGCAATAGTTGGATATACTTATTATGCAAATCGAAAGAGAAAAAGTGAAATATCAGAGACATTGCAAGATCTAACTTTAACAGTAGATTCAGCAGCTAAGACAAGCTTAATTAATTCGCCTTTCCCTCTTATTATAATGGAGACTGATGGAAACATAATATGGAAAAGTTCAAAATTTAATTCAGAATTTATGGATGTTGATATTAATTCATATATGAATGATTTAAGCATAGAACTAAGAAGCGATATAGAGAGCAGAGAAGATAAGAAAAATAGAGATATTGTAAGACAAATTACTATAGGAAATAGAATCTATAAAATAATAGGAAGATATGTAGATTTTAAAAACAAAGACAGAGATAAAAAAGGCAAAAAGGAATATATGATAATTTTACATTTTATAGATGATACTGAAAATGTAAAACTTCAAAAAGAATATAAAGATTCAAAGTCTTGTGTTGGAATTATCATGGTAGATAACTATGAAGAAACGATAAGAGGCTTAGATGCAAGTGAAAAACCAATTGTAACAGCAGAAATTGATAAAAAGATGTATGACTGGGCAAGCTTAACAAATGGAGTGCTAATTAAATCAGACAGAGATAGATATGTTTACTTATTTGAACAAAGATATTTAGAAACTTTAAAAGAAGATAAATTTAGTATATTAGACAAAATAAAGGAAATTGATACAAAAGAAAAGGTACAATTTACTTTAAGTATAGCAGTATCAAACGAAGGTTTAACAGATAAACAAAAATATGAATCAGCACAAGGTGCTATGGATGTAGTATTAGGACGTGGTGGAGATCAAGCAGTTATAAGAGAAAATGAAATATATAAATTTTTTGGAGGAAGAGCTGAAGAAGTAGAAAAAAGAACAAAGGTAAAAGCCAGAGTGGTAGCACATGCTCTAGAAAATCTAATAAAAGAATCAAAAAAAGTTATGATTATGGGTCATAATAATCCAGATATGGATAGTATAGGTTCTTGTATGGGAATTTATCGTTTAGCAAAAACTTTAGATACTAATGCATATATTGTAAGCAGTGAAGATGTTCCAGCATTGAAAGCCTTTAATAGAGAATTAGATAAAGATTCAGAATATGAAGATGTTATTATAAATAAAGAAGTAGCAATGGAGAACGTAGATGAAGATACTTTGTTAGTAGTTGTAGATACTCATAAGGTTAATTATGTAGATGCACCAGAATTATTAAAAGAAGTCAAAAAAATTGTGATTGTTGACCATCATAGGAGAAGTGCAGATTACATTGAAAATGCTACTCTTATGTTCCAAGAAGTTTATGCTTCTTCTGCTGCAGAATTAGTAACAGAGCTATTACAATATGCAGAAACTAAAATCAATTTGAAAACAATTGAAGCAGAGAGTTTATATGCAGGAATAATGATGGATACAAAAAACTTTACTTTTAAAACAGGTGTTAGAACATTTGAAGCAGCAGCATATCTTCGTAGATGTGGAGTAGATATTATTAGAGTAAAGAAATGGTTCCAAAGCGACTTAAAAAGTTTTAATACAATAGCTGATATTGTGAAAAGAGCGGATATTGTAAATACTACGATAGCAATATCAATTTATGATAAAACATCAAAAGAAGCTAGTTTAATTTGTGCAAAAGCGGCTGATGAATTATTAACGATTAGTGATATAACTGCATCTTTTGTTCTAGGAAATACAGGAGACAAAATTTGCATTAGTGGACGTTCTATAGGTGATATAAATGTACAAGTAATACTAGAAAAATTAGGTGGTGGAGGTCATATCACTTTAGCTGGTGCTCAAGTAGAAGGAATGACGATAGAAGAAACAAAACAAGAATTAATAAACCGAATCAATGAATATTTTTCAGAAATAGAAAATTAACAAAAGATAGGAGCTATTTTTAATGAATATAATAAAAAAATTCAGAAAAAGCGAAAAAGGGTCTATTACAGTAATGGTATTGTCAGCTATGTTGTTTTTAATAGGGACTATAACAGTTTCTTATTTTGCAATGTCTAATAAATCTATTGACCAAAATAAGAAGGTATCACAAATAGCTAAACAATATAAAGCTAGTGACGAAGATATGGAGAACGAGTACCAAAAAGCTGTGAATAATTTAAAAGTTGAAGATTATGTGAAAGTAGGAGACTATGTGGATTATAATCCAACAATAGCGAGCAAAGATGGAACAAAAGTAGAAGAAAGTAAGTTGAGTTATACATCACCTATTGGAACTGCGTCAGAGCACGGAAATGGAAAGACTGAACAAACCTTTAAAGCAACGGCGGACACAAAATGGAGGGTTTTAAGTATAAAAAATGGTACAGTAGAATTGATATCAGAAAATGTTATAAAAACATTTGATACAAATTCGGAGTTCGTTTTAAGAGGCGCTAGAGGATATTTATATGCAGAGCAAGAGTTAAATGAGGCATGTAAAATATTTGGGTATGGATATGGTGCTGATATAACAAAAGGAGGAAATTATACAGTAGGAGGTCCATTAGATACATTAGTTACAGGTAAAATAGAAGGAACAGGGGCAAGAAGTATAACAGTAGAAGATATTAATAAAATAGCTGGTGTATATGAAGAAAATGGTCAGATGAAATATAGTGATGGGACTATAATAAATAGTAATTATGGAGATACTACGAAACCAACAGAAAATATTAAATTCCCAACTATAGATATTAACAAAGGAGATAATATAACAGGAATATCAAAATTGGCACAATTAAAAAATGTAAAAAATACAGAGTATTCATATACAAAAGATAAAATGGCAAACCAGGATATATCGGAAATCTTATTTGGAAATAATTATTGGCTTGCTTCTCGCAGTATAAATACGGAAAGTACGTATGATTTTTGTGTTAGCTATGTGTATGGTCAAAATGTTTACATAGGAAATGCTGGAGTATGTTATGATTTGGATGGTAATTTTATAGAAAGAGATTTATCAGGAACAATAAGACCAATAGTAACTTTAAAAAAGAATGTTATAGATTTGTCTAATATTGATAGTAATCCCGAAGGAATAAATGTATGGCATTTGAAATAATTGTTGTAACATAATAAAAGTACAGAGAAACTTCTGTACTTTTTGATTTTTTCCTTGAAAAAACGTTATATATGTTGTAAAATAAGAAACGATAGAAAGGCGTGATAATATGAAGGTAATATTAAAAGCAGATATTAAAGGGGTAGGAAAAAAAGATGAAGTTATTAATGCATCAGATGGATATGCAAGAAATTTTTTATTTCCTAAAAATTTAGCAGTAGAAGCAAATGCTGAGAATATGAGTAAATTAAAGGCAAAAAAAGATTCTAATGCATATAAGAAATCACAAGAAAAAGAAGAAGCAAAAAAAATAGCAGAAAAACTTTCTAAAATATTATTAAAAATTCCAGTAAAAGCTGGAGAAAATGGAAAAATATTTGGTGGAGTTTCAGCAAAAGAAGTTTCAGATTTATTGAAAGAAGAATATAAAATAGAAGTAGATAAAAAGAAAATAGAACTAAAAGAGACAATAAAAACATTAGGTGTTAGAACACTAACAATAAAGTTATACGAAGGAGTAATAGGAAATTTAAAAATTGATGTAATAAGTAAATAGATTCAAAATTAAGATATTTTGAGTTTGAAAAACAATGTTCAGAATATTTGGGGGAATTAAAATGGAATTAGGAAAAGTACCACCACATGATTTGGAAGCAGAACAAGCAATTATTGGTAGTATGCTTACTGATAGAGATGCTGTCATATCAGCAATAGAGATACTAAAAGAAGAGGATTTTTACAGAGAAGATAATAAAGCAATTTATACAGCAATTTTAAATTTATATAATCGTGCAGAGCCAATTGATATTATTACAGTAAAATCAGAGCTTGAATCAATGGGAAAATTTGAACAAGTAGGTGGATTAGAATATTTAGCAGAATTACCAGAAAAGGTTCCAACAACTGCTAATGCAATGAAATATATCAAGATAGTAGAAGAAAAATCAACTTTAAGAAGATTAATAAAAACAGCAAATGAAATAATAGAATTAGGGTATAGTCCAACAGAAGATGTTGAAGATATTATGGAAGGTGCAGAAAAGAAAATCTTTAATATAATGCAAGAAAAAAATCAAAAAGGATATGCACCAATAAAAGATGTTTTGGTAGAAAGTTTTACAAAATTAGAGGAATTATATAATAGAAAACAACATATTACAGGTGTTCCATCTGGATTCACAGAGTTAGACTATAGAACAGCAGGATTTCATGGATCGGAATTAATTTTAATTGCAGCAAGACCAGCTATGGGAAAAACAGCTTTTGCATTAAATATTGCAACAAATGCTGCAGTGAAAGCAAATGTCCCAGTAGCAGTATTTAGTCTGGAAATGTCAAAAGAACAATTAGTAAACAGAATATTGTGTAGTGAATCTATGGTAGACAGTAACAAAGTAAGAACTGGAAAATTAGAAGAAGATGACTGGACAAAACTTGCTGGAGCAATAGGACCTTTGTCAGAGGCTGAAATTTTTATTGATGATACACCAGGTATTAATATTACGGAAATTAGGGCGAAATGTAGAAAGTTAAAGTTAGAAAAAAATATTGGAATGGTAGTTATTGATTATTTACAATTGATTCAAGGTTCTAATAAAAGAGGGGGAAGTCGTGAACAGGAAATCTCTGAAATTAGTCGTTCATTAAAGATATTAGCAAAAGAGCTAGATGTTCCAGTAATTGCATTATCACAATTATCAAGAGCTGCTGAACAACGTCCTGATCATAGACCAATGCTTTCAGATTTAAGGGAATCTGGAGCTATAGAACAAGATGCCGATATCGTTATGTTTTTATATAGAGATGATTATTATAATCAAGATAGTGAGAAAAAGGATATTGCAGAAATTATTATTGCAAAACATAGAGGTGGTTCGACAGGAACTGTTGAATTGTTATGGCTTGGAAGTTATACTAAGTTTGTCAATTTGGAGAGAAGATTTGATGACTAATAATAAGAAAGAAGATTTAAAAGCAACAGTAAATATAAACTGTTGTTTTTTGTGTGGTAAATTTAAGTTCTAGTATTTTTAAATTGATTGATATAAAATTATTGAAAAAAATTCAAATGTGATATAAAATAAAAAGGCAAACTGGAAAGAGCTAAGATACAGAGGAGAAGAAATATAAATGCATATATTATTCATCAAAATTGAATAAAAAAGAGAAAAATAGGTAAAATAAAAAAAAGGAGAAACTAAAGATGGATGAAAAAAAAGAAGAAAAAATTGTAATAGAAAGTCAGAAAGAAGAAATAAAAACAGATACGGAGAAAACAGAAAGAAGCAGAAACAGAATAACTAAAATTAAACAAATAAAGGTAAAAAAAGGAATTAGAAATGCAGTAATAGTAGTTATAGCTATAATAGCAATATTTATAGCAATGTTAATACTAGACAAAAGTCAACATACATTTAATGGACAGGTATTAAAGTTGGTAGGAATAACAGAGAAGAAACAAGAAGACGAAGAAGATAAAAAAGAAAGAGCAAAAGCAGTAAAAGTAGCACAAGAGAAGTTTAAAGAACTAGGAGAAAAAACAAAAAAAGAAAATCTAGAGGTATTAAAGATAAAAAGAAAAGGAGAATACTATTATTATATATCGGCAAAAGAGAATACTGTAGAAGTAAGAATAAAAGATAATAAAATAACAAGGGTAAACAGTATACCAATAGAAGAATAAAAAGCAAAGGAGCTAAAGTGGAAAACAATCCATATTAGCTTTTTTTTTGGCTTTAAAAACATATATTTTTACAAATAGTAATTCAGCTAAATCTTATTATGTGAAAGTAGGAAAAGCTAAGATCCCTAAGGAAAATAGTAAAAGATAAAATAAATGTAACAAAGATGTAAAAGAAATGACAAAAAGGTAGTTAAGAAAGAAGAGCCGTAAAAGTAGAATCGTAAAATGCATATAGACATAAATTGACTCTAAACGACAAATAAGATAAATTAGAATTATAAGAAAATAAGATAGGGTAAAAAGTAATAAAACAAAGAAAAAATACAAAGAAAGCCGATTTTATATAAAAGAAGTCAGGAAAAGGAGGAAATGCAATGCTACAAGAAGCCCTAAAAGAAGCATTAAAACATGTTTTAATAATAATAGCAATAGCAATGGTAACAATAGTGAGTATGCCAATAGAAAAAGCATATGCAAGTACTCTAGAACCAACAAGTGACCAAAAAATAGAATATAGAGCAATATCACAAGAAATAGTAAACGGGAAAAAACAACTAATAATAGAAGTAAGAATACGAAAATTAAACTTTAAGGGAATAGATTTAAGATTACAATATGATACTGCTTTATTAACACCTTCGGATATAGAAACAAATACAGCAATAGACGTAAATGATGCAGATGACATACCAAGTAATTTCACATATGTAAATGGATTTGAAAAATATATGGATATGTTAGAAGTAGAGGGAACACAAGGCGAATTAAGAATGGTGTATTCAATATTAGGAGAAGATGAAAGAACAGGAACAAATGAATATTATAAAGAAGAAACAGTAAATGAACCAATAGTAGAAGTAACAGACGAAGCTATAATAGGAAAAATAAGTTTTCAAATGGAAGATGAAACAGCAATAACTACAGATGATATTAAATTAAAAACAGGAAGCACATCACCAACAACAGGAATAAAAGTAGTAACAAGTGAAGCAAACATCTATCAAGCACAGTCATTATTTGAATTTACATTAGATTTGACATCAAAAAATGCAAACTTATCCAAAATAGAGATAAGTAATGGAAATGATGAAAATGAAGACTACAGAAAATATGATTTAAATCCAATATTTGAAAAAGAAACATTAGAATATGAAACAAAAATACTAGAATATGTAGATACAGTAGACTTAAATATACAAGCAGAAGATGCAAACTCAACAATAAAAATAAAATATCCCAAAAGAGATGATGATGGAAAAGCAGAAAGAGACAATAATGGAAACATAATATATGAAGAAAAACAAATAAGTCAAGAACTTCCAGAAAAAATAACACTGAACCAATTAGGAGAAGAAGACACAATAGTAGAAATTACGGTAACTGCAGAAGACGGAGTAACAGAGAAAATATATAAAATACATATAAAAAGACCATATGGAAAAATAAAAGGAAAAGTACAGCTAGGAGATGGACTAAAAGAAAGTATGTATGAATCGTATGGGATAGAAATGAAGTTTATAGCAGACATAAGAATATATAAGCAAGGACAAGTAAATTGGGATGATATTATACCAGGAAATCTTTCATTAGATGATGTAGATAATAAACAAATAGAAAAAGAAACAAAATCAGATAATGATGGAAACTATGAAATATATGCGATTCCAGGAGAATACGATTTTTATATAGAAAGAAAAGGATTTTTAGCAGACATAACAACCAAAATGACAATAAACGAAAATGATGAAATAGATTTAGGAACAAAGATTCTATATGAGGGAGATGCGGACAGAAGCGGAATAATAGATTTAAATGATACGATAGAAATAGTAAATAGTATGGGAGCAAATATGGGAGATAGTACATATTTAGAACAATATGACTTTGGACAAAAAGACGTTGTATCATTAGATGATATGGTAAGTGTAGTAACAAACCTATATAAAACAATAACAATACAAGATTACACAGGATAATGAAAAAATGCTAATAACCCCAATTGCACAAAAACAAAAGTAAAAAATACAAAAGAAAAATAAAAAAATGTAAAGAAGGAGAAGAAGATATGAAAAAAGAGAAAAAGGTGGCACTTATAACATTATTGGTAATGATATTAAATATGTTTTCACCATACAGTATATTATTTAATAACATATCAAATGCAGCAACAGGAGTATTAGGAGATGACCCAATCATATTAAACAACTTAGGAGTAACAACAAAAGGATCAAACAAAATACTAACAGTAGAAATAGCTGCAGTAACAGAAGCTGTCTTAAATGGATTCGACTTCCAATTTAAAATAGATACAAGTAAAATAACACCATGTAACAAAAACACAGGAGCAGCAACAACATCACTAGGAATGATAATGTCTCAAAGCGATTACTTCTTAGGAACATTACAAGTGAAAAACTATGACAGAAATACAAATCAATTTCATTTCCTTGCAACAGAGCCATCAGGAGGAACAGATATAGCAGACAATGGATACATTCCAGGGCAAGTAGGAGATGATGCAATAGATGTAAATGGACAAGGATATTCGGTATACTATCCAATATTAAAGCTATCATTTAAATTAGATAGTTCAGTAGATGAAAATAGTTTACCATCAGACCTATTTACATTGGTACCATCAGGAGCAGGATTACCAACAGGATTAAAAGTAAATTACACAAATGAATCAGGAATAAGAATAAGTAAAGATTTGCCATTAGCGACGAAAGGATTTACAAACGCAGAAAAACAAATAGCATCAATATCAGTAAAAACAAATCCAACAACAACAGCATATGAACATGGAGATACAATAGATTTAACAGGAGGAGTAATCCAAGTAACATATGATGACAACTCAACAGAATATGTAGATATGATAGATCCATCAGTATCAATAGCAACAGGTTCACCAGCAGATGTGAATAATCCAATTGTAAAGTTAGATTATAAAGGACAAGAGACAAGTTTTAATATAACAGTAACAGACCCAATTCAATCATTATTAGTGGCGACACCAATGACACAGGGAGAATATGATCATGGAGATACATTAAATTTTGCAGGATTAACATTATCAGCTGTAACAAAAAGTGGATCAACAACAACAATATCAAGTACAACACCAGGATTAACGATAAGTGAAACAACAGCAAATATAAATTCACCAAACTTTACAAAGACATCAGGAAGTAGTGATGTAGAAGTAAGAGGAACACAGGTAATAAAATTCACATATGATGGAAAAACAGCACAACAAACAATAATAGTAAATGACAAAATAGCTAGTATAAATGTGGTGACACAGCCAAACAAAACAGTATTCAAATATGGAGAAACATTAGACATAACAGGAGCAACAGTAAAGGTAACATTGGAAAGTGGAGATACAACTAATATAAACTTACCAGATGGAAGTGCAACAGTATCAGCATTTGATAATACACAAACAGGAAGTAAACAAAACTTAACAGTAACAATAAACAACAAAACAGCATCAGAAACAATAGATGTAGAAGCATATAACTATGTTAAAGAAACAACTCTAACAGAACCAACAAAAGTAGACTACAAATATAATGAAGACCTAGATGTAACTGGAGGAAGAATAAAAGTAAACTGGGCAAATGGAACAGTATCAAATGTAAATCTAACAACAAGCATGGTAACAGGATATAACAAAACACAGTTAGGGGTACAAACATTAACAATATCATATACATTTACATATACATTGTCAGATGGGGCACAAATACAAGATCCAATAACAATGACATATGAAGTAGAAGTTACGAACCCAGCAAAAACAATAACAATTACACCACCAACAAAAACAGAATATGAACATGGAGATTCGTTAGATTTTACAGGTGGAGAGATAGAAGTAGCATATGAAGATGGAACAACACAAACAAAACAAATAACAGCTGATATGGTAAAAGAAAGTAGCGGAAGTTTAGTAAATATGGCTCCAACAGCATCTGATTACGTAAATAATGAAGTATCAAAAACATTAGTAATCAAATATAAAGAAGACAGTGTAACAGGAACAGTAAATTATCCAATCAAAATAAAAAATGTTGTAAACAAAATAGAGATGTCAACAAATCCAACGAATACAACATATAACATAGGAGATACATCATACAAGTTAGCAGGAGGGGCAATCAAAGTAACAAGAAAAGCAGGAAACACAGAAATAGTAGCACTAACAGATAATGGAGTAACTCTAACAAATTTAAGTACATTAACAACAAGCCAAGGAACAAAAGAAGTAACAGTTACTTATGAAGAAAAAACAACAACATTTAATATAACAGTACAAAATGGAGTAAGAAGTATAAATATAACAACTCCAACAAAAACAACGTATAATCATGGAGAGACATTAGACGTTACAGGAGGAAAAATAGAAGTAACATATGTAGATGGAACGACACAAGACAAAGAATTAGATGTAAGCATGATAACAGAAAGTGATGGAAGTCCTGTAAACATGGCACCATCAACATATGGAGACACAAACAAAGAAAGTAAAACATTATTAATAAAATATCAAGAAGACGGAATACAAAAACAAGAAAATTACACAATTGATATAATAAATGATGTAAAGCAAATTGCTATTCAAGGAACAGCACAATCTCAATATAATATAAATGATCAATTACAACCCGGATTATCAATATTAGTAACAAGAGCATCTGGAGTACCAGAAGCAATAACAGTAACAAATAGTATGTTAACAAACTTCAGTACAGCAACAGAGGGAACAAGAACAGCAACAATAACATACACAGAAAACGGAATAACAAAAACAACAACATTTGTATATACAGTAAAAGATACTGTAACAAGTATAAGTGTAAAAAATGGACCAACAAATGCTACAAAGTACGGAGAAGATATTGACCTAACAGGAGTAACAATAGATGTAGTAAAAGGAAGTGGAACAACAACAATACCAGTTACAAAAGACATGATAAAAGCAGGAACATACGATCCAGATAAAACAGGAAATCAAGTAATAAAGATTGTATATGAAGGACAAGAAACAACATTAACAATAAATGTTAAAGACTATGTAACTGGAATAACAATAAACCCAGTAAGTGTAACAGGAAAATACAATGATACATTAAGTTCATTGATACAAGCAAATAATATTCAATATACTGTAACATATGCCAAAGCTGGAGCACAAACTCCAGAAGTTCTAGCAGAAAGCATGGTATCAGGATATTCAGCAATAAGCACACAAGATCAAAACTTAACAGTAACATACACAGATACAGACGCAGATAGTTACACAAATGGACAAAACTTCACAACAAACTTAAAAGTAACATTAAGTAAAGAAGTAAGTTCAATAGCAATAACAGCACCAAGTAAAACAACATATGAACATGGAGAAACAATAGCAACAGATGGAATAATAACAGTAGTGTTCACAGATGGAACACAAGAAACAAGAACAATGGATGCAGCTATGATAACAGAAAGTGATGGAAGCCCATTAAACATGAGTCCAGCAGCATCAGAATATACAAATAACAAATTGTCAAAAACACTAAAAATAACATATACAGAAGATGGAAAAACAGAAACAATAAATTATCCAATAGAAATAGTAAACAAAGTACAGTCAATAACAATTAAAGGAACACCAAAAACAAGTTACAATGTAAATGAAGCATTGGATAATAACATAATAATAACAATACATAGACAAACAGGAGAAGATGAAGATGTAACTGTAACATCAAGTATGATACCAAGCTTTGATACAACAACAGAAACTTCAGGAACCCCAAGAAGTTCAGATATAGAATATACGGAAAATGGAATAACACTAAGAGTACCATACACATATACAGTAATAGACGAAGTATCAAACATAAATGTAAATACACAACCAACAAATGCTACAAAGTACGGAGAAGATGTTGATTTAACAGGAGTAACAATAGATGTAGTAAAAGGAAGTGGAACAACAACAATACCAGTAACAAATGATATGATAAAGCCAGGAACATACGATCCAGATAAGACAGGAAATCAAGTAATAAAGATTGTATATGGAGGACAAGAAACAACATTAACGATAAATGTTAAAGACTATGTAACTGGAATAGCAGTAAATCCAGTAAGTGTAACAGGAAAATATAATGATACATTAAGTTCGTTGATACAAAACAATAATATCCAATATACTGTAACATATGCCAAAGCTGGAGCGCAAACCCCAGAAGTTCTAGTAGAAAACATGGTATCAGGATATACAGCAACAAGTACTCAAGATCAAGACTTAACAGTAACATATACAGATACAGACACAGATAGTTACACAAATGGACAAAACTTTACAACTAATTTAAAAGTAACATTAGATGATACGATAACAGGAATGACATTAGAACAAACAGGTACAGTAAAAACAGACTATAAATATGACGAGGAATTTGATGTATCAAATTTAGTAATAGTAGTACACAAATTAAGTGGAGATCAAACAGTACCAGTAATGAAAGATATGATAAAAAATTATAATAAACAACAATTAGGAAACCAAACAGTATCAGTAGAATATAATGGAACAACAGTTGGAACAATTAATGTAACTGTGAAAGATTATATAGCAAGTGTTGTAATAACAGTACCAAGTAAAATAACATATAAGTATAATGAAGAATTAGACTTATCAGATGCAAAAATAACAATAACAATGGCATCAAAACCAAATGAACCAACTACAATAGCTGTAACTCCAAGTATGATAAGCGGATATAACAAGACACAAGTTGGAGCACAAACAGTAACAATAACATACACAGATAACGAAAATAACGTACATACACAAACATTTGGAGTAAGAGTAGAAGATTCAATAAAAACAATAACATTAGAAAACAATAACTTTAAAACAAATTACAAATATGGAGAAAACCTAGACTTGAGTGGATTAGCACTAAAAGTAACAAAAGAAAGTGGAGAAATATCAACAGTTGCAGTAACAACAGGAATGATAAGTGGATATAATCCAAACAAATTAGGAAGTCAAACATTAACAATAAATTACGAAGGAAAACAATTCACAATAGTTGTAAATGTAGTAGATTATGTAACAGACATAATACTAACACCACCAACTAAAGATGAATATAAAATAGGAGAGTCATTAAGTTTAGTAGGCGGAAGCATTACAGAAAAAATGGCAAGTGGAGCAAATGGAAGCACAATATCATTAACAAATAGTATGGTAAGTGGATTTGATAGTACAACCCCAGGCACAAAAAATCTAACTGTAACATATGTTAAGGATGGAAAAACATACACAAAAACATTCCAAGTAGCAGTAATAAATACAATAAACCATATTGAAGTAATAGCACCTACAAAAACAGACTACAAATATGGAGAAAACTTAAATTTGTCAGGTGGATCAGTAAAAATCTATATGGAAGATGGAACAATAAAGACAGTTCCATTAACAAGTCAAATGGTAACAGGATATAGTAAAACAACACCTGGACAACAAATGTTAAAAGTAACATACACAAGTGACGATGACAAAAAATACGAAGGATATTTCAAAGTAACAGTAGGAGAAGACTACATAAAAGACACAAAATTTGTAGCACCTACAAAGAAAGAATACAGAATAGGTGACACAATAGACTTAACAGGAGGATCAATAACAGAAGTATACGCTAGTGAAAAACTAGGAAACAAATATGATTTGACAAATAGTATGATAAGTGGATTTGATAGTACAACCCCAGGTACAAAACAAATCACAGTAACATTCAATAATAAGACATATCAATATAGTGTAACAGTAAAAGACAGAACATTAGGAATATCAATCAAGACATTACCTAATAAACTAGAATACAAAAAAGGTGAAAATTTAGACTTAACAGGAGCAACATTAAATGTTGTAAAAGAAAGTGGAACACAAGTAATCAAAATAACAGCAGATATGGTATCAGGATATGACAAAAATAAAGCAGGAATACAAGTAATAAAAGTAACATATGAAGGATTTACAACACAATTTAGTATATTAGTAAAAGAAGAAGTTCCAGCAACAAATCCTGACGAACCAAACACACCAGATGACAACAAACCTAATACATCAGATAAAAATAATAGTACTTCAAATACTACCCCAAGTGTACCAAGTATTATAACAAAAGTTGAAGAATCAACAGAGCCAGAAGAAAATGCCAATGAAGAAACAAAATTAGAAGAAGATAATAAGAACACACAAGAAGACAACAAAGAATCATTGGTATCAGGAACAAATGACAATCAAAATAATAATACACCAAAAGATAAAGGAACACAAAGAGTTCAAGAAGTGTTAAATATATTAGGATCATTATTAGTATTAATAGCTTTAGCATTTATCATAATTGTATTAGCTAAACGCAGAAAAAATGTAAAGATTTACATTGAAGAAGGAGACGAAAAAGTCTTAGTAGGAAAAGAAAGATTAACAAAAGACAATAGAGAATTAGACTTGAATAAATATTATAACAAATATAAAGAAGATGAATACAAAATAGTATTGTCAAAATCAATCAGCAAAAAATTAGATAAGAAAACTGTAAGTCTTACAGTACATGACAAAAAAGAAAGTTTCGTAGTAAATTACGATTCAAAAGAATACATCTATAAAACTTAGGCAAGAAGACTAAACAAGGTTTCCCCAGCCAAGTTTAGAGAAACATGGAAGGTTTACTATTACAGGATATATATATGTAACCGGTTGTATCCTGTAAAGTAAACAAGTACATACTATATAGCTATATAAAAAGGTATAACAGAATCAATACCATATAATTTTAAATTGTGCGCAAAAAAAATTGATAAAATGACAAAAAAAGACTTGGAAAAAACAAAATTTTTAAAAAATGACGTTTTCAAGTCTATTTGTCGTACTTATCTCATATATTTTTTAAAATGAGTTTTACCAAATAGTCCTTGTATTTAAATGCAGAATTGAAAAAAACTAAAGTAGTATAAAATGTCGAAATATGACAATCCCTAGCAAAAGAAATCAAAAAAAGAAGAACTGTAATATAAAAATAAAACAAATGTAAAAAAGGAGGTTTGTTTTTCAAACCCCCTTTTTCCGTAGTTCTTATATAAATAATATATATGTAATATATAAAAAGATAGGTTGAAATAAAAATAAAATAAATAATATAATTAATATATAATATTACTTTAGGAAAAAAGGAAAATGCTAGCTCGAAAAAAATAAAGAACAACAACTTTAAGCCTAATGAAAGGAATGTACAGATATGGGAAAAACAAGAAAAAATAATGGAGAAAGAAAATTAATATTTGGAGCAGTAATATTGCTAATAATTTCAGCAATATTATTCGGTCTAGCAACAGATCAAGGAATGAATTTAATAAAAAATATACAAGATAGAGTTATGTTAAAAACAAGTATAACGATATCTAGTGCTAACAATGAAGCTTTAAAAAATAAAACAACAGAAGCAAAAATTGTAGCAGGTACAAATCATTTTATAGCATTAACACAAGATGGAAAAGTATATGGATGGGGAAGCAATGGAAGTGGAGAGCTAGGACAAAACAACACAAACATATACAAAAGACCAACATATCTAGGAATAGACGATGCAATAGACATAGCAGCAGGATATCAAAGTACAGTAGTGCTAAAAAAAGATGGAACTGTATGGATGGCAGGATTAAACAGTGATGGACAATTAGGAATAGAAAGTACAGAAAGTCAATCAACATTTGTACAAGTAAAAAATGAAGATGGAACAGGATATTTAACAAACATAAAATCAATATCAGCAGGACAATACACAATGTTTGCAATAACAAATGATGGAGAAGTATATGGATGGGGAGAAAATGGTTCAGGACAACTAGGAATATCAAATACTGAAGACCAAAAGTTACCAGTAAAAACAACATTAACAAACATAAAACAAATTTCAACAAGTTATTACCATACAATAGCACTAACAGAAGATGGAAAAGCATATGTAGCAGGAAGGAACAGTGAAGGAGAACTTGGAATCGGACAAACAACAAGTTCAACTATAACAACATGGACAATAATGAAATCAACAAATGGAACATCAGAAATGACAGGAATAAAGCAAGTAGCAACAGGATATATGCATACAGTAGTATTAACAGACAATGGATATATGTATGCTACAGGAAATAATGGATATTATCAATTATCAGATGGTTCAAGTACACAAAGAAAAAATTTAGTATACATGAAAGATAGCTCAAACAACACTATGAAGGACGTAAAAGAAATATATGCAGCAGGTAACACATCAGTAGCAATAACAAATTCTAATGGAATATATGTAGTAGGAGAAAATTCATATGCACAATTACTACAAGGAAACACAAGCACAGTCACAAGATTCACAAAAGTAAAAAACAGTGAAAACATAGACAAAATAGTTATGACAACAACTACGGGAAGTCAAACAACAGCTTATGTAGATAACATAGGCAGAATATTCACAATAGGATATGCAGGATTGGGCCAATTAGGAGATGGTTCATTAACAAGCTCACCACAATACAAAGCATACAGTATAAGTGATTACAGATTTACAACAGAAGAAACAGCAGAAAATTTAAAAGCAGGAGAAACAAAATATATTGATCCAAAATTTGAATATGGAATAAATTTAATTAATAAAGAATTCACATTAGACTTAACATATGAGTCATTAGACACAGATGTAGTAACAGTAGAAGATAACAAAATAACAGCAGTAGGAATAGGAACAACATATGTAAAAATAATAGACAGTACAAACAAAATTTATGGAACTGTAAAAGTAAATGTAAATGCAGATGATGGAGTAACATATCCAAAAGTAGTAGGAGGATATAGCCATTTTGTAGGATTAAAGTCAGATGGAACAGTATGGACATGGGGATATAATGGAAATGGACAATTAGGAACAGGAGATCAAACAAATAGAACAGAACCAACAAAAACAAAAGTAGAAGATGCAGTAGATGTAACAGCAGGATATTATTTTACAGCAATATTAAAAAAAGATGGAACAGTATGGATTTCAGGAGACAATACATATGGACAACTAGGAGATGGAACAACAACAAATTCATCAGAATTTAAACAAGTACCAAATTTAACAGATGTAATACAAATATCAGCAGGCTCAAACACAATGCATGTATTGAAAAAAGATGGAACTGTATGGTCATGGGGAAGAAATGACTGTGGAGAATATGGAGATGGAACAACTGTAAGCAAAGAAGATTTAACACCATCTCAAATGATAAAAGTAACAAATGTAATGCAAATTGCAGCAGGAAATTTGCACACAGCAGTATTAACAGCAGAAGGAACAGTGTGGGCTGCAGGACGAAACTCAGACTCACAATTAGGATTTGTGTATAACAACAAAGAAAACACATCTACACCACGAGAAATGCAAGGATTATCAGAAGTAAAGGAAATAGCATGTGGAGAATATAATACATTAATGTTACAAAAGGATGGATATGCATATGGAGTAGGAGAAAACTCAGATGGACAATTAGGAACAGGAGGAGCGACAACAATAACATCTCCAACATATATGAAAAACAGTAAAACAGGATATTCATTATCAGGAATAAAACACATAGCAAGTGCAGGAAGACTATTAATGGTAACGACAGGAGAAAACGGAATATATGTAGCAGGAGCGGCAGACCATGCACAAAACTTTACAGAAAGTACAACAAAAAGAACAACACTATATCAAACACAAACAGACAAAAAAGTATTAGCAATGGCATGTACAAGAAACATATCATATCAAACAGGATTAATTATAGATGAAAAAGGAAGAACATGGACAGTAGGATATGATGGACAAGGTCAAGTTGGACAAGGAGCACCAGAACATACAACCAAACCAGTAAATATTACAAAAACAAAAATAAGCTTAGCAGAAAATGGAATGATAAGTTTAAACCAAAAAGGAGATAAATACCAATTAAAACACACAGAAATAGTAGGACTAAGTTTCTTAACCAATAAATTATTAGATGAAGACATAGTGTATAGCTCTATGGATAATGAAGTGGCAACAGTGGACGAAAATGGAGTAATAACAGCAGTAGGAGAAGGAACAACATATATAAAAGTAAAAGATCAAAACAATGAAGTAACAAATGCAATAAAAGTAAGTGTAACAATAAAAAATAATGAAACACAGCCAAAAGTTGTAGGAGGAGGATACTATTTTGCAGCATTAAAAGGAAATGGAACAGTATATACATGGGGATATAATGGCAGTGGCCAATTAGGATTAGGAGATACAAACAATAGAACAGAGCCAACACAAACTAACATGAAAGCTGTAATAGACATAGCAGCAGGAACCGATCATACATTAGTGTTAAAAGCAGATGGAACAGTATGGGCAACAGGACTAAACAACTATGGCCAATTAGGAAATGGAACAACAGAAAATACAAACACATTTCAACAAGTAAAATTAAATGAAAATGGAGATTACTTGGAGAACATAGTATCAATAGCAGCAGGGTATACTGCAAGTTATGCAGTAACAGCAGAAGGAGAAGTATATGGTTGGGGAAGAAATGATGATGGAGAATTAGGAATAGGAAGCAAAAGTAGTGAGATAAATGAACTATATCCAGTAAAAATGAAAAAAGTATCAAAGATAATTCAAATAGCAGCAGGAGCAAACCATGCAATAATGCTAGATGCAGATGGAAATGTATGGTCAACAGGATACAATAGTTCAGGACAATTAGGAATAGGAAATACAGATATACAAGTGCAACCAAAACAAATGACATCAGTAAGTGGAGTAAAAGAAATAGCAGCAGGAACAAATCATTCAATAATGCTAGCAGAAAATGGATATGTATATTCAGTAGGAAATGATTCAAACTCACAACTAGGAAACGGAAACTCAACAAATATATCAACACCAACATATGTAAGAAACACATCAGGAAATTTAGTATCAGATGCAAAACATGTAAAAGCAGGAGGAGACTCAACATACATATCAAGAAAAAAGGATACAGAAGGAAAATCACAAGGAATGTATGTAATAGGATACAATAATTATGGACAACTATTTACACAAAACACAACAACTCAACCATATGCAAAAGAAGTAGAAAAAAACCTAGACATATTAGAAATAGCACCAACACAATACAGTACAGCGTTAATAGTAGATGGAGAAGGAAATGTATATACAGTGGGATATGATGGACAAGGACAATTAGGAAACGGAATATACGAAAATACAAAAAACAAAATATGTATAAGCAATATACAAGTAAAAGTAACATCCCAAATAATAAACTATCAAAATGTGGGAGAAAATAGTGAAAAAATACTAGCAAAAACAACAATAGGATTTAATCTAATAAAAGAAAATATAGAAGGAAGTACATATGAATTTAAAACATTAGATTCAGAAGTAGCAACAGTAGATGACCAAGGAACAGTAACAGCAACAGGAATAGGAACTACAAACATAAAAGTACATGATACAACGACAGACTCATGGAATGCAGTAAAAGTAAATGTAAATGGTTCAGAAAACAAAGCACAACCAAAAGTAGTAGGAGGAAATTGCCATTATGCAGCATTAAAAGGAAATGGAACAGTATGGACATGGGGATATAATGGAAATGGCCAATTAGGACTAGGTGATACAAACGCAAGAACAGAGCCAACACAGGCAAAAGCAGAAAAAATCTTAGAAGATGGAACAAAAGAAGAAGAACTAATAACAGATGCAATAGACATAGCAGCATCATATAATCACACAATAATATTAAGAGCAGACGGAACAGTATGGAGTACAGGATACAATCAATATGGAGAATTAGGAACAGGAGACACAGAAGAAAGAAAAATATTCACACAAGTAAAAGGTCCAAATGGAGAAGGAATCCTAGAAAACATAGTACAAATAACAACAGGATATTATACAGGATATGCCTTAACAACAAATGGAGAAGTATATGGATGGGGAAGTAACAGATATGGAGAATTAGGACAAGGAAGCAAATCAGATGACCCTGTTTTATATCCAACAAAAATGAAAAAAGTATCAAACATAATTCAAATATCATCAGGAGCAGAATACATAGTAATGCTAGATGCAGAAGGAAAAGTATGGGGAACAGGATATAATGGAAATGGACAATTAGGAATAGGAAACACAACATTACAAACATTGCCACAACAAATGACATCAATAAGTGGAATAAAAGAAATATCAGCTAAAAGTAATAATACATATATGTTAACAGAAGGAGGATATGTAGAAGGAGTAGGATACAATTATTACAGTCAATTAGGAGATGGAAGCTCAACAGATAGAACAACAGCAGTATATACAAAAAACACATCAAACAAATATGTATCAGATGCAAAACATATTTCAGCAGGAGAAAACTCAGTATTTATATCAAGAAAGAAGGACTCAGAAGGAAATCCACAAGGAATGTATGTAATAGGAAGAAATGACTATGGACAACTATTCACAGGAAACACAACAAGAGCATATTATGCAACAGAAGTAGAAAAAGAAAAAGATATACTAACAATGGCATTAACAGAAGGACAAACAGGATTAATAGTAGACACAAAAGGAAATGTATATACAGTAGGATATAATGGACAAGGACAAATAGGAAATGGAACATATGAAAACACAACAGAAAAAGTATTTATAAGCCAAGTAAAATTAAACACAACACCAAAAGTAATAAACTACAAAAAAGCAGGAGACACAGGAGAAAAAATAGAATACACAGTAACAGCAGGATTCAATTTATTATATGAAGAAGTAGAAAAGGGAGAATGTGAATACAAAACACAAGATGACCAAATAGCAACAGTAGATGACAAAGGAGTAGTAACAGCAACAGGAACAGGAACAACATACATAAAAGTGTATAACAAACAAAATGACTGCTATGCAGCAGTAAAAGTCCAAGTAAATGGGGAACAAGGACGCACAGCTGCCAAAATAGTAGGAGGGGGAAATCATTTTGTAGCACTAAAAGCAAATGGAGAAGTATGGACATGGGGATATAATGGCTATGGTCAGCTAGGAATAGGAAATACAGAAACCAAAAATAGACCAACAAAAACAAACATCTATAACTCAAAAGACGAAACACAATCAACATATGCAATAGATGTAGCAGCAGGATATAGTCATACATTGGTATTAAAATCAGATGGAACAGTGTGGGCAGCAGGATATAATGAATATGGACAACTAGGAGATTCAAGCACAACAAATACAAGTGAATTTGTCCAAGTAACAGGAATACCAGAAAAAGTAATAGCAATAACAGCAGGAGGACATTCATCATATGCATTAACAGAAAGTGGAAAAGTATATGGATGGGGTTATAACTATGAAGGACAATTAGGAAGAGGAAGTACAAGTCAAAATAATCCAAATGCAACACCACAAAAAATGCAAAAAGTATCAAACATAATACAAATGTCAGCAGGAGATAACCATATAGTAATGTTAGATGCAGATGGAACAGTATGGAGCACAGGACATAACTATTATGGACAATTAGGAACAAATAACAAAACAAATTACAGCATACCACAACAAATGAGAACAGGAACAACAACAGTATTAAATAATATCAAAAAGGTATCAGCAGGAAGTCTACATACGCTAGCACTAGCAGAAAATGGAACAGTATATTCATTAGGATATAACTATTATGGACAATTAGGAACAAGAAATACAACAAACTACATGTTACCAGTAACAATGGTAGACTCAAAAGGAAACACTGTAACAGGAGTAAAAGATATAGAAGCAAATGGATACACAAGTATATTATCAATAAAACCAACAACAACAGGAACAGAAGGAAATCTAAGCCAAACAGCAGGAATATATGTTACAGGATACAACAACTATGGACAATTATTTAATCAAGACACAAAAACACTAACATCATTAACAAAAGTACAAGAAGACAAAAACATAATAACAATGGCAAGCACACAAAATATATCAAGCCAAACAGCAGCAATAGTAGATGATTCAGGTTTAGTATACACAGTAGGATATAATGGATATGGAGCAATGGGAAATAAAACAACAACAAGTACAACAGAACCAGCAAACATCTCAGAAGCAAGCCTAGAAGTAAACACAAGAAAAATAGTATTAAACTTAGAAACAAACAATCTAAGCAAACAAATAGAAGCAAAAACAGACTTAGGATTTAATCTATTAATAGACCAAGTAGAAAATGAAGAAATAACATACAAAACATTAGACGAAAACATTGCAACAGTAACAGATGCAGGACTAGTAACAGGACAAAAATATGGAACAACAAAAATAGAAGTATCAACAAATAAATTACCAAATAAAGTATTAATAGATGTACAAGTACTAAGAAAAAATGACAAAACAATAGCAAAAACAGTAAGTGGCACAGACTTTACACTAGCATTAAAAGCAGATGGAACAGTATGGACATGGGGATATAATGGCTATGGACAACTAGGATTAGGAGACAATTCAAACAGATATAGACCAACACAAATAAACATAGAAAATGTAGTAGATATAGCAGCAGGAAACAACCATGCTCTACTTGTAACAGCAGATGGAAAAGTATATTCATTTGGATCAAATAGTTATGGACAATTAGGAAGAACAGGAAATACATACACACCACAAGAAATACCAAACTTAGAAAACATAGAAAAAGTATCAGCAGGAAATTATCATTCTATGGCAATAGACAAAGAAGGAAATGTATATACATGGGGCTATAACCAAAACGGACAACTAGGAGATGGAACAAGAATAAGCAATAGTATACCAACAAAAATAAAACTAACAAATATAACAAAAATAGCAACAAAAAATAATACATCAGCAGCAATAGATGGAGATGGAAACTTATATACATGGGGATATAACTATTATGGACAACAAGGAATAACAACAGACAACGTATATACACCAAGAAAAGTATCAATATTAGAAAAAATAATAGACGTTGCAGTAGAAAATAACACAATAATTGTACTAGATCAAAATGGAGAAGTATTAGCAAGCGGATATAACACATATGGAAACTTAGGAAATAATACAACACAAACAAGAAAATCATTTGACAAAGTAATAGAAAAATACGAAACAATAACAACAGGAGAAGGGGAAGAAACCCAAACAACTACAACGCCAATTTATCTATCAGGAGTAAAATCAATACAAGCAGGAAATGAATTTGCAGTAGCAATAAAAGAAGATGGAACAGCTATTTCATGGGGTTATAATGGCTATTCACAATCTTCAAATGGAACAACTACAAACAATTTATTACCAGTAGACTTAAAATATGGAAAAGACAAAGAAAACATAGATAAAATAATAAATGTATCAGCAGGAGAAGGAACAATAGTAGTAGTAAGAGAAGATGGAAAAGTATGGACTATTGGAAAAAATTATTCTGGACAATTAGGAAATAGTTCAGCAGTAAATTCAAATGAATTTGTATGTATAAGCAAACCTGTATTACTATTTGAAGAAACACCAATAAGAATAAAAGGAATAGGACAAAACAAAAATGCAAAAGTAAATATGTCACAAGGATTTAACCTATTATATACAACAATAGAAGACACAGACTTAACATATCAAATAAAAAATGAAAAAATAGCAACAGTAGAAGAAACAACAGGAAAAATAACAGCAGTAAAAAAAGGAAAAACAGCAGTAACAGTAACAGACAAAAAATCAGGAGAAACAACATCAGCAGATGTATATGTATTAGGAGAAGAAGATGTAACATTCCCACAAATCGAAACCCAAAATTATTCAACAGTAACTCTAAAATCAAATGGGGAGATATGGAGTTATGGATATAATGGATATGGACAATTGGGAACAGGAGACACAACATACAAAGTATTACCAACATATACAGGAATAAATAATATTACACAAATATCACTAGGAGGAACACACACACTAGCACTAGACACAGAAGGACATGTATGGTCTTGGGGATATAATGGCTATGGAGAATTAGGAAATGGAACAACAACAAGCTCAACAGAAAAAGTACAAGTAAAATCACCAGACGGAGAAGGAGTACTAGAAAACATAGTAGCAATATCAGCAGGAAATTATCATTCAATAGCATTAGATAAAGACGGAAATGTATATACATGGGGATATAACGGATATGGCCAATTAGGCTTAGGAAACACAACAAATACAGTACTTCCAGTAAAAGTAGACGACTTAGAAGGAATAATAAAAATAGAAGCAGGAAACTATACATCATATGTAATAGACAACAATAATCATCTATGGTCAACAGGATACAATTATTATGGAGAATTAGGAAATGGATCAACATCAAACAGAAGTAAATTTACACAAATTCAAACATTAGAAAATGTATCAGACGTATCTGCAAGTGAAACAAATAGTACAATAGTATTATTATCAGATGGAACAGTATGGGGATTTGGAAACAATACAAATAACCAATTAACAACTGTAGGAGGAGCAACACCACAACAATTAAAAGGACCAGACGGAATGTTAAAAGATATAACATCAATATCAGTTGGATATTATACAGGATATGCCATAACATCAGAAGAAAAAGTAGTTGCATGGGGATTAGACAACTACTCACAACTAGCATCAACAAAAACAGGAACAACAAAAGAAACACCTGTATATATGAAAGAAAAAGACGGAAATGACTTCACAGATGCAATGATAGTATCAGGAGGAAGATACAGTGCAGAATTAGCAAAAAGCGATGGAACAGTATGGGGAGTAGGATATAATGGATATGGAAATATAGGAGATGGAACAACAAATTCTAAAAATCAGATAACATGTATATCAACACCACATATAAAATTAGAAGAAAGAGAAGTAACACTAAAACTATCAAATCCAAACTATCAAATAAATCCAAAAACTGTATATGGCTTCAACATATTATTTGAAGAAACAGAAAATGCAGGATTTACATACAAAACATCAGATGAAACAATAGCAAAAATAGATGAGGCAACAGGAAAAGTTACAGCAACAGGATTAGGAAAAGCATATATAACAGTAACAGCAAAAGGAACAGAAGAAGAAACAAGAGTAGTAATAAACGTAATAGGAGAAAACAAAAAAGTAGAAGAAAAGGTTCAAGTAGGAAGTTCACATTCACTAGCACTAAAACAAGATGGAACAATCTGGAGTTGGGGAAATAACACAAGTGCAATAAATACAACAGAACCAATACAAATAGAAAAAGGAAAATACAAAGAAACAAAAGAAATAGAAACACCAGAAGGAACAACACAAACAACAACAACAGAAAAAGAAATAGACTTAAACAACATAAAAGACATAGCTGTAGGATATAATCATAACCTAGCATTAGACAGCGAAGGTCATGTATATTCATGGGGATACAATGGCTATGGACAATTAGGAGATGATTCAACATCAACAAAAGAAATACCAACAAGAATAGAAAGCTTAGAAGAAATTGAAAAAGTATATTGCTATAAAGATGTAAGTATGGCAATAAATAAACAAGGAGAAATTTATATATGGGGATATAAATATAATAAAACTCCAACAAAAATCAATTTCTATGGAAAAGCAATAAGTCTAAACGAAAAACTAATATTAGCAGAAGATGGAAGTGTATGGAACTTATCAGATAACCCATCAAAAATAGACGGATTAAAAAATATAGTAGAAGTAACATCAGGAGAAAACCACTATGCAGCACTAGATTCAAAAGGAAAAGTATGGGTATGGGGATATAACAGATATGGACAATTATCACAAGGAAACACAACAAATGTAGGAACACCAACAACAGTAAAAACACAAGATACAGAAGGAACATCATATCAAGACCTAGAAAATATTGTAGAAATACAAGCAGGAGAAAACACTTTACAAATGCTATCAAGTACAGGAGAAATCTATATTTCAGGATATAATGGCTATGGACAATTAGGAGAAGGAGAAAGCACAAGTAATATAACAATAGCAAAAAAAGCAAAAAATATGGACCAAGTAAAAAATATAGACACAAACACAAACCATAGTATAGCATCAGACAGAAGTGGATTTGTATATACAACAGGATACAACGGAAATGGACAATTAGGAATAGGATCAAATGTATCAACAAATGAATACACAGTAATAGGAGACACATATGTACATGTAAGTGAAAACAAAATAATACTAGAAGAAGGAAAAGACAAACAAGTAACAGCAACACTAGACAACAAATTTAACTTAATAAATGACGTAGTAGACCAAAACAACATCACATACGAAACACTAAATAATGAAATAGCAATAGTAGACCAAGATGGAACAATCCATGCAAATAAAATGGGAACAGTAGAAATAATAGCAACACACACAATAACACATAAATCAACAACAATATTTGTACAGGTAGTGCCAGTAGGAAAAGTAACAGTACCAAAATTAGAAATAGGAGCTACACATACAGCAGCATTAAAAACAGATGGAACTGTATGGACATGGGGAAGTAACTCATATGGACAATTAGGAACAGGAGACAATATAAATAAAACAATGCCAGTAAAAGTAATGGATATAGAAAACGCAATAGATATATCCGTAGGAAGCTATAACACAGTAGTAGTAAAAGATGATGGAACAGTATGGAGCTTTGGATATAATGGATATGGTCAATTAGGAGATGGAACATCTTCAAGTAGAAATACACCAGTTCAAGTAATAAAACAAGACGGAAAACCACTAGAAAAAATAGTAAAAATATCAGCAGGAACAAACAAAACAATAGCATTAGATGAAAATGGACATGTATGGGTTTGGGGAAATACATACAAATCAACAGCAACAAAATTATCAACGGTAAATAATGCTATAGACATCTCACCAAGCTATGTGGTAACACAAACAGGAAAAGTGTATACATTAGAAGGAGAAAAACTAGAAATAGATAATATCCTAAGAGTATCAGAAGGTACAAATCATGCACTATTCCTAACAAAAGAAGGAACAGGATATAGCATAGGAGCAAATTCAAATGGTCAATTAGGAGATGGAACAACAGTAAGCAAAAACTCACCTACAGTGATAAAAACAGAAAAAAGTAATCTAACAGACATCAAAGAACTAAAAGCAGGATCAGGAAGTTCAATGGCAATAATGAAAAATGGAGACACATATACATGGGGAAGCAACAACAACAATAAATTAGGAACAACTGCAACAAAAAACCAAATATATCCAACTAAATTAGAAAATGTAAACACATCTATTTCAGGAGATATTGGAACAGATAATGGAGGCATTATAGATACCCAAGGATTTGTATACATGTGGGGATTAGGAACATATGGAAACCTAGGAAACAGTTTATATAATACATCTGTAGAACCAGTATTAGTAGGAGCAGAAGAAGCGGGATTAGACGAATATGACATTATATTACACCTAGGAGAAACACATCAAATAACAGTAACAAACAAAACATTTAATGTATTAAAAGAAATACAAGAAACAGGAACAATAAACTACAACATTGGAAACAGCAATATAGCAAGTATTTCAAACACAGGACTTGTAACAGGACAAAAAGAAGGAAAAACTACAGCAATAGTAACAAAAGCTGATACAGGAGCAACAAGTATAGCAAATGTAACAGTATTACCAGAAGGTGTAGAAATAGAACCAATGGCATTAACATGTATGTCACACACAGTAGTATTAAAAGCAAATGGAACAGTATGGGCATATGGACTAAATTCAAGTTATGAATTAGGAAATGGAACATCAATAAGTAGTGATAGACCTATCCAAGTATCATTCCCAAGCAACATAAAAATAACACAAATAGCAGTAGGAAACACACATAACTTAGCATTAGACACAGAAGGTAATGTATGGGTATGGGGAGTAAATTCAAATAATGCATTAGGAACAAAACTAAAAACTACACCATCACGTTTAGGAATAAGTAATGTAAAGAAAATAGCAGCAAACAATGACCAAAGCATGATATTAACAAAAGACGGATATGTATATGTATGGGGACTAAACTCAAATGGGGAATTGGGAGTAGGAACATACAAAGAAGTAAAAACACCAACATTACTAAACTATGTAAATAACATATTAGACATATCAATAGGAAAAAATCACACAATGTTATTAACAACAAAAGGTAAAGTTCTAACAAGTGGTCTAAATAGTTATGGACAAACTGGAAAAACAGAAGGAAAAACAAATATCTTTACACAAATAGAAGTACCAGCAACAGTAGGAAAAATATCAGCAGGAGATAACCACAGTGTATTACTAACAACAAATGGAGAAGTATATACATTTGGATATAATGAAAATGGACAATTAGGATTAGGAACAAAAACAAATGTAACAATACCAACCAAAACAAATATGACAAACATCATGGAAATATCAGCAGGAAGAAACCACACAGTAGTATTAGGAGCAAATAGAGTATTATACTCTACAGGTTCAAACAGTAATGGACAACTAGGAATAGGAACAAAAGATGATAAATTGTTATTCACGGAAATAACAAAAGTACAAGACATGATGTCAATATCATCTGGAAATACATACAATGTAGCAATAAAATATGATGGAAATGTATATGGATGGGGAGACTACTATCATGGAACAGCATCAGTAAAAACAAAAACAAACAGCAGAGTACCAGTAAAAATAGGAAATGACTCATCATATGCAGAAGAGCCAGAAATAACTGTTAATGTAAATGGAGCAAAACAAATACAAATAACTCCAAAATACAGCTTTAATGTATTTAAAGAAGACAACGAAGAAGATAGCGATTTCCAATATGAATCACTAAATGAGGATATAGCGACAGTAGGAGAAAATGGTTTAGTAACAGGAGTAAAAGTAGGAACAACTTGGATAAAAGTAAAAGAAGTTGCAACAGGAAAAGAAAACATAGTAATAGTAAGAGTAATAGAATCAGATTCAAAATATGCTTCAAAAATAGCAGGAGGAGATGGATATGCAGCAGTATTAAAAGCAGATGGAAGTATATGGGGATTTGGATATAACTCAGATGGACAATTAGGAAATGACAAATTAGCACCAATAAATGTGCCAAGTCAAACAAACATACTAGCCACATACAAACAAATCGAAGCAGGAAAGAAATTCACAATAGCATTAAGAGAAGATGGAACAGTATGGGCATGGGGAGATAACACATATGGACAACTAGGCCAAGGAAATAGGGTATCAGCTAAAAAACCAGTACAAGTACAAAACCTAACAAATATAGTATCAGTTGCAGCAGGAGATAATCATGCAATAGCAATAGATAAATTAGGAAATGTATATACATGGGGATTAAACAGTAAGGGACAACTAGGAAATAGAACAACAGAAACAGTAAGTATACCAGAAAAAATAACAGGACTAGATAACCAAGTGGTTAAAGTAGCAGCAGGTGGAAATCTAAGTGCAATAATAGATTCAACAGGAGATGTATATGTATTTGGAGACAATAGCAAAGAACAAATCGAAGAATTTAAATATAATTATGATGAATTTGGACAAAAAATATTGCCAGCATTAAATACATATGTATCGCAACCGATAAAAGTTCAAACAGTTGAAAATGCTGTAAAAGTACAATGTTTGCAAACTGGAATAGTAGTGTTAAAAACAGATGGAAGTGTAGAAAGAACAACAAAATATGCAAAACAAGCTAATGCCCAAAAAACAACAGTAATAAACTCAGGAATGGTAGACATATCAGGTAAAAACGAAAGTGTAGTATTACTAGATAAATATGGTGCAAGCTATACATATGGGGATAATAGCAAAGGCCAAGCTGGAATAGGCGGAACAAGTGCAAGTGTAATATTACAAAAAATACGAATAGCAGAAGAAAAAACATATTTGACAGTAGGAGCAGGCTATAAAGATAATTATGTAATAGATACAGAAGGATTTGTATATGGAGCAGGAGCAAATGAATATGGTCAATTAGGAAACAGCACTTATGATGAAAGTTATGACTTTACATTAGTAGGAGACAGAAATTTTGAAATTGTACCAGATGCAAGAACTATGAAACAACCAGAACAAGAAACAGTAAAAATAGTAGCTAATATATTCAATGTATTTAACCATAATGAAAGAGCACTAACAGATTATGATTGGAAATCAAGTAATACAGATGTAGTAACAGTAGATAATGGTGTATTAGCATCTCAAGACATGGGAACAGCTACAATAACAGCTACAGATAAAGCAACAGGAGTAAAAGCAACAGCACTAAGAGTAGTACAACCATTAGATGAGCAAAGAATACAAAGTATTACTGTAAATAATAAAGAGGCAAAAGTATCAGGTGAAAACAAATATGAAGTGTCTGTAGAAAAAAATCTAGATGGAACAGGAACTTTAAAAATAACAACAAAAGATTCAGCAGATGAAATAAGTATTGATGGAGGAACAACATATGTAATAGGAGGAACATTAACACAAGATATACCATTAGACACAAATCCAACAGTACAAAAAATTAAAGTAAAAGCAAGTAATGGAAAAACAGTAGACTACATATTAACAATAAACATATTGTCAAATGATGCAAGCCTAGAAAGTCTAACAATAGACAATGTACAAGCAACATCAATAAGTTCAACAGAATACGAAATAATTGTAAAAGATACTGTAACAAAGCCAGAGGTACATGCAGTAGCAAGTGATTCAAAAGCAACAGTAAGTATAGATGCAAGTATAGAAGAAACAAAAGAAACAACAAAGACAGTTGATATGACAACTGTTATAAAGAAAACAATACCAGTTCAAGTAACATCAGAAAATGGTGACAAAGTAACATATACATTAACAATATATAAAGAAGATGCACTAACACAATTAGAAACAATAACAGTAGATGGAAAAGAAGCAACAAAAATAGGAAATACATCATATAAAGCAACAATACCAGCAGATGCAGATTATAGCACAATAATGGCTAAAACTTTATATAGTAAAGCAAGAGCAGAAATAAATGAATTGGGAGAAGAAACACAAGTTACAACAAAAGTAGTAGCAACGACCCAAGAACAAACAATAGTAAAAATCTACGTAAGAGCAGGAGAAGGAGAAAACGAAAGAGAAAAAGAATACACATTAACATTAGACAAACAAGGAACAGAGTTAATACAAGGTATATTCTCACTAACAGTAAATGGACAAGAAATAGAGCCAATAGGAAATATATATAATGCATACATAAGTGAAAATGCTGAAACAGTAGCAGTAACTGCTATCACTATTAATGATAATGACTTAGTAAAAATTGGGGAAACAGAAGCTAAAGTTCATATATCAACAGAAGAATTAGAAATAGCAGAAGAAGAAACAACATATAGAATAACTGTAACTGATCCAGAAGACAGCACAAAAACAAAAGAATATATATTGAAAATAAGAAAACCATCAGCAGACAATTCACTATTATCAGTAACAGTAGGAAACGAAGAATTTTCTAAAGTAGCAACAAGAGAAGCAGGAACAAACAACTTTAAAGTAAATATCTCAGACAAATATAGTGAAGTAGATGTAATAGGAACAGTAGGTTATGACCAAGCAAAAGTAAGTGTAAATGGAGAAAAATACGAAACTAAGATATCCACAAGATTGGTAGAAATTGGGAAAAATGAACCAACAAAAGTAGAAATTTTAGTAAAAGCACTAAATGGAGAAGTAGCAACATACACACTAGAAATTTACACAGAAAATAGTAATACAAATTTAAAGAAAGTAACTGTAGATGGAAAAGAAGCAACAATAAGTAGTGTATCAGAAGACACATATGAATATACTTTAGACAAAAAAGCAGGCAAAATAACAATAGGAGCAATAGCAGAAGAACTAACAACAAAAGTAGGAATAAACACAAATGAACAAGAATTAGGAGCAACCTACAGAGAAATAAAAATGGAAGGAAGAACATTAACAGTAAATATACCAGTAACAGCAGAAGATGGAACAACAAAAGTATATAAACTAATAATAAATGCACTTCCAGACAATGTAAACTTATTAAATGTAAAAGTCAATGGAAAAGCAGCAAATGCAGTACCTGTAAACAAATATGAAACACGAGTAAACAAAAATGACACATTATTTGAACTATATGTAATACCAGAAGACGAAAAAGCAAAAGTCCAAATAGAAAACAATATAGAAGTTACAGGAACAGCCAGTGCAACAATAGCAAAAGACACAGAAGAAGTACAAGTAAAAATAAAAGTAACAGCACAAGACGGAACAACACAAGAATACACACTAATAGTTACAAATCAATCAGATGATTGCAAATTAGCAATTTTAAAAGTAGATGGAGAAACACTTGAAACAGATGCAGATGGAAAATATCATATAACAAAGAAATACTTAACATCATCTGTAAATATAGACGCAATAGCAAATAATAGTTATGCAACAGTAAGTATAAATGGAACAACACCAACACAAGAAGAACAAAAAGCAAGTGTTACAACATCAGACTTAGAAAACACAATCACAATAACAATAAAAGCAGAAGATGGAACAAGTAAAGATTACACATTAATAGTAGACAAACTACCAAATGAAACTGGAGCAACAATAACAATCAACTATGAAGAAAATGGAGAAACAAAAGAAAAAGTAATAGAATTAGACAGGAATAACAAAGGAACAATAAGAATAGGAAATCAAGAAAGTGTAAATCTAAAAGTAGTTGCAAAAGACGAATTAGCCCAAATCTCAATAGATGGAAGTATAGCAGAACCAAAAGAATCAACAAAAGAAATAATAACAACAGAAGAAACAACAAGTGTACCAGTACAAGTAACAGGACAAGATGGAACAATAGGAAACTATGAAATAACAATAATAAGAGCATCAAATAATGCAGAACTAAAATCAATAGATGTAAAAGGAATAGAAAATGGGGATATTCTAAAAACATCTGACAACACATATCTAGTAAAAGTACCAGACACAATGGAAAATGTTGATATAACAGCAATAGCAGAAAGCAGCTATGCAACCGTAAAAATAGCAGATGGAGACTATTCAGAAAACAACACACAAAATGCAACAATAACAATGGATGAAGGAACAAAAGAAATAACAATAACTATAAAAGCAGAAAACGGAGAAACAAAAGAATATAAAGTAACAATACAAAAAGTAACAGACTTAGGATTAGAAAGTGTAAAAATAGATGACAATGAATGTACAATAAAAAACGGAAGTTACGAAATATTTATAGATAGAAATGTAACACAATCAGCACTAAAAGTAAAACCAAAAAATCCAAAAGCATTAATATCAATAAAACAAGGAGTAGAAGGAACTTATGGAGAAGAAAAAACAGCAGAAGAACACATAGAACAAATACAAATAACAGGAGAAGAAACAACAGTAATAATCCAAGCAAAAGATCCAAATGACCCAACAAGAATAAAAGAATATTCTGTAACAATCAAATACAAATCAAATAATGCAGACTTAGAACTAATCCAAGTTGATGGAAAAGACGCAATAGAAACAGAAGAAGGATATTATGCAGTAACAACAGAAACCGCAACAACAGCAAGAATATATGTAAAAGCAACAAACGAATATGCCAAAGTAACAATAGGAGACAATGAAGCTGAACAAGGAGCAAGCAGAAGAACAATAACACTAAGTCAAGAAAAGAAAACAATAATACAAATAACAATAAAATCACAAGACGAAAGTGTAACAAAAACATTCAATGTAATAATAGAAAGAAAATCAGATGACACAAGTTGTAACATAAACATAAACAACGAAACAGCAGACGAAATAGACACAACAACAAATACTTACACAAAATACATTGAAAGAAATGATACACAAGCAACAATCCAAGTAACAGCAAACAATGACGAAGCAACAATAGAAATGGCAGGAAATACACAAACAAAAACAATAACAACAACTGTAGACATAGCAAGTGAAATAACAGAAATAACAGCCACTGTAACAGCTGAAAATGGGGAAACAGCTGAATACCATATCAGAATTGTAAAAAAATCAACAGACACAAGCATAAAAACAGTAAAAGTAGATAACAAAGTAATATCAGAAGTAGACGGAAAATATGTAGCAACAGTATATGATAAGGGAAAAGACACACAACAAGCACTAATAGAAGTAACAGCAAATGAATCACACGCAAAAATACAAATCGGAGATGGAACAGAATGGCAACAAACTCCAGCAACATCAACTGAAATATTTAAAGACGGAAATAGAAAAATAACATTAAATATTAATGTACAAGCACAAGATGAACAAACAGAAAGTATAACAAAAGAATTAGAAATAAACTTGATATCAGATGATGTAAGTATAAAAGTTGTAAAAAACGGTGAAAATGTTGTGACAAACTATAATGCCGAAACACACACATATAAAGAATATCTATCAAGAGATATAGAACAAGTGAGTCTATCAATAGAAGCAAATAATATGTATACAACAATAACATCAGGAGAGACAACAGGAACACCAATCATATCAATAAACAACATATCTGTAAAAGACCAAGAGGAAGTATATATAACATTTGCAGCAATTGCAGAATCAGGAAGAACGCAAGAATATACAATACAATTATTAAGAAAATCAAGTAATGCAGATGCAGAACATATCTACGTAGATGGACAGGAAATCACAGATAGATTTGCAGATAAAGACTCAGTACCAACATGCATAGTATCAATTGGAAAAACAAAAGATTCAAGTACAATAAGAGTTGTTCCAGAAAATGAATTTGCAAGTATAAAAATAGGGGATACAGAAGAAACAATAGGAGAAACGTCACAAAGAATACCACTAGATTTATCAAATGGAACAATAACAGTACCATTAGTAATAACATCACAAGATGGAACAGTGACAAAAACATATAATATAATGTTTGTACGTTTATCAAATGATACAAAAATACAATGGTTAGAAGTAAATAATAAGCACATAATTGAAGATGAAAGTGGAAACTATGAAGTAACTGTAAAATCATCAGAAGAAATAGCAAAAGTAAAAATAGTATTATCAAATATTTTAGCAAAAGTAACAATGGGAGGAGAAGAAAAACAAGGACAATTAGAAGAAAACGTAATCCTACCAAATGGAGACATAGTAAAAACAATAACAGTAACAGCAATAGACGGAACTATAAGAACTAGTACATTAACAATCCATAAAGCACAACCTAATTTAGGATTAGAAAAAGTATATTTAGATGGAAGATTAGCGACTAAGGTAGATGATAAGACATTTGAAATTGGTGTTGAGAAAGGAACAACACAGGCTCAAATAAAAGCAATAGCAAGTAATCCAGATGAATATGTAAGCATAAAAGGAAACACAGGTGTCCAAGGAGAAAATATATATACAAATTGCTCACTAGCAGACAAAGAAATACCAATAAAAGTAACCGCAATGTTTGATGGAGAAATAGACCAAGAAAAAGATTATGTTTTAAAAATAAAAGAAATAGAAGAACCAGATATATTGGAAGATTTGAAAGTGAAAATTAAAGTAGACGATGAAGAAGTTACTCAAGGAGAAGATGGAATGTATTTAGTAGAAGTAGATAATAGCCAAGATAACAGCTCATTATGGGCAGAAGTAACAACAGAAACATCACAAGTAAAAATAAAAGATACAAATGGAGAGACATCATATGATTCACCATCAAATCAGAAAAATATAAGTTTAAAAGAAAACATAACAGATGTTACTGTAACAGTAAAAAATGGAGCAGGGGAAGAAAAAGAATACATAGTAAGAATACAAAAGAGACAACCTGCAATAACTGGAAAAGTAATAACACAAGCATCAGATCAAGCAAATCAAACAGCAACAATAAAGGTATATAAAACATCAGACACGAGAAACGAAAATGATGCAGATAATCCAAGAGAGTTAATTAAAGAAATTGAGATAAAACTAGATGGAAGTTATATTTTAGACTTAAAACCAGATGAATATGACATAGTAGTAACAAAAACATCATACTTAGAATATAGATTGACAAATGTATTAGTAAAAGATGGAGAAACGATTGCTATAAATGATATCTATATCTATGCAGGAGATCTAGACGAAAATGGAGAAATAGAAATAGAAGATTTAACAAACATTATAGAAAACTATGGAGAAATAACACAAGATAACAAAGATGAAAAAGGAAAATATGACTTAAATGAAGATGGCATAGTAAACAAACTAGACAGAAACATCTTAAAAGAAAATTATGGAAAAACAAAAACAACAGAACAATGGGTAGATCCAAATCCATCGACAACAGCAAATTCAATAGTAACACACTCAACAGAATCAACATTAAGCTCAGAAGTTAAGTCTAAGGCAGTAGTGGAAGAAAATAAGGGTACAACAGGACAATCACAAATCTTTGTAAAACCATTAAAAGGACAATATACAATAACATCTGCATATGGAACAAGAACACATCCAACAACAGGAGAAGTAAAAAAACACACAGGAATAGATATAGCAGGAACGCATCATGCAGAAGTATTGTCAATAGCAGATGGAGAAGTAACTTATGCAGGAGTACAAAAAGGATTTGGTAATAGTGTAGAAATTAAACATGTTGTGAATGGGGAAACAATATATAGTTTTTATGCACACTTATCAAAAATAGATGTACAAAAAGGTCAAAAGGTAAAACAAGGAGAAACAATAGGATTAGAAGGAGGAGACCCTAAGACAGATCAAAATGTAGGAAATTCAACAGGACATCATCTACACTTTGAGATAAGAAAAGCAAGTGGATATGGAAATGACATAGATCCAACAAAATACATATAGATGTTTTTGGGAACTGATAAAAAATATCCGAAGCAATTATTCAAGGACAGAGCAAAAATATGCTCTGTCCTTATATTAATTTGATAGATATGAAGTGAATCAAAAAAGAATAAAATTAATTCTATCAAAAATATTTTTATCAGTAAATTAAATTTTATACAAACCATAAATTAAATTATTCTTGAAAAGTATAGCAAAATATAGTAAAATAGGTAATATTAATTATAAATATTACCTATTTTTGTGGAGAAGAAAAAGTATGAAGAATAAAGTATTAAAAACAATAAAAAAATACAATTTAATAGAAAATGGAGATAAACTAGTATTAGGAGTATCTGGTGGACCAGATTCCATAGCTATGCTTAATATTTTAAATGATTTAAGAATAGAAAAAGATATAGAATTAGATTTTAATATAGTAGTTGCACATATAAATCATATGATTAGAGATGAAGCAATTGAAGATGAAAATTTTGTTAAAAAATTTTGTGAAGAAAAAGGCATTGAATTTTATTCAAAAAGTATAGATGTAAAAAAACTTGCTAATACTAATAAAATAAGTACAGAAGAAGCTGGAAGAAATGCAAGATATGATTTTTTTGATGAAATCCTAGATTATACTAATTCAAATAAAATAGCTATTGCTCATAATAAAAATGATAAAGCTGAAACAATAATCATGAATTTTATGAGAGGTAGTGGAATTACAGGATTAAAAGGTATAGAGCCAAAAAGAAAAAAATATATAAGACCATTAATTGAGTGTGAACGCACAGAGATTGAAAATTATTGTAAAGAAAAAAATTTAGATCCTAGAATTGATAAAACAAATTTTGAAAATGAATATACAAGAAATAAAATCAGGAATGTATTAATTCCGTATATAAAAAAGGAGTTTAACCCTAATATAATAAATACATTAAATAGACTATCTGAATTAGTAGGGGAAGAAGAGGAATATATTGAAAAACAAGTAGAAAGAAATTTTGAAGATTTAAAATTAGCAGAAAGTAATGAAGAAATTGTTTTAGATTTAAAAAAATTTAATAAATTAGAAAAAGTAATAAAATCTAGGCTTGTGTTATATACTATAATGAGTATTTTTGGTACTACAAAGGGAATTGAAAAAGTACATGTGGACGATATTATAAAACTTTGTGATAATAATATTGGAAACAAATATTTAACTCCAAATAAAAATATAAAAGTATTAGTAAAAGATCATAAAATTTATTTTTTAGACCAAAGATAAGTAGCCGTAACAAAACTTATGCAGGTAGCTTGGTTGTAATAAAAAAGTCATAAAAAAATAGTTTACAAACCTAATTTTATGTGTTATAAAAAACAAAGGAATTAACCTGAATGAAAAAATTCTTGTTTATAGTAGATTAGAAAGGTATTCAATAGGACAAAGGAGGAATAATTTTGAAAAACGGAATTAAAACATTAGCAATGTGGCTAATTATAGGAATTATATTTATAGTGGTATTATCATCTATTGTAGAAAATAGTGATTCAAAATTGAAATATTCAGATTTAATTGCAGATATTAATAGTGGTAAAGTTGAATCAATTCAAGTTGAATCTGATGGGAAAAAAGCTACTGTGCAATTAAAAGATGAAAAAATTAGAAAAGAAGTTAATATACCAGACATGCAGAGCTTTATGGCATATACAGAGGACTTTTTAAAAGAAGGAGCATTTACTTTAGAGGAAAAATCAGAATCAATATTTATTACAATACTTAGCTTATTAACACCATTTGGATTGTTAATTATATTTTTTATTTTCTGGTTCTTCATGATGGGTGGAGCAAACAACGGAAATCCAGGAAGTAAAACAATGTCTTTTGGAAAAAATAGAGCAAGAATGATGACACCAGCAGAAAAAAATAAAATTACATTTGAAGATGTAGCAGGTGTTGATGAAGAAAAAGAAGAATTAGAAGAAATTGTACAATTTTTGAAAAATCCAAAGAAATTTACAGACATGGGAGCAAGGATTCCAAAAGGAGTATTACTTGTTGGTCAACCAGGAACAGGTAAAACATTGCTTGCAAAAGCAGTAGCAGGAGAAGCAGGAGTTCCATTCTTTATTATAAGTGGTTCTGATTTTGTAGAGATGTTTGTTGGTGTTGGTGCTTCAAGAGTAAGAGATTTATTTGATCAGGCTAAGAAAAATGCACCATGTATAATATTTATTGATGAAATAGATGCTGTTGGACGTCAAAGAGGAGCTGGACTTGGTGGAGGTCATGACGAAAGAGAGCAAACATTGAATCAATTATTAGTTGAAATGGATGGATTTACAGAAAATGAAGGTGTTATTGTATTAGCAGCAACAAATAGACCAGATGTATTAGATAAAGCGCTTCTAAGAGCAGGAAGATTTGATAGACAAATTGTAGTAGGATTACCAGATGTAAAAGCAAGAGAACAGATATTAGAAGTACATTCAAGAAGAAAAAGATTATCAGATGATGTTGATTTAAAAGTTATTGCAAAAAATACTTCAGGATTTGCTGGAGCAGATTTAGAAAATGTATTAAACGAAGCAGCATTATTGGCAGCAAGAAAAAATTTAAATGAAATAGGAATGAAAGAAATTGAAGATGCTATGGTAAAAGTTACTATGGGACCTGAAAAGAAGACAAAAGTAAGAAGTGAAAAAGAAAATAGACTTGTTGCTTACCATGAAGCTGGTCATGCAGTTGTAAGTCATTATCTAGAGACACAAGACCCAGTACATCAAATATCAATTGTACCAAGAGGTATGGCTGGAGGATATACAATGTATCGTCCAACAGAAGATAAATCATTTATGTCAAAAACAGAAATGGAAGAAAATATTGTTTCACTACTTGGTGGTAGAGTTGCAGAAGCATTAATTTTAAATGATATTTCAACAGGAGCAAGTAATGATATTGAGAGAGCAACAGGAATTGCTAGAAGTATGGTAACAAAATATGGAATGAGTGATAGAATAGGAGCTTTAATGCTAGGTTCTAATCAAGAACAAGTATTTTTAGGTAGAGATATTGCTCAAGGTAGAGAGTATTCAGAAGAAACAGCAGCTATTATAGATGAGGAAACAAAAAGAATAGTAGATACAGGATATAATAGAGCAAAACAAATATTATCTGATAATATAGATAAGTTGCATCAAGTTGCTGGTATTCTTTTAGAAAAAGAAAAAATCGAAGCAGATGAATTTGAAGCGATTTTTGGAAAAGAATAATTGTAAAGAATTTGTATAATACAAAAAATAAAAAATGAAAGTAGCAATTTTATATTGCTATTTTCATTTTTTTAGTATAAAATATGAATAATAATAAAGGAAAGGTACATTAAATAGGTAAGCTAATGAAAAATTATTATGAAATATTAGAAGTAAATCCTAGGGCATCAGAAGAAGTAATAAAAAAAGCTCATCAAGTATTAATAAAAAAGTATCATCCAGATTTATATGTAGGAGTAGAAAGAGAAAAGGCAGAAGAAAAGATAAGAAATATAAATGAAGCATATAAAATACTTTCTGATGGCTTTTTAAGAGAACAATATGATAAAGAATTACAAAAAGAGGAAGATATATATAATCAAAGGGTTTATAAACAAAAAGAAAAAAATACAAATTATAAAGCTGATACTAAAAAGAAAAATAGAAAAGAAGATTATGCTCAAGAACAAATGCCCAAACATAATGTAGGAACTTTTATGAGTTTAGTTGATTTAGTTTCAGTTACTTTTAAGAATATGCCTAAAAGAGAAAAGAGAAAATTACAAAAAGAGGATTTTATTGCAGGTGGATTAACTATACTAATTGTAGGAATATTAATTGTTGTATTATGGTTTATTCCAGCAACAAATGGTTTTGTGAAAAGTTTATTACCTTTCTTAAACTAGTTATTAGAAAGAAGATGATATAATATGCATTATGCTGATATAAAGAAAGCTGATATTGCAAATGGCTTAGGTGTTAGAGTTTCAGTTTTTGTAAGTGGATGTACACACCATTGTAAAAATTGTTTTAATAGTGAAGCATGGGATTTTAATTATGGAAATGAATTTACAGAAAATGAAATTAATAGAGTTATAAAAGAATTAGATCATTCTTATGTTTCAGGTTTATCAGTATTAGGAGGAGAACCACTAGAACATGTAAATCAACAAGGATTATTACCACTTTTAAAGAGAGTAAAAGAAAAATTTCCGGACAAAAACATTTGGTGTTATTCAGGTTATACCTTTGAAACAGATATTATGGGAAAAATGTATAATAATTGGAAAGAAACACCAGAAATTCTATCATATATAGATGTTTTAGTAGATGGAAAATTCGAAGAAGACAAAAAGGATATAAAGTTAAGGTTCAGAGGATCTAGTAATCAAAGGATTATAGATGTTAAGAAATCATTAAAAGAGAATAAAGCTGTATTATTTGAATTTTAACTATTGACAAGTTATGCCAATTTAGGTTATAATGGATATCGTTATAAGGGTTATCCCACATACAGTTTCGTATGGGCCGGAAGGAGGGGAATATAAATGTCAGAGATAAAAGTTAATAATGGTAATATAGAAGATGCTTTAAAAAGATTTAAAAGACAATGTGCAAGAAATGGAGTTTTACAAGAAGTTCGTAAAAGAGAGCATTATGAAAAACCTAGTGTAAGGAGAAAGAAAAAATCAGAAGCAGCTAGAAAAAGAAAATTTAATTAGAAAATTAGGGATTGGAAGTATAATGGGGTATTATAAATATACACTTTTTAACTTCCAATTTTTGTTTTAAAAAATATATTATTATTTAAAAGAATTATAAATTTAAAAAATGTGTATAATAAAATAAAGAAGGAGGAATTTAGATGAAATATAAAGAAAATGAATTAAAGCAGGGAATTAAAATTCATACTATAAATACTAATAAATTTAAAACAAATTTGTTAGCAGTTTTTTTAACAACAGAATTAAATAGGAAAACAGTTACAAAAAATGCATTAATCTCAATGCTTTTAAGAAGAGGTAGTAAAAATATGCCAACTCAAGAAGAAATTAGCAAGCAAATGGAAGAAATGTATGGAGCAAGCTTTGATTGCGGATTAGATAAAACAGGAGATAATCAAGTTTTAAAATTTTATATAGAAGTAATTAATGATGATTTTTTACCACAAAATAATGATGAAATGTTAAAAAAAGCTATACAAAAATTACTTGAAATTGTATTTGATCCTTATACAGAAGGTGAAGGATTTAAGCAGGAATATATAGAACAAGAAAAAGAAAATTTAAAACAAAAAATAGTTGGAAAAATAGATAATAAAGCCAGATATGCAATTGACAGATGTATTGAAGAAATGTATGGAGAAAAAGCATTTGGGTTATATAAATTTGGATATGTAGAGGACTTAAATAATATAGATGAAAAAGAACTATACTTATATTATAAAAACTTAATTAATTCTTGTAAAATAGACATATTTGTGTCAGGAAATATAAAAGAAAATACAGATACATTGATAGAAAATAATGAAAATATAAAAAAATTAGAAGGAAGAAAGCCAAATTATAATATTCCTAAAATAGATAACAATGAAATTAAAGAAAAAGAAAATATTGTTACAGAATCTATGGAAGTAACACAAGGAAAACTTATATTAGGATTAGATGTTAACATCGATAATGAAGAATTAAAATATGATACAGTTATATATAACAGTATATTAGGAGGAACAGCAAATTCTAAAATGTTTCAAAATGTAAGAGAAAAGGCACATTTAGCTTATGTGGCGAGTTCAAGCTATTTACGTCATAAAAACATTATATTTGTAAATTGTGGAATTGAAATTTCAAATTATCAAAAAGCATTAGATTTAATAAAACAACAAATTGAAGATATGAAACAAAGTGATTTTACAGAAGAAGATATTGCAAATGCTAAGAAAGGAATTCTAGCAACTATTAAGACGATAGATGATGAACAAGATACTCAAATTAGTTATTATTTTGGTCAAGAATTAACAAACACAAGAGTTTCTACAGAAGAATATATTAAAAAAATTGAGAAAATCCAAAAAGAAGATGTTATAAATATAGCAAGAAAAGTAAGTATTAATACAATATATTTCTTAAAGGATTAGATTATAATGAGTCAATAAATAGAAAGGAGATAAAGATGCAAGTAATTGAAAATTTAAAGGTTAAGGAAAAACTTTATATAGAAAAATTAGAAAATGGATTGACTGTTATGGTTATTCCTAAACCAGGAATTCAAAAAAAATATATGATTTGGGGAACTAATTATGGTTCGAATGATAGTGAATTTATTGTTCCAGGAGAAGAGGAAAAAACTAAAGTGCCAAATGGAGTAGCACATTTTTTAGAACATAAATTATTTGAACAAGAAAATGGAACAAATAGTTTAGATGTATTAACTGCATTAGGAGTAAATGCAAATGCTTATACAACTAACGATCATACTGCCTATTTGTTTGAAAGTACGGATAATTTTTATCCTGCAATGGATGAATTAATGGATTATGTGCAGCATCCATATTTTACAGATGAAAATGTTGAGAAAGAAAAGGGAATTATTGGACAAGAGATTATGATGTATGATGATTATCCAGATTGGAGAGTATATTTAAATGCGATGCAAGCAATGTATCATAATAATCCAATAAAAATAGATATTACAGGAACGATAGAAACAATTGGAAAAATAAACAAGGAAATTTTATATAAATGTTATAAAACTTTTTATAATCCATCTAATATGGTTTTAGTTATATCAGGTGATTTTGAACCAGAGAAAATAATAGGTGAAGTAAAAAAACGTCTTATAGAGAATCAGAATCAAGGAGAAATTAAAAGAATTTATCCAGAGGAACCAGAGACAATAGTCCAAGAGCTTATTGAACAAAGATTAGAAGTAAGCCAACCGCTTTATACAATAGGAATTAAAGACATGATTAATAAAAAATCTATGGAAAATTCAAAAGAAATAGTAAAAAAACATATTTCTATAGAAATTTTGTTAAACCTTTTAATTGGAAGAAGTTCAGAATTATACAAAGAATTATATAATAAAGGGATAATACATGGACAGCCAAGTTTAGATTATGAATTTGGAAAAACCTATGCACATGTTTTGATAACAGGTCAATCGAAGGAACCAGAAACTTTATATAATGAATTTAAAGAAAAAGTAAAAGAAATGAAGAAAAAAGGAATATCTAAGGGAGATTTTCAACGAATAAAGAAAATGATTTATGGAGGATATGTAAAAGAATACAATGATGTACAGGACATAGCAAGAATGTTCTTGGCAGACTATTTTAAAGGAATTAATTCTTTTGATTATATAGAGGAAATAGAAGGGATAAATGTAGAATATTTAAATCAAGTGTTAAATGATGTATTTAAAGAGGAAAAAATGGTACTTTCTATTGTAAAAAGTTAAAAAACAACAAAAATTTAAGTTTGTGAAAAATGTAATAAAAACGGTGTTGGTTAAGAAAATAAAACAATACCGTTTTTTAATAAAATATCGTGTCGAAAAAAGAAATAAAATGTCATACGAAAGTTGCCAGAATGCCTTGAAAATACTTGACTTGAGAAAAATAATGTGTTAATTTATAGATATACGAAAGATAATCAAATAAAAAGGAGAGATTAGTATGTTAAATGAAGAAATTTGTAAATTGAGGGATAAATTAAATAAGAGTATTGAACAAGGCGATGATTATAATATTACATATAAATTAAGCATAGAATTAGATGAATTGATAGCAAAATACTATGATGAATTAAAAAATGCTAAAAAAAAACTAATATGGACAACTACGTAGAAAAATAGTCTCTTAAATGAATTAAGAGGCTATTTTTGTTATCTAGTTGTAAGTTTGGTAAGAAATAATTATGATGTTGATGCTCTGGCTCCAACTATAATACTTAAATTTTATTTAATGTCTTTTCATTTCATTCAAAAAGAAAATCTAATACAAGAAAACAAGGCGCTTTCACTCAGACTCAAAATTATTATTATATGAATTTAAACTTTTCGAATGTAATTGGAGTAATCTTAGAATTTCTTAAATAATTTAATGGAAAATGTTCGCGTCGAGCTTTAGCTCGGACTAAGTGAAAGGGTGCCATTAAATTATTTTAGAAATTCTTAGATTATGTATTGAACCGAGAAAAGTTTAAATTCATATAATAATAATTTTGCCCGTGAACATTACTCATTTTCTTGTAAAAGATTTTTTATTTTTCGTTCCAATCAAACGTCATTAAATAAAATTTAAGTATTATAGTTGGAGCCAGAGCATCAACATCATAGTTATTTCTCACCGAACTGTAACCTAATTGTATATTTGAGGCTTAAAGATTGCTTGCATTTTTACCTAAGATATTGTATAATAATATGCCAAGTGAGGGAAATAAAATGCAATTAAACAAGGAAGAATATAAAAATTTTAAACAAATTGTTAATATTTTTTACAATGAAGAAATAGAAGGAATTAATGAAGATAAAGAAAAAATAAAAAAAGAAGGAACAATAAAAATTGAGCCTAGGATTTTTTATGACAAATTTTCTGGTGACATGAAAATCGAATTTAAAATTGGAAATAAAAAAATGTATAAAATAAAAAATTTATCAGAATTTTATACAAGAATGCTTAATAAAGAATTTTATCGTTATGGTGAAAAGTTGCAATTTATCCACACAGAAGAAGCATTTGAAAATAATAGTAGACAATTGTTAGAGTTTGTTATGAAATATGCAGAAGTTATAAAATATGCGAATTCTAATTCAAATAGTAATTATAAATACTATGGAAAAGCACTAAGTGAAACAAGTATTATAGTAGGTAATAGTGCTATTGATGATTTATTTGATGTATTAAAAGGAAGAAAAATTATATTTCAAAAAGATTGTAATACTGAAGAAATAGAATTTACAGAAGAACAACCAGAAATAGAATTTGAATTAAAGAAAACAGAAAATAAAGATTATATAATAGTACCTAATATAGAAATTTATAAAGTAAATATTATTAAGGGAAAAGAATACAAATATATTTTAGATGATCAAAAATTATATAGATGCACAAAAGAGTTTGAAAATTCTAATTTAAAGTTATTAGAACTTTTTAGAAAAAATTATATAAATGAAGTAAAATTAGGAGAAAAAGAATTAACACAATTATTTTCTATTATTATACCAAGAGTAAAGAATGCCATAAATTTAAAAAATATGACAGAAGATAGTATAAAAAAATACATGCCAAAAGAATTGATAGTTAAAGTGTTTTTTGATTTCGACTCAAATGATTATTTAATTGCAGATGTAAGGTTTGATTATGAAGGTAATGAATTTAACCCATTAGAAGAAAATAAAAAAATTAAATTTCCAAGAAATATGTTAGAAGAAACTAATGCTTTAAATATTTTTAGACAGACTGGATTTATGTTAGAAACTAAAAATTTGAGATTTATTTTACCAGATAATGATAAAATATATGAGTTTTTAACAGAAGATATAAACTATTATATGCAACATTTTGAAGTTTTAGCAACAGATAATTTTAAAAGAAAACAGATTAAGGAAAAAAAAATTGGAGGAATAGGAGTAAAAGTCGAAAATAATTTATTATCAATTGATTTCAAAAATTTAGATATTGATATAGAAGAATTAGAAGAAATCATGTCTAAATACTCTTTAAAGAAAAAATATCATAGATTAAAAGATGGTAGTTTTATTGACTTAGAAAATAATAAAGAAGCAAAATTTTTAGAGAAATTAGTAACAGGTATGGATATTTCTTATAAAGATTTGGAAAAAGAAGAATTAAAATTACCTGTTTATAGAATTTCATATTTTAATCAACTATTAAAAGAAATAAAAGGAACTGAAATAACTAAAAATGATGAATATAAAAATATTATAAATCAATTAGATAAAGAGCAATTAGAAGAAGAAATTAAAGTACCAGAAAATTTAAATTCAGTTTTAAGATATTATCAAAAAACAGGTTTTAAGTGGTTAAAGATACTAGATAGATATCACTTTGGTGGAATATTGGCAGATGATATGGGATTACGGAAAAACTATTCAAATGTTATCAGTAATAGTTGATTATGTTCAAAATTGTAAAGATAATAAAAAGGAAAACAATAGAGCAAGTATTGTAATTTCACCAAGTTCGTTAACATTAAATTGGCAGAATGAAGCAACTAAATTTGCTAATGGGTTAAAAACAATAGTTATAAGAGGGACGCTAGAAGAGAGAAAACATCAAATTGAGCAAATAGATAAGTTTGATTTAGTTATTACTTCATATGATTTATTAAAGAGAGATATTGAACTATATCAAGAAAAAAATTATAAATTTAGATTTATAATAGCAGATGAAGCTCAATATTTAAAAAATAGTAATACTCAAAATGCAAAAGCAATAAAAAAAATAAAAGGAGATACAAAATATGCTTTAACTGGAACTCCAATTGAAAATTCTTTAGCAGAATTATGGTCGATTTTTGACTTTATTATGCCAGGATATTTGTTTACATATCGAAAATTTAAAAATATGTATGAAACTCCAATTGTAAGGGAATCTAATGAATCAGTTGTTGGAAAGCTAAAAATGCTAATAGAACCATTTATTTTAAGAAGAAGTAAAAAAGAAGTGTTAACAGAGCTTCCAGATAAGACAGTAACGGTTTTAAATAATGAAATGGGAGAAGAACAAAGAAAAATATATATAAATTATTTATTACAAGCAAAACAGGATATATCAGAAAAAATTAAATACAGTGGCTATGAGAAAAACAAAATGCAAATATTGGCAGCGCTAACAAGATTAAGGCAGATTTGTTGTCATCCAAGTTTGTTTATAAATGGATATAATGAGGGAAGTAGCAAATTGGAACAATGTATGGAAATTATTCAAGAGGGTACAAATGCAGGACATAAAATACTACTTTTTTCGGGATATACATCAATGTTTGATTTCATAGAAAAAGAATTAAAAAAAAGAAACATAAGATATTTTAAATTAACAGGTGCTACTAAAGTAGAAGATAGGATAAAATTGGTTGATGAATTTAATAATAATTCTGATATTAAGGTGTTTTTGATTTCTTTAAAAGCAGGTGGAACAGGTCTTAATTTAACTGGAGCAGATATGGTTATTCATTATGATCCATGGTGGAATATATCAACAGAAAATCAGGCTACTGATAGGGCTTATAGAATAGGTCAAAAAAATAATGTTCAAGTGTATAAATTAATTACTAAGAATTCAATTGAAGAAAAAATATATGAATTACAAGAGAAAAAGGAAGAGTTAGCTAATAATATGCTGGATACAAAAACTACATTTGTTAATAAATTATCTCAAGATGAGATTATGAAATTATTCGAATAATATTGTTATGATTTATAAATAATAACAAGGTTGATTTTTTTGCCATTTTATGTTAAACTTAGAAAGAACCATATTTTACATTATGTAAAGAACAGATAATAAAAATATGTTGTATAAGGAGAATTGAAATGGATAAAAAAGTTTTGAACAAACATTTAGAAAAATTAAATGAGGACATAAGAAATATTCAATATCAAATAAATAGTATAAACCAAGATATAAAAAAAGATAAGAAACAAAGTTATATTGAAAAAAGAATTGATAGATTAGTTAATAATTATAAAATGTTAAATCAAAAAAGACAGGAAGTAGTAAATATATCTAGAGAAGAAAAAAGAGAACTACAGGAAAAAGTATTAGAAATACGTAAACAAGTAAAAGACGTTTGTTATAAAGGAAGCAAGGACATTTCAAAACAAAATATACAACTAGACGAAGTTGTTAACAATGAAAGTAAATCAGAAATTTATAATAAGATTGATGATGATGAAAATAAAAAAATAAAAAGAGTTTATGGTCCAGATGGTAGTTTAGAGTACATATATATTAAAGAAGAGAGACCTATTGGAAGATGGCAGAAAATTAAGCAAATGATGGAAAAAAAGAAGAGAAATAAAGAGATAATAAAAAAGCAAAGAAACAAAAACAGATTCGGAAAGATGAAAGAATTTTTCAGGGAAATTAATGGAAAGAAATTATTAAAAAGGATAGCAGCTTTTGGAATGGGATCATTAATGCTACTTCCTGGAACAATTTCTGCTAATCAGAATGAAAATAATACTGAAAGTAAAAGTACAAAAAACAGCTATATAGATACTGTAAAACAAACACCTGTAAATGAACATGAATTAATAAAAATGGCAAAAGATTTTAAAAAAGAAAATTCTTTGAATATGGACGAAAATATAGAATCAGAAGAAGCAGTTAAAGAAGAAAATACAAATGATAAGAATGAAGATGATGTACTTGTACATATTATAGCTCCAGCACAGAGCAAATACACAGAAGTGTCTGATGGTAGAGGAAATTATGGTATTTTTACCGAAGATACTGAAGTTTCGATATATAATAGAGCTTTAATCAGAACTAATAAAGATGGAAGCAAATCAATATTAAAGGCCACAAAAGTAGGACAAACTTGGAAACAATATGCAGAAGAACAAGGAATTGATTATAATGAGTTTAAAACATATATAGAGAATAATGAAAATATACAAGAGGTTTTATCTACTATGTCTGTTGATGGTAAAAGTATATATGGATGGATGCCAGCATCAGAATTAGAATATAAAACTCAAGATAAAGAAATAAATGTACAAAGAAATTATGTTACCGAGGTAGAAGAAAGATAATGAAAGATTATATAACTGTAATAGGAGCAGGATTAGCTGGATGTGAGGCAGCTTATCAAATTGCTAAAAGAGGAATAAAAGTAAAATTATATGAAATGAAGCCAATAAAATATTCAGAAGCACATTCAAATGAAAATTTTGCTGAAATTGTATGTAGCAATTCTTTTAAATCAAATTTGCTAACGAATGCATGTGGTTTATTGAAAGAAGAATTAAGAAGATTAGATTCATTATTAATTAAAATTGCAGATGAAACAAGAGTTCCAGCAGGACAGGCTTTAGCAGTAGATAGAGAAAGTTTTTCTAAAAAAGTAACTTGTGAATTAGAAAAAAATGAATTTATTGAAATTATTCGTAAAGAAATTGTTGATATAGAATCCTTAGCAAAAGAAGGAATTGTGATAATAGCAACAGGACCTCTTACTTCAGAAGGGTTAGCAAAAAATATAGGTAAAATAACAGGAGAAGACAAGCTTTATTTTTATGATGCGGCTGCGCCAATTGTAAATAAAGATAGTATAAATTTTAAAATTGCATTTTATGGAGACAGGTACAGCCAAGAAAAGAAAAAAGATGAAAGTATAGAAGAATGGAAAAAAAGATTAGCAATTCAAGAAAAAGATGAACAGAGTTATATTAATCTTCCAATGAATCAGGATGAATATGAGAAATTTTGGAATGAACTTGTAAAAGCAGAAGTAGTTACACTTCATGAATTTGAAAAGAGAGAAATCTTTGAAGGTTGTATGCCAGTTGAAATAATGGCCAAAAGGGGAATTGATACTTTGAGATTTGGACCATTAAAACCAGTAGGGTTTGATGATCCAAGAACAGGAAGAAGGCCATATGCCTTGGTACAATTAAGACAAGATAATAAACAAGCAAGTATATATAATATTGTTGGATTTCAAACTAATTTGAAATTTGGAGAGCAAAAGAGAGTTTTTCAAATGATACCAGGATTAGAAGAAGCAGAGTTTATAAAATATGGAGTAATGCATAGAAATACATATATAAATTCAAGTAAATTATTAGATGAAACATATAATCTTAAAAACAATAATAATGTTTATTTTGCAGGCCAGATAACTGGTGTTGAGGGCTATGTTGAGTCGATATCTTCTGGGATGGTAGCAGCTGTTAATGCTGTTAATCAAATAAAAGGAAAAAAAGAAAAGATTATTTTTTCGGAAAATACGGTAATAGGGGCTTTATCTAAATATATATCAACTCCAAATGAAAGATTTCAGCCAATGAATGCTAATTTTGGAATATTGCCAGAGTTAGAAGGAAGAAAAATAAGGGATAAAAAAGAACGATATGCTAAATTAGCTGAAAGGAGTTTAGGGTATTTTAATTAAAGATATAAATAATGTATTTTACAAAGTTATTACAATTAGTTTACAAATGTATAAAATTGGATAAAAAGGTTGAAAAAAAGTATTAAAAAAAGTATAATAAATATGTATACTTATTTTAAATAAAGAATTAATTTGAAAGAAGAAATAATTTATTATAATGAAAAATATAAATAATAGGGGGATTTGATATGAAAAAAGTTAGTGAATTTACAAAAACACAAGCTTTAATTGATGAGTATAATAAGCTTAAAAATAAGGTACCTAATTTGGAAACACAAATGAAACAAAATGAAAAGAGAACAAAAGTTAAAATAGAAAAACTTAAGAGTGATATGCAAGAAAATCAAGAAGATGTTGAATATAAATTAGATAGGGCTGCAGTAGAAGCTGAATACGGAAAGCAAATAGAACAAGAAGAAAAAAATCTGGAAGAAGAAAATGGCAAAATTAAAGAAGAAATTAATAAAGCGAAAGAAGATAAAAAGTTTTTCTGTACAGATAAAAACTTCAAAACCATTACAATGGAAATTGAAGCTATGAAAAGAGAAGTTGAAGATGGAAAACTAGAAATAAAAAGAAAAGAATATGAAATTAAGGGCAACGAACTCAAAGAACAAGAATTTAGTGCAAAACCTGATAAAGAAAATCCTCTTGAGTGGTTAGAATTAAGGAAAGAAAGCGAAAAAAAAGAACAGGAAATTGGAAAAATAAATAAAGAAATTAATGCTATGAATAAAAAAATAGAGGAATATTCAAAGTTTAAGGGAGAACTAAATCAACAACTTAGTACATTTACAGCTATTGATTTTAATAAAATGCGTGAAAGAGAAAATAATAAAACAGACAAGCTGGAAGAGCAACAAGAAAATAATAAAACAGACAAGCCAAAAGAACAACAAGAAAATAATAAAACAGACAAGCCAGAAGAACAACAAGAAAATAATAAAACAGACAAGCCAGAAAAACAACAAGAAAATAATAAAACAGACAAGCCAGAAGAACAACAAGAAGATAATAAAACAGATAAGCCAGAAGGGCAACAAGAAGATAATAAAGCAAATGATCCGGAAGAGGAATATGAGGACATATATTCTAATTCACAAGATTTTGTTAAGGCTATTCATATTGAAGCTGCTACAGGAAAAGCATACATTGATACATTTAAAAATAATAAAAAAGAGATAGATATAAAAGAAGCAATTGAGAATAGAAAAGGATTATATAAAAGAATTAATCTTAAAGAAATTATGGAAAAGGCAGGAGTAGAATCAAGAATAAATCAATTTATGTTAAAAAGAAAAATTAATCCAGTAATATTAGAAGCTATAAATAAAAATGAAAAAATGACAGAAGAATACATTTATAGTTTGATAGAAAAAAAAGAATTTCCTTTTGAATATAAACATGATTTAGAAAATTCAAACTTATCATTTAAAGACATGGCTTTAATGAATAGAGTAGCTTTAAAAGAAAGCAAAATAGATGGCAATGAAGTGATAGGAGCTAAAAAGTTATATACAATCAAATCTTTCTTTGGAAAAATAAAAAATAAAGCTCTAGCGAAGTTTAATAAAAAAGAAGAACCTAAAATGATTAATGAGAAAAATGAAAGACAAGAAGACACAAAAAGCAGAAAAGAGAGGTTTTATGAATCTATAGAATATACTCCAGAAGAGCAAAATGCAAATGATATAGAATTAGAACAAAAAAATAAATATAATGAAGCTTATGAAAAGTTAACAGATGAACAAAAAGCAAAATTAGCAACTATGGATGTTAGCAATATTCAAAGATTAGGATTTGATTATAATACAGCTGTTGCATTAAGTGAAATGACAAAAGAATCTACAACAAAAGAAGACAAGAAAGTAACCCAAGAATCTACAACAAAAGAAGATGACGAAATTCAAATATAGTATTGACAAATTAAAAAAAAGTAGTATTATAAAAATGTAAAGAAATAAAAAGACCTTTCAAATAAATATTTGAGAGGTCGTTTGTTCCTAAAAATAAGGAGGAATATACAAATGAAAAAGATAGAAAAAATAAAAGTTCGGTGGCATCCTAGAAAATTAATTACATATTTAACTTTTATAGCTTTGGCAGGACTATTTATATTTTGGGAATTTTATATTAAATTTGCTAAGTATACAGTAAAAGATGTTTGGCAAAGAAGTAGTATAATTTCTGTAGTAGTAGTTGTAATAATCTTTTTATTAATATTTATTGGAATATTAATAAAAAGTAAGAAAGCGATATACAATATAAATATAGAGAATAAAACATGCACAAAAAGAGAAAAAAAGATTCAGTATAAAAATATATACTATACTCAGTCATTATTGCAAAGAATGTTTGGGCTTGTAAATATTTATTTAATAAATGAACAAGAAATAATGAAGATAAAAGATGTTTCAAAGAAAGCTATTGAATATGTTGATGCTATTAAACTAGGCAAGTGAAAACTTGCCTTTTTCTATTGACTTTATGTATCAAAGATGCTATAATAACATATGTTCGAATATATTACCAAATTAGGCAAATTTTGAATAAATAATTAAACAGGAGGTGAAATTTAAGTGCCAACAATTAATCAATTAGTAAGAAAAGGAAGAAAAACAGGAGTAACAAAATCAACAGCGCCAGCACTTCAACATGGATGGAACTCAAAAAACAAAAAATTAACAAACAATAGAGCTCCACAAAAAAGAGGAGTATGTACAGTTGTTAAAACAGTTACACCTAAAAAGCCAAACTCAGCTTTAAGAAAAGTTGCCAGAGTTAGACTTTCAAATGGTTATGAAGTAACATCTTATATCCCAGGTATAGGACATAACCTACAAGAACACAGTGTTGTATTAATAAGAGGTGGTAGGGTAAAAGACCTTCCAGGTGTTAGATACCATATTATCAGAGGAACATTAGATACAGCAGGTGTTAAAGATAGAATGCAAGCGCGTTCTAAATATGGAGCTAAAAAACCTAAAAAATAAAAAAATTAGCTACAAAATTTAAAAATTAGTGCTTGTAATTCTTACTAAATTAAGGCATTTAAATTTAGAATAGATTTATATAGCACTGTGCGCAAGAAAGAAAGACTTTCTTGAGAGTACCTAGATATTTTATAAATAAAATATCAAATAAAATTTAAGGAGGGAAGAATAGTGCCAAGAAAAGGATATATAGCAAAAAGAGAAGTATTACCAGATCCAATATATAATAGCAAAGTTGTTACAAAATTAGTTAACAATATTATGTTAGATGGTAAAAAATCAGTTGCTCAAAAAATAGTATATGATGCATTTGACATTATTAAAGAAAAAGAAGGAAAAAATCCTTTAGAAGTTTTTGAAGCAGCTTTAGAAAATATTATGCCAGTTCTTGAAGTTAAAGCAAGAAGAGTAGGTGGAGCAACTTATCAAGTTCCATTAGAAATTAGACCAGAAAGAAGACAAACTTTAGGATTAAGATGGTTAGTAACTTATGCTAGAAACAGACATGAAAAAACAATGGCTGAAAAATTAGCAGGTGAAATAATGGATGCAGTAGCTGGAAACGGTGGAGCATTTAAGAAGAAAGAAGATACACATAGAATGGCTGAAGCTAATAAAGCTTTTGCACACTATAAATGGTAAAATTTGAAATTAATGTTATAAAAATATAAATTCAAAGAGAATCAGAGTATTTGAAAGGGGGAAATATAGGAAATGGCAGGAAGAGCATACCCACTAGAAAGAACTAGAAATATAGGAATAATGGCACATATAGATGCCGGAAAAACAACAACAACAGAAAGAATCTTATTTTATACAGGAAAAACACATAAAATAGGAGAAGTTCATGAAGGTGCAGCAACAATGGACTGGATGGCGCAAGAACAAGAAAGAGGTATTACAATTACTTCAGCATGTACAACATGCTTCTGGAAAAATAATAGAATTAATATTATTGATACACCAGGACACGTTGACTTTACAGTAGAAGTACAAAGATCTTTAAAAGTACTTGATGGAGCTGTTACAGTTTTAGCTGCAAAAGGTGGAGTACAACCACAAACAGAAACAGTTTGGAGACAAGCTGACAAGTATAGTGTACCAAGAATGGTATATGTAAATAAGATGGATATTGTTGGAGCTAACTTTATGCTTTGTGTTGATCAATTAAAAAACAGATTAAAAGCAAATGCAGTTCCAATTCAATTACCAGTTGGAGCAGAAGATAATTTCCAAGGTATAGTTGATCTTATTAAAATGAAAGCATTTATTCAAGATGATAAATTAGGTGAACATATTGTTGAAAAAGAAATACCAGAAGATATGAAAGCAGATGCTGAAAAATGGAGAGCAAACATGATTGAAGCAGTTGCTGATCAAGATGAAGAGTTAATGATGAAGTATTTAGATGGTGAAGAATTGACAGAAGAAGAAATCAAAAAAGGTTTAAGAATTGGAACAATAGCAAATAAAATAGTTCCAGTTACATGTGGTTCTTCATACAAAAACAAAGGTGTTCAAGAATTATTAGATGCAGTAGTTGATTATATGCCATCACCATTAGATATACCACATATTAAAGGTGAAACATTAGAAGGAGAAGAAACAGAGGCTAAAACTTCAGATGATGCTCCATTTGCAGCATTAGCATTTAAAATTGCTACTGATCCATTTGTTGGAAAATTATGTTTCTTTAGAGTTTATTCTGGAACACTAGAATCAGGTTCTACAATATTAAACTCTAGTAAAGATAAAAAAGAAAGAGTTGGAAGAATTCTTCAAATGCATTCAAATCATAGAGAAGATATTGACAAAGTTTATTCAGGAGATATTGCTGCAGCAGTAGGTTTAAAAGATGTTACAACTGGAAATACTTTATGTGATCCAGATCATCCAATAATACTTGAATCAATGGAATTCCCTGAACCAGTTATTGATATAGCTATTGAGCCAAAAGATAAAGCTGCTCAAGAAAAAATGGGAATTGCTTTAGCAAAACTTGCTGAAGAAGATCCAACATTTAAAGCTTATACAAACCAAGAAACAGGTCAAACAATTATTGCTGGTATGGGTGAATTACACTTAGATATCATAGTTGATAGATTAAAAAGAGAATTCAAAGTAGAATGTAATGTAGGTAAACCACAAGTTGCTTACAAAGAAACAATCAGAAATGCAGTAAAAGTTCAAGGTAAATTTATTCGTCAATCAGGTGGTAAAGGACAATACGGTGATGTATGGTTCGAAATGGAACCATTAGAACCAGGAAAAGGAATTGAATTCGAAAGCAAAATTGTCGGAGGAGCAGTTCCAAAAGAATATATTAAACCAATTGAACAAGGAATGAGAGAAGCTGCTGAAAGCGGAATCCTTGCAGGATACCCAGTTACAGACTTTAAGGTAACATTAGTTGATGGTTCATACCATGAAGTTGACTCTTCAGAAATGGCCTTCAAAATAGCAGCATCTATGGCATTTAAAGAAGGTATGAGACAAGCTAAATCAGTTATCTTAGAACCAATAATGAAAGTTGATATAACAGTTCCAGAAGAATACATGGGAGATGTTATTGGAGATGTAAACTCTAGACGTGGAAGAATGGAAGGTATGGATGGTAATGATGGAGTACAAGAAATTCATGCATTTATTCCACTTTCAGAAATGTTTGGTTATGCAACTGAATTACGTTCTAGAACACAAGGTAGAGGAACATACTCTATGGAACCTTCTCATTATGAAGAAGTACCAAAATCAGTTTTTGAAGCTATTGTATCATCAAGAGCAAAAAAAGATTAAATTTAAATTAAAATGTATAACATATTAATTTTATATTAAATTTCAAATAAGAAAAACAAAAACACTTGCTTTTTTATAAAAAATGTTATAAAATGCCTGTGTAATAAATAGTTATTAAATTTTTGGTTAGCTTTGTAACGAAAAAATAGTGTAAAGTTAACTTATACAGCTAAGCAATAAGCTGAGTTGTATATACCATAAAAATAAAAGAGAGAAATCTCAAAAATAAGGAGGAATTTTAAAATGGCAAAAGCAAAATTTGAAAGAAACAAACCACACGTTAATATCGGAACAATTGGTCACGTTGACCATGGTAAAACAACAACAACAGCAGCTATTACAAAATATTTATCATTATTAGGAAAAGCTCAATATGAAGCATATGATCAAATTGATGGTGCTCCAGAAGAAAAAGCAAGAGGAATCACAATTAATACAGCTCACGTTGAATATGAAACAGATGCAAGACACTATGCACACGTTGACTGTCCAGGTCACGCTGACTATGTAAAAAACATGATTACAGGTGCTGCACAAATGGATGGTGCTGTACTAGTTGTATCAGCAGCTGATGGACCAATGCCTCAAACAAGAGAGCATATCTTACTTGCTAGACAAGTAGGTGTTAAATATATCGTTGTTTACTTAAACAAATGCGATATGGTTGATGATCCAGAATTATTAGAATTAGTTGAAATGGAAGTAAGAGACTTACTTTCTGAATATGGTTTCCCAGGAGATGAAGTTCCAATTGTAAAAGGTTCTTCACTAAAAGTTCTAGAAAGTACATCTACAGATCCTAACGATCCTGTATATGCACCTATGAAAGAATTAATGGATGCAATTGATACTTACATCCCAACACCAGAAAGACCAATTGATCAACCATTCTTAATGCCAGTTGAAGACGTATTCACAATTACAGGACGTGGAACAGTTGCAACAGGTAGAGTAGAAAGAGGTCAAGTAAAATTACAAGACGAAGTTGAAATTATCGGTCTTACAACAGAAAGAAGAAAAACTGTTGTTACAGGTGTAGAAATGTTCAGAAAATTATTAGATCAAGCTGAAGCTGGAGATAATATTGGTGTTCTATTAAGAGGTATTGATAGAAAAGACATCGAAAGAGGTCAAGTTCTATGTAAACCAGGAACAATTCATCCACATACAAAATTCACATCAGAAGTATACGTTTTAACAAAAGAAGAAGGTGGACGTCATACACCATTCTTCAATGGATATAGACCACAATTCTATTTCAGAACAACAGACGTTACAGGTGTTATTGAATTACCTGCTGGAACAGAAATGGTTATGCCTGGAGATAACGTATCAATGACAATCGAATTAATTACTCCTATCGCTATCGAAAAAGGATTAAGATTCGCTATTCGTGAAGGTGGTAGAACAGTTGGTTCAGGTGTTGTTGCTGACATTATCGAATAATTTATAATTATTTAATATATAAATAAGAGTAATATATTGCATATTACTCTTATTTTGTTGCTATTTATAGCTTAAAATTAAATTCAATAAAGAGGTTATCTATAATATTTTCTATTTTTTATTCCAATCAAACGACATTAAATAAAATTTAAGCATTACAGTTGGAGTCATTTCATAATCATTTTTTACTGAATTATAACAAAAAACGAAACATAAAAACTAAAAATACTTGATTTTTTTAATAAACAATAATAAAATAGATATATTAAAAATAAAATTAGAATATAAAAAACCAAGTGGAGGAAACAAGATGAAAATTATTTTAGATGCAATGGGTGGAGATAATGCACCAGATGCAAATATTAAAGGAGCTATTAATGCAATTAATAAAGTAAAGGCAGAAGTAGTATTAGTTGGAAAAGAAGATATAATTAGAACAAAGGTAAAAGAATTTTATGGAAAGGAAATAGAACAAATATCAGATAGATTAAAAATAGTAAATGCTACAGAAACAATCGAAATGGTAGATAAACCAACAGATGCGATAAGACATAAAAAAGATTCGTCAATGGTAGTTGGATTTAATATGTTAAAACAAGATGAAGGAGATGTATTTATTTCAGCAGGGAATTCAGGAGCACTGCTTACAGGAGCAACACTAATTGTTGGAAGAATAAAGGGAATAGATAGACCAGCATTAGCTGGAATATTACCAGCATATAAAAGTCAGTTATTATTGATAGATGCTGGATCTAATACAAATTGTAAGCCAATTAATTTATTACAATTTGCTCAAATGTCTACAATATATTTAAGAAATACATTTGGAATAGAGAAACCAGCAATTGGATTATTGAATATTGGAACAGAAGAAACAAAAGGAAATGAACTAGTAAGAGAAAGTTATAATTTATTAAAAGAAAAATCAAAAGAACTAAATATAAATTTTATTGGAAATGTAGAGGGTAGAGATGCTTTTTCTGGTAAAATAGATGCAATAGTGACAGATGGATTTACTGGAAATGTATTTTTAAAAACAACAGAAGGATTAGGAAAATTTGTAAAGAAAAGTTTGGTGGAGAGTTTTACAGCAAACATATTCTCAAAGATTTCTTATCTTATTGCGCATAAACCAATAAAATCACTTTCAAAAGCCATGGATTACAAATCATATGGTGGAGCATTGTTTTTGGGAGTTAAAAAGCCTGTTGTAAAAGCTCATGGAAGTAGTGATGCTTTGTTATTTGAATATACAATTATACAAGCTGAAAAATTTGTTGAAAATAAAGCAGTAGACCATATGATAGAAGAATTTGAAAAACAAAGACAGCAACAAGCTTAAATACTATAAAATCAAGACTTTTCTGACTTGTTAGTATAAATTTTAAAAAAAGCATAATTTTACTTGACAAATATGGAAACATATAATATAAATGAAATATGATAAAGTAAAAATCAAATGAATATATCATTTGCAAACTTGAGAGGAGGTGAACTCTAAGTTATGAGTTCAGAAGAAGTTTTAGAAAAAGTAAAAGGAATTATTGTTGAACAATTAGGTGTAGCAGAAAATGCAGTTACAATGGAAGCATCTTTTATAGATGACTTAGGAGCTGATTCATTAGATATAGTTGAATTAGTAATGGCACTAGAAGAAGAATTTGATATAGAAATTCCAGATAGTGATGCAGAAAAAGTTGTAACAGTAGGAGATGTAGTTGATTACATAAAAGAAAATGTAAATTAATAATAAAAAAGAAAGTTTTAAAAACTTTCTTTTTTTATATCAATTTTTATAGTATTGAAAATGAATTTAAAATATTGGAATAATACTTAAAAAAATCCATATTATAATCTAAAAAATTCTTTTTCTTAATTGTATTACTAGCCAATATATTGCAACTTAAAATAGAATTATTATTTGAAGTAACTTTAATTTTACCGATTGCATCATTTATATGTATAGGAGATTCTAATATAGAATCTATATAAATGTTCACATCAATAGATGAAATTTCATTTTTATTAATAGGTATAATAGGAGTATCTAATTCAGAGTATTTAATAATTAAATCAGATGAAATTCCCTTATTAATAAAGAAATAATTTTCATTTTCTTTTTTCCAATTCTCAAGTTCCGTATCTATTTTTTCTTGTATATTTACATATTCAAAATTACTAAAAGTATATTCAATTAGTTTTATACTGTCAGAAGTTCTAAACTTTTTAGTATCACATCCTAACACAACACAGATAATATCCATGTCATTCCTTTTACAGGCTGTTACGAGGCAACGATTAGCACCATTGGTAAAACCAGTTTTTATTCCATATACACCATTTAAATTACCTAGCAATTCATTTGTATTTGTTAAACTTTTTGGGTGGCCATTAATTGATATGGTGTAGTTATAAGTTCCAACTATTTGGAGGAAAGTTTTATTTTTTAATGCATAATCTGAAAGAAGAGCCAGTTCATATGCAGTTGTATAATGACCATCAGAATCTAAACCATGAGGAGATTCAAAATGAGTATTAACAAGACCTAATTCATTTGCTTTTTTGTTCATTAAATTACTAAAATCTACTATACTACCAGCACAAACCTCAGCCAGTGCTACAGCTGCATCATTTCCAGAGCGTAACATTAAGCCATATAATAAATCTTTAATGGTAATTTTATCTCCAGTTTTTAAACCAAGTCTGGAACCTCCTGTGTTTGCAACTTTTTTTGAAACTTCAACAGTTTCTTCTAGATTACAGTTTTCAATTATAATAGTTGCTGTCATTATTTTGGTAGTTGAAGCCATTTTTACCTTATTATATTCATTTTTTCCATATAATATTTTTTTACTTAACCTATCTAATACTATACAAGAGCGAGTATTTAAATTTAAAGTAGAAGAACCTGAACTAGATGTTTCAACATAGTTTAGAGCATTTAGTTCTTTAGAAACATCTAATAAATCAGTTGAATTATCTAAATCATCTGCAAATGTGCTAATATAACTAAATAAAAAAATGAACACGACTTCAATAATCAATAGTTTTAGAAATAGCTTTTTCATATTTATTAATCACCATTAAAAACATATGAATATATTGGATAAAATATGCAACTTGTTAAATGAAGTTTAATGTAAAGCTAGGGAGGCCAAAATAATTAGATTTAATTCACATAAAATCTTGATTTTAGAACTAAAATGTAATATAATTGTAATGTAATACTTTTTAGTTATAAAAAGTGTTGTAAAGCTATTTCCGTAAGTAAATAGAGCTTTACTAATATAAGTGGAAAAATATTCTAAAAAATGCCTATTGACTAATTTAGAAAAAAGTATAAAATATTATATAATAAGGTATATATAGGTAAGTGAAGGAGAGAAATTTATGAAAACAAAAAAGATTCTTCTAGGAGTTTCAATATTGATAATAGCATTTATTGTTGGTAGCATGCAAAACATAGTATTTGCAACAAATGCAACAACTCCATTATATTTAGGGATAACAGAATTAAGAACTAATAGTGAACCTAATATGGGATATTCAATTAATAATCCAAATGCAGGAGGCAAATATATATGGAATATTCTTGAATATACTAGTTCAGGAGATAATGCTTCATTAAAAGCAGATGGACATAAAAATATATATTGTGTAAAAGCAGGAGTTGGATTTAGTGATATTAAAAAGCGTGCAACATATAATGTTTTTTATGATATGAAAACAGAAAGAGAAAAAATAAAACAACAAAATGATGTGTTAAAATCTATAGTTGAAGGAACTATAAAAATTGATGATAATACATCTATTAGTAAATATGATGCTTTATTAGCATTAGGAGATATGTTATATCTTACAGGAGAATCAAGTGAATCAGATAAGACAGCATTGTTAGAAGCTGCTGGAATTAATGCTGATAATTGGGACTTTTCTTTAACAGATGATGATATTGGAGCAGTTCAACAAGCTGCTATATGGTATTTTACTAATTACGGAGAAGAAAATGGAAAATATGATAAAACATCTGATGATGAAACATGGTTATATTATACATTAGATGGAAATACATATACTTCTTTTTCTAACTATAATCCAACAGGTGTTGATCCTAATAGTGGTGCTGGAAAACAAAGACAAATGCAAGCAAAACAATTATATGATTATTTAATAAAAACAGCGAAAGCAAATGCCAATAACTATTCAAATTCATCTGCAACAGGGGCACCAGCTAAAATAAATACAACTACTTTAAATTATGAAGAAGTAGGAGAAAATTATGTAATAGGACCAATTAATATTACAGAAGTATCTGGAAATACAATACCATATACAATAGACTTTAAAGTAAAAAACAGTGGAAATGAAACAGATAATTATAAATTATTAGATAGTAATAAAAGAGAAGTAGCACAAGGAACTACTGTTAAAGATTTAGTAGGAAAAGATTTTTATATTTCTATTCCAAAAGAAACAACAAAAAAAGTTGGAGTTTCTATTAGTATAAATTATAGTAATTCTAAACTTACTTTATGGGCATCAACAACTGATAATCAAACACAACCAGTTATGATACCTGAAAAAGAAGAAAAAAGTGAAAATGTAGACTTAGAAGTAACACCAAATGAAAAACCTTTTGATTTAGCATTAAGAAAATATATTACAAAAATAAATGATAAAGAATTAACTGGAGCAAATTCTAGAGTACCAGTTATTGATGAAAGTACATTAACATCAGGACCAACAGCTACATATAAGCATAAAAAGGATCCTGTAATAGTAGAAAAAGGTAATAAAGTTACTTATAAATTAGCTATATATAATGAAGGACAAAAAGCAGGCCGTGCTATAAAAGTAGTAGACCAATTGCCAACAGGATTAAAGTTTAGTAAAGTAATAAGTGGGAATTTTGAACTAGATTCTTATGATAGTACAGGAAATAATACATTAACTTTGAAGAGAAAAGCCAATAATACAGACAACTTAGCAGCATATAAATCTGGTAATTTATCATCAGAGATAATAGAGATTGAATGTGAAGTAACAGCAACTCCTGATACTGTAAATGAAAAAATATTAACAAATGTTGCATGGATATCAGAAGAATTTGATAGTGAAAGTAATATTACAATTACAAATCAAAATGGAGCAGATAGAGATTCAGAACCATCAACAAAACCAAGTGTAAATAAAGATAATATGGAAAATTATTCAGGAAATAATAATAAAGAGGATTTAAGTGATTCTACTTATTATTATAAAGGACAACAAGATGATGATGATTTTGAAAAATTAGTTTTAATGCCAGAATCATTTGATTTAAAATTAATTAAAAGAATTGTCGCAGTAAATAACCAAAATGTTCCTGAAAGAATTAAAAAAGTTGATGTAAGTAAATTAAACACATTGGATGAAAATGGAAAATTAGTTACAACAGGAGATTATACATTAAATAAAGTACCAGTTGCAGTAAAAAAAGGTGATATTGTTACATATACATTTAGAATATATAATGAAGGAACAATTGATGGATATGCTTCAGAAATAACAGAAGATATCCCAAGTGGTTTACAATTCTTATGGTCAGAAAAAGAAGGTAGTGAATTAGCTAATGATACTACTTTAACAGCAGAAGAAAAAGAAGCAATTGAATTTAACCAAAAATATTTATGGGGAAATTTTGTATATGATGATAAAAAAGAAAATATTATCCAAATTTCAAGTGACTATTTATCAAAAGAAAATGAAGCAACAGTAGGAGAAAATTTAATAACAGCATTTGGAAGTAATGATGGAACAAAAACAGAAAAAGACATTCATTATAAAGAAATTTCAGTAAAAATGAAAGTTATATCAGATAATATAACAGGAACTACAATTAGAAATGAAGCATGTATTTCAGAAGATTCAGATAAAGATGGAAATCCAATAGATGATAGAGATTCTAATCCAAAAAAATGGGTAAAATATGAAGATGATGAAGATTATGATAATATCATTTTAAAGTCATTTGATTTAGCATTAAGAAAATTTATTATAGCAGTAAGTGATGATACTAAAATAGAAAATAGTGAATATTTAAAAAATACAGAGGGTACTTATAAAAGAGCACCAGTTGTAGATACATCAAAATTAAATACAAAAGATGAAAATGGTAAAATAATAACAACAGCTACATATAATCATACAAAAGAGCCAGTAGAAGTTAAGAAAAACGATATTGTAGTATATATGTTAAGAGTATATAATGAAGGTGAAATTGATGGATATGCAGCAGAAATAAAAGACCATTTACCATCAAACTTAGAATTTGTTGATGGAGACTTTAATAAACAATATGGTTGGACAGTATCAGAAGATGGAAGAACAGTAACTACAAAATACTTAGAAAATGCAAAAATTAATAAAGCAGTAAAAAATGAAAATCCAACAACACCTGAGAAAACATATACATTATCATACAAAGAAGTTCCAATTATGTGTAAAGTAAAAGATACTGCTAAAACAGATGAAAAAATAACAAATATAGCAGATATTACAAAATACTTAGATGAAGATAAAAAATCTGTAATAGATAGAGATTCTGAAGAAAATAACGTAAAACTTCCAAATGATAATAACTTACCAAATTATAAAGATAATGAAACAGGAGATTATATACCTGGACAAGAAGATGATGATGATTTCGAAAAAGTTATAATAAAGAAATTTGATTTAGCTTTAAGAAAACAAATAGTATCAATTAACCATACATATGCAGAAAAAGAAACAGCATATAATGATAGATATGCAAAATTAGATACAGATAAAAAACAAACAAATACAATATATGATTACTATGATGTAGAATCTAACATACCAACTGTAGTAGAAAATGATGTAGTAAAATATTCAATTAGAGTATATAATGAAGGAAAAATAGATGGAACAGCTACTTGGGTAACAGATATATTACCATCAGGATTAGAATATTTAAAAGATAATGAAGTAAATAAAAAATATGGTTGGAAAGCATTTAAAGAATCAAGTGCAGACAATGAAAATGCAGTTAAAATTGGAGAAAAATACTATGAAGAAGTAGATTTTGACTCAAAAGAAATTACATTATATGCTACAGACTATTTAAAAGATACAACAATTAAAGCATATACAGGAGAAGGAGAAGCTTCTTATGGAGAAGTATTTATGGCAACAAGAGTAAAAGCTAAAAAAGAAGTTGCAGAAGGTACAGAATATAAATTAAGAAATATTGCAGAAATTGGTGATGACAATGGAGATGACGAAGATTCAGTACCTGGTGATGGAAGCGAATGGAAAGACCAAGATGATGTAGATATAGAAGATTTAAAATTAGTAGAATTTGATTTAGCTTTAAGAAAATGGGTAATACAAGCTATTGTTATAGAAAATGGAAAACAAACAGTTACAGAAACTGGACACCAACCATATGATGATCCTGAGCAAGTAGTAAAAGTTGAATTACATAGAAAAAAATTAAATCAAGTAACAGTTAAATTTAAATATTCAATTAGAGTTATAAACGAAGGCGATATAGCTGGATATGCTAAAGAAGTAAAAGATTATGTTCCTGAAGGATTAAAATTTGTTGCAGAAGATAATCCAGGATGGACAGATTTAGGAAACAACGTAATTTCGACAAACTTATTAGAAAATACATTATTACAACCAGGAGAGTATGCAGATGTTGACGTTGTACTTACATGGATTAATAGTGAAAACAATATGGGAGTTATGACAAATACAGCAGAAATTTCAAAAGATTATAACGAATACCATGTGCCAGATAGAGATTCTACACCTGATAATAAGAAACCAGGAGAAGATGATATAGATGATGCACCAGTTATGTTATCAATTAGTACAGGTCAAATGAGAATTTACTTTACATTAGGATTTATTGTATTAGTTACAGTAGCAGGTGGAGTTGTACTAATTAGAAAATATGTATTATAGTATTTATGATATAAGAAAGAGTTTGACTTTTAATTAAGTTGAACTCTTTTTAGTAGATAAATAAAAATATAAAAGTCCCAAAATGTTATTTAAGTTTCAGCTTTTTTTGTAAGAGGGGATATATCCATAATTTAATTAATAAATATTATTCATTACGTTCAAAAAGAAAATCTAATATAAAAAAATGTGCCGCTTTCACTCAGGCTAAAATGTATATATGTATATGTTTTTATGATTTTTGAATATGAATGGAGCAATATTAGAATTTCTTAAATAAATTAATGGAAAATGTTCGCGTCGAGCTTTAGCTCGGACTAAGTGAAAGGGTGCCATTAATTTATTTTAGAAATTTTTATGTTGCGCATTGAAATCAAAAAAATCATAAAAACATATACATATATACATTTTCCCGTGAACATCCCTCATTTTTTTATATAATATTTTCTATTTTTCTCTTCAATCAAGCTATTTATTATTTAAATTATGGATATATCCCCTCTTGCCAAAAAAAATCTAAACTTAAAAATGATAAGTTTGCAAAAAGTACGAAAATATTGTAAAATATAAGCATTAACATGAAAGGAATGAAAAATGGATAATAGATTAAAAGAAATAACAGAACAAGTAGAAAAAGATATAAGACCAATATTTGAAAAAATTCAAATAAATTGTGAAAAAAATAGTAAAAAAGTATTAGAAGCTTTTTGGAGATGTGATCTACAAGAAGCACATTTAAATTCATCAACAGGTTATGGAATAGATGAGCCTGGAAGAAACAAAATAGAAGAAATATATAGCAATATATTTAAAGCAGAAGATGCTTTAGTTAGAACACAATTAATTTCAGGTACACATGCATTATCTGTGACTTTGTCGGCTTTGTTAAGACCAGGAGATACTATGCTTAGTATAACAGGAGAGCCTTATGATACTTTGCAAACAGTAATTGGAATCTCAGGGAATAGCAAAAGTTCTTTAAAAGAATTTGGTATAAAATATGAACAAATAGAATTAATAGAAAATGATTTTAATATTAAAGAAATTATAAATAGATTAACTAAAAATGATGTAAAGTTAATAGAAATACAGAGATCTAGAGGATATTCAACAAGAAAGAGTCTAACTATTGAAAAAATAGAAAAAGTAATTAAAGCTATTAGAGAAGTTAATAAAGATGTTATTATAATGGTAGATAATTGCTATGGAGAATTTGTACAAGATAGAGAACCAATTGAAGTAGGAGCAGATATTGCAGTAGGTTCTTTAATGAAAAATTTAGGAGCTGGAATTGCTACTTCTGGTGCATATATTGTAGGAAAAAGAGAATTAATTGAATTATGTGCAGAAAGATTAACATCTCCTGGCATTGGAAAAGAGATAGGGCCATCATTAAATCAAAACACTTTATTATTAAAAGGTCTATTTTTTGCTCCATCTGTTGTAGCAAGTAGTATAAAAACAGCAGTATTTGCTAGTAGAATTTTAGAAGAGTTGGGATATCAAGTAGAACCAAAATTTGATGAAGAAAGAGCAGATATTGTTCAAACAATTGCATTAGGAACAGAAGAAAAATTAGTGAAATTTTGCCAAGGAATTCAAATGGGATCACCAATTGATTCTAAAGTGATCCCATATCCAGGAGATATGGGAGGATATGAAGACAAAGTAATTATGGCAGCTGGAACTTTTACACAAGGATCAACGATAGAACTTAGTTGTGACGGTCCAATTAGACCACCATATATTGCGTATATGCAAGGAGGACTTACTTATGAATATGGAAAAATGGGAATATTAAAAGCTATAGAATATATGGAAAAATAAAATATTATTAATTTAAAATAGAAATTATATTTAAATTAAAGAAGGGAACTATATGAAAGTAATTGTAATAGGAGGAGGACCTGCTGGAATGATGGCAGCGATATCTTCGGCACAAGATGGAAATGAAGTTATTCTTTTAGAAAAAATGCAATCATTAGGAAGAAAATTATTAATTACAGGAAAAGGAAGATGTAACGTTACATCTTCTTTAGACATGGATGAATTTATAAAAAATACTCCAGGAAATGGTATGTTTTTATATAGTTGTTATAAACAATTTACAAATCAAGATATAATTAATTTTTTGAAAGAAGAAGGATTAGAAGTAAAAGAAGAACGTGGAAATAGAATTTTTCCAGTTACAGATAAATCACTAGATGTTTTAAAATGTTTTTCAAAAAAAATAAAAGAATTAGGGATAAAAGTAAAATGTAATACACAAGTAGAAGAAATTTTGGTAGAAAATAGCCAAATAATAGGTGTAATTGCAGAAGGTACAAAAATAAAAGCAGATAAAATTATACTTGCAACAGGGGGAAAAAGCTATCCTTTAACAGGTTCAACAGGAGATGGATATGAATTAGTGAAAAAATTAGGACACACAATAACAAAAATACAGCCATCACTTGTACCATTAGAAAGCTATAATAAAGATATGTGTAAAGAACTACAAGGATTAAGCTTGAGAAATATAAAAATACAATTAGAAGATATAGAAGCTAAAAAAAATATCTATGAAGATTTTGGAGAAATGATGTTTACACATTTTGGAGTATCAGGTCCAACAATATTGAGTAGTTCAGCACATTTAGTAAGATATAAAAAAATAGAAGAAAAATTAAAAAACAGAAAAATTATATTAAAAATTGATTTGAAACCAGCTTTAACAGAAGAAAAATTAGATGAAAGAGTATTAAGAGACTTTAGAAAAGAAAACAATAAACAATTTAAAAATAGTCTAAATAAATTATTACCACAAAAACTTATTCAACCAATAATAAAAAAAAGTAGTATAAATCCTAATAAAAAAGTAAATGAAATTATAAAAGAAGAAAGAAGAAGATTGGTAAAATTATTAAAAGAGTTCATAATTGAAATAAAAGGATTTAGACCTATTGAAGAGGCAATAATAACAAGTGGAGGAATTAATATAAAAGAAATAAATCCTAAAACAATGGAATCAAAAAAAATAAAAGGACTATATTTTGCAGGAGAAATTATTGATGTAGATGCATATACAGGAGGATTTAATTTGCAAATAGCATATTCAACAGGATATGTTGCAGGTATGACACATGAGGGACAGGTCTAGTTTGTCCTATTCATTTTGTCGAAATTTTAAGGAGATACAAAAATTAAATGAGAGAATTTATAACAATTGCAGAAAGTGTTCAATCAGAAATTACTGAGAAAAAATCTAAGTTTATAGCTAGTTTATTTTATGTAGAAAATAGTGAGGAAGCAGAGAAGATTATAAAAAAAATAAAAAGAAAATATTTTGATGCTAGACATAATTGTATAGCGTATAGAGTTATAGAAGATGGAAATATAATTGAGAAATCTAGTGATGATGGAGAACCATCAGGGACAGCAGGAGCACCTATGTTAAACATTTTACAAAAAAATAATTTAGCAAATGTATTAATTATAGTAACTAGATATTTTGGAGGTATTTTGCTTGGAACAGGAGGATTAGTAAGAGCTTATTCGGCTAGTTTATTGCAAGCAATAGATAAATGTTCGATTATTAAGAAATGTTTTGGAGAAGCGTTAGAGATAGAATTAGAATATAGTGAATTAGAAAATTTTAAATATTATTGTAGAAATAACAAAATAAGTATTGTGGATTTTCAGTACGAAGAGAGTATTATTTGTAAAATAGAACTAGAAGAAGAAGTAAAACAAAAATTAATAGAAGATTTTAAGTCAAAAAAGGTGAATCTAAAAAATATAAAAGAATTATCTAAAAAATACATAACGAAAAGTATATAAAAATTGTGCTTTTATAAACAAAATGGAAAAAATTACCATAAACTCTTGAAAATAATAAAATAAAGGACTATAATCAAAATTGTAAAAAATTTACAGAAGATTATAGGAGGTAAGAAATGAAAGAAAAAGTTTCTGTTTTAATAGCAGATGATAATCAAGAGTTTAGTCATACATTATCAACTTACATAAATGCCCAAGATGATATGCAAGTAGTAGGAATGGCAAGAGATGGAGAAGAGGCAATAGAAATAATGCAAGATATTACTCCAGATGTAGTTTTATTAGATGTAATAATGCCACATTTAGATGGATTGGGGGTTTTAGAAAAAATAAGTACAATGCAAATTAATAAAAAACCAATTTGTATTATGTTATCAGCTGTAGGACAAGATAAAATAACTCAAAAAGCAATAGCATTAGGTGCTGAATATTATGTGGTAAAACCTTTTGATATAGAATTGTTAATGAAAAGAATAAGAGAAATAAAATTTTTTAAACCAAGTCAGAATACAAATAATTTTATAGCAAAGGAAACAACTAAACAGCAATATATTGATATCTCAAGGGAAGAAAGTAAAAAAGAGGAAAACTTAGAAGCTTTAGTTACAAATATTATTCACGAAGTAGGTGTTCCAGCTCATATTAAAGGGTATCAATATTTAAGAGAAGCAATTATGATGGTAGTTAATGATATTGATGTTATTAATCAAATAACAAAAAGTTTGTATCCTAAAATAGCATATAAATTTAATACAACACCAAGTCGTGTTGAACGTGCAATTCGTCATGCTATAGAAGTAGCATGGGGAAGAGGACAACAAGAAGCTGTTGAAAGTATTTTTGGATATACTATTTCAGCTGCTAAAGGAAAACCAACGAATTCAGAATTTATAGCAATGATTGCAGATAAATTACGCTTAGAATTAAAAAGTGCGTAAATTTGAGTAGACACTTAGAAAGAAGCGGGATATAAGATAATGCAAAAATAGTTGTAAAGCTATAAAGAGTATGAAAATACATATAGATTATGTAGGAAATCTGCTATTAAACCAATAAATAAAAAAGAAATAAACCAATAAACTTTTCTTATTCATAGGTTCATGTTTCAAATATTTATACATGAATTTTTGAAAAAGAGAGGTTTTTTATTATGGAAAAAATTGATTATGATGTAGATGAATTTATTGATTATTGTACGAGCAAAAATTTATCAATAAAAACAATAAGTAGTTATGAACAAACTTTAAGGCTTCTTATTAAGTATTTAAAAGACAAATATGAAATAAAGTCAGCAGAAGATACAAAAGAATTACATATTAGAGAATATGTTAAATATTTGCAAGAAAGAGGAAAATATACAGTCGTAAGTAATCAAAATTCAAAGATTATTAATTTTCCAGAAAATAGAGAAGATTATGGAAAGAAAATAGAAAATACTACAATTAATAATTATATTAGAAATATTAAAGTATTTTATAATTATCTTTATGATAACAGATATATAACAAACAATCCTGTAAAAAGGATTAAAGAAATAAAATGCGGGAGAAAAGTGGTAGGTTTTATTGATGATTTTAATTTTAATAGATTACTAAAAAATTTTGATTTATCTAAGTTTCATGAATATAGAGATTATATAGTTGCACAATTAATTTTTGATACAGGTATGAGATTAGGAGAAACATTACTTATAAAAGAAACAGATATTAATTTTACAAAAAGAACTATATTGTTACCAGCAGAAAATACAAAGGGAAAAAAAGATAGATATGTTTTCTTTTCACAAGAAATGCTGAAACAACTAAGAAGGTGGTTGCAGTATAAAGAGAGATATAGACAATCAGAATTTGTATTTTGTACTAATAAAGGAAAAGCTTTAAAAATAAATAATTATGAAACAAATTTCAAAAAATATGGTAATAGAATTGGAATAGAAGAAATACATCCTCATATGTTAAGAAACAATTTTGCTAAGAGATTTTTAATGCAAGGCGGAGATATTTATACTTTATCTAGGATATTGGGTCATTCTTCTGTTAAAGTAACAGAAGAGGCATATCTTGATTTAGATGAAAATGATTTAAGAGTAAATTATCAGAGATATTCACCTTTAGCAAATTTAAAGAGAGGATAGGTTTTATTATGAAAGTAAAAGAAAAGGAACTAAAAAAGATTATTAAAAAACATTACTATATGAAGATAGTTGTTATTGAGTTAAGTGGTAGTATATTTGGAAAGGTAACATTTTTAAAAACAATTTGTAGATACAATGATAAAAATGGATTTTTATACTTTAAAGATTTAATTAATAATATTAAAATAAACATAGTTTCTCAATATGAAATGTTATTTGATGAGAATAAAGAAATAATACAAATTAAGCTTGATAATGGGGTGAATTTAAAAATAAGAACTATGAAATAAAAAATAAAGGTACACTTTTTATAGTGTGCCTTTAAAATAAATCTGAATGTGTTCCTGTTCTTGTTAATGTTAAAATTAATATATTGTTATCTATACTATAAATAAGTAACCAGTCAGGTTTTATATGACATTCGTATAGACCGTTCGCTTTTTGGCTCTAATATATGGTTGCAATACTTTTCGGGTAGTTCTTCTCCATTAGCTAGCATTGAAACAACTTTTATAAACTCTTTTTCATCAAAGTTATTTCTTTTCATCATTTTTTTATAATCTTTTTTAAATTTATTAGTTCTAAATATAGTATATTTATTCATATTAATTATTCAAGTCCTCCATTAATTCATCTACATTTTCAAAAGATTTATATTGTTCAGAATTTTTCATAATTTTCTTTGTTTCTTTAATGGCTGCTAAGGTTTCTTTATTAAATTTAGGCTTTTCAATTTTAAATGGTATGCTGTCAGTTAAAGTTACTTGTTTTAAAAATAATTTAATAGCTTCAGCCATTGTTAAACCAAGATAATCAAGAGTTTCTTCTGCTTCTTTTTTTAGTTCGGGTTCAATTCTAATATTAATATTTTCAGTTTTAGCCATTTTTAACACCTCCATACTATATTATATGTATTTTATCATAGATGTATAGACATTGTCAATACAAATGCTAATTTTCATCTAAATTTTCTAAACCATATTCAATAATTTGATTTATAACACTGTTAAAACTTAAGTCATTTTTTTCAGCTAAATCATTTATTTTATCAAATGTTTTTCCACTTATTCTAATGGTTCTTGTAATAGTATCATTACTTTTTTTTGAATTTTCTATTCTTAATTTTTTCATTTTCATCACCTATTATTATTATGTACAAAAAATAGTTTTAAATAAGTGTACAAAATTGTGTACAAAAATAAAATTATATGCTATACTGGAAATATATAGAAAAGGGGGAATGGAAATATGGGAGATTTGAAACAAAAGTTAAGGAATAATAAAAAGTTGGTAATTTTATTAAGTGTTGTCAGTATTTTAATAATAGTTGTAATCATTATATATAATTTACAGTTTACAATTTTTAAATGTTTATATGAAAGTGATAATAACAGTGCAAAGAAAATATACAGCATTAATAAAAATAATGAAAATTTTAAAAACAATATAGATAGAATGTTTACTGAAAAATCAAATGAATACATTAGTAAATATAAGAAAAATGAAATTACGTATGAAGAATTAAAAGAAAATATAAATAAATTTATTGATTATAAAGATTGTAATAGTAAATTAGAAGAAATAAAAGAGCAAAAAGAAAAATATGAACAAGCAGAAAAGTATTCTGAACAAAAAGAATATAAAGAAGCATTGCCAATATATATCGAGTTAAATAATGATAATTATGATGATTTATCAGAAAAAATAACAGAAACTAAAAATGAATTGAAACAGCTTATTGTCGAACAAGTAGAAAAATTCAAACAAGAAACTAATTATTCAGAAGCTATAAAAGTAATGGAAGAAATAAAAAAATATTATAGTGATGATGAAGAAGTTTTAAATTTATTATCAGAAGTAAAACAATTACAACAAACTCAAGAAAATAATGAAAAAGAAAAACAAAAAGTAGAAGAGATAAAATCATCTATTAAAATATCAAAAATATGGACTGCTAGTCCAAATTCAGCAGGTGGAGTAGATTTATATATTAATTGGGAGAATATATCAGATAAAGTTATTAAATATGCGTATTTTACAGTAGTACCGTTTAATTCAGTTAATGATATTGTTAATTGTACAATTAGACATTATTCAAGTTATACAGCTCAAGATGATGGACCGTATAGTAAAGGACAAGGAACAAAAGGTACGGGTTATTATTGGGAAAATGCTTGGTATAATTATAGTATAAAAGGTGCTAAATTAGAAAGTGTAAAAATTATGTATATGGATGGAAGTATTTTAGATATACCAGAAAAATATATTGATTATATAAAATAATAAAAGGAGAAAAAAATGAAAGAGAATAAAAAGAATAATAAAAAGTTAATTATAATAGGAATTGTAATAGCTTTGGTGGTAGTAGCTGTTGTATTTGCAACTCAAACGAAAGAGTTTAAATATAAGTGGGCTAGTGAACTTTTAAAAAATAAAAATTATGATGGTGCATTAAATATATTTAAAGATTTAGAAGATTATAAAGATAGTAAAGACAGATTAAAAGAAGCAAAAATAGGGTATGGTAAAGAACATACTGGTACAATGTCAGGATTTATAAGTTGGAAATACAACAATTTTGTAGGGAATAGAGGAGATACAGGAGCGAAAATATTTGCAATTAATTTGGAAATGCATGAGTCTATAGATAGTCTTATTGATGTGAATGCAACACAAGGAACTAATGGTGTTTGGATTTCAACAACAGATGGAAGAGGAAACTATAAAATAGACAAAATGCCATGTGGAAATTATGCTATATTTATTGTTTCAAATAATGCAAATGGAAATTATCCTGAATATAATGCATTAGATTCTGTAATATCACAAAAGGAATGGCTTACTATACAAACTATAAACAATAAAACTTTTATAAGAAGCATAAAATATTATAATAATATTCAGATAAATGAAAATGAAGAAACAACATTGTCTTATGATTTTGGTCTTACAAAATGGTAAAATAAATTGTAAAGATTCGTAAAAGTGTATAAAAAAGGAGAAAGCTATGAAAGGTAAAAAAGGAATAATTTTATTAATTATAATAATTGTATTAATTGTAATGGGAATATTAATGGTTGTGATTCCTAAAATACAATTAAATAAAGCAGTAAATTATATAAAAGATGGAGAATATAAAGCAGCATATTCTTATATAAATAGTAAAAATAATGAAGAAAATAAAGTTATAGTAAAAGAATTAATTACTACTATATTTTGTGATAGGGCAAGTAGTGGAATTGAGAAAGTAGGAAATATTGCACAACAATGTACAAATGTTGTTCAAAAGATTGATAGAGATGATATAGATTATACTTTAGATGACAGTATTAATATAGATGTACAGGCTTTAGGTAATTACATTTTATTAGAAGATGAAATATCAAAAGATATGATATCAAACGAATTACAAGAAAGTTATACAACATATTTTAATATATTGAAGTATGTCAAAGAAAACTTTTCTAATGTATTAGAACATATTGAGGATGATGATTTTATTAGTCATGTATCTAGTTTAAGTACTGATATGAATAAAATATCAAATGATTGTTTTTCATATGCGGATAATCATAAATTTAAGTCTAAAACACAAGATATATATAAAGATATAAAGGGTTATATTGTAAAATAGAAATATAAATAAGAAGATTGAAACAAAATTAATTACGAAGATATTCAGAAACAGATAAATTGAAAAAATATCAAAAGATAATAAATGTTTTACACTAGTAGAAATTTTAGAGTAACAAATAAAATGTTTAATATAACTACTATTCAAGATTAATGCAAAGCAGAATAAAGATTAAGTAAAAATAAAAAATATAGGGCATATAGTATTTAAGTATTATATGCTTTTTATATGTTTAACACTTATGAGGATTGATTTATAGAACTGTATAATATTAATAGATATAATGGGTGAGATAACAAAGAATAATTGACTACAATTAAATGTAAGAGTTAATTTATTAAAAAATACAAATTATTGCGAGATTAGAAGTGCATGAGCTAATTAATACTATGAAAAATAATGCAAAGTTGAAAAGATTCCCCCTAGGATATAAAATAATCCGACTACAAATTTGTCGGATGAATCGCACAGTATCAGGGAAAATAAGCATTTAAATGCAATTTTTTGAGCCAATTAATCGGAGGTAACTAAAGTATCTTTTTATATGATAATTGCAAATAAAAAATAATACAAAAAGATAATTTGTATTCAATAGTGTAGCTATTGAATGCAAATGGTAAGATAGGGGTGTGGGGAAAGAAATAGCGTTTGCTTTCCCCATACAATAGTTGTATTAATATATTTTTTAAGGGATGGATGTTAAAATAACTGAAAATGCAGGGATTAAGATAAAAGTTAGTCCGAAAATATACAATATTTAATAAAAATCGGACTAAATAGAATCATTCAACCAATCATTGAATAGATTAAACATTCTAAGACTTGCAATGTATAAGTATATAGGTTTATTATTTCTGATTTGACTTCTCCATATCCATTGTATAAGTTCACTTAATGAATATAGATTTTCATCGAATTCAATATTAAATTTTTTGCACTTTGAATTTATAAAATTCTTCAATACAGGATTAATATATCTATCAACTAAATATATTAATACATTTCTATCTGCAAAGTCATTTGTACCTTTACTACTAATTGAAACGAAATTATCCATATTTAAATGTCTGCATTTAGGTTTGCCAAATTGTTTTTTTACAATTAAATTTGTATATTCTTTATATATTGTCCACATTATTTTTCTATCTTTTGCAGGGAGTTTAAAGATATTCTCTATAACATTTTTAATGTTATTTTTCAATTGAGATAATACAATATGGTTTTCTTCTTCTTGTATTTGAGTATTATAGAAAGAATAACTTAAATTTATAGTATTATTATTTGAATTTTTATATGAATAAAGTTGCTTTTTTTCTGTTGTAGGCATATTAATTAGCTTTTTTGCATTAGCCTTAAATAATTTAGCAATATCAAAGTTAAAATTCTTATTTATAATTTGAAATTCAAAGCTTAAAGATTCTGCTGTGAAGACTTCAAGGGGTTCTAAATATCTATAAGTACTATTATTCATATCAAAGTAATATTTCATTATTTGAGCATTCCATAAATATGTTAGTATATAAATATCTTGAAATGTTTTAAATAGTTCTATAGGTATGGTTTTTATAAAAACATATTTAGTATTTGTAGAATTATAATTAATGTTCTGTTGTAAGTAAATTGTCGAATTAGAAAAGAAATCCTTTAATAAAGTGTAAATACTTTCTTTATCATATTCATTATTCCAATGGATTAAATTATCATCAGACAGTAAAAGCATTTTTTGTTCAAGCATTATATCAATATCATTGGATGTAAATGTATAAGTTGTTGTTTTAACTTTGTTTTCATTATCGCTTTTTTCAACTATATTATAAGTTGGTAGTTGAACTTGTTGAATAGCTGAATTTATAACTTCATCAATTATTAAAATATAATCATTACAATGAGCTTGGAAAATTTCATTATGTTCAAGAAAAAGTGCTTGAGTACAAATGATATTCTTATTATCGTTTAAAGCTTTTTCAAGTGCCCCTTTTTTATAAATTATTGATTCTGAAATAGAAGTAAATTTGCCATACTTTGCTAGTGCGGAAGAATAACGAGCTATTTCTTTATGATATAATAGTACAATTAGTATTTTTTGAGTTGGAGTTGTTTGGGTGATATATTTAACATGATTTATAATTGCTGTAGATTTACCGCTTCCCATTATTCCATCTATAACGTTTATTTTTAAATTATTCATATAATACCTCCTTTTTTACAAATTATACCATTAATTTGTAGTATATACTATTATAATTAAATTTAAATTTAGAAAATAATAATATGTTATATAAAAAATTATTTGGACGGAAAAACATTTATTGGTATTGCATTTATTCAAAAAAAGGCATAAAATAAAGCTATAAATAAATGAAATATAAACCGACAAAGGTTTAATATTTCTTTGATATTTATTGAGTTCTTTTATAAACATAAAATTCAATACAACCCCAAGTCGTGTTGAAAGAGCTATTCGTCATGCGATAGAAGTAGCATGGGGAAGAGGACAACAAGAAGCTGTTGAAAGTATTTTTGGATATACTATTTCAGCTGCTAAAGGAAAACCAACGAATTCAGAATTTATAGCAATGATTGCAGATAAATTACGCTTAGAATTAAAAAGTGCGTAAAAATTATGTGTAATCATAGAGCACCAAATGTTACAAAAATAGTGAAATATTTTCATTATACCGATAAATTCGTGAGTTTATGGCGTTGAAACAATGTGGAAACAGGTGAAAAAACTACAAACTGTTTTGGAAAAAGGCAACTAACTTTTTTATTTATTGGATATGGTTAAAGGTAGAAATGACCTTTTGTTTATCGGATTTTTATTAAATTAAAGATTTGGTAAATGAGAGGTTATTTTTACTATAAATGAACTTAAAAAAACTAATTAATGAATATTACATTTTAATGATAATATGTGAAAAACAAAATAATAGTACAATTTTAGTCGTTAGTATAAACTTTTTTAAAAAAATAGCATGTGTATTGTTTACGGTTACATATGCAAAGAGTATATAGAATAAATAGTAAAATTATGGATAATTTGTATAAGCCTAAAAAAATTGGAAAAACTAATATAAATACATATTTTTAAGGAGGTACAAATGAATCAAGGAGGATTAAAAAATATGGTAGTTTTAAAAAACTTACCATCTAATATTGTAGAAGAAGCAATTATTGTATTAAAAACAAACAAGAAAATAAAGCAAGTAGAAAAAATAGAAAAAGAAAAGATGACAGAAAACAAAGATGCAAAAACTAGAGAAGATGATTATATATTAAAAGAAGCTGAAATGCTAGTCAATACTTATATTTCTAAATTAGAAGATAAGAAGAAAACAAGAGAAATAACTAATAAAAAAGAAAAACAAAAATATAATAGAATAAAAAATTATGCATACATCAGTAGTTTTGTTATTTTAATAGAAAGTATAATATTGTTTATAAGATAGTGAATAAAATGCCTTTTTCTAACATATAGTTTACAAAGAAACTAAGGAAGAGGTGCTTTTTTATGGAAAGAACAATGTCTGTCGAAGAAAAAATAAGACGAGCTGAGCAAATATATGAAAGAAGAAAACAAGGGAGTGATAAGCAAATTGCAACTGTAAGTGTTAATAATGAAAAAAAAGACATAAGATTATTAAAAAAAATGATTGTACAAATATTAATATGTATTTCAATATATTTAGTAATATATTTTATAAACAATAGTGAATATGTTTTTTCAAAAGATTTTATAAATAAAATAAATGAGATATTATCATATGATGTCAATTTTATGGACTTATATAATACGATAAAAGATCAATATAATAAAATAATTGTTAACAATAGTGAACAAGAACAACCGAAGCAAACAAAAGAACAGGAGGAAAATACAACGCAAGATGGAATAGGCGGAGCTGTAGAAGATTTGCAAAATACTTCAGATGTAAAAGAAGAAACTACTAAAGAATTATCTCAGTCAGAACAAGATATTATAAATGTAAAGAATACAACAACTTTTATAAAGCCTATTGAAGGGATTATAAGTTCTAAATATGGACAAAGAGATACAGCAACAGGAAGGGTTCCAAAAAACCATACAGGAACAGATATTGCTGCTAATTTAGGAACAAAAATAAAATCTGCTTCAGATGGAGAAGTTGTTTTAGCTTCTGAGGAAGGAGATTATGGAAAACATTTAAAGATTCAAATAGGCGAAGTTAGTATTATTTATGCACATTGTAATAATTTATACGTAAAACAAGGAGATAAAGTAACACAAGGACAGGAAATCGCAGAAGTAGGAAGTACAGGAAATTCAACAGGACCACATTTACATTTTGAAATAAGAATTTCAGAAAGAACAGTTGATCCACAAAGTATATTAGAATTGTAAAGGAGAAAAAAATGCGATTTAGAATTGATTTAAAAATATTCCTGTTTTTAATATTATTTTATTTCACAAAACAAATTGAAACATATGTTATAATTATTGTATTTGCAATCATTCATGAATTAGGACATTTGATGGCTGGATTGATTATGGGAATGAAACCAGAAAAAATAGAACTGATGCCATATGGGATAAGTATTTCATTTAAATTAAAGCCAAAAGATTACAATAAAAAAATATTAAAAGCAAATTTATTAGAAATTAAGAAAATATTAGTGGCTATAGCAGGGCCGTTTACTAACTTATTAATTATTATTTTTGCAACTCATTTAAAAATAGAATTATTTTCGAACTTAATTATAATTTATGCTAATTTATTATTAATATTATTTAATTTAGTACCTATTTATCCATTAGATGGAGGAAGAATTTTAAAGGGAATTTTACATATTTTTCTAGGAAAAAGAAAAGCAGAAAGATATACGAATTCAATTTCATTTATTATATTAATAATATTAACGTTTATAGCAAGTATAGGGATATATTACATGGAAAATATTTCTGTATTCATAATTACTATTTTTCTTTGGGGATTATATTTAAAACAAGATAAAATAGATAGAAATAAAAATAAAATTTATGATTTGATAGAAAAAACTATTGAAATTAGTGAAAATAAATAGTAAACTAATACTAAAGAAAAAAGGAGAATGCTAATGATAAAAAAAATTGTTAATAATCAAAAAGGTGTTAGTTTATTTACTTTAACTATAACTGTTATTGTTATATTAATTTTAACAGGAATTGTATTGTATAATGTAAAAAACAACTTAGGTGTTCAAAAGTTAAAAAGTATGCAAGCAGATATTGAAAACTTAAGGGATAAAATAGAGTCTTATTATATTGAATATGGAAATATACCAGCTAAAATAGAATACACAAATATTACAAATATAAAAGATGATGGTGTAATTAGCAATGAAGTAGATACAGGAAAATTTTATATAATAGATTTATCAGCTATTGATAATCTTACACTAACATATGGTAAAGATTATGATAAAATAGAATCTGAACAACAAGTAGATAACTTAGAAGATATATATATAATCAATGAAGATAGTCATAATATTTTTTATGTTAAAGGAATAACTTTGGATGGAGAAAAATTTTATACAGATTATACAAAAGATGATATTGATAAAGTAGCAGTCAATTTGATAACTAATAATTCAGAAGAAAATTGGTCTCCTATATATGATGGTGTATCTATATATAAAGATATAAATGAAGATACAGTAATGATACCAAAAGGATTTCAGGTAAGTAGAAAAACAGGAGAAGATACGATAATTAAAGGATTAGTAATTAAGAATGCAACAACAGATGATAGATATGTTTGGATTTCTATCCCAAATAACATATTTAAAACAGCTAGTTCTGATACTGATTATGAAAAAATTGAAGATGATTTGAAATTGTATGTATCAGATTATACAAAAGAAGGTTATAAAGATGTTTATTATGAAGGATGTGGAATTGAAAATCAACAAGAGTATGAAACTAAAAAAAATAATATGCTAGCAAGTATTTATAAAAATAATGGTTTTTGGGTTAGCCAATATATTATGAAAACAGAGGCTAATAGGACAAATTCTTCAGACTCATTAATAGAACCACCTGTAAGTAAAGATGGATTAAATGATTATAATTACGTCACAGTATCACAAGCACAAAATTTAGCAAATAACTTAAATATAGAAAATAAAACAAGTAGTTTAATGTTTGGAATACAATGGGATTTAATGTTAAAATATATAGAAAAATCAAAATCAAATGCTGAAAATGCAAGTATTTTAAATATTTATGATTTATCAGAAAATATGTATGAATGGACATTGGAACAAAATATAAATGATGGTGAGAATATTGCGGTTGCTAGAGGGGCAATGTCAGAAAGAAATTCTAAAAGCATATCAAGCAGTATTTCTACTATAGGTTTTAGAGTTACTTTGTATTAATAAAATAGAAAAATGTTTTTAAAAGTTGTAATTTTATAGTAATAAAGTTACAGCTTTTTGAATTGTATAAAAACTATTAGAACTTATGCTTTACTGTAAGGGGCAACTTTCTATACTATAGATAAAAAGAAAAAGTAGATATAAAATATTTTTGTAAAGATTTTGTAATATTTTAGAAACAATTTTGTTATTTTCCTGTAAAATTCATTGACTTTTTGGCGGTTTCGTTATATTATATAACTATTAAAAATGTGTTTTTAAAATCCTAAGGAGGAAAATTATGGGAGAAGTAATCGTTATTACATCAGGAAAAGGTGGAGTAGGAAAAACAACAACAACAGCAAATTTAGGTTCAAGTTTAGCTTTAGAAGGAAAAAAAGTAGTATTAATTGATACAGACATAGGGCTACGCAACTTAGACGTCGTTATGGGATTAGAAAATAGAATTGTATATGATATTGTAGATGTTGTGGAAGAAAAATGTAAATTAAGACAAGCTCTAATAAAAGATAAAAGATTTAAAGAATTGTACCTACTACCAGCTGCTCAAACAAGAGATAAAAGCGCAGTAAATGAAGAACAAATGAGAAATTTAGTAGGAAAACTTAAAGAAGAATTTGATTATATATTAATAGATTGTCCTGCTGGAATAGAGCAAGGATTTAAAAACGCTATAGCAGGAGCTGATCGTGCAATAGTAGTAACAACCGCAGAAATATCAGCAATTAGAGATGCCGATCGAATTATAGGACTTTTAGAATCATCAGAAATTAAAAATCCTGAATTGGTTATTAATAGAATTAGACCTAATATGGTAAGAAAAGGTGAAATGATGGATGTTGATGACATTGTGGATCTTTTATCAATTGATTTAATAGGAGTAGTTCCAGATGATGAATACATTATTACTCAAACAAATAAGGGAGAACCAGTTATTCAAAATAAAAGAGCTCCATCTGGAAAAGCATATATTGAAATTGCTAAAAGAGTATTAGGTGAAAAAATAGAAGTAACAATTCCTGGCAGAGAGAAAGGTTTTTTTGCAAAATTAAAAAGACTATTCAAAAAACAATAAAACAATTTGGAGGTAAGTAGGAATAATGTTTGAAAACATAATGAATTTTTTTAAGAAGTTAAATAAAAAAGAAACTAAAGTTGCTTCAAATTCTAAAGAAGCGGCTAAAGAAAGACTACATCTAGTATTAATGCAAGATAGAGCAAATGTTTCTGCAGACTTCTTGGAACTTATGAAACAAGAAATCATAGAAGTAATTAAAAAATACATTGATGTGGATGAAAGTGCAATTGATGTAAGACTTACAAATAAGGAAAATGGAGATGGGACAAATGGTGCACCAGCATTATATGCCAATATTCCAATTTTAAATATAAAAAATGAAGCTAGAAAAGTAGATGCAAAAACTGTAACAGCAGAAGAAAAGAAAAGTGATAAAAAAACAGTTGAAAAAGAGAACAAAAAAGATAAGAAAGACAATAATATAGAAAACAAGCAAGAGGAAGAAAAAATAGAAGAAGATAAATCAAAAAAGAATAATTCTGAAACAGAAGAAGCTACAGATTTAAATGTAGATGTAAAAACAGAGAAAACGGAAGAGAAAATTAAATCAGAAGATTAATTTGGAAAAAGAGTGGTTTAATGAGAAAGAGAGAATTAAAAAACGTAGAATGGAGTTTGTTAATTGTTGCAATAATCTTATGTACAATAGGGTTAGTTGCATTATTTTCTGCAACTCAGTCAACAGATTATGATGAATTTAATAAACAATGTATATGGCTTATAGTAAGTCTTGTTATTATGGGAGCAATAATGCTGATTGATTATGAAACATTAATAAAAATATCTCCAATATTATATGGTATATTTATTATATTACTAATTGCAGTATTATTTACTTCACCAGTAAATGGAGCAACTAGCTGGTTTGATATAGGATTTTTTTCTTTTCAACCAGGAGAATTTGCTAAGGTATTTGTTATATTATTTTTAGCTTTAGCAATTTCTAAAATACAAGAAAGAAATAAAAGTGATATTAATAAACCAACTAGATTATTAATATTATTAGCAATATTAGGAGTACCTGTATTACTAATTATTAAACAACCAGACTATGGAACTGCTGCAGCATTTATAATAGCAACTGCATTAATGTTAATAACAGCTGGTATTGATAAGAAATATATTATAATAACTGCTGCAATAGTAGCAATATCAATTCCAATATTATATAATTTTGTTTTACCAGAACATGCAAAAAAAAGAATTGATATATTTTTAAATCCTGAATCAGACCCAAGAGGTTCTGGATATAATATTATTCAGTCAAAACTTGCTATTGGTGCTGGAGGACTTACTGGTATGGGGCTATTAAAAGGAAATCAAACGCAATTAGGTTTCTTATATCCTAAAACAACAGACTTTATTTTTGCAGTAATTGGAGAAGAAATGGGATTCATAGTAGCTGGATCTGTTATTATATTATATGTATTTTTAATTACGAAATGTTTGTATGTAGCTAAAACTGCTAAAGATGAAACAGGAGCATTAATTGCATCAGGAATAACAGGTGTTTTCTTGTTTCATATGTTGGAAAACATAGGAATGGTAATGGGGCTTTTACCAATTACAGGTGTTCCACTTCCATTTATTAGTTATGGAGGAAGTTCTTTAATAACTAATTTTATATGTATTGGTTTACTATTAAACATTAGTAGTAAGAGACAAAAAACAATATTTGTTAAATAATTAAAAAAGGCTATATTTGATATATATAGCAGGAGAATAAAATGTATTTAAAAAAAATAAAAATAGGAAACGTAGAATTAGATAATAATTTAATATTAGCTCCTATGGCAGGTGTAACAAACCTGCCTTTTAGAATTATATGCGAAAAATTTGAACCTGGTATGGTATGTACAGAAATGGTGAGTTCAAAAGCTATATTTTATAATGACCAAAAAACAAGAAGATTACTTAATACAGAAGGAGAGAAGAGACCTATTAGTTTTCAGATATTTGGAAGTGATGAGGAGACAATGGGCTATACTGCAAAATATATGAGTAAAATAGCAGATATTATAGATATTAATATGGGATGTCCTGCTCCAAAGGTTGTAAAAAATGGAGATGGAAGTAAGCTATTGCTAGATTTAGAAAAGGCAAAAAGAATTATGAAAGTTGTTGTTGAAAATTCAAGTGTGCCAGTTACAGTAAAGATTAGAAAAGGTTGGGATAAAGAGAATATTGTTGCTGTACAAGTTGCAAAAATAGCTGAAGAAGTAGGAATTTCGGCTATAACAATACATGGAAGAACAAGAAGTGAATTTTATACAGGAAAAGCAGATTGGGATATTATAAAAGAAGTAAAAGATAGTGTAAAAATACCAGTTATCGGAAATGGAGATATAGTAGATGAAGAAACAGCATATCAAATGTTTGAAAAAACAGGAGTAGATGGTATAATGATTGGAAGAGGTAGCTTTGGAAATCCATGGATATTTAGAAATATAAAACATTTTCTAATTACAGGAGAAAAATTGCCTAGCCCTACAAATAGTGAAAGACTTAATATAATAAAGGAACACATTGATTTGGCTGTAGAAGAAAAAGGAGAAATAGCTATTAAAGAACTTAGAAAACATATAGCATGGTATACAAAAAATTTAAAAAATTCTAGTGAATTTAGAAATAGTATTAATATGATAGAAACAAAGGAACAATTAATAAAAACATTGAATGAATATTTTGAAACTTTATAGAATAATAATGTAGTGGATTGTAAAAAATTCACTACTTTTATATTGTAGAGGAGGTATAAAATAAAGTTTAGAACTTTCTATAATATAAAGGATATATGCGGAGATTTTAGGAGGGGGATTTTGAAAAATAAAAAAATTATAATAATTTTAATTTTAGTGATTGTTATTATTTTAATAGCATCATTTGCTTTTTTTAGAGGCAAGATGTCTAAAAATTTAAAAATTGGAAATAATACTACTAGTCAAGAAATTGTAAACTATATTTTAAGTATTAATTCTTATGAAACTAAAGTAGAAGTAGAAGTAAAGAGCAATAAGAATAGTAATAAATATATTATAAAACAAAAATACAATGGAATTGAAGACAATAGCCAAGAAGTAATAGAACCTAATAATATAGCAGGAGTAAAAATTATAAAAGAAGGAAAAAATTTACGATTAGAAAATTCGAATTTAAATTTAACTTCTATGTTTGAAAATTATCAATATATTTCAGATAATAGTTTGGATTTATGTAGTTTTATTGAAGATTATAAAAAAGGCGAAAAATCAGAATGGAAAGAAAAAGACGGAAAAATTATTATGGAAACCAATAGAGAAAGTAAACAAAAAATATTGTACATAGATGCTAAAAGTGGTAATCCAGAAAAAATGGAAATAAAAGATAATAACAAAAATATGGCTGTTTACATATTATATAAGGAGGTAAGTGTAAATAGCTAAAAAACTATTTCTTTACTTCAAGAGATATTTAAAATAATACGAAACATACTTGACAATCCGATAATATTAGGAGTGAAGAATATGCAAATAAAAAGAGGCGATATGTTTTATGCAGATTTAAGTCCAGTAGTAGGTTCAGAACAAGGAGGAGTTAGACCAGTATTAATTATTCAAAATGACTTGGGAAATAAATATAGTCCTACAGTTATTGCAGCAGCAATAACATCTCAAACAGGTAAAACAAAGTTGCCAACTCATATAGAGATAGATTCTTCTTCATGTGGTTTAAAAAGTAATTCTATTGTTTTAGCTGAACAAATAAGAACTATTGATAAAAGTAGATTAAAAGAGAGAATAGGGCACATTGATGATGAAAAGATAATTGATAAAGTGAATAATGCTTTGGGAGTAAGTTTCGGACTAGAAGAATAATTTGTATAAAATAAAAAATAAAAGAGGTTTGTTGATATACTAAAAATGTAGTATTAACTAACCTCTTATTTATATTAAAGAAAGTTCTTAAACTTTTAATTTTTTTATAATTTTAATTTCATTATATAAATTATCAATAATAGCTTTTCTGGTTTCATAAGCCTTTTTATATTCTTCGAATATTAATGAAAGATTTTCAAGAGTTTCATTTTCTTTTAGTAATAAATTAATTCCTTCTAAATAATAGTTTTTATCTTTTTCTTTTTTTGATTTATTCATGCGATTTTCATATTTCTTGATTTCATTTAATCTTTTTATTTCTTCGTTAAGGTTTTCAACATAACTTTGAGTAAGGTAAATTTCATATTCTATGTCCTCAATAACAACTTTTAACAATTTACGAACAATAAGTGGATTATTTTTTCCATTATTTGCGTTTTCAATAAGAATTTTTAAGGTATCAGAAATACCGATGTGTGATTTGTATTGCCTTTTACTAACAATAGCGTCATATTCATCTGCTACACGAATAATTTGCCCTTCATAAGGAATATCTTTTTTTGTTAATCCTTGAGGGTATCCGGAACCATTTAAAGCTTCGTGATGATATAGAGGTCCTGCTGAATAGGGTCTTAATTTTAAATCTTTCATACACATATTATATCCTAATGTGGTATGAGTTTTCATTATTTCGTATTCTTCGTCTGTTAATTTGGCTGGCTTTTGTAATATTTCTGGTGGAATAAATAATTTGCCAATATCATGTAGATAAGCACATATGGTACAGTATTCTATAAATCCCTTTTGACAATGTAAATGTTCGCATAGTCTACAAGTTAGGTTAGCTACGTTTTCGCAGTGTTTTCTAGTAAAGGCATCTAATCTATCTAGCATATTTAATTGATATCTCATAGTTTCGTTTAAGTTGTAAGATTTTAAACTGGTTTTATCATAAAAGTCAAAATTGCCACTATTCATATTAAAAATCTCCTTTTTTAAATATTAAATAAATAATAACATTAAAGTTATAAAAATTCAAGCTTTCCTCATATTGCATATTTAAAAATATTGAAACTTAAATCAAAACATTGATATTTAAGTGAATTTGTGATATTATATAAAAGCGAAAAAAGAAAAAATAAATAATAAAACTAAAGGAGATAAATATGTATAGAACAAAAACATGTGGAGAATTGAATATTCATAATGTAGAAGAAGTTGTGGAATTAAGTGGCTGGATTCAAAAAATAAGAAACTTAGGTGGAATGATATTTATAGACTTAAGAGACGAGTTTGGAATAACACAAATTGTTATAAATGATGAAAAAATGCAACAAGAAGCAAAAGAATGGAACACAGAAAGTTGTATCCACATAAAAGGAAAAGTTGTGGAAAGAAGTAGTAAAAACAACAAAATTCCAACAGGAGAAATAGAAGTAGTAGCAAGTCAAGTAGAAATTTTAGGAAAATGTAAAAATGTATTACCTTTTGAAATAAATAATAATCAGGAAGTAAGAGAAGATTTAAGATTAGAATATCGTTTTCTAGATTTAAGAAATGAAAAATTACATAACAATATTTTACTTCGTTCAAAAATACTAAAGACTTTGAGAGAAAAAATGGACGAATTAGATTTTACAGAAATTCAAACACCAATTTTAGCCAATTCTTCTCCAGAAGGAGCAAGAGATTATTTAGTACCAAGTAGACTAAATCCAGGAGAATTTTATGCACTTCCTCAGGCACCACAACAATTTAAACAATTGTTAATGGTATCAGGGTTTAATAAATATTATCAAATAGCACCATGTTTTAGAGATGAAGATCCAAGAGCAGATAGAGCACCTGGTGAATTTTATCAATTAGACTTTGAAATGAGTTTTGCTACACAAGAAGATGTGTTTAAAGTAATGGAAGAAGTAGTACCTTATACATTTAAAAAATTTACGAATTGGAAAGTAGATGAAGGACCTTTTATACGTATTCCATATAAAGAAGCTATGGAAAAGTATGGGATAGATAAACCAGATTTAAGAAATCCTTTAATTATCCAAGATGTAACAGATATATTTAAAAATTCTGATTTTAATGCTTTTAAAGGAAAAACTGTTAAAGCTATTGTAGTGCCAAATGGAGCAACTCAAGGAAGAAAATTCTTTGATAAAATGGGTGAATTTGCAACTACAGAAGAAGTAGGAGCAAAAGGATTAGCTTGGACAAAAATAGAACAAGACGATTCTGTAACAGGAGGAATAGCTAAATTTATAACATCAGATATAAAGGGAAAATTAGAAAAACAAATAGGAGCAGAAAAAAATTCAGCAATTTTCTTTATTGCTGATGAACTAGAAAAGGCACAAAAAATAGCAGGATTGGTAAGAATTGAATTAGGAAAAAGATTAGAATTAATAGAAAAAGATGTGTATAAATTCTGTTTTATAGTTGATTTTCCTATGTATGAATTATCAGATGAGGGAACTATAGATTTTAGCCATAATCCATTTTCAATGCCACAAGGAGGATTGGAAGCATTAGAGACAAAGAATCCATTAGATATTTTGGCATATCAATATGATTTAGTATGTAATGGATATGAAATGGCTTCTGGAGCAGTAAGAAATCATAATCCAGAAACTATGGTAAAAGCATTTGAAATTGCAGGGTATACAGAAGAAGATGTAAAAAATAGGTTTGGAGCACTTTATAATGCATTTCAATATGGAACACCTCCACATGCAGGTGCTGCACCAGGAGTTGATAGAATGGTAATGTTAATTGCTGATTCACAAAATATTAGAGAAGTTATAGCGTTCCCTAAAAATAAAAAAGCAAGAGATTTACTTATGAGAGCGCCATCAGTAGTTTCAGAACAACAATTGAAAGATGTACATATTGAATTAAGAAAAAATAAATAATAGAAGGTGAATTTATATGGAGTATAGATATAAACCAAGTGATATGGTATGTTCGCAAGAAATGATAATTGAACTTGATGGTGATATTATAAAAAAAGTTACTATTATTGGCGGATGTGCTGGAAATACATTAGGATTGTCAAATTTAATACAAGGCATGAATATTGATGAAGCAATTAAAAGATTAAAAGGAGTGCCTTGCGGTATGAGAGGAACTTCTTGCCCAGATCAATTAGCAATTGCATTACAAGAAGCTAAAAATTCTAAAAAAAACTTGTATTAAAGATGTAAGTATGATATAAATATACTATAAAAATAAAGCTAAATTAGAAAGGCGGAATTTTTGTGGAAGAAGAAATTGTAAAAGATGCAAAAACAATATTAATTGTTGATGATGAACAACCAATTGTAGATATATTGGTTTATAATTTAAAAAAAGAGGGATATAATACAATAGAAGCAAGTGATGGGATAACAGCGATTAATGTTGCATTAGAACAAAAACCTGATTTAATTTTATTGGATATTATGCTTCCAAAATTAGATGGTTTGTCAGTATGTAAAAGAATTAAAAATTCTTTAAATGTTCCAATTCTTATGCTAACTGCTAAAGATGGAGAAATAGATAAAATATTAGGATTAGAATTAGGGGCAGATGATTATATTACTAAACCATTTAGTGTAAGGGAATTAGTTGCAAGAGTAAAAGCAAATTTAAGAAAGGTAGAAGCTGTTTCTAATAATGTAGTAGTAGAGCAAATAGCAGAAGATAAAAAGAAGGAAAATAAAATTATAGTTGGGGAATTAGAGTTGGATTTAGATAAATTTGAAACAAAAGTACGTGGAGAAATTATAGATTTAACATTAAGAGAATTTGAAGTTTTAAAATTCTTAGCTTCTCAACCAGAACAAGTAGTAACAAGAGAAACTTTGTTAGAAAGAGTTTGGGGCTATGAGTATTATGGAGACATTAGAACAGTTGATGTTACTGTTAGAAGAATTAGAGAAAAAATTGAAAAAGACACATCAGCGCCTAAAATATTAATTACTAAAAGGGGAGTTGGCTATTATATAGCTAAAAGATAAATTATTATAAATAAGGACGTGATATATAAAAAAAGATAAAGTATATAACATAATAAAATAATATGTTATATACTTTATTATGTTATAATAAAATTTTATTGTAGAATATGTAAAAGTATTAGGAAGGAAAATAAAAAATGAAGCGAACAGAAACAAGAAAAATAATGGTAGGTAATGTACAAATAGGTGGACAAAATAAAGTGGTTATACAATCAATGTGTAATACAAAAACAAAAAACGTAGAAGATACAGTAAATCAAATTTTGGAATTAGAAAAGGCTGGATGTGAAATAATAAGAGTTGCGTGCTTAGATATAGAAGATGCTAAAGCGATAAAGAAAATAAAAGAAAAAATACATATTCCAATTGTTGCAGATATACATTATGATTATAGAATTGCATTAGAAGCAATTAATTCTGGAGTAGATAAAGTTAGAATTAATCCGGGAAATATAGGAGCAGAAGAAAGAGTAAAAGCTGTTGTAGATAAATGTAAAGAAAAGAATATTCCTATAAGAATAGGAGTAAATGCAGGTTCATTAGAAAAAGATTTGTTAGAGAAGTATGGAAAACCAACAGCTAAAGCAATGGTAGAAAGTGCAAAAAGACATATTGATATATTAGAAAAATTAAATTTTTATGATTATGCATTATCACTAAAAGCTTCAAATTTAGATTTATGTATAGAAGCCTATGAAGAAGCTGCGAAACAATTTAAGTGTCCACTTCATTTAGGAATAACAGAGAGTGGAACTGAATTTAGTGGAACCATAAAATCAAGTATAGGCCTAGGATACATGTTAAGAAAAGGAATAGGAGATACAATTAGAGTTTCATTATCAGATGATCCGATTAAAGAAATAAAAGTTGCTAAAGAGATTTTAAAGGATTGCAATTTATATTCTAAAGTGCCAACTTTAGTAGCATGTCCAACTTGTGGAAGAACCCAAATAGATTTAATACCAATTGCGAAAAAGGTAGAGGAATTTTTGCAAACAATAGAATCAGATATTACAGTTGCTGTAATGGGATGTAGTGTAAATGGCCCAGGGGAAGCAAGAGAAGCAGATATTGGAATTGCAGGAGGAGTAAAAGAGGGATTGTTATTTAAAAAGGGAGAAATAATAAAAAAAGTTAAACAAGAAGAAATAGTAGAAGAATTAGAAAAAGAAATTTTAAAAATGATAAAATACGAGGAGGAATAATAATGCCATCTTGGGGAGTACATTTGGGAATAGCAAATAAAGTATTAAAAAATATAGATAATATTGATAAAAATTTGTTTATGTTTGGAAATGTGACACCAGATATTAATAATGGATATGTAATAAAAAATGTAAGTAAAATAATAGCACATAAGATAACACATTATGATGGAGAAAAAGATTTTAAAGGATATAGAAGATTTTATATAAAATATGCAAAATATATTCAAGACCCTGTAATATTAGGAAGTTTAACACATTTAATGACAGATTATTATTATAATAATATAACATATACTAAAAAGGCTATATGGGATGAAAAAAGGGAAAACATAATAGGAGTAAAACTAAATAATGGAAAACAAATAAAATGTAACAAAGAAGAGCTAAGAAAATTGAAAAGAAATGATTTTAGAATATATGCAGATTATGTTTATAAAAATAGTAAATTTGAAGATCTTAAATTTGATGAAAAAATATTATCTGTAAATCAGATAGTAGATGAATTTGCTATTACAAAAAAAGAGTCTGAAGAAACAATACAATATATAAATAAATATATAAATGGAGAAAAATTTATTATTGATATGTGTGAAAAACACGAATACTTAATGTATACAAAACAAGAAATGGAAAATATGGAAAAAGAATGTGTACAATTTATTACTGAATTTTTAAAGAGGATAAAAAATATAATAATAGGGAAAACAGCAGGATTTTGTTATGGAGTAAAAAGGGCAGTTGATGGAGTAAATAAAGATATCAAAGAAAATAAAGAAGATAATATATATTGTTTAGGAGAGATAGTACATAATAGACAAGTAATAAATTCTTTAAAAGAAAAGGGCTTGATTTTTATAGATGATATTGAAGATGCTAAAGGAAAAACTGTAATAAGAGCACATGGGATAAGAAAGGAAATATATGATTTAGCTAATAAAAAGGGTATAGAATTAAAAGACTATACATGTCCTAATGTTCTAAAAATTCATAAAATTGCAGAAGAATATGCTGGAAAAGGATTTTTTATATTTTTGTGTGGAAGCAAAGAACATCCGGAAAATATTGGAACAATAAGCTATTGCGGTAAAAATGTGTATGTTATAGAAAAGGAAGATGATGTAGAAGAGGCCTTAGAAATATTAAAAAATTCAAATATTAATAAATTATTAATTATTTCACAAACTACATATAGTTTAGAAAAATTTAATGAAATAGAAAAAAGAGTAAAAAGTAAGTTGCCAAAAAATATAGAATTGATATTAAAAAATACAATTTGTAAAGCAACTGAATTAAGACAAAATGAAACTGAAAAAATTTCAAAAATGGTGGATTATATGATTATTATTGGAGGAGTTAATAGTTCAAATACTAAAAAATTATATGAAATAGCAAAAGTAAATTGTAAAAAGTGTATATGTGTTGAAACAGCTGTACAGCTAGATATAGCAGAAATAGAAAAAAGTAATAAAGTTGGTATTATGGCAGGAGCTTCTACGCCAGAAGAAAGTATACAAAAAATTTTAGAAAAAGTAGAAAAAATAATTGAAATATAAAAATGGAATAAGATTTTTCTTATTCCATTTTTTTATTTTAATTATTTAATGAGCATCTGTCAAATTTTGCTTTAAAGTAACCTTAATAACTGTTCCTTCTGGGACTTGTTCATCTTTGGCAGCATCTTGTGAAATAACAGTACCACTACCTTCTATACTAATATTTAGATTTTTCTCTTTTAATGTGTTAGAAGCCTGTGATGCATTCATTCCCTTTAAATCTGGAACTGTAACAGAAGTAGCAACGTCATTTCCTTCTCCATAAAGTACAACAACAGAATTTTTAGATAAAGATACTCCTGGTTTTGGCGTTTGATCTACTACAAGTGTATTGTTAGCATCACCGTTTACATATGTTTTGGTTGAAAAACCAGAGTTCTTTAAGATTTTCTCAGCTTCAGATACAGTTTTATTTCTTACATCAGGAACTACAATTAGGTTATCTGATGAAGAACTATCAGAAGAATTTTCATTAGAAGGTATGCCTAAATAAGGTAATATTTCTGATAACATTTGTGATACAACAGGTCCAGCTAATTGACCACCTTGGTGATTGCTTTTTGGAGGGTCATATAAAGTTAATAGTAAAACAACTTGAGTATCTTCAACTGGAGAAATAGCTACATAAGAAGCAACATAACCTTCTTCAGTTTTATTATAAACAGGTTCTGATGTACCGGTTTTTCCACCAATAGAGTATCCAGAAACAGCAGCATGTTTTCCTGTTCCGATAGTTACAACAGATTCCATCATAGATTTTACTTCTTGAGCAGTTTCTTTTGAAATAACTTGTCTAACTTGTGTAACTGGAATTTCGCTAACTGATCCAGAATCAGTATTAGTAACTTGTTTTACTATTCTTGGTTTCATTAAAACACCATCGTTAGCAACACAAGCAATGGCTGTTGCCATTTGAAGAGGTGTGACATTTAATCTTTGACCAAAAGACATTGTTGCTAATTCAACAGGTCCAACTTTGTCCAACTTTTGGAAAATACTACTTTGTTCACCATATAATCCAGAATTTGTTGAATCAAATAATCCGAAAGCTTCATAATATTTATATAAAGTTGGAGCACCAATTCTTTTTCCAAGTTGCATAAATGCAGGGTTACATGAATTACATAACGCTTGCCTTAAGCTTTGAACACCATGAGGATTTGCTCTCCAACATGAAATTTTTAAAGGTTGAGATGCGGAAGAATCTTCAAATTCTTCATATCCTTTACAATAAAAATCATTTGATTTATCAGTAGTTGTAATATTTTCTTCTAAAGCAACAGAAGCTGTAATAACTTTAAAAACAGAACCTGGTTCATATGTTTCAGCTACTGACTTATTAGCCCACATTTTGTAAAGAGATTCACTTTTTTCTTCACTAGAAAGAGAATTATAAGTTTCGGCTAATGTAGAATTTGGAGTATATGGAGAATTTAAGTTATAATCTGGATAACAAGCCATACCTAGTATGTCTCCATTTTTAGGATTCATAACTATAACGTTTCCACCTTTTTTACAATCATTATCTTCAACAGCTTGCTTTAAGTATTTCTCAATAATAGTTTGAATATTTAAGTCAATAGTTAAGGTTAAGTCGCTACCATTTTCAGCAGAGATATAAGTTTCTTCTGCATTAGGTATTTCTTCTTGATTACTTCCTTTAGAGCTAACTATTTTTCCAGGAGTACCTGTTAGGATAGAATCCCATTTTGATTCAACACCACTTAATCCTTGATTATCACTACCACAGAATCCGATTACATTAGAAGCAACTGTATTATAAGGATAATATCTTTTAGTATCTTCATCAATATTGATTCCTACTGAAATTTTATTATCTTCCATCCATTTTTTTAAAGTGTCAACTTTTTCCTGTTCAACTTTTTTTGCAATTGTTTCAACTTGAGAAGAACTATTTACCTTTTCTAAAACTTCATCATAATTTAATTCGAAAATTTCAGAAAGACCTTTTGCTATTTTTTCTTTAAATTCTTTGGTTTCGTCATTAGAGTTTTTTACTAATTTATTAGGATTAATAGTTATTGTGTCTACTTGAGCACTAATAGCTAAAGCTTTTCCAGTAGAATCATAAATATTTCCTCTTTTTGGACTAATGATTTGATTAATTGTTTGCTGATTATAAGCGAGTTCTTTAAGATAATTGCCTTGAACAAATTGTAAAAATCCAATTCTTACAATCAATAATAAAAGTATTAATATTACTACAATTAAAGTAACTCTTAATTTCTTGTAATGCATTAAATTTTTGGAATTAAAAGATGTTTTCATTTTTATTATATTAGAATCATTAGAAAAATCTTTGGATAAAGAATTTTTATTTTTTTTATAATTATTATTATTTTTTTCCATAAACTAGCCTCTTTTGTTTAAATTAATTTTAACTATTAGATAAAAAATATAATGTTAAAATATACAAGAATCTAATAGTGATTATATTTTATATGAAAAAAATATAAAAATCAATAAAAACTTGAAAAAACAGCCTATTTATAATAAAATATAAGTGTAAAAAAAATAAATTAACAAAGATATGGAGAGTTAAAATATGGAAACATTAATAGAAGAAACTAAGTTTATTATGAAAAAATACAATATTAGAGCTAATAAATCATTAGGACAAAACTTTTTAATTAGTGAACAGGTAGTAAATGAAATAGTAGAAAGTAGTAAAATAGATAAAGAAGATTTGGTAATAGAAATTGGACCAGGCTTAGGAACGTTAACAAAATACTTATTGGAAAAAGCAGGAAAGGTAATAGGTATTGAATTAGATAAAAAAATGGTAGAAATCTTACAGGATAGATTTAAATTATATAATAATTTTGAATTATATCAGCAAGATGTTCTAAAAATAGATTTAAAACATCTTATAAAGAAAGAAAAAGAAAATACTAATATAAAGAAGGTAAAAATAGTAGCTAACTTGCCATATTATATAACTACTCCAATTATTATGAAATTATTAGAAGAAAAATTAGATTTAGAAAGCATAACAGTTATGATACAAAAGGAAGTTGCTGATAGATTAATTGCTATTCCGGGAGAAAAAGAGACTGGAGCTATTACATATGCAGTATATTACTATGCGATAGCAGAAGCAATATTAGAAGTTCCGAAAGAATCTTTTATTCCAGAACCCGAAGTGACATCAAAAGTTATCAAGTTAAATATAAGAAAAGAGCCTCCAATAGAAGTGCAAGATAAAGAGCTTATGTTTAAGATAATAAAAAGTGCTTTTATGCAAAGAAGAAAAACATTAATAAATGCGTTAAATAATGCTAAAATATTTCAAAATAAGGAAGAAGGAAATCAAATTTTAGAATCTCTTAAATTAGATGAGAGTGTACGAGCGGAAAAATTAACATTAGAAAATTTTGCGGATATTACTAATAGGATTTTAAAAAAAGGTATTTAAAAATGTATAAAACTATGTTATAATAAAATAGAAATATAAAGTAGGGAGAGTGCAATGAATCAAATTTTAGTTACTAAGAAATTATATATAACACCAGAACTAAAAAGAAAAAAGAAAATCTATAAGTTTGATTTCCTTTTGTCTATTTTTTTGGTATGCATTTTAATCTCTCTATGTATTTATGCAGAATATGACAGAAATAAGAGTGAAGAAACTTCACAAGAAATCATGAGTGAATTTAATACAGATGCACAAGAAGATACTACAGTTGCAAAAAATAATATTTTAATAGTTGTTTTGGATGACTCGGAACAAAATAATGGTTCAACTAACAATGAATTTGATAATACGCCACAAAAACAAACTCAAAATGGCTCAAATAAGAAAAATGTTCAAAAAACAAATGATGGATATAGATATACTACAATAGCTACAATTAATATTCCTAAAATTAATGTGCAATATCCGATATTAGATGGAGAAACAGATTCAGAAGCAGAGACAGAAGCATTGTTGAAGATATCTCCTACAAAATTTTGGGGAGCAGATCCAAATGAAGTAGGAAATTTCTGTATTGTAGGTCATAATTATCGTAATACTAGATTTTTTAGTAAGGTCCCTAGCTTAGAAAATGGAGATATTATAGAGATAACAGATACAAGTGGAAATACACTTAGATATTCAGTTTATAATAAATATGAGGTGATTCCAGAAGATTTAAGTTGTACATCTCAATTAACAAATGGAAGAAAAGAGATTACATTGATTACATGTACTAATGATAGCAAAATGAGAGTTATTGTAAAAGCAAGGGTAGTATAATATATAAGAATATAAAATAAATTATAAACAAATTAAAAATTCTTTCATAATATATACAAATAGTATATAAATGGGAGGATTTTTTATTATGGCAAAAATCTTGGTTTTTAATAATGATACAGATAGGATGGAAACGTATTATAGGGGAGAAGCAGAGCCGATGCCATATAATACAAATGGAACGTTAAGAGTAAGAGAATTTAGAGGAACAAGTAAAAGTAATATATTATGGACGACGAAAAGAACGATGCAAAGTTGGAATAGTCAAAGGTATATTTATGGAAGCCCAATACCGGTTGGATTTGCATTTAAAAGACCATATGAAGGAGGTCATGGAAATCAAAGTCAACATTATGCTGGAGTAGCTTTTGATGTTGGGCAAACATTAACTAGCACTCAAAGAACACGTTTATGGAATAGTGCAAAAAATTCTGGGGTATGGTATTATGTTGAACCAATTTCATTAACTCCTACTTGGGTACATTTTGATAAAAGATTTCGGGAAACCAGCATGTTCTACTGGAGGATTTCCACCTTTAAAGAAAGGAAGTTTGAGTAATTATGTATTAATAGCACAAGATGATTTAAATACATTAGGCTATAGAACAAATGGATTAGATGGGATTTTTGGAGTTGCTACTTATAATGCTGTAGTAGCATATCAGCGTTCAAGAGGATTGACTGTAGATGGAATTGTTGGGTGCAATACATGGCGCTCTTTACAAGAAGATGTTGTTGGAACTGGTGCTACAGGAACAACTATAAATTAAATGAAATAAATAAGCAATATAAAAAGGTTATGCCTTTTTATATTGCTTATTTATTTCAAAATTTTCTTTTTGTAATTTAACAAGCTCTTTTGTTATAGAATTTACAATTACTTTATTATAATTGTCTAATTTTAAATAATCTTCTAAAAAGTTTTCATCAATTAAATCATTCATAATAGGTGAGTTACTTTTAATTAGGTCATAAAATAAGAAATCAGAAGTGATATTTAGAGCTTTACAAATATTAGTTATTGTTGTTGCACTTCCAAAAGCTATTCCTCGTTCTAGTTGGCTGATGTACCTTGCCGAAAGAGAAAGCTTTTCAGCTAATTGTTCTTGTGTGTATTCTGCTTTAGTTCTTGCTAATTTTATTTTTTTTCCTATATTTTTTCTTAGATTTTTTTCTACATCATTCATATAGCTCCTCCTTGATTTTTTATATCAAAAGTATAGCAATTAGAAAGTTAAAATAAAACGAACTATTAATAAGAGAAATGATTCAAAACTACAATTAATAGTTTTACTGTTGGGATAAAAGTAATTTCAGATAATTATTAATAAAAATGCAATAAATAAAAAAAATAAAAAAATTTACAAAAAAGCTTGCAAAATATAAAAAGTTATATTACAATTTAATTGAAGTGGAGAGAAGTGGGACAAAGTGGTAGAAAAGTGAAAAGAGGTGAAAGGTAATTGCTAATTGGTGAATACGAGCATTCTCTAGATGCAAAAGGCAGATTGATTATGCCTGCAAAATTAAGACAAGACATGGGAGAGAAGTTCATCGTAACAAAAGGATTAGATGGATGTTTATTTGCGTTTTCACAAAATGAGTGGTTAAATTTTGAAACAAAATTAAAAGCATTACCTTTATCTGATAGAAACGCTAGAAACTTTGTAAGATTTTTCTTATCAGGAGCAACTGAATGTGAAATAGACAAACAAGGCAGATTTTTAATTCCAAGTAATTTAAGAACAGCGGCAGGATTAGAAAAAGAAGCAGTTATAATTGGAGTAGGAACAAGATTAGAAATATGGAATAAAGCAACATGGGAAAAATGTGATGAAAATATATCAGCAGATGAAATAGCAGAAAATATGACAATGTTAGGTATATAACTTGTAAAAGTTTATATAGGTGCTAAAGAAAAATGTACAAAAGACAATAATGCAAAAGATACTAATACAAAAGAAAAATATTATAATTAACAAAAGAAATTAATACAAAAGATAAAAATCAAACGAAAGATGATAGTACAAAAGAAAAATTTACAAAAGATATGATATATATGCAAAAGATATATCTACGAAAGAAAGTTAAGAACCAAAAGAAAAAACAAAAAGAAAATACAGCTGGTAGTTCAATAATTACCAGCTGCAATACGTTAAAAAGTTTTATTTAGAGGTGTTAAATTGGAATTTAAACATATGCCGGTCATGTTACAAGAATGTATAGAAGGATTAAAAATAAAACCGGATGGAATTTATGTAGATGGAACTCTTCGGAGGAGCAGGGCATAGCAAAGAAATTGCAAAAAGAATATCATCAAACGGTATGTTAATAGGGATAGATAGAGATCAGGAAGCTTTAAAAGCTGCTCAAAATAATCTGAAAGAATTTCATAACATAAAGTATGTCCATGATAATCATGATAATATAAAAAATATATTAGAAAAATTAAATATAGAAAAAGTAGATGGAATATTACTTGATTTAGGAGTTTCTTCTTATCAGTTAGATGAGAGAAATAGAGGATTTAGTTATTTAGGTGAAAATGAATTAGATATGAGAATGGACAAAACACAAAAATTAACAGCAAAAGAAGTAATAAATAATTATGAAGAAGAAAAACTTGCTAATATTATTTATGAATATGGAGAAGAAAGATTCTCAAGAAAGATTGCTAGAAATATTTGCATAGAAAGAAAAGAAAAGCCAATTACAACAACTAAACAGTTAGTTGAAATTATAGAAAAATCTATTCCTAAATCAAAACAAAAAGAAGGGCATCCTGCTAAAAGAACATTTCAAGCAATTAGAATTGAAGTTAATGATGAAATAAAACCATTATATAATACAGTTAAGGACTGCATAGATTCATTAAGAACAGGAGGAAGGTTATGTATTATAACATTTCATTCCTTAGAAGATAGAGCGGTAAAAAATGCCTATATAGAAGCTAAGGGAAAATGTACTTGTCCGAAAGATTTACCATATTGTGTATGTGGAGCAAAATCATTAGGAAAAGTAGTAACAAAAAAACCAATTGTAGCTTCAGAAGAAGAACAATTGGAGAATTCAAGAAGTAAGAGCGCAAAATTGAGAATATTTGAGAAAACATAAGAAAAGAGGAGGTGAATAACTTATGGCAAGAAGCAGATATGAATATAGTACTAGTCCACGAAAATTGGAACCAGAATATAAACCACAACAAAAACAAAATAAAAAAAGAAAATTACATGTAGTAGAAGATTTACCAAGACAAGGGATAAAAATATCAACAGAACAAAAGAAAAAAAGAACAAAGGCAACTCTAGTAGTTATTGCTATATTTGCATTATTATTGACCATAAGTTATAGAAACTCAAAGATAAATGAAAAATTTACAGAAGTACAAAGCTTAAAGAAAGAATTATCTTCTCTTCAAAAAGAAAATGAACAACTAAAGGTAAATATAGAAAATAGTTTAAATTTTAATAATATTGAAAAATTAGCAAAAGAAAAGCTAGGAATGCAAAAATTAACCAATAAGCAAACTGTATATGTTAGTTTGCCAAAAAAAGATTATGTAGAATCAGCATCTGAAAAAGTTGTAATTGAAAAAGATAAAAATTGGTTTGAAAAATTTGTAGATAAAATATTTAATAAATAAATGAATGAAATTTTTGAGAATAAAGAAAAATCTTCCTAATAAAATTAATTAGGAGGATTTTTTTATGGCTACAACAAAACTTTCAAGTAAGAAAAAAATGCGAAATACACTTTTTATTTGTTTTCTAATTTTATTATGTTTGATTGGAAGAATAGGGATAATACAATTTGTTCAGGGAGAAGAATTGTCGAGCTTGGCATATCAACAACAGACATTAGATAGAAAAATAAATCCAAAAAGGGGAACAATTTTAGATAGTACAGGAAAAAAGATTTTAGCAGTTAGTAGTACAGTAGAAACAGTAACAATCAATCCTGGGAATATAGCAAAAGAAAACAAAGAAAAAGTAGCAAAAAAATTATCGGAATTATTTGATATGGATTATGAAAAGGTTCTAAAAAAAGTAACTAAAAGAAGTTCAATCGAAACGATTAGTAAAAAAGTTGAAAAAGAAAAAACAGATGAATTAAGAAAATGGATGCAAGAAAATAATATAACAACAGGAATAAATATAGATGAAGATACAAAAAGGTATTATCCATATGGGAATTTTGCGGCACAAATTATAGGATTTTGTGGGAGTGATAATCAAGGGCTAGATGGAATAGAAGCAAAATATGATCAAGAATTAAAAGGAAAACAGGGAAGTATTCAAAGACATGCAGATGCAAAAGGGCGGAGAGATTGGGCATGAAGGAGAAAATTATGTTTCTGCTATTGATGGAAATGATTTGGTTTTAACTGTAGATTTTACAATTCAATCTATTGTAGAAAAATATTTAGAAGAGGCATGTATTGATAATAAATGTACGGATGGAGGAAATATTGTTGTAATGAATCCACAAAATGGAGATATTTTAGCAATGGCTACATATCCGTCTTATAATTTGAATACACCATATGAAGCTTATACAGAAGAATTAAAACAAAGTTGGGATTCAATGGAACAAGCCGAGAAAACAAAAAATTTGCAAGCTGTTTGGAGAAATAAAGCGATAGCAGATACATATGAACCAGGTTCCGTATTTAAGTTAATAACTTCGTCTGCAGCATTAGAAGAAGGAATAACTGATACTGATAAAGAAGGAGAATTTTGTTGTACAGGAGGAATTGAAGTAGCTGGAGTAAGAATAAAATGTTGGAGATATTATAGACCACATGGATCAGAAAGTTTGCGACAGGCACTTATGAATTCATGTAATCCGGTTTTTATAGGGCTAGGACAAAAAATGGGAGTACATACTTATTATAACTATTTAAATAAATTTAAATTATTGAACAAAACAGGAATTGATTTGCCAGGAGAAGCAAATAGTATATTTTTAGCGGAAAATAAAGCTGGACCAGTAGAACTTGCTACTATTAGTTTTGGACAGAGATTTGAAATAACACCAATTCAGTTAGTAACGGCAGTATCTGCAATTGCTAATGGTGGCGAAAGTGTAAAGCCAAGACTTGTAAAACAAATTATTGATAGTCAAACAAAGGAAGTTAAAGATATTCCAGTTCAAAAAGAAGAAAGAGTAATATCAAAAGAAACGTCAGAAAAGGTTTTAAGTATGATGGAATCAGTAGTATCAGAGGGAACACGGAAAAAATGCTAAAGTTGCAGGATATAGAATAGGTGGTAAAACAGGTACTTCAGAAGATGGTGTTAATACTAATAAATATGTTACATCATTTTGTGGAGTAGCACCTATTGATAATACACAAGTTGTGGTATTAGTTACTTTATATAATCCAACAGGAGAGGGGGGACACCAAGGTGGTGTGTGGTTCATTTTATCGCTACACTTTAAGCAACATTCAAAAAAGTCTTACAATTTAGGTAGAAAATAGAACAATCAAATCAAAGAGAAAGTGATTTTAAAATTGCTTTCTTTTTTAAAGTATATGAAGGAGGACAAGCTATGGAAAAAGAAAATATTATTAGTACAAATTTTATAATGACTAATAGAGATATAATAGCTGAATTTGGAGTGAATTCAGCTGTAATGCTAGGCGAATTATATGGAAGAATGAATTATTTTAGAAAAAGAAATGAATTAAAATTTGGATACTTTTTTGCCACTAAAGAGAGCATAGAAAAGAGTACAAAATTAAGTCCATATAAACAAAGAAAAGCAACATCAATTTTACAAGCTGTAGAAATTTTAGATGTAAAACATATTGATATTCCGCCAAAGACTTATTATAAAATTAATGAAGAAAAACTTTTGAAAGTATTGAAAAATTCAGTAGTGCACGAGGTGAACAACTAGTAATTCATATTTTAAACGACTAGGTGTTAAAAATGTTGACTACAGTCTGTTAAAAAATTTAACACAAATAATAATAAGTAATAATAATAAAAAAATAATAAATAATAACACACACATAAAAATCTTGGATTGAAGAATATCATTAAATATAAAGTTGGACAAGTTGTCCTAAATGTACATATCCTTACAGAGAGTAAAGATATGTACCTAAAAAAGAAAATATGTTTTGTAAATAGTTCATTATAAAAAGTGGACAGGTTGTCCACAATTGATATAATCTTACAAAGAGTAAGGCTATATTAATAAAAGTATATTATAAAAATGTATGCCTTTTTGTAATACATTTTTGTAAAAGTAATACTATTAGAAAGCTTTGCTTTCAAAGGTTTTAGGGGAAGATGTAATACATCTATTCTTGCACTACGTGAAAAAAGTAAAAAAAATTTGAAAATGGGCTGAATTTATAAAATGAGCACGTTAGAATTAAGTTAGTTGTTCGAACAAAGTGAGTTATAAATAACTTATGCAACCGAATGCAATGAGGGTGTATGCATTAAAAAAATAAGTGTAAGGAGAGATGAAAGATGTTAAATAAGGAAGAGTTAAAATCATTTCAAGAAGAATCTCTTATTGATTCTTGGTATAATAATAGAGCAGAAAATTTATATATACTAAATGATGTCGATAAAAAGAAAATAGAAGAAATAACAAAAGGAGAAGATACCTATCAAATAATAGCAGATGAAATATCTAAATTAGCTAACAAAGATGATAAAGAAAAAATACTTGAGAAAATAGATAAACATTGTAATAAATTAGTTAATATTGGTGGTTATGAAAATGAAAAATTTTATAAGGTTGGATTTATTGATGGAATTAATTTGATTATTGAATGCATAGGAGGAAAATTAAGATGTTGAGTAAATATGGAATTTTATATAGTAAATATTTAGAAGAATATAAGCCAATAAGCTATCAAGAATTAATAATGAATGGAACTATAAATAATTTTTTAGAATTAAAAGATAAAGAATTTAATAATATAAGGAATTCTATTATAGATGAACTAAAAAATAAATGTAAGAAACCTAATACAGATAGTTTTATAGAATTAGCAAAATACAATAATTTTATTTATAATAAAGCAGATGAATTAGTAATTTGGACAATATGTCCAAAAATCATAAAGATATACAGAGAGTAAGAAAATATTGCAAAATGTTATTGTATAAAATGTCAGGCAAAAATCTGAAATTTTTTTGAAAATCCGACAAGTTAAAGGCTTTGCCTTTTAGCGTTTAGGGGTGTATGTCAGATACCTATTCTTATACTACATAAAAAATTACAATAATTGTCAGAATTAGTAGAAAAGTTTTAAAATTTATTATATAATGCTTACCAAGAGTAATAACATTCGAAATAAGTGAATATATGAATGATGAATATTTAATAAAAATACACAAGCCAAGAATTCAAGAAATATGTGATACATATTTTAAATGGAAAGACTTAAATGCATATGTAAAAAGTTTAGTGTTAAGAAGGAATAAAATATGAAATTTATAGAAAATATAAAAAGAATTTATGAATATGGTAAAGAATTAGAAATTTATTTAGATATGGACAGAACAATTATTGAACTTATATTTGATATAGAAGAAAGCTTTACTCAAAAAGGTAATTATATAAAGAAAGTACCTATAAAACCAGTAATTAATCAATTGGAAAAAATACATAGATTATATCCTAATATAAAGATTAAAATTTTAAGCTTTTCAAGAAATAATGATATGACAAAAGAATAAATGGCTAGATATAAATATGCCATATATAAATAAAGAAAATAGAATATTCTTGTCTGAAGAAAGTCATGAATATGGTAAAATTGATATTAATAAAATAAAAGGTGAATATATAAAAGCAAATATAACAGAAGATAAAATTGCTATTTTAATAGATGATGATGTAAGGATTCTTAATGAAACTAAAAAATTTTGAAAGAACAAGTATTTCCAATACATGTTACATCTGTACTTATATAATATAAAAGAGATAGGCAGACTAAATAGAGTCTGCCTACTGAAAGGAATTTAATGTTAAAAATTAAAGTTTTCTTAACTGTTCGAGTCTTTTATCAGCTAAGGCCAGTTTTTCATCTAACTCAGAATTGTGTTCGATTATTTCAAAATGTCTTTCGAAATGATCGTGAATAACTCCATCGGGTGTCATACTGAATTTCATGTGATTAGGATTTAAAGATTTGTTACCAAGTCTTGCTCTTGTTCCATCTGAAAGAATAAAAGTAGCCTTATTTGAAGTACAGAAAATATCATCGATAGGTATACTTAAAAAGAGTTCTTCCAAATATGAAACATACTGGGAATCATAAGCTCCTTGATTAACAGGATTCATTGTGTTGGCATATACATTCATGCCAGTTGCTTGTCTTGCATATGCAAGAAAGTCAAGTAGAGAATTGAGAGTCGGAAACTCTTTTTCTGTTACAAGTACTTCAAGAGCTAGTTTGGTTTTCCATTCAGACTGAATAAACTGCATAGATTCACTACCTCTATAAGAGATTTTGAATTCATCAACAATTCCATCTAACTGTTTTAAAACTTCAACCTTTTTTCCGTTTGTAAACATTTTGACAGTAAGGCCAGCGTTCTTTGCAATATGAGCAAAGTCTACAATATCTGGATGCATAGTAGGTTCTCCACCGTGCAAAAAGAAATTATTAAGACCATGCTCTTTAGCGAAGTTAACACCAGAAATAAAATTTTCTTTGTTTATAAAACCTCCAGTGTGAACTTCACGCTCAATGCAAAAAGCACAATTGCTATTACATTGTCTAGTTAGCAAACAGAAAAACTCTTGTAAATCATGTAACTCCCGAGGGTGTTTTTTAATAATAATTTTGTCACTCATGATAAATCTCCTTTCATTAAATCTTATGCATGTTGCATTTATAATATTATAACATAACACTTTTGAAATTGCAATTATGTTGACAAAAAATGGGAAAAGCTTTATAATATATAAAGATTAAATCTTTAAGGAGGAAAAATGAAAGTAGTAACTTTAAACCCAAACAAATTAACAATGGATGATATAGATAGAGAACAACATAGAGTTAAAGTATTATTATTTAATTCTAAAGATGAAATTTTACTATGTAAAATAAATGGAGTTTATAACTTTATAGGAGGACATATTGAGGAAAATGAGACAGTATTAGAAACAGCACAAAGAGAGATAAAAGAGGAAACAGGAATTTCAATGAGATTAGGGAATTTTTCAGCGCCTTTTTTCAAACTTCAATCTTTTGAAAAGAATTATTATGGTTCACCTAGAAATTATTTTACTACGATAGAATTTATTGAAGGTAGAACAGATGCACCTATTGATTTAAATAAAACAAATTTAGATCCTGAAGAACAGAAAAAGGATTTTAGACTTGAATATGTATCATATAAAGATTTAGAAAATACATTAGAAGAAAATAGGAAAGTTGCTAGAGAAGAAGAAAGAGAATTTATTATAGATGAAATGCTAGCAGTATTGAAAGTTTACGAAAAAGAAACAGTTAAAAACAATATACATGAGGAAGAAAGATAAATGATTGATAGAAGAAAATATATAAAAGATACATATTTAAGAGGTATTAATAAATATAAACACTATTTTTTTGAAGATAAAAAAAATAAATGTTATATTTCAATAAAAAAGATTTTAGAATTAGATGAACCTTTTTTTACAAGGAAAGGTTTATGCTTAATTAATCAAAACTATTACATTGTAGAAATAGTACCTTTACATGAAAATTATTGCATAAGAGTATTTGTAAATGATAAAAAAGAGATAATATTATATTATTTTGATATAACACTTCAAAATGGCTTTGATAGTTTGAATGATTCTTTATATTATGATGATTTATATTTAGATGTAGTAAAACAAGATGAAAATATAGATGTTTTAGATGAAGATGAATTAATAGAAGCATTAGAAAATGGAAAAATAAATAAAAATGAATATGAATTAGCAATTACAAAAAAAAATGAACTTATAGATAGCTTAATTAATGATAATAATAAATATATAAAAATAGATTTTTTTAAATATTTATAAGAGATAACAAAAATATATTTAACATCCTAAAGTAAGAGGGATATGAAAATAAGATGTTTTTTGTAAGATTTTATTATATAAATATTTTAATGGCAAATTATTGAGTTTATGACAAAAAGTATAAATAAAAATAACTAGAAATTAGTAAAAACTAATTATCTAGTTATTTTTTTGCGAAATTTTATAAAAAATTTAAAAATTTTTATAAAAATTACCGATTTTTGAGTTTTAAGTGGCATTTACCTAGTAGAGAGAAAAAAGTAATAAAATTTTTTTATTACTAATAAACTTAAATATCAAGTTTAAGAAGAGGTAATTGTCATATGAAATTTGAAAATATATGTTTAAAAAACAACCAATATCAAATGAAAGTTGGAGATATGCTAGTTGAAATGGAATACTCCAAAAATAATAAAAAAATTGAAGAATATATGTTAAATATTTTAAGACAAAAAAGCAAAATGGGCTGACATATTATACTGGACACGTTACACTATAAGAGAAGGGAGGGAAAAATAAATGGCTGGACGAAAATCAAAATATTCTTCAGAAAATTCAAATACAAAAGGAACAAAAATATGGTCAGTAGCAGTATATATAAGGCTTTCACAAGAAGATAGCAACAATGGAGAAGACAAGCAAGAAAGTAATAGTATAACAAGTCAAAAGGCATTATTAAATGAATTTATTGAAGAACATGATGATTTGATTGTCTATGATACTTATGTAGATGATGGTTATACAGGAACAGACTTTAATAGACCTGGATTTCAAAGACTATTAGAGGATATGAGAAAAGGAAACATCAACTGCGTTCTTGTAAAAGATTTATCAAGACTTGGAAGAAACTACATAGAAGTTGGGAATTATATAGAGCAAATATTTCCACTATTTAATATAAGATTTATTGCCATAAATGATAGTGTAGATAGTTTTAAAAATCCTACAAGCACAAATACAATATTAGTACCATTTAAAAACTTAATAAATGATGAATACTGTAGAGACACATCAATTAAAATAAGGTCAGCATTAAATGGAAGAAAAAAGAAGCGGAGAGTTTGTGGGAGCATTTCCATCATATGGATATATAAAAAATCCAGAAGATAATCATAAGTTAATCATTGATAAAGAGTCAGCCGAAATTGTAAGAAAAATTTTTGAATGGAAAGTAAATGAAGGTTTAGGGAATTTAAGCATTTGCCATAGATTAAATGATATGGGAGTTTTAAATCCAACAGGATATAAAAAGAAAAGGCTAAATCAAAATTATAATAATGTGCAAATAATGCAAGAAGATTATTCTTGGTGTCCATCAACTGTTAGAAATATTTTGAAAAACGATATTTACATAGGAAACATTACTCAAGGTAAAAGAAGAGTAAAAAGTTATAAAGTTCATAAAGTAGAGCAAGTGCCAGAAGAAGAATGGATTACAGTAAAAAATATGCATGAGTCTATTGTAGATAAAGAATTATTTGAAAAAGCACAGGGTATGAGAAAAGTTGATACTAGAGTACAAAATAGTGGAAACTTAAGTATGTGGGCTGGAATACTAAAATGTGCAGATTGTGGCAGAGCAATGCATAAAAAATACTGTAAAAATAAAAGTGGTACTGTTTATGAATATTACATATGTGGAACATATAGAAAAAAGTCCAATAAATTATGCACAAAGCATACTATAAAAGTGGAAGAATTGGAAAATGCAGTGATGGAGGCTATTAAATTACATATAGAATTGCTTGTTGATACTGAAAAATTACTAGAACAAATTAATAAATCTAATACTAAAAAATTAGCAAATGAAAATATGGAAAATATTAAAAAATCAAAAAAAATAGAAATAGAAAGAATAAGTAATTTGAAAAGATGTTTATATGAAGATTGGAAGAGTGATTATATAACTAAAGAGGAATATTTTGAGTATAAACAAAAATATGAAAAAAACATAGATAGAATAAAAGAAATAATAGAAAATTTAGATAAACAAAAAGAGAAACAAGAAGAAATTATAAATGGAAATAGTCTATGGATAGAAAACTTTAAAAAACATAAAAATATAACAGAGTTAGATAGAGATATTATAACAGAGATAATTGATTACATAGAAGTACATGAGAATAAAAAAATAACCATTCATTTTAAATTTATGAACGAATTAAATAAAATTTTAGAATACATAGATGAAGAAAATAAATCAAGTATCTTTGAAAGAGTAAAAGAAGCATAAAACTAAACCTACAATCAATGCTAAAATTGAGTTTAACTTTTTGTAGTGACAAAATACACCAAGGAGGTGGTGTTGCAGCACCTATAGGAGGTCAAGTGTTTAGTGAGATTTTACCATATTTAGAAGTGAATCAGGGAAATACGGAGGAAGTGGAAAAAGTAGAACAAATAGAGACACCAGACATTGTTGGCAAAACTATAAAAGAAGCGGAAAGTATTTTGAAGGAAAGTGGATTAGAATTAGAGATAGAAAACGCACCTGAAGAATTAGATAAAGAAAACACATTAATTAAAGAACAAACGCCTAAGGCTGGAATTAAAGTAAATAAGGGAGGAAAGATATATATAACTATTTAATAAAGATATAATGATAGATAATTAAATTAATTTAAAAGCCAAAAGGTATAATAATTAGCCTTGGCTTTTTTGTTTTAATGTTTTTTAGTTCTATGTTATATAATATAAAAATAAAATGTAATAAAGATATTATAATTTGATTTTATTGAGTGGATATATGCATAATATTAGGAAGCATTAATAAGAAAAATTATAAAAAAGTCTATACAAAATAGTAATTTAGTTATATAATGTAAAAAAATTGGCGACAAAATTTTGGTGCTTTTTGTTTATTAAAAAAGATATAGTTTATTACACAAAATAATAAATTATAATCGAAGGGATTGATAAAAATGGAATTGAAAAAGTTATTAATAGGGTTAGAAGGTTTAAAAGTAAAGGGAAACTTAGATTTAGATATAAATGGAATTGAAAAAAATTCAAAAGATGTAAAAGAAGGTTTTTTATTTGTAGCTATTAAAGGATTTGCTGTAGATGGTCATAAATTTATTGAAGATGCAATAAAAAAAGGAGCAATTGCAATTGTTATAGAAGAAGGATGTGACTTAAAAGCATTTAAGGTTCCTGAAGGAATTACAGTAGTAATGACTAAAGATACAAGAGAAGCTTTAGCAATAATAGCTAGTAATTTTTATGGAAATCCATCTAGTAAATTCAAGTTAATAGGTGTAACAGGTACAAAAGGAAAAACAACAACTACTTTTATGATTAAAGAAATTCTAGAAAAAGCAGGAAAAAAAGTAGGATTAATTGGAACTATAGCAACATATATAAATGGAAAAAGAATAAAAGACAGTGATAGAACAACTCCAGAAAGTTTAGAATTACAACAAATATTTAAACAAATGGTAGATGCAGGAGTGGAAACAGTAGTAATGGAGGTATCTTCTCAAAGTTTAAAATTGCACAGAGTAACAGGGTGTGAATTTGATATTGTATTATTTACAAACTTTTCAGAAGATCATATAAGTCCAAATGAACATCCAAATATGGAAGATTATTTTAATTCAAAACTAAAATTATTCAAAATGTGCAATACAGGTATAGTAAATGCAGATGATTTGCATGGAGCAAAGATACCAAGATTATTTCCAGAAAGTAATATAACAACATATGGTATAGATAATTATGCAAATGTTTTAGCAAAAGATATAACAATTACAAATTCATATGTAGATTTTAGAGTAAAAATAAAAGATAGAAATGAAAGAGTAAAAACAGGAATACCAGGAAGATTTAGTGTTTATAATTCTTTGGCTGCTATTTGTGTGGCACAAAAATTTGGAATTTCACCTGAAATTATAAAAGAAGCATTAGAAACTGTTAGGGTACCAGGCAGGTCAGAATTAGTAGATAATAAATTAGAAATTCCAATAATGATAGATTATGCTCATTCACCAGAAAGCTTACAAAATATATTACAAGCTGTAAAAAGTTATACAAGAGGAAAAGTGATTAGTGTGTTTGGATGTGGAGGAGATAGAGATTCAGGTAAAAGACCTATCATGGGAGAAATTTCAGGAAAAATAGCTGATTATACTTTTATTACATCAGACAATCCAAGGACAGAAGATCCTCAAAAAATAGTGAACCAAATAGAAGAAGGAATGAAAAAGACAAAAGGTAAATATTCAGTTATAGTAGATAGAACAGAGGCAATAAAACAAGCAATTGAAATGGCAACAAAGAGAGATATTATTGTTTTAGCTGGAAAAGGGCATGAGCCATATCAAGAAATTAATGGAGTTAAATATCCATATGATGAAAGAATTATAGTAAGAGATTTAATAGAAAAAATGAAATAAACAAAAGGAAAGGTTTGATAAAATTGAAATTTGAAACATTGATATTAATGATATCATTTATAACTGCAATTATTTTAGGGATTATCATTATACCAATATTAAGAAAACTAAAAGTAGGACAAATAGAAAGAGATGATGGGCCACAATCACACTTAAAGAAACAAGGTACACCAACAATGGGTGGAATTATTATGATATTAGCAATGATAATAGTTGTTACAGGAACTTACATTTTTTTGATATATAATAATCAAGGTGATATTGCTAATAAATTGTTACCAATATTGTTGTTAACAATAGGATTTGGATTAATAGGTTTTATAGATGACTTTAAAAAGTTAGTTTTAAAAAATACAAAAGGATTAAAACCAAGTTATAAAATGTTAGGATTGCTTATTATATCTGTAGCATACGTAATATATTTAGTATATGGCTTAAAAATTGGAACAGAAACATATATTCCAATTTTAAAGCAATCTATAACAATACCAATTTATATTTATATTCCGTTTGCAATAATAGTTATATTAGCAACTACTAATGCTATAAATTTAACAGATGGAATAGATGGACTTTCATCAAGTGTTTCGGCAATAATTATTACTTGCTTAACAATTATTGGAATACAATATAATTTAACAGAAATTTCTATATTTGGAAGCATAGTAATAGGTTCAGTCCTAGGTTTTTTAATGTTTAATTTACATCCTGCAAAAGTATTTATGGGAGATACGGGTTCTCTATTATTGCGGAGGTGTGATTTCAGCATTAGCATTATATTTAAAAATGCCATTATTATTAGTTGTGATAGCATTAATACCAGTATTAGAAACGCTATCTGTTATTATTCAAGTGGCATATTTCAAAAAGACAGGAAATAGAATCTTTAAAATGGCACCTTTACACCATCATTTTGAATTATCAGGATGGAAAGAAAGTAAAGTAGTTATTATATTTAGTTTAATTACATTAGTATTATGCATAATTGGACTAAAAATAATATAAGATTATAAAAGAGAAGAAATAGTGTATGAAATTTAATAGTATTAATAATAAACAAAAGTTAAGGAAGGAAGAAGGAAGATGGCAAAAAAGAAAAAGGAAAAAAGCTTTTCAAGTTTTGTAAATAATCCGATTGATTTTACATTGTTAATTACTATATTATTGTTATTATCAATGGGGTTAGTTATGGTTCTATCAGCAAGTTCACCTTCAGCTTTATCAGAAAGTGGTAATAGTTATGCATTTTTTTCAAAGCAATTAATTTTTGCAATTTTAGGAATTATAGCTATGTTATTTATATCAAAAATAGATTATAGATTTTATCAAAAATTTTATAAACATGCATGGTGGATTGCTTTGATTTTATTAGCATTAGTATTAATAGCAGGAAGAACAGTAAATGGAGCAAAAAGGTGGATTTTTGTTACAGAAACATTATCTTTTCAACCTTCTGAAGTAGTAAAAATATTAATGATAATTTTTTATGCAGGGATTTTAGTTAAAAATAGAGATGAATTAGGATTATATACAAAGGGATTTATTAAAAACATGTGTCTTTTGGCACCAATTATAGGGTTACTTTTATTAGAGCCTCATTTTAGTGCATCAATTGTAATTATTGGAATTTGTGCGACTATGATGATAATGGCAGGATGTAAGTTTTGGCACTTTTTAGCGACTGGAGCAGTTGCTGGAATACCAGCAATGATTTTATTAATTGTAAAAGAACCATATAGACTACAAAGAGTAATTACATTCTTAGACCCATGGAAAGATGCAACAGGAGATGGTTGGCAAGTTATACAAAGTTTATATGCAATTGGTTCAGGAGGGTTATTTGGAGTAGGATTAGGAGAAAGCAAGCAAAAATTTTTATACATACCAGAACCTCATAATGATTTTATTTTTTCAATACTAGGTGAGGAACTAGGATTTATAGGATGTGCAGTAGTATTAATTTTATTTGCTATTTTTATCTGGAGAGGAGTGCTTATTGCTATGAAAGCACCAGATATGTTTGGAAGTTTAATAGCAATAGGAATAACAGCATTAGTTGCAATTCAGGTTATTATTAATGTTGCAGTTGTAACATCATCTATGCCAGCTACCGGTATGCCATTACCATTTTTTAGCTACCGGAGGAACAGCATTATTTATTTTATTGTGTGAAATGGGAATTTTACTTAATATCTCTAGAGCTAGTGCAAAACAGCAGTAGATATTAAAATTAAGAAAGGAAAAGTTAAAAATGAGAGTTGTTATTGCAGCTGCTGGAACAGCTGGACATATTAATCCAGGTATAGCAATTGCTAATAAAATAAAAAGAGAAGAAAAAGGTTCTAAAATAATTTTTATAGGTACTACCAGAGGTCTTGAAAATGATTTAGTACCAAGAGCTGGATACGAATTAAAAACAATAAATGCTTATGGATTGAGTAAAAAAATATCAATTGAAAACATAAAGAAAATGTGTAAGACAATTAAAGGATATGGAGAAGCTAAGAAAATCATTTCTGAATTTAAACCAGATATTGTAATAGGTACAGGAGGATATATTTGTGGTGCTACAATATCTTCAGCACATAATTTAAAAATACCAACACTGTTACATGAAAGTAATGCATTTCCTGGAATGGCAATTAAAATGTTAGCAAATAAAACAAATACAATATTAGTTTCTTTCAGAGACGCTATTCCAAGAATTAAAAATTGTAAAAACGTAGTTTTTACAGGAACACCTGTAAAGATAAAGAAAAAGGATTTTAATGAAAATGAAAGAAATAAAATAATTCAGACTACGGGATTAAATAATAAGAAACCTATTATTTTAGTCTTTGGAGGAAGCCAAGGTGCAAAAAGAATAAATGATACTTTAGTTGAAATAATAAAAACTAAATTAAATAAAGATTATCAAGTAATTTGGGCAACAGGACCAAAGCAATATGATATTATAAAAGAAGAATTAGAAATGTCTAATATAAACATTAACAATATAGAGAATATGAAGATTCTTCCATATATATATAATATGGAAGAATTAATGAATGTTGTTGATGTAATTGTAGCAAGAAGTGGAGCTATGACAGTAACAGAGATATCTAATTTAGGAAAGCCAGCCATTTTAGTTCCACTACCTAATGTTAGCCATGATCACCAATTGTATAATGCAAAGGCTTTAGAAAAGGTTGGTGCAGCTAAAATTATATTAGATAATGAAATTAATGGAAAAATTTTAAATAAAGCAGTTGAAGAGATAGCATTAGATAAACAAAAAATGATAAATATGGGAATAAATGCATTAAAAAATTCAACTAAAGATGCAGAAGACAAAATTTATAAAGAAATTAAGAAATTAGTTAAATAGGAGTATAAAATGTTTAAAAATATACCAATTAAAATCGTACTAGTATTTTTTCTAATAGGCATAATAATTATTGGGGGATTTTGTGGATTTTTTTTGAATTCATTAAATATAATTAGTCAGAAAATTCAAGTAGAACAAAATTTAGATATTGGACAAGTTACTGATATGATTAACCAATTAGAAAATAATACAAAAGTAGCAGTAATAATTTTTTCTATTGCATATATAATAGTCGGAATAATTATAGCAGTAATTCTTTCAAAATTTGTTATTTATCCAATTAACAAGCTTATTAAAAGTGCAGAAAAAATAACAGAAGAAGAATCTAAAGAAAAGAAAAATAAGAAAAAGGGAGAAATGAGCAATTTAGAAAATGTATTTGGCATTATGACTACAGAATTAAAAGAAAAATTAAGTGAAGTTTCAACACAGAAAAACCAAATAGAAACTATTTTATTACATATGACAGATGGAATTATAGCTTTTAATAGAAAAGGAGAAATAATTTTAATTAATCCTGCGGCAAAGAAATTTTTAAGCATTAGACCAGAAGATAATACATTTGATGATATATTTAAAAAGTTTAATTTGAATATTAATATGGAAAAAATAATTTATTTAGAGAATTGGACTTCAACAGAGCAAAAAATCCAAGTAGATGACAGATATGTAAAAGCATTTTTTGCGCCATTTAAAGACGAAGAAGAAAGACCAGATGGAGTAATTGCTGTAATTCAAGATATTACAGAACATGTGAAATTAGATAATATGCAAAAAGAATTAGTGGCAGATGTATCACATGAATTAAAAACGCCGATTACTTCTATTATGGGGTATGCAGATACATTATTAGAAGGAGATTATAATAAAGAAACACAAGATAAGTTTTTAAATGTTATTGCAACAGAAGCAAGGAGAATGGCTAAATTAGTTACAGATTTATTAACTCTTTCAAGATATGATAGTAATAAAAAAAGGGCACAAAAGGAATCATTTGATTTAGGAGACTTAGTAAAAAAATGTCAGGATAAATTAGCTATTGAAATAAAAAAGAAAAATCATACTGTAAATTGTTTTGTTACTGCAGATGTACCACCAGTATATGCAGATAAATATGATATTGAAAGAGTTGTATTAAATATATTAACTAATAGTATAAAATATACAAAAGATGGTGGAGAAATAAAGATATATGTAGGATTTGTTTATAATGATGCATATATTAAAATTTTTGATAATGGTATAGGAATTCCGGAGGAAGATTTAAGTAGAATATTTGAAAGATTTTATAGAGTGGATAAAGCGCGTACTAGAGAAATGGGCGGAAGTGGATTAGGTCTTGCAATTGCTAAAGAAATATTGGATAAGAATGGTGGTAGTATTGATATAAAAAGTGTTGTTGGTCAAGGTACTGAAGTTGTTGTAAGGATTCCTACAAAAGGTGATAGAGAGTAATAATATTAATACAAAAGAGGTTACAGTTCAGTAAGAAATGATTATGGTGTCCAAGCTTTGGCTCCCTCTATAACACTTGAATTTTATTTAATGACGTTTGATTGGAATGAAAAATAGAAAATTTTTTACTGAACTGTAACCAAAAGAGGAAAATATTTTAAATATATTCCTCTTTTTAATTGCTAAAATTTATAATATAATGTATAATATAAAGTGCAAAACAAAAGTAAAAAGGAGAGATAAATTTGAGTTCAACAGCAAAAGAAATATTAGAATGGGTATATTGTATTATAATAGCGTTAGTATTAGCAATGGTATTTAGATATTTTATAGGAACACCTACTATTGTAAAGCAGGTGTCAATGTATCCGACACTAATACAAGATCAAAGATTATGGCTAAATAGATGGGGAAGGACTACAAAAACTTTGCCAAAAAGAGGTGAAATTATAACTTTTGAAGAACCTGCAAAAATAAGTTATACAAGTTCAGAAATTGATTTATCAAATCCAGTAGCTAAATATGAAAAAAAGACAGGATTAAAATGGTTTGTTAATAATTTTCTAGAAATAGGAAAGAGAAGTTATATAAAAAGAGTAATAGCACTTCCTGGAGAACATGTACAAATAAAAGATGGAAAAGTTTATATTAATGAAAAAGAATTGGAAGAACCATATTTACAAGAAGGCATAGTAACAGATGTTACAGGTGTAGGATTTGATGATTTTGTCGTTCCAGAAAATTGTGTTTTTGCAATGGGAGATAATAGAAATCATAGTACAGATTGTAGGTCATTTGGATGTATACCTTTAGAAGAAATAGAAAGTACAGTTGCTATTAGAATATGGCCATTAGATAAATGGGGTAAGGTCGAATAACAAAAGGAGACTTTTAAAATGTTTGAAAATATCTTTGGAAATAATTCAATTAAAAATATACTAAAACAGTCTATTGATAGCAATAAAGTATCACATAGCTATTTAATGATTGGTGTATCTGGTATTGGAAAAAAGATGATAGCTACAGAATTTGCTAAAGGAATTTTATGTTTAAGTGAAGATAAAGCTTGCAATCATTGCAAGTCATGCATTGAGTTTAACAGTAATAATAATCCTGATTTTTTTTGTATAGAGCCAGAGGGAAATAGTATTAAAATTGAACAAATTAGAGAACTACAAAAGAAGATCCAAGAAAAGCCAATTATTTCTGAAAAGAAAGTGTATATAATTGATCAGGCAGATTTAATGACAAAAGAGGCACAGAATTGTTTACTAAAAACATTAGAAGAACCGCCAGAATTTGTGACAATTATATTGGTTGGAACAAATGAAAATGCTTTTTTAACTACAATAAAATCAAGGTGCATGATTTTACATTTTAATCCAATAGAAGATTTAGATATAAAGAAGTTTTTAGAAAATAATTATCAAATGAATAATATTTCACAAAGTATGTTAGAAGTATTTCAAGGAAGTATAGGAAAAGCAATTTTACTAAGGACTAAGCTAGAACAATATTTAGAATTGGAAAAAATGATAGATAAATTAGATAAAGTAGATTTAATTGAATTGATAGAATATGCAGATGTTTTATATAAATTAAAAGAAGAAATATATGATATGTTAGATTATATAAATATTATTTTACTAAAGAAGGCAAAAAAAGACTATATATACACAAATTGTATCAAAATTGTGGAAAATACCAAAAAGAGATTGCAACAAAATGCAAATTATGATATGTGTATAGATAATTTGGTATTTAACATATGGGAGGAAGTAAATTGAAAAATATTATAGGAGTTAGATTTAAAAAATTAGGTAAAATATATTTTTTCAATCCAAAAAATTTAAAAGTACATAAAGGTAATAAAGTAATTGTTGAAACAGCACAAGGAGAAGAGTTCGGAGAAGTTGTGATTCCAAATAGATTTGTTGACGATGAAAAAATAATAGCACCATTAAAAAAAGTAATTAGAATAGCAAACTATAAAGATAAAAAACATAATGAAGAATGTAAAATGAAAGAAAAAGAAGCTTTTAAAGTATGTGAAAAGAAGATAAAAGAGCATAAATTAAACATGACATTAACAGATGTTGAATATAAATTTGATGATAGTAAAATATTATTTTATTTTACAGCAGATGGAAGAATAGATTTTAGAGAGTTAGTAAAAGATTTAGCAGCTATTTATAAGACTAGAATTGAATTGCGTCAAATAGGTGTAAGAGATGAAGTAAAGAGGATAGGTGGAAACGGAGTTTGTGGAAGAGAATTATGTTGTTGTAGTTTTTTAAGTGACTTTGAAGCAGTGTCTATAAAAATGGCAAAGGAACAGAATATTTCACTAAATCCATCGAAGATTTCAGGAAATTGTGGAAGATTAATGTGTTGCTTAAAATATGAAAGTGATGTTTACGAAGAGAAGTTAAAAAGACTTCCAAATGTAGGAGCAATAGTAAAAACCGAAGATGGAGAAGGAGAAGTTGATAATATAGAGACTTTAAAAGAAGTTGTAAGAGTTAAAATAAAAGACGGAGATGGATATTTCTATAAAAAATATAATGCTAAAGATGTAAAGATAATAAAAAATAATTCTTTGAGTAAAATAGATGAAGAAGAGTTAAAAAATAAAAAAGAACTAGAAGAATTAGAAAAATTAGAAGTTGAAGATGAAAAAGAACGAAAATAAGTTAATATTTTAGGAGGTGAAAAAAATGGCATATAAAATAACAGATAAATGTATTTCTTGTGGAGCTTGTGCAGTTGAATGTCCAGTAGGATGTATTTCACAAGGTGAAGATAAATTTGCAATTGATGCATCAGCATGTATTTCTTGTGGCACTTGTGCAGGAGTTTGTCCAGTTGAAGCTCCAGAGGAAGAATAAAATAAAAGGGAAAAGACTGTTATAGTAATGTATTACTAAAAACAGTCTTTTTGTGTGAACATATTTAAGGAGAAAATCATGGAAGAAGAAATAAAAAAAGATGATGTTCAAGTTAATAAAGAAATAAGTAAAGAGGAGCTAAAACCTACTAATAAAAAGAAGATAATATTTAATTTTATACTTATTTTAACTATTTTTTTAGGATTATTAATTTACATGATTCAAGTAGATGGTATTGACAATATAATTAATTTACTTTATCAAGTTGATTATAGATGGGTATTAGCAGGTGTTGTTTGTTTATTGATTCATTGGGCATGTGAAGCTATTAATTTACACATACCATTGAAAAAAATGTATCCAAATCAAAATATAAAGAATTCTATAAAAGTATCTATGATAGGTTTATTATTTAACAACATTACACCATTTGCATCTGGCGGTCAACCAATGCAAGCGTATGAATTAACAAAGACAGGTAAAAGAGTGAGTGATTCTCTAAGTGCTATGGCAATTAAATTTATTATTACGCAGATAGCATTAGTAGTAACTACAATAGTGGTTATATTTTTTGAATTTGACTTTTTTAAAAATTTAATGCAAAATTATCTTTGGGTAGCTATAGTAGGTTTTTTAATAAATATATTAGCTATTGTAATAGTTATTTTAGTTGGAATAAAAAAGAGTATAATTTCATCAATCACTACTCCAATAATTAAATTTTTAGGAAAAATCCACATTTTAAAACATCCAATAGAAATATTAGAAAAATTAGATAAAAGTATAGATAATTTTAGTGAACAATTTAAATTTATGAAATCTGAAAAAAAGATGGTATTAGAAATGTTTATAACAGCTGTAGTACAAAGTTTTGCATATTATTCTATTACATATATGGTATATAGAGCATTTGGAAATTACGGTATAAGTTTTTGGCAAATAATACCTACACAAGCATTCTTGCTATTGATTATGACGTTTATTCCAACTCCAGGTTCAGGACTAGGAGCAGAGGGAGGATTTTATATATTATTTAATACTATTTTTAAAGAAGGTACAATAAATATGTCTATCTTATTTTGGAGATTATATACATTTTATTTACCTATATTAGTTGGATTATTTTTCTTAATTCCTACAAGAAGCGATAGAGAAGAAAAAACAGAAAATACTGTAAAAAATAAATAAAAAAACAAGATATCAATATCTTGTTTTTTAAATACTTATTTATTAGTAATTTCTTCTAAATCTAACAATTCCTGCCATCTTTTATCAACTTCTTTTTGGAATTCTTCTATCATCCATTCATTACCTGGTTTAAACATATGTTTAAACCTTTTTTGAGGTTTTAAAAATTCTTCAATTGGTAATTTTTTAGCAGGTTTATAGTTTATTTTATATTTTCCATCAATTACTTCATATAATGGCCAATAACATGTATCAACTGCTAATTTATTAATTTGCATTAGCATATCTGTTGGATATCCCCATCCTCTAGGACAAGGGGTCATAACATTTAAGAATGTAGGACCTTCTGTATAAATTGCTTTCTCAGATTTTTCATATAAATCCTTAAAATTCATATAGCCAATTGTTTGAGCAACATAAGGAAGGTGATGACTTACCATTATTTTAGTTAAATCTTTTCTAGATTGCATTTTTCCAGGAATTACTTTTCCGGCAGGTGATGTTGTAGTATCTGCAAATTTAGGTGTAGCAGAAGATCTTTGAATTCCAGTATTCATATATGCTCCATTGTCATAACAAACATAAACCATATCATGACCACGTTCCATAGCTCCAGATAAACTTTGAAGCCCTATGTCATAAGTTCCTCCATCTCCACCAAATGCAATGAATTTTGTAGTATTAGATATTTTTCCTTGCTTTTTTAGTGATTGGTATGCAGCTTCAGTTCCTGATAAAGTTGCAGCTGCACATTCAAAAGCAGTATGGATAAAAGAATCTGTCCAAGCAGTATATGGATAAATAAAAGTAGAAACTTCCATACATCCAGTTGCACCAGCAACTACTGCATGATCTTCAGGTTTTAAAGCTCTCATAATCATTCTAGCAGCTGGAGGAGCACCGCAACCAGCACACATTCTATGTCCGGCAGTAAATCTAGAAGGTTTATTTGCTACGATTTCTTTTACATTGTAAGGCATTATTTTTCACCATCCTTTCTTAATCCAAAATATCTATAAGGATTTTCTACTTTTCCTGATTTACTAATTTCTAGTAAATCTTTATAAACTTTTTCAATATCATCAGCTTTTGTATCTCTACCACCAATACCATAAATATAATTTACAGCAGGTACATGTTTGTTATTTACATACATTGCAGAAGTAACATCTTCAAACAAAGCACCACCAGCAGCATTTAAAGAATCTGATTTATCTAAAACAGCAATAGCTTTTAAATGACTTAAGCTATTAGCAACTTCTTCAGCAGGAAAAGGTCTAAATACACGAATTTTTAATAATCCTGCTTTTATTCCTTGTTTTCTTAATTTATCTACTACAAATTTTGTAGTTCCTGCAGTAGAATTCATACAAACAATAGCAATTTCACTATCTTCTAATTTATATTCTTCAAATAATCCATATTTTCTTCCTGTCATTTTTTCAAAGTCTTTTGCAACATCTAAAATAACTTGTTTTGCGTGTTTCATAGCTTCTGCTTGTTGAGCTTTATGTTCAAATAAATAACTTTGTACATCTAAAGGTCCAACAGCTATAGGCTCTTTTTGATTTAATAAATAATGCTCAGGATGATATTCTCCTACAAATTTTTTTACTTTTTCATCTTCTTCTAATTCAATATTTTCAATTGAATGTGAAGTGATAAATCCATCTTGACATACCATTAAAGGTAGCATAACATCTTTATGTTCAGCAATTCTATGAGCCATTAAAGTATTATCATATGCTTCTTGGTTGTTTTCTGAAAATAGCATAATCCATCCACTATCACGTACTCCCATAGCATCTGAATGGTCATTATGGATATTTAATGGACCTGATATAGCTCTATTTACTAAAGATAAAACAATTGGTAATCTTAAGCTAGAAGCGATGTAAATCATTTCCCACATTAAAGATAAACCGTTTGCAGAAGTAGCTGTCATAGCTCTTGCTCCAGCAGCTTCTGCACCAATACAAGCAGACATAGCACTGTGTTCGCTTTCTACTGCAACAAATTCAGTATCGACAGTTCCATTTGCTACAAATGTTGAAAAGTATTGTGGGATTTCAGTAGATGGAGTAATTGGAAAAGCTGCTACAACGTCTGGATTAATTTGTTTCATAGCAGTTGCAGCTGCTTCATTACCACTTAATCTTTCTCTTATACTCATGTTTTTTTCTTCCTTTCTTATTTATTATTCTTCTTTCATTTCAATTGCACCAAATGGACAAACTTTTGCACATACGCCACATCCTTTGCAATAATCATAATCAAAATCTTCTCTTTTTAAATCAGAATTAACTGGTATAGCATCATCAGGACAAACAGGAAAACATAAACCACATTGTTTACACTTTTCACTTAAAAAGATAGGTTTTACGCTTCTCCAATCACCAGTTTTAAATTCTCTTGCATTTCCTGCAGTGTAGATATCACCACCAGGAGTCATTTTCTCCATAGGAGTATTAGGATTTATATTTGTCATATTTTTTTAACCTCCTTTAAGGCTATTTCTAAAGCTTTCATATTACCATCAATTACCTCAGGTTTTTTAGCAAATTTATGTTTAAAAGAACCTTTCATATCCTCTAGTAAAGCTTCATCAGTCATAACTTTACTTACTTTTACAATAGCTGCTAGCATAGGAGTATTAGGAAAATATCTTCCTAAAGCTTCTTCTGATATTTTTCTAGCATCTATAGTATATATATCACCTTGATATCCTTTTAAATTCTTTTTTAAATATTCTTCAGATTTAGTTGTGTTAATAACTATTGCTCCATTTTCTTTTAGTCCTGCTGTTACATCTACAGATTCTAAAAGAGTATCATCTACTACTACAACATAATCTGGTTCGTAAATATTACTATGAATAGTAATTGGAGTACTACTAATTCGATTGTAGGCTGTAATAGGAGCACCCATTCTTTCAGGACCATATTCAGGAAACCCTTGAATATATTTTCCTGTATTAAAAGCAGCATCAGCAAGTAATAAAGATGCTGTTTTTGCACCTTGACCGCCTCTACCGTGCCATCTTATTTCTATCATGTTATCCATATTGATAAATTGCCTCCTTTTCCTTTATTTTACGTGTTTAGTATATGCCTAAATATGTGCAATGTCAAGAGAAAATAGTCGAATTGAACGATTAGGCTAATAATAAGGTTACAGTTCAGTAAGAAATGATTATGGTGTCCAAGCTTTGGCTCCCACTATAACACTTGAATTTTATTTAATGACGTTTGATTGGAATGAAAAATAGAA
>OCHD01000085.1_pt1 | contig 122900 bp, 105 predicted proteins | sample 1538481 | NCBI WGS metagenome assembly OCHD01 (sample SAMN04571699, study PRJEB22368) | human gut metagenome | biome: human gut; material: stool | host: Homo sapiens | place: Luxembourg | collected 2012-09-07
GCCTGTAGTAGCCAGATCTCCCCTGCCGCTGAAATCGATACCGCCGGCGGTAACATTTACGCCGCCATTGATCGTCAGATCGCCGTCAGCAGAGATATTACTGATGCTGACGTTACCTGCATTGACATTGAGTCCGTTCAGCTGGACCGTTAAACCACCGGCTGCCTTGCTGACAAATTCTATACCGCCGTTGATGCTGTTATTCTGCCCGATGCTTTGGGCTGAGAAATTGCTGATCTCGTTATTTTGGCTCAGCAGTTTCTGCCCGCCGCCGGTAACAGCCGTCAGTGATGTGGACTTGATGCCTTCCGCCGCAGCATTTTGGGTAATATTGCCCTCTGCCTGCAGCAGCAGGTTCCCCGCTGCTCCATTGATAGTGACGCCGCCGTGATCCAAAGCAATGTTCACCGCTTTGATGACGCCGTTGTTCTCAGCCGTTACCCGGCCCTTGACCCCGGTCACCGTCACTATGCCTTCATTGTCCTGTTCCTCGGCGCGGCCCAGGCTCACATTACCGGCACTGTTCAATGTAAACGTACCGTCTGTCCTGATCGTACCCAAGACCAGATTGCCGTTTTCCCTGCCGTCCAGATAGATATCTTGGCCGGCGTCGGCATTGATAACGGCGCCATTGTTGAGGATCCGGACGCCATTACCGTCTACGCCGATGCTGCCCTTAGCCGCAGTTAAAGTGATCTGTGTCCCGGCACTGATATAACCCATATCCTTGCCTTCTTCGGCAGACATTTTCATACCGTCGTCGGCATTCAGCACGACTTCTCCGCCTGCCGCTACTGCCTGGATCGTCAAAACGCCGTCCTGCTGCGTCAGATAGACGGATTTGGCGCTGTTCGCATCAAGAGTACCGGAAATCTTCGTTTCGATGTGCTTATCCGCACTGCCGATACTGCCATTGCCGCCGTAAATGATCAGGTTCTCGCCTTCCAGCCGGCCATTGCCGATCATATGCACACCGTTGTCGCTCATCAGTTTGATATCATGCTCGGTCTTGATCCCGGCAATGTTGAACACGGTATCCTTCGTCCCGGCCAGATAAACATTATCGCGGCCGGCAGCATGGATCTCGCCCTGATCCCTGGTCTGGAGATTGATCGCCCGCTGCTGCCTGAAAGTAACGGTATTTGTTTCCGCATTCCAGGTCAGATCGCCGGCTTTAGCCGATGCCAGCAGCTGCAGATTTTCCAGCTTGCCCAGCTCATCATAACTGATGACCTTATCCGCCGCATCGACGCCGATACCGCCGTTAGCGGCATTGAGCGTGATATTGTTTGCCGTGACATTGGCTTTGTCAACTGTCTGTACCTGTCCCGGCTTGCTGTTGATAACGCTCTCCTGGATAGCGTACAGCAGCTGGTTCTTGCTCCAGCCATAATTATCGCTGGTGCTCACTTCTGCATAAGACGCGATCAGATTCTGCTCGTCTGCGTTATAGCCGGCGCCGGCAAAATAATCCTGCTGCGCCTGCTGATATTCGCTGTAAGCCGCGGTTATGGCCGCAGTCTTTTCTGTCGCATCGCTGATACCGTCAGCCTTTTGCATAGCTTCGATATAAGCAGCCTTGGCAGCCTGCAGACCAGCGTCGTCAGCATAAGCCTGAGCGGCGTCTTTGTAAGCCTGCACTTTACCTGTGTCGCCGCCAGCCAGAGCCTCTGCCCGGGAATCAAGTCCGGACAAACGTTCTTCCTTAGCCTTTTCTGCCGCTTTACTGTTGCTGTCATCGGCATCAGCACTGCTGATAAGGCCGTTTTCCAGCCACCGGTCGACCTTGGCGGCGCTGTCCGACAAGCCAACGCTTTCTTCATTATAAGCATCAACAAAGCTGCCGTTGGCCACTGTCAGCACCGCATCACCGTTAGCGCTTTCGATCGTGCCCAGGCGCATATTGCCGTCAGTCTGCGTTAAAACGATGTCGCCCTGTGCCGAAGCATTGATACTGGAGGTCATACTGTCGCCGCTGAACAGCTCGCTGCCGCCCAGCACCTTCAAAGCCTTGTCTTTAGTACCGATACCGCCGGTATTGCTCACCAGGTCGATACGCTGGCCTTTGACCGTATAGTCGCCGCTGCCGGCATCAAGAATATCGCCGTCAGCCTGCAGATAAATATTACCGGTCTCTGCCTTGATAGCATTAGTGCCGCCGGTCATCAGCCGGACGATGTTCAGAGCGCCTTTGTCGGAAATAAAGCTGATATTGCCGTTATTCGTTACCGCGTCTACATTGGCGCTGCCGCCGATAGCCGCATGGTTCACCTGGATACCCGTATTGGCGGTGATCCTGACATCGTCAGAATTGATCTTGGCGTTGCCCAGAGCCGTGACCGAACCCTGATTGCTGTTCAAAGTCACGTTGCCCAGGCCCTTGTAATTACCGTTGTTATCGATAACGGTGGCGTTGCTGATGTTACCGGCCAGGATCATATCGTTCTTGCTGGTGACATTGATGTTGCCGCTGCCGTTACCATTGCCCAGGAAGCCGATACTGATACCGTAATCAGCCTTCAGGCTGGAAGTAGAGGTACTGGCCGTACCCTGCTTGCCTGTCCAGTAATAATAGGTAGTGCCGTAGCCGAAGATCTTACCGGCCGTGCCGTCATACCGCTTATCAGCCGTAACTTCAGAAAACTTCTCTTCACTAGTCGTATAATGGCTGGAGCTGATCGTAAACTGCGTGCCGTTGTTGCCCGTAGTAATGACCGAACCCGTAGCCAGGCTCTGGCCGCTGCCGGAATCAGTGGTAAATTGATACTCTTTGCCATCGCGGTTCAGCCCGTCTACAAACTCGCCGGTATTACTGTAATCCAAAAGTCCCCAGAACAGGAATTTTTCACTGTAGCTGTACTTTTTCGTAGTCTCGCCGGAAACGCCGCCGGTCCACTGATACTGCAGTCCGCTTTGCGGATCATAGGTATAGCTGCTGCCGCCAGACGACCATGCCGGAAGCTTGTCTGCAGCCGTACCGACTGTATAACTGCGCTGCTGGCCGTTCATATATTCAGTGACCTTATTGGTGTTTTTATCAGTAATACTGATCAGCCCACTGATATCATTATTAGTGATCGTATTGACTTTGACCGTACGGTCGACGGCCACCGTATTGATACCGATATCCGCAGCACCGTCCATCGCCATCAGCCGGCCGTTGCCGGTGCTGGAGATTTTACCGGTGATATAGATCTTACCGCCGTTAGGCGTAATGCTGTCAGTCAGCAGCTGTTTGGTCGAAGGATTGTAATAAACCTTGACCTCATAATCCCAGACCTTGGTCGTACTGTTCCAGACCTTGCCGCCGCCGTTGATGCAGTAAGCATCATTGCCCATGACCTCGTTATCGCTCAAAGGCCGCTGGTTGGCTGCCCAACTGGCATCCAGGGACGCCACTTTACTGGCGTCGGCAGCAGACAGTTCTGTCGAATAGTTACCGTAGCCGCTTTGTACCAGACCGCCGATATTCACGTTCAGCCCGCTGATATAAACGTTGTCGCCTGCTACGATACCGGCGCTCTCGTCCGGCGTGTAATTCAGTTCGCTGCGATCGATGCCTACCGTCTCGACCAGCCAGTTGACATACTCGTCATAGCTGTTGAAAGTAAAGGTTTTGCCCTCACCTAACTTATAAAGGTAATCCTGGATCTTTTTCGCCACCGAGTCGCTGAACTGATAACGGGTGACAGGGTCACCGCCGATATTGACCAGACCTTCGCTGCTGGTCTGCGTTACCGAACCGTTGACGGCCGACAACGTGATATTGCGGCCGCTGATATTGCCCTGTACCAGCACGTTGTAATTATCATTATTGATGATAATATCGCCGGCCGTATTGCTGATATCGCCGAAAATACCGATATCTGCCTGCGGCGAAGGATTATCTGTAAATGCCGAAGGAGAATTGCTGTTGACCGTGATCTTCGGCGTCTCCGTACTCAATCCGTCGGCTTTGACCGTACCGGTAAAGCTGTTGCCGCTGCTGGTGTTCTTCAGGTCAGAACCATTGAACTTCAGCTGGCCGCCGGCATCTTTGATCGTCAGGTCGCCGACTGCCAGATACAGGTCGCTGCTGTTATTTACCGTGAGCTGCGGCGCGCCCTGCGCTGTCAGCTTGCCACTGCCCTGCAGCTTATCGGTATCGATATTGATATTGCCGCCTGAAACCACGATATCCGGCAGCCTGATCGCCGCAACATTGATCTGGTCCACAGGGATATCCGTCTGATTACCGTTTACATCCAAAGCGACCATACCGGCTTTTCTCATTTCCAGTACGATATTGCTCAGTTCATTTTTGTAAGCTTTATATTCGTCCGAATCCACCTGGTACTCCTGCATCAGTCCGCTTACTTCTTTATAACGGGCCAGCAGACCGTTGCCGATGATCATCTCTGCCGGAGTAATGCCGTCTTTATCAAACCAGTCGGCACCCTCGCCTACCGTAATTGTAATGCCGCCGTAGCTGACGCTGCCCGGGGTCAGCATATTACCATTATCGTCATATGTCGGAGCAGTGATCGCGGTAGCGCCGCTGATATCGACTTCCAGCTTATTATGGATACCCGATTTGACCGAACCGGTCACATTGACATGATTATCAGTGATTTCGCTGCCGATAGTCTCGCCTAAAACAGTCGAAGCAACCGAACCGCTGCCGCCCGTACCTGTATAAATATTATACTCGCGGGCCGATTCAGTGACCGTCGTCGTACCTTTGCCTGCTTTGACATTGACATGGCGCACACTGCCGACATCGCCGGCGATCTCGACCTGATTATTCTGCGTCATCGTATTTCTGACGCTGGGCGCGGTATAAACGGGGATCACCGTCTTATTATAGGCGTCCGCCAGTACTTCCAGCCCCAGCGAAGAATTGATGCCGCCGCTGTTGGCACCGGCATACAGATTGACATCGTTAGTGATTTCCAGATAAGAATTTCCGTCAACCTTCAGCTTATTGCTGCGCGCCAGTTCGTTTTCGGCCCTGGCCGAAGCCGCGCCGACAGCGCCGCCCTGTGTATCGGCGATAGTTTCCAGTCTGACTTCGGTGTCATCGCTGGCCGCCAGGGTGATATCCTGGTCCTTTTTCGACGTTTTCAGCGTCGAACCAGTAATATCGACACTATTATCATAGACCAGTTTATGCTTGCTGGCCGCTAAGGAAACAGGGACCAACCCGGCTGACTTCAAGCTGTTGGTACTGTTGATGGTACCCTGCGTCAAAGCCTGCGCCGTGATCGAACCGCTGTTGCCGAGAGCGGTCAGTTCACTCTTATCTACCGTGACCCCCGCCGTAAACGCAAACGCATCGTTCAGGTCGGATGCATTGACATTCACGCCGCCATAGCCGCTGGCGTCAATTTTCCCTGTATGATCCACATTATTCTGGGCCGTGTAAACCTGGGCCCCGTTACTTGTGATTTTCGCATCTTTTACAGCCACATTGGCAGCATTGCTGACATTGTTTTGGAGCCAGACACCGCTGCCGCCAACAACAGCCGCACGTACTGCGTCCGCATGCAGATCGATATCACTGCCATTGATCGCGCCTGCGGTGACCACGCCGTCCGTAGTCCAGTCCCCGCTCAGTTCCACATCAGTATCGGCACGATACTCATTTTCCACCTTGGCTGCATAAGGACTGATATCGATCAAAGCGCCGCCATAACCGTTTGCTTCGCTGTCGATAGCGGCATAGCTCTTCGCATTAACGGTCAGATCATTGATATGACTGCCTGCCTTACTGCCTGCCGCTGTGACCTTCGTCGTTAAAACAGCCTGCGTAGCGGCAAGGTTAGTGCCTGTAGCAAAGGCCGTACCTGCGCTGATACCGCTGGCCCGTACCTTCTGCGACACACTGTTGCCTGCCTCCAGCAGCAGATCGGCAGCCCCGTAATTATTCTCTCCCAGAGCCTTGCCCCTGTAGGTATTGCTGCCGGCATCCACAGTCACATCACTGTAGATAGAACTGCCGCCGCTGTTGATCTGGGCCGCGCCGCCGGGGAAGGGCGATGCGCTGATACTCAACGCCTGCATATCCACATTCTGCTTGGCATTATTCTCTGCCTTGACGCTGATCGTCTCAGCCGCCAAAACATTATTATCACCAATAGTCACACTGGTCTTTAAATGTTTAGCCTCGGTACCGATATTAGCCTGCGCCACCGTTACAGCTGCCGAAGCCAGCAGACTGCCGCTGAGCGCGCCGGTGACCGCTTTGACTGCGGGAGCGTTGAACGCGGCGATATCGACAGCTTTACCCGCCGTCAGGTTATTGCCGCTGGTCACAGCTATATTGACCTCGCCGTTTTCACTGGCCTGCGCGCTGACGCCGGCCCCGGCAAATACCAGACCGCCGCTGCCTGCCATAGCGCTGGCCTCTAACGAATAAGCCTTTTCACTGCCGTCGGCGTTTCTCGCCTTGCGTTCAGCATTGATCTCAACGTTCTCCTCCGCCGTCAAGTCACTGCCGTCCACCTTGATATTGAGCGCACTGCTGTTTTCAGCCTGCGCCACGATCACGCCGGCCGCTGCTACGCCGGCCGTCAGGCCGACCGCATTGACCGAAGCACTGCTGCTGTCGGCAGCAGTCACAGCCACGTCTTTTTTCGTCGCCGTCAAAGTACTGCCGCTGATATTAACGGTATTAGTACCCGCAGTGCTCACCCGTCCGTAAGCCGCATTGACGCCAAGCAGGCCGCCGCTGCCCTGATACATGTTCAGCTGCGTTTTGCCGTTGATCTCGCTGCCGGCTTTTATTTCCGTACCGCTGAGCCTGGTATTATTGATATTGACCGCCAGATTACGGTTGACATTGACAATACCCACACCGGCATTGACTGCGGCCGCTCCTAAGGAACCGCTACCGCCGGTCATGCTGATATTATCAGTTTCTTTAGCAGTCACAGCCAGCTTGCCCTGCGCCGTCAGACTGCCGCCGTTGATGTTGGCAGAGATCTGGGAATCCTTACCGCCGCCCTTGCCTGCGCCTACAGCAACTGTATCGCTGCCGGCATTGATGCCGCTTTTCTTCAATGCGCCCAGACTGCCGGCAAAGCCCAGCATATCCGTTTCGCCGTAGACACCATTGGCTTCATCCAGCTGAGCCAGGGCCGCCCTTTCATTTTCATCACCGGCATCCAAAGCCTTGCCGGCGTTGGTAATGATGATATTGCCGCCCACAGCTGCGCCGCCGACTGCCGCATTGGTAGCCACCTGGCTGATGTCGCGGATCTCTTCGGCCGTAACCGTGATATCCTTCGCAGCCGTTAAATTACTGTTCGTCACATTGTTCTGCACGGTGCTGTCGATAGTATTGACAGTCACACTGGCGCCGACGCCGCCTACGCCGCCGGCATTGCCGCCGGTATAGGCATCGAGCCCGATCGTATTCTTAGCTGCCGAAGTGATCGCGCCGCCGGTAGAAGTAAGTGCAGAATCACTGATATCCGTGCTCACTCTGCCATTGATATTATTGACGGAGACCGATCCGGCCACACCAGCGCCCAAACCGGCAATGCCAGTGGCTGTGATGCCGGAGGTCACAGTCGTTTTATTAGTTGCAGTCAGCTTCTGATCGCCGCTGCTGGTAACTTCACTATTTGCAATTACGGCTTCTGTGTCCGAATCATCCTTCAGCACGCCTACGGATAACCCGATCCCGGCGCCAACGGCGGCGCCGCCGACCGAGATATTACCGGCATTTGTGCGTGCCAGATGGTTGGCCCCAACATCAAGTGTTGTGACATCCGCATCGGAAGCGGACAAAGCCGCCTTCGTCTTACTGTTGATCTCACTGACCGTGACCACGCCGGCTACGCCTGCGCCGATACCGGCCGCTCCTGCGCCGATAGTGAACGAGGAAATACCCTGCTTGCCTTCGGCCTGTACCTTCAGCGCCTGCGCCCTGATCTCGCTGTCATCGACCTCAGCCGTAACATTGCGGCTGACAGTATTGGTATCTGATCCGGCGCCGATCCCGGCTCCTTCGATCCCGATCCCGGCCGAACCCACAAAGCCGGAGCTGTTGGAGTAGTCACCGGCACGAACGCTGACGTCTGCCCGGCTGCCGCTGCCGCTAAGGCCGCCGTTCAAAACAGCATTAGTGATTTTGGCGCTGGTAGCGCCTTCGATCATATTTACATTGACTGTTGCCGCCACACCGGCATACATCCCGCCGCTGGCATTCACCAGGAAGGATTTCAGATCGCGCGTCGAAGAAGCGTCGACCACGATGCCCTTCTGCGTCGACTGCGTCCGTTCGATATGGGAATTGATCGCTACGGTTTCATCATCGATCAGCGTATCATGGATCTGGCCGTCAGCGACCGTACCATAAGTAGTGATACCGCTGTCATTGCCTTTAGCCGTGACCTGGGTCTTGTCAGCGCCGCTTTCACCGATCGAGGCCGACGTTGTACCGGAGATCTGGTTGACGCTGGTCGAAACACCAACTGCCGCCGTACCGCCGCCGCTGACGCTGCCTGCATAATTGGCTATCTGTTCATCGCTCTGAGCCACTACGCCGACGCTGCCGTCAGCTGTGATCACCGCACCAGACCCAATATGGGCAGTGGCGTCATTTTTGATCATGTTGACGGCTACCGAACCGGTAACGCCCACATTGCCGCCGACCGCTCCACCGACGCCGATGGTTTCTATTCTGGGCGCGGCTGTAGCGCGCACGTCCAGACCGCGTATATTCATCGTACCGCCCAGCACCTCGGCCTCAGTCTGCTGCACGATCCTGTTTACCGCTACGCCGGCGCCGACTGCAACTGTTCCTGCGCCTGCCGCTACCACGGCTGTATTGAAGATCTTGCTGTCTGCATCCGCTTTTACGGTCACACTGGCTTTAGCCGCATCGGCTTCGTCTTTATCGATATCCGTGGCTTCTATCGAAGCCTGGGTCTGTTTATTGATCAAAGCCGTCGAGGCAGCGCCCTGCACAGCTACATTGCCGGCTCCGCCTACGCCTACGGCCACATTCAGCACTTTAGAACTGTCATTGGCGCTGACGTTGACAGCCGCCGCATCCTGGGTTGCGATCTTAGTATTTTTGATCTGCGCCCTGGTGATCTGGCCGGCCTTATCCGGATCGCCGGAGCTGCCGCCGATATCCGTATAGGCCACGCCTGCACCCACACCGACCTTAGAGCCTGCCGCTACATTACCCATCACCGTATAGGTATAGGTAGTATCAGCCGCTTTAACGTCCACCTGCTGCGCATTGTCTATCTGCGAATCGCTGATGACGGCGTCAGTTTGTCCGTCTGCTCTCGTCAGCACCACTGTACCGGTAATGGCAGCGCCTTCTGTAGCTGCCGCCAGGCTGGCGCCCACCGTATACATTTTATTGCCGTTGGCCGCATTGGCGTAAACATTGACGCCGTCCGTATCAGCCATCCTTTTATCAATAACGTTGTCCTGTAGATACGCTCCGGTGACATTGCTCAGGCCGCTGTAGCCCAAACCTGCTCCTACAGCACTCTTACCGCCGGCGATCTGGCCGGCCACGTTGATCATTGCCGCAGTATTCACAGCCCGTGCGCCCACGTTCTGAGCGTTGATCTCCGAACCGCTGATCGTAGCCGTGGCCGCATTATCGATATTCTGCCAGGAAACATTGCCGATGCCGCCCAGCTTATTGCCGACGGCTACACCGCCGGCCACACCGACCAGCAAAGTATCAGAATTGGCCTGCGCTTCCACATTTTCAGCAGTAATGGCAGAATCTGTGATCTTCGCTGTGAAATTGTTTTGGATATCGCTGACGGCCACCGAAGCACCCACTGCCGCATCGCCGTTAGTTACAGCCACGCCTGCAGCCGCCGTGACGATAGTGCTGCCATGGCTGCCGACACTGTTCATATCCAGCGTTCCATCGCCTGTACCGTCATCGGTCATACTGGTATCCAGACCGTCATAATAAGAATTGCCTTTCGTATCGATCAGGGAACTTATTTTGGCCAGCTCCTGCTCTTTGCTGCTTGCGCCCTTGGTCAGCAGCTCCTGGTACACGCCTGCATCTTTGGTATTGGTATCCATCGCCCGTACCCGCACAGAGCCATTTTCCACCGTCTGGATATTAGCGCTGTCGATATAAGCGTTGACCTGATTGCTGACGCCGTTATAAACGCCCGCACCCTGGATATCGACGCTGACGCCGTCGCTGGAACTGGTTTTAGTAGCGCCGGCCGATACTGCCGCCGTTACAGCGGTCAGCGCGGTCAAAGCATGTACTTCCACATTGCCGATATCTGTATAAGCAGCTCCGTTCTTGCCGGTGCCTTTGATCCCGGCGTTGACGGTATTATTCAGGGAAGCAACAGCTACCGAAGCACCAAGCGCCTTGCCCTGGTTACCTGCAGCTACCTGCATCCCGCCTGTTACCTGCACATCGCTCTGATAGCCGGTAACGTCGATGGCCTCAGCCTTATCGACTGTATTATCTTCCATCAAAGCATTGACAGTGCGGTCGATCAGATTGACTGAAACTGCCGCGCCGCCCGTGCCGCTGCCGCCTTCATTTTTCGATATTTCCATGCCTAGGCCGGCCGCGATAGTAGTACCCCCGCTCAAGCCCAGCACATCGATCTTGCCCGCATTACTGATATTACTGTTAGAAATGACGGCGCTGATAGTATTATCCAGATCATTGACCGCCGCCGCGCCTGCTAAAGCCGCGCTTTTGCCCTGAGCGCCGCTGTCGCCACTGGATTTCCAGACGATAGCCGCCGCTGTAAGCGCCGACAAAGGCGTTATCCTTGCCGACGACGCTCAGATCACCGTCGTTCAAAGTAATGACGGCGTTATCGACTACGGCTTTAGTAGCATTGTCCAGACTGTTGACAGAAACACTGCCTGAACCGGCGATACTGAACTCCGGCATAGCACCGTTGCCGCCGCCCTGGTTATCACGGTTGATATGCAGCTGGCCGCCGCCCTGTTCCGTACCGTTGGCGTTGAAAGCGTCATCGACAGCCGACGAAGAACTGCCGTCGCCATTGAGCTTATCGGCGAATATCGACCCGGCTTTTCCCACCAGGCCGTTTTCTCCCAAAACCTTATCGGTAAGGCCGTTTATTTTATCGCCCACCTTGCCGAAGAAGCCCTTCTCGCCTGAGCTGTCATTTTTAGAGACGCTGCCGGCCACACTGACGGTATTGATCGTGCCGTCGGTAACGGCTTCCACGTTCAGCCCGTAAGCAGTGATCGCAGCGGCTTTTTTCTGGCTGCCGGTCGCCGTATAGGCCGTAGTATAACCGTCGCCGCCTGTTAATTCATCATTATCCTCGCCGAAGATCTCGGCGCTGAAACCATATACGTCACCGACGCCGGCAATATTCTGCACCGCAAAATCATTGATGGCCACAGCAGCCCCCACGGCTCCGTTAGACTCAGTCATAGCCAGGCCGCCGGCCACATTGACCAGACTGGTATCATTATGGCCGCTGATGGTGACTGTACCGCTGGTCGTATCCGCGCCGCTGCTGTTTTTAGACGCAGTCAGCGAAACCTCGTCATCGACGATCGTCAGCACTTTGCTGTCGCCGCTGATCACCGAGACCATACCGTTCAGCGTCACGCCCGAACCTCCTGATTCGCCGGAAGCACCTTTGCCGGCGCTGGCAGCTACCGCCACATGGTCGATAGTATTGCTGCCGGTGATATTGATCTCGCCGCCGCTGATCTGCGAACCTTCGCCCACAGCAGCGACCGTATTAGTATCAAAGTTACCGATATTGACCGTAGCGCCCATCGAGCTGTTGCCGCCCGCATTATTGAAAATGGACGCAGTTACACCGGCCAGGCTGACATCTTTCATCGTATTTTCAGCCCCGACCTCTACCGTGCCCTGGGAATCGATCTTTACGTTATTACCCAGCAAAACCTTGCTGTTATTTTTGACGTTCGTTACCATCACAGTACCTGCGACAGTTGCCTGCGTGCCTGTGCCCTGGCCAGAACCATCATCGCCCTTGGCATTGGAGACCGCCCCGAAATTGGCATAATTATTGGGATCGGCAAAAGCCACGGCATTCACCACTACGTCGCTCAGCCCTGATACAGCCTGTTTCAGCTGAGCTGCCGTAGTCTTCTGTGCCTCATCAGTTCCCGCCTCTGCCGCCGCGATCTGCTCGTTCAGGGTGTCCAAAGCCGCCAGCAATTCTTTGGCCGCAGTAAAGGGTCCTGCCGCCTCCAGTATGCCATCGTCGCTCGTCAGCAGGGTCTCATCGGCTGAGAACGTCCCTACTGCCGCTTCCAAAGCCTTCGCTTTAGTTTTGACGGCATCCAGCAGATTCTGCCAGTCGCTGCTGATACTGCCGCCCAGACCGCTGAAACCGGCTTCGATATTGGCAGCAGCATCCTTGACAGCGTCGACCATCTTCTGCACACGGTTATAGTCTATTTTGACCTGACTGTTGATAGTCACGCCTTTAGCGCCGCTGATAGCCGCGTCGGCAAGTTTAGCATCGCTGCGGTCAGCTACCGTCACAGTAGCCTGATTTTCCAGATTAGTGACCAGTACCGACGCATTGCCGACGATACCGCCGCCCTGTTCTTTGGTGTAGGAATTGCTGGCGCCGCTGGCCGTCATATGGATATCGTCCATCTGCATTTTAGCATCCAGCGTGATCTGCCCGTTTTGTGCCGTCAAACCGGCCTCTGAACCGATATTGACAGAGGCGTTATTCTTTTCATTGACTACCGCTACCGTAGCGCCGGCCTTCAGGAAATCAGACAGCTTGATGCCTTCATAAGTCAGCTCCTCGCCGCCCTGGGCGCCGTCTTTTTTGAACAAAGCCTCCTTGATCTTCCCGCCGACCGCCTTCATGGCGTCTGTAGCGCCCACCTGCTCCAGCGTTTCCGTCGCTTTGACGACATATTTGCCAGAACCGATCTTATTATTGCTGCTGACAGTATTATTGGTAAAAGTATCAGCGGCACTCACATTAAGGTCATTGCCCGCCAGCAACGAACGGTCTACATTTACGCCGGCACTACTGTTATAATTGGTGACATTGACAGCAGTCACCAGTGCGGAAGCATCAGCTCCCGACACATTTTCTTCCGAATTCAGGTCGTTCAGGGCTTCGGCTTTGACATTGACGTCCTTACCGGCCGTCAGCGCCTGCTCATATCCCGCCGCCTGATTTTTATTGATATTGACCTGCGCCGCATTGTCGCCGTTGGTAACCATGACGCCGACCACGACCTGATTGGCGTTGCCGCCCTTGACTGCCAGATTGTCCACAGCGTCGATCTTCAGATCTGCCTTGGCTGCCACGTCAACGTCACCGGCAGCGGTCAGCTTACCGTCCACATTGACCGTGGCCTTATTAGACGCTTCCGTATATACTACTGCTCCAGCCGGGACATAAGTACCCTTTTGTCCGCCCAGGCTGGCATATTTATAGCCCGTGGCAGAAGCCTGCGTTGCCGCCAGCGTAGTGCTTTCAGCGCTGACAGACACATTGCCGCCGCTGCTGCTGACTGTAGCTTCCGAACCGATGTTGACTGTGGCCGCCGTATCCAGCACGGCAAACGCCACATCGCCGGTGAGCGGCGTAGCTGCTCCCAGCCCCAATACCGATGCTTTATGCACCAGTCCGTCCTCATCAACGTATTCATTTTTAGCGCTGGCGCTTACCTTGACATCTTTTACGCCGCTGACATTGCCAGCCAGATCCACTGCAGCCGTTACTTTAGCCAGACTGCCGGGATCTGCGTCAGTAGTATCCGTCCTTTTACCATTTGCAGCTATCGCCGATATTTCCACACCGCCTGCGGCGTCGATCGTGCCATAATTTTTGACCGTGGCTGAGATATCCCTGTAAGTGAACTCGTCAGCCAGTCCATCCAGCTTGTCTTTGATAAAGTCAGGCGCGCCGTCAGCCAGTCTTTTTGTCCCCGCATCGGCGGAAGCCTTCAGGATGATATCACCGCTGCCCGCATCCATCGTCGCCGTCAGATTGCCGGTCAGACCCGATTGGATATCGCCGCCGTTGCCCTTGATATTGACCAGATCAGTAAAATCGACCACGCCTGTGCGCAGTGCGGCAGTCTTGTCGACCACGCCGCTGCCGTCGATACCCACAAGGATATTAGCTGCGCGCAGATCGATCTTATTGGTGGCGTTGACCTTACCTAAGACCGTGATCGTCCCGCTGGGGTTCAGGGGGATCTGTGCCGGGCTGTTGCGCAGCAGCTCCAGCTGTGCCTTCTGGTTTTCCGTAGTACCGGTCGACAACACGTTCTGCATTGCCGTCATCTGTGCCGCCGTAGGCGTCATAACATGCAGTGCGCCCGTATTGATCACGCCGCTGCTGCCTACTGCCATGCCTTCCTTACTCAGAAAATACAGATTGCCGCCGATCTTATTGTCCCTGATCGCGTTTACTGTACCGTTGACATCGATATGGCTGTTGACAAAGTTGACCAGATTATCAGCCTGGTTACTGTTGGCCTTGTCGCCGAAATACATATTGGCGATCTGATTGGCGTTCAGATCGAATTCCTTAAAAATATTGACGCCTGTACGGTCAATGATCTTCTTGGTTTCGATGTCGATGACGCTGCCGTTGCTTGTAACCTTGGTAAAATCAGCACCCGCAAGGATCTGCGCCGAAGCAGCCAGCGGATTGGCAAAAATGCCCATAGCCGTAACAGCCGAAATGATCCGTCTTGCCAGATGCGGCCTTTTTTCTGCTATGATCTCGGACTGTTTGTTTTTCAGTTTTTCGTTGCTCCTCCTGATCTGTCTTTGCTTACTCATTGTCCTGCTCCTCCCTAAAACTGTCCGTTAAACATAAAATGCAGCCGTGTTTTGCCGGTTTCGGTGCCGTTCAGCTCCCGCCGCAGCGGTATACCCAACGTCAGACTGCTGTAAAAATTCTGCGCTATCGTCGCTTTGATGCCGATACCCGTACCGGCAAGGATATGATCGTCAAAAGCGCTGTCGCCATAGACCGCGCCGTAATCAAAAAACGTAAACAAAGAAGTCGCCTTAGCTATGGGCACGGCATATTCCACACTTGCCGACCAGCCATGGTCGCCGCCCAGCAGACTCTCTTTATAACCACGGACGCTATAAGCGCCGCCGATATAAAACTGTTCGGCCGACGGCAGATAATCAGTGCCGCTGAACTGGGCGTCCAATCTGCCTGACAGCATCTGCCCGCCCGCATACAGCTTCTGGTACAGTCCGTTGAACTGATATTTGCCGAAATTTTTGGAACCGCCGTCAATATTTTCCCAGTCACCGAACCGGTAACCGTGTTTCTGATAGATCACCGAGCTCCTGCCGTAATTCATCATACTGAAGGAAGCCGTATAGCCGCTGATCGTATCGTCCACCCAGTGGATACCCAGAAAATCCGTCTGTGAATTCTGCCGGCTGTATTCCAGTGCCACGTCAGTTTTGATGTTTTCCGTAACTATCAAAGGCTGCGTCAGCGAAACGCCATACGCAGTAGAATGGCCTCTGACATTCATCGGTTCCAGTTCGCCGTCGATGATATGCACACTGTTGGCGCTGTACTGCACCCCTAATTTGGTGCCGCTGCGCCCTACAGGCGTGGTATAGGCAAAGCTGCCTGATTTTGTGCCTTTGGAAAAGATCCCGCTCAGCATCAGCTGATCCCGGTTGCCCGTCAGGCTCTTATTGGTATAAAAGAGCCCGCCGCGCCATAGGCCGCTGCTGTCGCTGCCGGCGTTATCCGAATATACCGTAAAATTATGCTGCTTCGGCTCATAGGCGGTGATCACATAATCAGTGGTCCCAGCCTCCTCTCCGGCCTGCATGAAAATACGCAGCTGCACGTCGTTAGTACCATTGAATCGCAGCATATCTTTATTTAAAGTATGGATATTGTTGATTTCGCCTTCGGTCAGCCGCAGGCGGTTTTTGATATATTTACTGCCTGTCGATTTGTTCCCCTCTATGATCAGTTTACCGGTACGCCCCTCCACCAGGTTGATGTGGACGATACCCTCCTTGATCGTCTGCGGCGGCAGAACGGCCCTGCAGGTCAGATAGCCTTTATCCTCGTAAAGCTTATTGATCTCGGCGACCATGGTATTGAGCTTCTGCAGAGAGACCTCCTGCCCGACATATTTGGCCGTAATCGCCTCTACAGCGTTATTGTCCAGGACCTGCGAAGCATCAACGACTACTTTTTTCAAAACAAACAGTATTTTATCCGATGCTTCCGCCTGTTCGCCTTCTTTGGCTTCTTCCACTTCACTGCGCTGCTTCTCCCGCTCCTCCTGGATCCTTCTGGCGATCTGCTCGCGTTCCAGATATTCCCTGGTACGGTTGAGCTGTACCCCGGCGTCATTATAACCGCTGGGCGGAGCAGCCGGCGGAGTCTGTGCCGACGCTGTCAGAGTTATACCGGCAAGTCCCGTCACCAGCGCCAACCGCAGTGCTTTTTCCAAATATTTCCCATTCATCTTTTACCGCCCCCATTTTATTTTCTCAAAACATATAAGTTAAATAGATACCCTTTTAAAACCATTATATTAGAAATATTTTTCCACTTTGTAAATTTTTTATTTACATCTTTCTTTCTGAAATACCACTTGTATTAAACATAATGTAAATGCTATCATTAGTGCGTAGAGAATTTAGTTTTTATTTTTGTGTTTTTGCAGTTTTACAGAGAGGGAGCGCTATCATGCTTACAATACTGACCATCTGCACACCAAAGATGACTAAAACTTTCAGCGAATTATTTATCTACAGCACTTTTTTTGAAGCAAAATTTATTTTTGTAATGGACTATGCCGATGCCGTACAGAAATTTTACTTGTTAAATCCTGCTGCTCTGGTCATCGAATGTCCGACTTCTGATGCTGAAGAAATAAAAACTTTTTACACCCTTACCAAAACTACGCCGCTGCTGGCCGTATCAGCCCGACCTGACGAAGATACCGCTATCGCCGCTTACCAAAACGGCGCCACTACCTTCATCAGATTGCCCTGCGGCAGCAGGGAATTTTATTACCGGCTGTTTTCCATCCTGAAAAAATGCTATCAGATCCCCTTCAATGAGCTGCATGCCACTATCGACATCGGCAATATCAAAATCTATACCAAAAGCAACCGGGTCCTGCTGAACGGCACTATCGTCAACCTGACCCACAGCGAATATAACCTACTGCTTTTGCTGGCGCAGAATGTCAATAAAACAGTCGCCACTGAAGAAATGTATCAGCGGTTATGGGCCAGCGGCGAACTGAAACATACCAGCCGCGGCCTGCAGATGCATTTGAGCAAGCTGCGCCGTAAGCTGGGGCTGAACGACGATACAAAAGTACGCATCATTACCATACACGGCAAAGGCTACTGCCTGAGCACCGCAGATTATCTGCTGTGATAAGGGCTGTCATTTTCTCGATTTCATCATATCATATGTCCCCCCCTAATCAAGTTTTGTTTTTTCAAGATACACATTCCCTGTCCGCAGACCAAAAACAGACTGTGCCGGAATATTTCCGGCACAGTCTGTTTTTATTGTTCCGCAGGGCTTATTCACTTTCTTAAAGTCGCCTGCCCCCTTATTAAGCTCTGATCATAACCCTGTCTGAAGCTTACGCCGCAGCAGTCTGCTCTTTATGCGCCCAGCTAAAATTTCCTGCTGGCCGGGTCATAAATTTGGTATAATAAAACCAGTACAATTATGCCGGGAGGTCTATTATGTCTGTTACCTGTCAGGATCTACTGCCTTTAAAATACTTTGAGCGTATCAAGCTGGTGGCCGGACAAAACGGCCTCGACCGCACAGTCACCTGGCCCTATGTAGGCCAGACCTCCAGTGTCTCCCAATGGGTGCACGGAGGCGAGCTGCTGTTTATTACCGGCATCGCCCACAGTGCCGATAAGCTGAAAGACCTTATCTTAGAATGTATCCAGAAAAAACTGGCCGGGCTCGTCATCCTGGTCGGTAATGAATATATCAACGCTATTCCGGAAGAGCTGCTGGCCCAAGCCGATGCGGCGGATTTCCCGCTTTTTGAAATGCCCTGGGATGTGAAGCTGATCGATGTGACGCGCGAGATCACCGACCTGATCATGCGTGATAAATTTGAGATCAAAAAGTCCAAAAACTTTCTGGGACGCCTGCTTTTCGCTTCCGACGTCGATTACCGGCAAATGCTGGACACAGCAGTTATCAACGATATCAAGCTGCTGGAATACAAATTTATCGCCGTTTTCAACGTCAGCTATCCCGCCGGCGAGGTACTGACAGACGCCGGGCACGACAGTATCGAAGATAAACTGCAGCATTCCGTCGGCAGCCTGTGTAAAGAAAAACAGCTGCCCATCACTACCCTGGTCTACGGCAACAACGTGATCTGTCTTGCCAGCGCGTCTACGGCAGAAAAAGCAGCCGAAGCGGCGGCTTATATGGAAACGGTTTACGGACTTTTAAAACAGATCTACAGCGGCAGCGACCTCTACCTCAGCTTCGGACGCCCTTATACCGCTATCGAACAGATCAAAGCCAGCTATCAGGAAGCGCAGAAAGCGCTGCTGCTCTGGAAAAAAATGGAGCGCCGCGATCACATCGTCTACTATTCCAAACTTGGTTTATACCGCCTGCTCTTCAAGATCGACGACAAAGAAGAGATCCGCGAATACTACCGCTACAACCTCGGCGCACTGCTGCAGCATGACAGCAAAAACAACTCGGAGCTGCTGGAGACCCTGCGGCAGTATTTATACTGCAACGGCAGCCTCGTTAAAACCTCACAGGCGCTTTTTATTCACCGCAACACGCTTTTATACCGCCTCAACCAGATCAGGGACCTGCTGGGACGCGATATCGACGACGCGCTGGTGCGGCTTGACCTGCTGAACAGTATCGTGGCTAAAGATTACCTTGACGAATAAAATAAAAAAGCACCGGACCCCAAGCAGTAGTCGTCCGGTGCTTTTCCATGTTTTATTTATAGGAGGATTTGTAAGTTTGCTCAAATTTAAGATGTAAGATCAGCCTTCCGGAACGGTAACGACCTCTTCGGGAGGCTTTTTTTGTTTGGCCAGAGATAAGGTAACTACGCCGGTCATGATCAGGGCGCAGGCCACGATCTTGATCATGGTCACCGTTTCACCCAGCAGCAGCACGCCGCAGATAATACTGGTGATCGGCTCGAAGGTAGTCAAAATAGCGGCGGTAGACGCGCCGACATGCTTGATGCCTATTTGCAGCAGCGACAGGGCCACGACGGTACACAGCAGGGCAAAGACCGTAGAAATGAACCAGGCCTGCGGCGTCAGCGTCGTCAAAGTCAATTCGCCCGTGCCCATGCCAAAGATCCCCATAGCGATCGAGGACATCAGCGCTACATAAAAGGAAATCTTAAAAACAGGCTGGTTTTTTAAACCGCTCTTGTCCATGTAAATGATGTAAAAGGCATAAGTAACGCCGGAAGCAACTGCCAAAAAGAGTCCCAGGAAAGTGCCGCCGCTGAAACCGGCGCTCATATCCACGCCCAGAAAGAAGCAGGCGATGCCGGCAGTAGCGATCAAGAGCGCGATAAACTTCTGCAGACCCAGGCGTTCTTTATAAAAAAGCACGCAGCCGATAGTTACAAAAACAGGATAAATAAAATGGATCGTTGTCGCTACGCCTACGTCGATCAGTGAAAACGCAATGAACAGCATCAGCGTAGTGACAGCGTTGCCGATCCCGCCTAAAACAGTCAGGCTCCACAATTCTTTGGCGCTGACGCGCAGGGACACGCCCTGATACCAAAGGATCGCCAACAGCACCGGCAGGCTCAAAAAATTACGCAGAAAGGTCAGGGTCACCGGATTACTGCCGGCTTCGCCATAGGTCATCGGCCCTAAGGTGAAGGCAAAACCGAAAGTAACAGCCGACAGCATCGTCAGTAAAATACCCCTGGTACTTGTATTAGCCATGATGATTCTCCTTTATGAGAGACGAAGCGGCAACGGCCGCTCCGTCAAATACCGGAATTAAAATTCTTTATCGCAGATCTTGACCAGTTCATCCAAAACACTGTCAATGATCAGCTGGCCGCGGGCGGCAGAGGAAGAACGCGCCGGAGCAAGAACGCCGGTCGGCGGTACTGCGTCTTTAGGCACAGGATAGATATGGTACGGGCAGGGAGTTGCGCCCTGAGTGTCCACCATTCTGTCCTCATGCACCAGCTCGGGCGCAAAAGCCATCATCAGAGAAGTTTCGGTAACGGCGGCATGCTCAAAAGCCCAGCCCGGGAACGGCACTTCGTCAAATACTTTATCAATGATCTCTAACGGCATCGGGTCCCACCAGTTAGCGATCAGGATCTTAGCCTGTTCACCGTATTTCTGCGCGATCAGGTCAACTGCTTCGCAGACAAAAGCTTCGTTTTCAAAGTGACAGCTAAGAACCATGATTTTTTTCACGCCGTCTTTGATAAGCTCTTCCAGAACATCATAAGTCAAACGGATCAGAGTCTCGCCGTTCAAATCTACAGTGCCGGGGAACAACGGACCGCCGCCGGAGAGAGGTTTGGATTTATAACCATAGTTGATAGTCGGAGCAACCATACCACCCACACGTTCCGCCAGTCTTTCGGCAAAGCCGTTGGCCAGAACCGTATCAACGCACAGCGGCAGATGCGGGCCATGCTGTTCGCAGGCGCCGATCGGCAGGATAGTGATCGCGCCTTCATCGATTTTTGCTTTAAATTCCATCCAGGTCATTTCGTTCATTCTAATCATGATTCATCGCTCCTTTTTAATGTTTAGCTTGTAATATTTCGTCATTACTGTACCTGTTACTGACGCGCAGTGTCCTGCGCCTTACCGTTAATTTAAGGAAGATTTATTGCGTGGTACCTGTGAACTGCGGCTGCGCCGCATTATTAAGTGAACTGACTTGCTTTGACTAAGAGTTTTCGCCCTGTCCCCGGGCCGTGTGTTTTTTGTGCAGCAGCTAGCTTTACTGTGCTTTCAGTATACTCCCGCCGCAGCCTTGTACACAACGTACAAAAAAGCCAAAAACGTCCCTGCCTGCCAGTGCATTTTCTGCACAAGCCGCTCCAGCATTTTTGTATCATTCGTACAGTGCTTTTTAGTCTTCCACTTGCTATACTGATTGCGACAAGAGTTTTCGTTACAAAGCTCCTCCGCCACAAAACTTAAATTTGTAAAGGAGACTTTCTAATGAAAAGCACATTATTCACCAATGTTAAATTAAAAGGCCAGGACGGCCTGCAGGACCTGTATATCGTAGACGGTAAATTTAAAGAGATCGGCCCCGGCCTTGCTGCCAAAGTAAAAGCCGACAAAGTTGTCGACCTGGAAGGCAAACTTGCCGTACCGCCTTATGTAGATCCCCACATCCATCTGGATTACGTTTTCACCGCCCTCAATCCGGCAGCCGCCAACAAAACCGGCTCTTTATTTGAAGGCATCCAACGCTGGTCTGAAACCAAAGGCAACCTTACCAAAGAAGAAATCAAAGAACGCGCCCGCCAGGCCATGAAACAGGAGATCCTCACCGGCGTACAATATATCCGTACCCATGTTGATGTGACCGATCCCAAGCTCACCGCTTTGCAGGCCATGCTGGAACTGCGTGATGAAGTAAAAGATACCTGCACCCTGCAGATCATCGCTTTCCCGCAGGAAGGTATGTACGCTTATCCGGACGGCGACAAATTAGTTGAAGAAGCCCTCACCATGGGCGCTGACCTGGTCGGAGCCATCCCCCATTTTGAATATACCCGTGAGGACGGCGTCAAAAGCGTACAGAAAGCCTTTGAACTGGCTGTTAAATACGACAAAATGGTCGACATCCACTGCGACGAGACCGACGACGATCAATCCCGCTTTATCGAAGTACTGGCAGCAGAAGCACTGCGCAGCGGTATCGCCGAAAAAGCTACCGCCAGCCATACCTGCGCCATGCACTCTTACAACAACGCCTACACCTATAAGCTGTTCAAATTGCTGGGGCTCTCCAAAGTCAATTTCATTTCCTGCCCGACAGAAAACATCCACTTACAGGGACGTTTTGACAGCTATCCCAAACGTCGCGGCCTGACCCGCGTCAAAGAACTGAATGAAGCCGGTATCAACGTCTGCTTTGCCCAGGACTCCATGAGCGATCCGTGGTATCCGGTCGGCAACGGCAATCTGATGAACATCCTCGACGCCGGTATCCATATCGCGCAGATGATGAGCATCGAAGAGATCAGCAACTCCCTTGACCTCATCACTGTCAACGGCGCCCGCACCCTGAACATCCTTGACAGCTACGGTATCGAAGCCGGCAAACCGGCCAACTTTATCGTGCTCAACGCCAAAGGAGAATTTGAAGCAGTCTGCAACCGTGTTTCTGTTGCCTGCTCCGTCCGTGACGGTGAATTCCTCTTTGAACGTGCGCCTGAAGTCATCACCACCGACAACGGTTTGTTGAAATAAGGGTTACAATGAAACAATCCCCGCCAAACTTAAAGTTTGACGGGGATTATTTTCGTTGTTTTCTTTTTATGTTTATTTTCTTTTTATCTTTTAGATGTTCATTTCTTTTGGCGTCAAAAGTTGCCTTAAACTTTCTTGGAAGAAAGTCAGCAAAGAGCTCTTCAGATAGGAATTTGAATTTAGGTTTTCTTTTTCTTATGCAGCTTTCTTCCAGAAGCAAGCTGCGCAAAGAAAACCAATTTTTCTTTAGATTTTCTTTATGTTTTTTCATTTTTGTTTTTCATTTTTGTTTATGCCGCTTTCTTGAAAGCAAGCGGCGCAAAGAACTTTCAGCGCTGTTAAGCTTTGGATTGCGCTTCACTCGCTGTACGCGCTCCGGGCAACTCGGCATCACAGGGAAAGATTCAAATGCTCTGCCGTGCATAGCCTGCCGATGCCTCAGACATACCCTGCGCCTGCTTGCAGCTGCGTGTCGCTCATCTGCCAAATCTTCCCAATGCGCTGTAAAACACTCTGTATCGTACGTTTGGCTTTTTTAAGCAATAATCACTGGTTTCATTGATAGTTCGATGCCGTTCTTATGAAATTTAGCAGCAATTTGTACGATACAGGGTTTTAAGCGCACATTGTGGTCAAGTTCGTTGTGTGCGCTGCGAGCTGTAAGCGTTGGAGGGACTGTTTGAGGCATTGCTGCTTTGCAGGTAAAGATTTTCTCTGTATGACAATGCCGAGTTGCCCGGAAGCCGGACAGCGAGCAAAGCTAAACAGGACTTGCCACAGTGCGCAAAGTTCTTTGCTGACTTTCTTTCATGAAAGTCTAAAACAACTCTTTCAAAAAAGCTACATAATATAAAAATAAATCCAAATCCTCAACAAAAAAAATAAACCCAGTCATAACTGACCGGGCAAAATATCTGCCGAAAAACTAAAAAAACAAAGCATAAAAACCACTATTTTTTACCGTTTCAGGCAGGATTTTTATTGCGTTTGTAGAAGTATTTATATACAAAAAAGAATCAGCATTCATGAGCATCCACTCTCACTCAACTGACTTTTGCGGAGTGTTACCACTACCGCCTGTAACATTTCCGATCTAACTATAGGCGCAGATGTTTTAAGGAGGGATTTACCATGATGAAAAAAATTCTTGTACCGTTCGATGGTTCCGAAACAGCGCTTCGCGCACTGGACTTTGCCGCAGGTATCGGCAAACCGTTCGGCAGCGAAATTATGGTAGTCAATGTTATCGTACCTTATGACTACACCAAAGTTCCGCCCAGGAAACCAAAAAATGCTATCGAAGAAGCCAAAATGGCGGCTAAAGAGCCTGACCCGACGCCGCTGGATATCGCCAAAGGCATCCTGGAAAAAGCAGGTTATCCCAATGTGTCCTTCCGCATGATCGTTGACATCGACCCTGCTGAGAGGATTCTGGATTACGCCAAAACTGCCGAAGCAGATATGATCGTGCTTGGCAACAGAGGCATGGGTATGCTGGCCGAGTTGTTGATGGGCAGCGTCAGTATGAAGATCTCGCAATATGCGGAATGCCCCGTAGTGATCGTGAAATGATTAATTGATATAAAAATTCCCGTCTTGAGAAGGCGGTAATCCCTTGGAAACGGCCCCTTACCCGCTGGAGGTAAGGGGCCGAGGTGTTTTTAAAGCTCCTGCTCCGGCAGGGCATCATTCATGCTGCCGCTGCGAAAGCCTTCCAGATCCAGGCTTACATACAGAAAGCCCGCCTGTTTGAAAGCGGCGACTATTTTCCGGCGCAGCTGCGGCTGCGCTATTTTTTCAATAGCAGACTCACTGACCTCGATCCGCGCCAGTTTATCATGGCAGCGCACACGCATTTCAGCAAAGCCCAGATCCAGTAAAAGCTGTTCCGCCTTTTCGATCATCTGCAATTTTTCTGCCGTGATCACTTCACCGTAAGGTATACGGGACGCCAGACAGGCATAGGAAGGCTTGTTCCAGGTAAAAAGCTCAAACTCGCGCGAGAGCTGCCGCACTTCCGCTTTGGTAAGTCCCACTTCCCTGAAGGGACTTTTGACACCCAGCTCCGCAGTCGCTTTCATGCCCGGACGGTAATCACCTTCGTCATCCAGATTGGAACCGTCGGCTACACAGCTGCAATGATACATCCTTGCCATCTCGGCGACAGTTTCAAACAGGGCAAGCTTGCAATAATAACAGCGCTCCGGCCCGTTTTCGGCAAAACCGGGGATCGCAAGCTGGTCAACGCCGATTTCAAAATGAGGGATCTGCAGCTCACGCAGCAGCTGTGCCGCGTCTCTGGCCTCGTGCCCCGGATAGCTCGGCGTCCTTACCGTTACCGCCAGCACGTTGTCACCCAGGGCTTCGTGCGCCGCATACAGCAGCAGCGACGAATCGACGCCGCCGGAAAAGGCTACGGCAACACTGCCGTAGCCGCGCAGCAGCTCCAGTAAATGTGTATATTTTCTGCGTAATTCTATTTGCATTTTACACCGCCTGTCTTAATTCTGACGATTGACTAAATCTTCAATGGCTTTTTCGCGCAAAGCTGTTTTCAGCACTTTACCGGTGCCGTTTTTAGGCAGCTGTTCGCAGAAGAAAAAATATTTAGGCACTTTATACCCGGCCAGACGTTCCATCAGAAAGCGCCGCAGCTGCGGTTTGGTCGCTTCCTGACCTTCCTTGAGCACCACATAGGCGCAAACGGCCTGACCACGCAGTTTATCCGGCACCCCTACCACGGAGTTTTCCTGCACTGCAGGGTGATGATACAGCGCTTCTTCGACCTCGCGCGGATAGACGTTCTCGCCGCCGGTAATGATCATATCCTTGAGCCTGTCTACGATAAAGATATAACCTTCTTCGTCCTGATAGGCCAGATCGCCTGTATGCAGCCAGCCGCCGCGCAGAGTGACGGCGGTTTCCTCCGGCCGGTTCAGATAGCCCAGCATCACATTGTCGCCACGGGCACATAATTCTCCCACCGTTCCATCCGGCACCTTCCGGTCAGCTTCATCACGAATCTCGACTATTACATTCGGCAGCTGCGGCCCGATCGAGCCGACCTTGATTTTGGCGGCCGGATTAACGGTGCAGACCGGCGAGGCTTCTGAAAGCCCATAGCCTTCCTGGACCGGCTTGCCAAATTTTTTCTTAAAATCTTTTGCCAGCTTCTGCGGCAGCGAGGCCCCGCCGCAGATAAAAAAGCGGAGCGACGCCAGCTGCTGCGGTTCCGCGCCTTTTTCAAACATCTGGATCATCGTCGGCACGCCGGCAAACTGGGTGATTTGATAGCGCTCGATCAGCCGCAGTGCTTCGGCCAGCGTATAATTTTCCTGAATAATGATGCTGCCGCCGTGCAGCAGCGGCCCGGTAACAGACACCGTCCAGGCAAAGCAATGATACATAGGCAGCACGCACAGCGTTTTATCCTCAGGATACATCAGTACCCGCTGCGTAAAACCAGCAGCATTAGCCAGCAGGTTGCGGTGCGACAGCATAGCCCCTTTAGGCTGTCCTGTTGTCCCGCTGGTATAAATGATCGTGCAGTTGTCGTTTTCGTCAATAGCTACGGCTTCATAAGGTCTTGCAGCAGGCTGCCGCAGCTCTTCAAAATCCAGCTGCTTTAAAGCGCCACAACCGCGTTCACTCAAAGCTGCTTCCAGCTCCAGTTTTTGCCGCGTCACCATGACTTTCATCCCGGCGTCCTGTACGATATAAGCAACCTCAGGCGCAGCCAGCTGAAAATTAAAAGGTACAACAACGCCGCCGGCCTTGATGATCGCCAGATAGGCAAGCACGAATTCGCTGCAGTTTTTGCTGAACAGGCCCACCTTATCGCCCTGACGCACACCGCAGCTTTGCAGATGCGCCGCCCATAAAGTCACTTCCTCGCGTACCTGACCATAAGTCAATATTTTATCCTGACAGATCAAGGCCGGCGCAGCAGCCGGATGACTGTCGATTATTTCATAAAAAAGCATAACTTTCGCTCCCCGTTGCGGCAGCAGCCGCATAAACTCAACTGCCTGCCGAACAGATTTTGCGGCAGCAGTATATCCTTTATTATACTAAATAAAAACCCACTTGCACAATGCTAAAAATCAGGTTAAGATGTAAACAGCAGATACAATTACTATTCGCAGAAAGGCAGGTTTAATGAATGAAAGTTGAATTACGACCCGGTCTAACAGGACGAGCCGAAGCAATCGTTGACACGACCAATGTTGCAGCAGCTATGGGCAGCGGCGACCTGGACGTTTTTGCTACCCCGGCCATGATCGCCCTGATGGAGCAGGCCGCATGCAACGCGCTTGTTCCGTGTCTCGACGCAGCAACCAGCAGCGTCGGCATCAAAATGGACACTACCCACGATGCAGCTACGCTGCCCGGCAAAAAAGTTATTGCCACAGCCGAGCTGACAGCTGTCGAAGGGCGTAAGCTGACCTTTAAAGTCGGCGCCTGCGACGACCACGGCCCGATCGGTACCGGCACCCACGAGCGTTTCATTATTGACAAAGCTAAATTTATTGCCAAATTGCAGTCCATGCTCTGAAGCACTTTTTAATAAAAAACTCCCGCTAATGCGGGAGTTTTTTATTGGCCGGCTTGGCCTTACCGGCAAAGGTTCCATCCACAAATACAACTGCTCTGCTGCCATTTAAAGTAACAGACAGCCAATTTTGGCCGTCTGTTACTTTAAATGCTGATTTTATAGAATTTCCACTACTCAATGATGCCACAGCAAATGCTGTTTGACCGCCGGCTCCAGTCTGGCTACCACCAGCAGGCAGATAGAAACCGCGGCGGCGACCATGCCGATAACACCGCTCCAGCCGTAGCCTTCCAAAAATACACCGCCCAAAGTGCCCAGCGAACTGGCACCGGCATAGTAGAAAAACATATACATCGACGAGGACTGCGCTTTGTCACCCTTGTTCAGCTTGCCGACCCAGCCGCAGGCTACGGAATGCGAGCCCAGCATACCAAAGGTAAAGACGGCCAAGCCGATGAATTTGAACAAAAGCGGCTGCAGCAGGGTGATCAGCCCGCCGGTCAGCATGATCAACAGCCCCAGAATAAGTACTCGCCCGTTGCCCTGCTTATCCGACAGCCGGCCCATATAGGTAGAACTGAAGGTACCGAACAGATAAACGACGAACAGCAGACCTACTACCGTCTGGCTCAAAGAATACGGCGGCGCCAGCAGAACATAAGAGATAAAGTTAAAAACGGCGACGAACGAACCCATGATCAGAAATGCGACCAGATAGATCCACAGCAAGCGTTTATCCTGCAGAGCCGTCCTAAAGGTCCTGCCCAGCTGCAGCCCGCCCTGCGGACGCTGACGCCGGTATCTGGGCCGGGGCAGCAGGATATAAAAAGCGATGCCGACAACCAGATATAAAATACCGATCGCGATCAACCCCAGCCGCCAGGAGGCCAGGTCGGTGACGGCGCTGACCATAAGCCGGTCAAAAAGACCGCCTACCGTGGTGCCGCTGATATAGATACCGATCACAGTGCCGACATTGAACGGCTCAAATTCTTCATTGATATAGGCAATGATAAGCGAAGGGAAGGCAGCCAAAAGCAGCCCCTGCACCAGACGCATGCCCAGAATGACTTCAAAGCTGCCGCTGAGGCCGATCAGGATCGTCAGTATGGCCGCGCCGATCAGACCTGCCGCCGTTGCCAGCTTACGGTCAAACCGCGGCGCCAGCCCCGCAATGAACAGCATCGCGACCGACATGCCCACCAGTCCGAGCGAAACAGCCAGACTACCCTGCACAGCGTTCAGCCCAAAGCTGCCGGCAATCACAGGTATGATCGGCTGCACGCAGTATTCCGCGCCGAAAGCCGCCATGCTCCCTAAAAAAATAATAAACAGCGTGCGCCAGTAAACCTGCGAACCTGTTTTGATATACTCACGTTCTTCCAAGAAAAAGCCCCTTTTCTGTATGATCTGCTTTTATATTGTACACCTTCTGACGCATTAGTCAATTCTTAAAATAAATAAAACATCTATCGTTTATATTTATTTCAAACACACAATAGCTTTAAGCGGATCATTCACGCAGCTCGGCCAGAGAAGGCAGCGCTCCCCGTACAGGCTTCCACAGCATGATCGAGATCGTATAGTCGATCAGCGAATGCAGAAAGGTCCCGACACCAACCAGCACCAGCACGCTCATAACATAACCGTCGGCCAGCTGTTCCGGCTTGAAGATACTGCCGGCCAGGAAAAAAGGCGACACGACAGCCACTTCGGCCGCAGCATGCACCAGAGCCATCCCGCCGTTGAACATGGTACCGGCTAACGGCTTTTCGATGATCTCCGGCATCTTTTTGATGAGCAGCGCTCCCAACACTGCAAAAACAATGTGGCTGGCCGCCCGCAGAGCGATAATGACCGGCGTCGTCATAAAAAAGCCCAGCGTCGTTCCCAAACAAACGGCTGCTGCCAGCTTCGGCGAGATAAACATCGCCATAAAGATAGCCACGTGGCTGGCCAGCGTAAAAGACATCGGACCGATCACTATTTTAGGCATCAGCATCGGCACTACGATACCGATGCCGCACAAGACCCCGGCTACCACCAGCTGATTGATATTTTTGCTTTTCATCCCACAACACTCCTTCATCCTATAACCTTTAGGCTTTTACTGCAAATTGATCCTCCTGTTTTTTATCATGCCAAATATATTCTATATTTTCAGCAATACTTTCGGCAACTGAATTACCAAATCTATCAGCAACAAATCCCAGTGCCATATCAATGCCGGCAGAAACTCCCGAAGCGGTATAATATTTCCCAGCCACACACCAACGTGCCTTTGGCTGCCAATTAACTGCTTCGTTTACTGAAACAACCCAGGAAAAAGCCTTTTTATTAGAAGTGGCCTGTAACCCATCCAGCAAACCTGTTCCGGCAAGCAATGCAGCACCAGTACATACAGTCAGACACCAGCATGAAGCGGCAGCCGCTTCACGCAGATCCGCAATAAATTCCGTCTCCTGTACCAATGGTCTTGTTCCCTGACCACCCGGTACAAGTAAAATACCATTTTTATCCATATCATTCAAGTTCCCGGTCAAAATCATTGTACCCTGCCGGCTTTTAACAACTCCGCCGCTCCAGAGATCGGAAGTCAGCTTATAACCGGCAACTCTGCCTAAAACTTCTACTGGTCCGAAAACATCTAAAGTTTCAAAATCATTGAACAATAAAATATTGACAATCATAATTGACACCTCCACTTATTTCAAATAGCGAAAACAGCGCCCAAAGGCGCTGTTCTTATTTTAGCACAATTATTTTAACACCGTCTGTAAAAATGCCTGCAAACGTTCATTTTTCGGATTGGTAAAAATATCCTCCGGTCGTCCCTGTTCCTGCACTTTGCCATCAGCCATAAAAATAACCTTGGTCGCCACTTCACGGGCAAAGCCCATTTCGTGGGTCACGACCACCATGGTCATTTTTTCTTCGGCCAGCTCACGCATGGTGCGCAGCACCTCGCCGGTCAGTTCCGGATCCAGTGAAGACGTCGGTTCGTCAAAAAGCATGATCGACGGCTTCATGGCCAAAGCACGGGCGATCGCCACACGCTGCTGCTGCCCGCCGGAAAGCTTACGCGGATAAACGTCCGCTTTTTCGGACAGTCCGACCTTGCCTAAAAGGATCTTTGCTTCTTCTATGACCTCTGCACGTTCACGCTTTTGCACCTGCACCGGCGCTTCGATCAGATTCTGCAGTACCGTCATATGCGGAAACAAATTGAACTGCTGGAAGACCATGCCCATTTTGCAGGCGATGCGGCGGCTTTCGTCACCGGGCGCATAGATCACTTCACCGGCGCTGTTGGTCTCTACCAGCGTTTCACCGTCGATGATGATCGTGCCTTTGTTGATCGTTTCCAGCTTGTTCAGGCAGCGCAGCAGCGTGCTTTTGCCGCTGCCGCTGGGCCCGATGACGGCGATGACCTCGCCTTCCTCTACATCAAGGTCGATGCCCTGCAGAACGTCCAGTTCCTGAAAACTTTTATGAATATTACGCGCTTCGATTTTTTTCATGGCTTACTCCCGTCAATCGTACTTCGAAAATCTTTTTTCCAGTTTATCAAATCCGTAGGTCAGTACCAGCGTCATCAGCAGATAAAATACGCCCGCCACTAAAAACGGCGTGATGCTGAAATCGCGCTGCACCAGATTGCGTGTCGTTCGCAGCAGATCGTTCATGGCCAGCACATAGATCAGGGAAGTATCCTTGACCAGAGTGATCGTCTCATTGCTGACCGGCGGCAGAATGATGCGGAACACCTGCGGCAGGACGATACGGCGCATGGTCTGCACATAATTCATACCCAGTGTGCGAGCCGCTTCATACTGTCCTTTAGGGATCGCCTGTATTCCGGCGCGGAAGATCTCGCAGAAATAGGCGGCGTAATTCAGCACAAAAGCAAAAATAGCGGCCTGAAAGTCATCCAGCCTGATGCCGATACCGGGGATAAATGGCAGCCCGTAATAAACAAACAAAAGCTGCAGCATCAACGGCGTGCCGCGCAGCAGCCAGACATAGACGCCGACCGCGCTGCGCAGACTGCTCAGGGAAGACACCCTGGCCAGCGCCAGCAGGATACCCAAAGGTATCGATAAAATGATCGTAATAAAAAACAGTTTTAAAGTTTCGACCGTCCCCAGCCACATCTGCGGCAGGATGGAAATAATATAGTCCATGATGAGTCTCCGTATCTGTATGCAAAATAAATAGAGGAAAAGGGCCGACAGCTCATGCCACCGGCCCGGAGCTTATTAATATTTAGTGATGTCAACGCCCATCCATTGTTCGGAAATCTTTTTCATGGTGCCGTCTTTTTTCATTTCGTCCAGCGCCTTGTTGATCTTTTCACTGTATTCTTTGTCATCTTTGCGGAAGGCTACAGCTACCACTTCGTCGCCCATATTTTCGTCCAGCACTACGTATTTATCGGGGTGTTTTACCATATAATAACGGGCCAGAACAGCGTCAACGACCATAGCGTCGATACGGCCGGCGTCCATATCCATATAAACGGCGGCAAAATCAGGATACTTTCTGTAATCCTTCAGCGAAGTCCTCAATGCGTCATTTTTATCTACCAGATAAGAACCGGTACTGTCGTCCTGCACTGCCAGCACTTTGCCTTTCAGGTCGGCGATCTTGGTAATAGCAGAGCCTTTGGGCACGACTACCAGCTGCGCGTTGACCATATAAGGTTTGGAAAGGGTATACGCTTCCTGACGTTCAGGATTGACTGTAAAGCAGTTCCAGATCGCGTCGACGCGTTTGCCTTTCATTTCGGCTTCTTTGGAAGCCCAGTCGATCGGTTTGAATTCCACTTCCATGCCGGCACGTTTGCAGGCTTCTTTGGCCAGATCGATATCAAAACCAACGATCTCGTTCTTCTCATTACGGAAGCCCATCGGCGCAAAGTTGTCGTCCAGACCGATAACCATTTTTTTCGGACCGCTGCTGCCGCAGCCGGCCACCAAAGATAACGCCATCAGCAGCGTCATTGCTAAAAGTAAAAATTTCTTCATCATCCATCCCCCTCTAAGGTGTTGTTTTCCTGCTATGTTTATGATTATACTTTAGTCTGCTAAATTTGTAAAGAGGTAAAATTGATTTTTTTAAAATTTTTTGCAGGAATTTACTGCCTAACTGCGGAATTTATCCAGCAAACGCTATTATTAAGAGAAAGAGGGGCTCACAATGATCGTTACAGACAGAAAAACAGATATTTTTGAACGCCGGGCAGGCGGCAAGGGCAATACTATTATGGAGCACATCGTCGATGAAAAGGTGTACGGCGGCAAGATCGCCGTTTATGCCCGTGTAGTCTTGAAGCCGGGCTGTTCGCTGGGTTTCCACAAACACGAAGGCACCAGCGAAACCATGTACGTTTTGCAGGGCACCGGCCTTTATAACTACAACGGCAGTGAAAGCACGCTGCACCCCGGCGACGTTACCTTCTGCCCGGAGGGCGAGAGCCACAGTATCGAAAACATCGGCGACGACGACCTGCTGGTCATGGCGCTGATCGTCAACGAAAAATGATCCTGATAAAAAACACAGATCCCTCGGGATCTGTGTTTTTTATCTAATATTGCAGAGCGCCGGCATTATCAAGATAGCGCAAACATTTTAGAAATTTATTTTTCACAAAGCTTCTCTGCCGCTACGCATTTTACCGTCAGCCGCAGAATATTCTGCCCCCGCTCACGGCTGTAACTGATGCCGTCGACAAAGCTTCGCATGAAGGTTCTGCCAAAACCGCCGGGCGCGGCTGCCGCCAGGTCTGTTTCCGCACTCTTGCCAGGCACCGCCAGGGGATCGAAAGGTCTGCCGCCGTCTGTGATCTTCAGCAGCAGCTGCTGATCCTTCACCTCGCAGGACAGCAGCAGATACTGCTCTTTTATTTCAGGAGCATAAGCATAAAGCACGATATTGGTGCAGATCTCCTCTGCCGCCAATAACAGCCGCAGCAGCTTGGTCCTGGCTAAGACGCCTGTACCCTGCTCTTCGACCCAGGCAAGCATTGCCGGTATTTCTGCCGCTGCCGCCTGAAAATATTTTTCAACCGTTCCGTTCATGACGAACCTCGAAGAAGGAATCGAACCCGGAGATCTCCAAAACCTCACGTACCAGTCCTGAAAGACGGCACAGCACTATGCGGCTGTCTCTGGCAGACGCGACCTTGGCCAGGATCAGCAGACTGCGCAGCCCGGCGCTGCTGATATATTCTACCTGGTCACAATCAAGCACCAGCTCGCTGCCGCTCTGCAAGTACGGCAGTACCTGCTTTTCAAAACTGCCGGCCGTCGTCGTATCTATGCGGCCGCTGACCTCGAGAATGATCCGGCCCTGTTCTTCTATACTTTTGATCTCCATCATAAGCCTCCAATAATACTTTCTTTTTTCTTTTATTCGTCTTTCGGCAAATAAATCCTGCCTGATATAGTTTCAGCGCTGGATTTTGTGATAAAATAAAAGAAAAATCCTCGAGGTGCCGCTATGCGTTTCACACTTCAACCACCTTTGCTGAGCCTGCTCACCTGCCGCAGAGTGTTAATAACAGCCTTGATCTACAGTCTGGCAATTATTCCTACAAAATTGCTGCTGATGCTGCTGCCCGGAGCAGAAGTCCGCTTCGGCGCCTGCATCCCCGTAGTTATGGGTATGCTTTGGGGCCCTGCCGGAGCTGTTGGCAGCGCCTTAGGCAATTTTTTAGGCGACTTTTATGCCGGCGACAGTCTCTACGTGTGTTTTTGGGGCGCCGTCGCCAATTTTTTTCTGGCTTATCTGCCCTACAAGCTTTGGTACGGCTTTAACGTCGACGCCAAGACTTGTTTTTTCATCCATGATACACGCAGCTTCCTAAAGTTTCTGGTGATCATTTTGGTGACCTCTTTGATCTTTGCTTCGATGCTGACAGCTATCGTTTTGTCTATGGGCAATACTGCACCTCTGGAAAGTTTTTTTATCTTTTTTTCCAATAATTTTGATTTTCCGCTTCTGCTGGGTATCCCGCTGTTATTTTTACTGCGCGGCAGCCGCCTGACCTTTGTGCTGCCCCCGGTTCAAAAAAAATCCGCCAGACCCTACCTGCTGGTACTTCTGGCCGCCGCCGTTGGCTGTATGATTTTTTTAGCTGCGGCAGTTGCAGGCAGCCCCAGTCAGCAATTTGATGATACACTCTTTTTAGCAGCAACAACGCTTTTGCTTATCTATGTATCCCATCTGCCGGCTAATTATGACCCGCAGCCTTTCAACAATGATCCGCGTTTTTTCTACTCTATCGGGGCCAAAGCTACTACCGGTTTTTTGCAGCTGGCGATCCTTTCCGTGCTTTTTATAGGTTTTTCTATTTTCATTACTAACCCGGCTCTACTGCAAACCTCACAGCAGCTTGATCTCTGGCAGACCATTTTTACTACTTTGCTGCTCAGCATCAATATTATTTTTATTGCCGTTTTATTCATTCTCTGGCAGACAGAGAAAAAAATCGTCCAGCCGCTGATCAGGCTCAGCCAGAGCGCGAGGAAATTTGCCGGCTGTCAGTATCTGACCGCGCCGGCACCTGTACCCAAGAAAAGCGACGCCGGGCAGACGGTTGACGAGATCGACGACCTTAACGATTCCTTTATCAAAATGACGGCAGATCTCAGACGCTACGTCAGCGACCTCAGCACGGCTATTGCCGAAAGGGAAACTCTGGCGGCGCAGCTGAACATTGCTGCTGAGATCCAGCAAAACATGCTTGCCGATACTGCAAAAATCAACCAGCAGCTCAAGCAATATCAGCTGTTTGCCGGGATGTTCCCGGCAAAAGAGGTAGGCGGCGATCTTTATGACTGCTTTTTCCTGGATGACGAGCATTTGGTGATCCTGATTGCCGACGTTGCCGGCAAGGGCATACCTGCAGCGCTGTTTATGATGGTCACCAAAGCGCTTTTAAAAAACAATGCTTCTGCCAGTCCCGGTAAGATTCTGGAACAAACCAACAATACGCTGTGTGAAAACAACGACAGTATGATGTTCGTTACAGTCTGGCTGGGGATCGTCCATCTTCCCAGCGGCAGGCTTACTTATGCCAATGCGGGCCATAACTATCCGCTGCTGCAGATCAGCGACCAAAGGCCCGAACAGCTCTGTCAGCGCAGCGGTCCGGCCCTGGGCGTATACTGCAATCTGTCTTTCTCCGATCATACGGCCGAGCTGCCCTATAACAGCAGGCTTTTGCTTTATACTGACGGTATTACCGAGGCCGAAAACAGGCAGCATGAATTTTTTGGTACGGACAGGCTGGCTCAACGGTTTGAACGGACACATATCCCTGAAGATATTTTGTTTGCCGTGCTGGAATTTAGCGAGGGCGCCGAACAAAGCGATGATATCACGGTTTTATGGCTCGAACGCCAGTCCTGAATAAAAAAAGTCTATCAGCAAAAGCTGATAGACTTTTTTATTTTTTAGAGAACCAAAGGCCCGGAAATATCAAGCCCGACCAGAGTAGTGCCACGTTTTGCAACACGCTCTTTATATGCGCTGAATTTGGCATACGGGACAGGCAGCGCACCCGAGAAACCACTGCCTTGATCCATGATTCCTTGAACACTCCTGCTGAGAGGATCATACGTCATTTTGCCGCTGACAGTTACAGTGCTTACCATCAAAGTGCCCTGATCATTAACATAGGGCTGCGAATAATACATAGTAGCTGAACCGCCGGCAACCATGTCCAATTCTTCATCACTCATCATTTCTATTTTTGCATCGGGAGCAATAAATTTTTCTGTCATTATCAACACCGACCTTCTTTAAATATTTTTATTTAACAGCACCGGCTGTCATAAAACTTCTACAGAACCGCCCTTATACTGATCCATCAATTCAAGGGCCTCTTTACTGGCTTCAGCTTCGCTTTTAAAGCCGCCCAGAGAAATCTTCGTGCCTATTCTTTTTTGGCATTAAACTTTATCTTTTCGGAATATAATTATTATACTACGAACCGGGATTTTAAACAAGCTGCCGCTGCGCCAGCTGTGCAAAAATACCATTTTCCGCCATCAGCTCGTCATAACTGCCTTCTTCTACGATCCGGCCTGCCTCCATGACCAGTATCCTGTCGACATTCCTGATCGTACTCAGACGGTGTGCAACGATGATCCTTGTGCAGTGCATGGCTTCCAGACTGCTGGTCACTATTGTCTGCGTCGTATTGTCCAGGGCGCTGGTAGCTTCGTCCAGCAGCAGGATACGTGGATTATTGACGATACTGCGGGCGATCAAAATGCGCTGCCGCTGGCCGCCGGAAATATTGCCGGATCCTTCACTGATAGCAGTATACATCTGCATCGGCATCCTTTTGATGTCCTCGGCCAGACCCACACGTTCTGCCGCCAGCCAGGCATCCTGCATCGTCAGCGCCGTCGTACCTACGATATTGGTAAAAATATCGCCGGCCATCAGCTGCCCGTTCTGCAAAACTACGCCCATCTGACTGCGGACCGAGGCCAGGCTCAGCTCATTAAGATCGCAGTCATCATAATAAACAGCGCCCCGTTTAGGCTTTTCAAAGCCCAGCAGCAGCCGCATCAGTGTCGATTTGCCGCAGCCGCTGCGCCCAACTATGGCGATCGACTCGCCAGGCGCTACGTGTAAATTGATATCGTGCAGGATCTCAGGCCCGTCATCACTATAAGCAAAACTTAAATGCCGAATTTCTATTCCTCCTGAAAGCTGTCCTGCTTCCAGTTTATCGTTGTCCGTTTCCGGTTCAGTTTCCAAAATCGGCCGCAGGTTCTCGATATGAGGACGAATACTGAAAAATTTTACGGCTAAAGGTATCATACTGACCAAAGTAGTATTGAAGGAACTGAACGCGGCCTGAAAGCCCATAAATTCGGCATAGCTCATGGCTGTCTGCGCTCCGGCCAGCGTTTTACCTTCCAATCCGTAGATAGCCGTATAGTAAAGCAGTAAGGTCAGGATCAGCGGCTGCACCGCGTTGATGATACTGCTGTAATTATTCTGCCAACGTAATTTCAGGTTCCATTTCCATTCTTCGCCGAAACATTTGGCCCACAGATAAAAAGCCTGTTCTTCGGCTCCCTGACTGCGGAATTTGGCTAAGCCATTAAAAATCTGCAGTACCTGCCCCGAGGTTTTATTGGCTGCGCTGACGGCATTCTTCTGAAAGCCGTAGACGCGGCGGTAGATAAAGGCTGTCACAAAAAAATAAACCAGCCATACCAACAAAGCCACACCGGTGAGCCTGATGCTATAGTAGCACATCAGCGCTATACTCCAAAACGAAAAAAACGTATTGAAGATACTGCCCACAAACTCTCCCGTCACCAGCGACTTCACGGCATCGATACCGCCCATACGCTGGACCAGCTCACCAGTTTGATATTTTTTAAAAAATCCGGCCGGCATTGCCAAAAGGCGCGACCACAGGGCAGCTTCCGTCGCCATATCCAGATGATTAGTGATCCGCAGCACCGCTATAGCCCTGACCAGTGAAACAGCAGCGCTGGTAAAACCTGCGACCATCATGACCTGCGTGATAGTCGCCAGTCCCTGCCTGTCGCCGACGGGGATAACATCGCTGAAAATAGTTTCTGTGATCACCGGCGTGAACAGAGGGATCAGACCAGCTATAAAGCTGGCCATCAGGATATATTTATAATCCAGCTTCCAGCACTGATGATACATAAACAGCAGCAGGTCTTTTATTTTTAATTTACGTGCTGGAAACCCGGCATAGCAGGCATAACCTTCCGCAGCCAATGCTTCGGCATTGTCCTGCGTCAGAGCCTGCCCCTGCGGCTGCTTTTCACTGTAGATCCGATATTTGCCCGGGCTTTCAGGGATTGCGGCCACCATTTCACCACCGTACCAGGTGAAAAAAACGCCGCTGTCCTTCTCGTACCAGGCTCCTTCCAGCACTACCTTCCGCAGCTGCATCCCGCCTCTCCCTGCCAGGCGCTTCAAAAGGCTGAGGCCGTGCAGCTGCCGGAGAATATCTGCCGGCAGCTCGATCACCGATGTGTCCATGCGGAAAAATTCCGCCGCTTTACGCACGATATAAACAATATTATCATTGGCTTTGCCCTGAGTGGCTTCCAGCCAAAAGCTGAAGTCTTCCCTGCCAATCAAAGTCCCGATCGCTGCTCCCAGCAGCTTTGCTTTTTTCTCCTGCCTTTGCTGCAGCCTGTCGGCAAAATACTTTTGCAGCGAATGGAATTGGCCGCTCACTAATAAAGCCAGAATGTTCTGATGTTCCAGAAAATACGCCCACAGCTCCATATCCGGCAAATTGGCCAGAAAATCTTTTTGCCCCCACTGGCCTACAAAATCATCTTTCCGCACCGCAAAAAAACGCAGCCAGGGCAATGCCAAAAGCGAGCCAAACCATTCCCGCATTCCGCGGCGCAGCGCTCCGCCCTGCCCGGACACCAGGCTTGCCACCGCTTCGGTCGGATACAATGTCAAAATCATATCAGTTTTAGCGAAAAGATAAAACTCAACGGCCTGAAATTCATCCAGGGCGCTGAAAAAATAGCTGCCTTCCGTACGGGTAAGCAGGAACATCCTTTCATGCCGGTCAGCAGTAGTGGCATACAGCTCCGCCACACCGGATCTTATCAGTCCCAGCGCGCCCTGTTGTTCAAAATAAAATCGCTCTCCCTGCCGCAGGCTGATGGTTTTTTCCAATATCACAAAACCTCACCACCCTTTCCTGACAGCGCATCCTGATCCGTCAACAATTTTTGATAAGGGCCCGCTGCCGTGATCATCTCCCGATGCGTGCCTCGTTCAATGATCTTTCCGTGCTCGATGACAATGATCTCATCACAGTCGCGGATCGTACTCAGGCGATGTGCAACGATGATGCAGGAACAGCCGCGCCGCCGAATATTTTCCATGACCTGCTGTTCCGTCAGGGGGTCTAACGCGCTGGTTGCTTCATCCAGCACCAATACGGAAGGATTAACAGCCAAAGCTCTCGCTATCTCAAGCCGCTGGCGCTGGCCGCCGCTGAAATTGAAGCCGCCTTCCCCAACCCGGGCTTCGTAGCCGCCTTCAAGCTTCAGGATGTCGTCATGGATACAGGCATCCTGCGCTGCACGCACTACATCGCTGTGACGTATCGACTCATCAAATAAAGTAATATTTTCTTCTACCGTGCCGGAAAGCAGGAAGATGTCCTGATCGACCGAAGCTACAGAATTACAGATAACTTCGTGCGGGATCTGCGCACGGGGAATACCGTCAAAAAGCACTGCGCCGCTCCATTCCTGATAGATGCCTGTGACAATCTTGGCCAGCGTCGATTTGCCGCTGCCGCTGCCGCCTACCAAGGCAATCCAGTTGCCCGGCTGCAGGGTCATATTAAAAGCTTCAAATAACGGCGCGTGCAAAGGACTGTAGCCAAAACGCACGTTCCGCAGGCAGACCTCGCCATACAGTCTGGCCCTGCCTATCGGCTGCGGCGGTGTTTCCGGATAATTAAGTTTATCTCTTTCATAGCGCATCACGTCGTCCAGCCTTTTCATCTGCATTTCTGTAGTCTGCAGTGTATCAGCCAGATTCAAAAGATTATTAAACGGCGTCTGGAAGTTGCTCATCAGGCTCTGGAAGGCCATAAAGATACCGGCTGTCATCAACCCGTCCATAATGGCAAAGCCGCCCACAGTCATGATCAGCGCCGTATTAATACCGCTTAAAAGCAGCGGCAGCATCTGCATCGTCGTGTTATACAGGGTTATTTTCTGGCTGCCTGCCAGCACTTTCGTCCTGTAGCCGGCCCATTTAGCAAAAAACTCACCTTCATTTCCATTGGCTTTTAAGGTCTCGATCATCAAAAGGCCATTCATGGCCACGCCATATTCTTTGCCGGCATCCTGCTGTACCTTCATCGACATTTCCAGCAGCTTGCCGCGGATGCAAAAGAATAAAACCACGCCTACCAGGCTGAATGCCAGTCCGATCAGGGTCAGCGTAACGTTATACTGAAACAGCAGCAGTAAATAAAAAAGGGCGATCAGAAAGTCAAGCACCGCCGTAGCGGCAGAGCCTGTCAAAACCGAAGCAACGGCTTCATTAAAGGCTACACGCGAAGCGACTTCGACCCCGAAGCGCTGCTGGAAAAATTCCATCGGCAGCTGCAGCACGTGCCAGAAAAAACGCGCTGAATCTGACAGTGTCAGCTTCGCCTGCCATTTAGTCAGGCACCAGGCACGCAGCCATACTAAAACAGACTGGATAATAAAAGTACCGATAATGGCCAGGACCAGATTGAACATCCAGTCCTTATGCTTGCCGGTCAGTATATCATCCAGGAAGATCTGCCCGAACACAGGCGATACAAGCCCCGGAACGATCAGGCAGGCGCAGACGATAAGCACAAACAGTGTCGACCACTTGTCAGCCAGCAATTTTTGCAGGATGACGCTGGCGATATTATATTTGCTGCCGGCCTTGACGAACTGTTCGCCGGGCCTGATCTCCAGGGCGATCCCCGTATAGCTGGAGACAAAATCCGCAAAGGGCAGCACTCTGTGCCCTACGGCAGGGTCATTGATATAGGCCTTTTCATTTTCTATTCCTTCCAGAACGACAAAATGATTGAATTCCCAGTGGATCAACAGCGGAAAAACGGCTTTTTTCAGCATTTCCGCAGGCCAGCGATAACCGGCGGCAGTGCATAAACGCCCCCGGGCAGCTTTCACGATATTGCTGGCAGAAACGCCGTCACGATTGACGCCGCATTCCTGGCGCATTTTTTCCAGCGGCACCCATAACCCGTAATAGGCCAGAATGATGCTCAGAGACGCGGCTCCGCATTCAGCGGCTTCCATCTGCAGGATCGTCGGAGTTTTGACCTTTTGCTTTTGTAAGGTTTTCGTAAACGGCCACATAATTTATCTGCTCCTCAGCCATTGACTGAATTTATAAAACACTTTTTCCAGCGGCTGCTTACGGTCAACTATTACCGAACCGGCACAAATACTGCCTGCTGTTACGGGCTTATGCCGACCGACGATGCTCGTCCATAAATAACCGGATTCTGAATTTTCATCCTTGACCAGATCAAAGTTCACTTCCATGACCGCATTGTCCGACTTGCTCAAGATCCACTGCACCAGCTGCTGATTGCCCAGCCTGTTGAGCATGGCGTTGGCCGATACCGGATACTGAGATACTGAGCGCACTACGGCCAGCAGACTGCCGTCCTCACTGCTGTCAACGCCGTTAGGTGCCAACTGCACAGTCATGCCCGGCTCGATCCGCTTGCCATTGCTGACAGGCACATACAGCACACCGTTTATTTCATCGCGTTCCTGGTCTTTACGGATAGTGCAAACAGAAGTCCCGGCGGCAACTACCGCGCCCGGAGAGGTCGATACCTCATCGACGATACCATCGGCTTCACTAAAAATAAAGGAACTGACATCCTGCTGATAGCGCTTGGCATCGTACTGTGACGCACGCGTCAGGGCCTCACGCTCACTTTCGGAAAGATACATATCGGAACGGGCCAGTTTGGTTTCCATGCTCTGCTGCGGCTGTTCCAGCACGGCGATCAGATCGCCCTTCTGCACGCGCATACCAGTCCTGACAAAAACGTCCTCTACCCTGCCGCCGGAAACCGAAGTCACACTGACAACGCCGCCTGAATCCAGCAGGATACCAACTCCGTCAACCTTCACGACCATAGCCCCGAAAACAGACCACACTAATACGGACAAAACCATGACGACCATGGCCGCCAAAGCCATCCAGCCGATCGGCGTAGTGACTTCCAGCAGCGTATCCAGCTTTTCGGGAGAACGCAACTTGTCCATGGCTTCCTTACTGAATAATTCGTTATTGGCCATCAGCCGCGCCTCCTTTGACATTGACCTCAGCTTTCATACCATTGCTCAAGCCTTCCTTACCTGAAACTATTATTATCTCTCCCGGCTGCAGACCGGCGAATACTTCTACATAATTTCCATCTGTGGCTCCCGTGGCTATTTTTCTTAATTCCAGTTTGCCATCGGAAGGATGCCAGACATACACGGCATCGTGCCTGTTTTCCAGCAGGGCGCTTTTAGGGATGGCCAGATTTTTTCTTTCTTTTATGGCAAAAATCTTCACATCTTGATACCGCTTGGGTTCCAGCAGGCCGCTTGAATTATCCACACTCCAGCGGATCGTCCGCATAGCCGCCTCGATCTCAGGCGGCGGTTCCACACTGACTATCCGCGCCAAAAATCTTTGCTGTGCCCCTTTATTGCCTTCATTGTAGCCTGTGGCATAGATCTTATCCAGCTCACGCTTGCTGAACGCCAGCTCCCCGGGAACATCCAGGGGCTCTAAACGCCGTAATTCATCATCAGTAACGACCTCTGTAAACTGCAGGGTCGAAAAATCACCTATCAAAGCTACCGAGGTGCCCGCCTGCAAAAAGCTGCCCTGCTTCTTGTACAGCATCAGGACTTCGCCTTCCAAAGGCGCTGTAACTATCAGCCGTTCTTCCTGCAGCTCATATTGGCGGCGTTCCAGCTGCAGCTGCTTGACTTCTTCCGCCGCCGCTTTGTAATTGGTCAGCGCTTCTTCATATTGTTCCTGCGAAACAGCCCCATAATCTATCAGACGTTTATAGCGTTCATAAGAATGTTCATACCGGATCAGAACAGCTTCGGCCTTGGCGATATTGACATCTATCTGCGCCAGCTTGATGGGTATATCCTCGTTGGCAATGCGGCAGATAGCCTGACCTTTGCTGACATGGTCATTCTGCCTGACAAATACTTCTTCGATCGTGCCTTCCAGCCTTGAAATAGCATCGGTCATGTTCTCTGCCGACAGACGCATACTGTCCAACTCCCAAACCGGCAGCAAAACACGCTCTTCGGCTTTGACCCCATCCAGGCGCAAAACACGGTTTGCCATTCTGAGATCAATAACCTTTTCGCTTTTGTAGTTTAAAAAAGCCCCGTACCCTACCAGCATGATCGCCGCGGCCATGATTACCGTTACCGCTATCAAAAACAGTTTTTTCAAGCTGCTCACTCCGTCCCTATCAGTTTATCCCATTTTATGACAATTTTTCTTATACCATTATATCTGTAATAGAACAATTTGACTATCTTTATAATAGTCTGCCGCCGCAAATTTTCTTCATGCTCAGTGCAGCAGTATTCATAAGATATAAAAAGATTAATGGCATCGCGCAGAAGCAGCGATGCCATCAGCAAACTTATAAAATTTTAAGAACAAGCCGGCAGCAGAAGCAGACGAATTTTTTCTCTGTCCCTTGAATTTTTAAAAAGCGCCGCGTTCCAGCTTACGCTGCAGCCAGAACATCCGCAGCGTTAAGAAAACCGCCGAGAAGAACAAACCTATATCCAGGCTCTGCCAGTAGGCGGCCGGGCCATGATCCAGCACAAAATCGAGGAAACAGCCCAGCGGCAGACATACTGCCCAATAGGCGAAAAAGCCGGAATAAAAGGTCGCCTTCACATCCTTATAGCCGCGCAGTATACCCTGGATCGGCGCTGCCGTTGCGTCAAACAGCTGGAAGAAGATCGCATAGAACAAAAAGCCGACGACCTTTTCGATGATGACGGGATCAGTGGTATAAAGCAGGGCGATCTGCGGCCTGTTGGTATAAACAAGGATCGTTAAAAAGACGGCGATGCTCATATTGACGGCAATGCCCAACCGGCTGATTTTTTTTGCTTCTTCAAAGCGTCTGGCCCCCGCTTCGACACCGACTAAGATCGTCAGCGCCATAGAAAAGCTGAGCGGCACCATGTACAGCAGCGAAGTGAAACCCAGCGCCGCCTGATGCGCCGCAATGATGACCGTGCCGAATTTGGCGATGAACAGCGCTACGACGCCAAAAATACTGGCTTCCATAAACATGGCCAGACCGATCGGCACCCCGATGCTGAGATTTTCCCGCAGCTGTTTAAAATCCAAGCGGAAGCGGTCTTTAAAGATCCTGAAATCAGCAAAAGCAGGCAGCTTGTGCACGATCCAGACAAAGATGGCAAATTCCAGCCAGTAGGTGATGCCAGTCGCCACACCGGCGCCAATACCGCCCAGCCGCGGCAGCCCCAGCTTGCCGAAAATAAAGCAGTAGTTCAAAAAAGCATTGACTGGCAGTGCCAGCAGATAGATTTTCATGGTGATGCCGGTATGACCTAAAGTGTCGATCAGCGCCCGCAGCGAGGTAGACATAAAGAACGGCACTACGCCTACAGCCACGGCCGCCATATACATTTTGGCGATATAATGCACCTGCGCTTCCAAATGCAGGTGCGTCAGCAGGGTATCTAAAAACAAAACTCCCATTAAAATAATGACAGCTGAAAAAGCTAACGCCAGAAAAATCGTATGCCGGATAACTTTACCGATGTCCCCGCGTTTGCCGCCCCCTAAAAGATGGGCGACGATCGGCATGGCACCCAGTAAAACGCCGTTAGTGCCGACAAAGATCGGCATCCAGATATTACCGCCGATGGACGTGCCGGCCAGATCGACCGCACCCGCATGGCCCGACATGGAAGAATCAAAAAAATTCATGGCCATGATCGCCGTCTGAGTGATCAGGATCGGGATCATCACCGAAAAAAGCCGCCGCAGGCGTTGTTTAAAATTTTCGTCTACTAACATAGCTCTCCCTTTCTATAGAGGAACAAATCAGGAAACTCCGCCCGCCTCAGCCAGCTCCGTAAGATAGGCCCAGCGTTCCACAAGCTGTTCCAGCCGCTGCTCAGCGTCCTGCTGCTGCTTGGTAAGCTCGCCCAGCTTCACAAAATCGCTGCCGGCGCTGTTGATTTCCTGCGCCAGCATTTTCAGTTCGGCTTCAACGCCGGCGATGGTCGTTTCGATCTGCTCAAATTCCAATTTTTCTTTATAAGTCATCTTCTGCGGTCTGGCCTTGCCGGCAGTATTTTCTGTTTTAGCAGCAGTTACAGCCGCTTTGGCAACTTTAGGCGCAGCTGCCTTAGCCGCTGCGGCAGCCGCTTCGTATTTACTGTAATCGCCGATAAACTGTCTGATCTCGCCGCCGCCCATAAAGGCGAAGATCTTCCCTGCAAAACGGTCCAGAAAGTACCGGTCATGGGAAACGGCGATAACGGCGCCGTTAAAGCTGTCCAGATAATCCTCCAGTACTGATAACGTCGGAATATCAAGATCGTTGGTCGGTTCGTCCAAAAGCAGTACGTTGGGTGCGCCCATCAGTACCCGCAGCAGATACAGGCGCCGTTTTTCGCCGCCTGACAGTTTATTGACCGGCACCCATTGCAGTTCAGCGGGAAATAAGAAGCGTTCCAACATCTGCGCAGCCGTGATCCTGGTCCCGTCCTGAGTTTCGATATGGTCGCTCACGTCGCGGATATATTCCAGCACCCGCTGCTCACTGTCCGGGAACTCGCTGTGCTGCGAAAAATAACCGATCTTGACAGTCTGCCCGATCTGGACGCTGCCGCGGTCAGGCGTCAGCCTTCCGGCCAGAATATCCATCAGCGTGGTCTTGCCGCTGCCGTTGGGCCCCACGATTCCGACACGGTCGTTACGCAGCAGCACATAGCTGAAATCTTTGATGTAGGTGACGCCGTTGTAATCAAGCCCCAAATGCTCGCACTCGACTACGGTCTTACCCAAACGGCTGCCTGCCGAAGACATTTCCAGCTCGCTTTGATTGGAAATACTTTTTACTTCCTGTTCCAGCTCATTAAAACGCTCGATGCGTTCCTTGCTTTTAGTACGCCGAGCTTCCGCACCACGGCTGATCCAGGCCAGCTCACGTTTATAAATATTGCGCAGGCGCTGGGCCGCCGTCTGCTCTGACTGCCGCCGTTCCTCACGCTTTTGCAGGAACAGGCTGTAATTGCCCGTATATAAATAGCATTGTCCGCCGTCCAGTTCCAACGTGCGGTTGACGACTCTGTCAAAAAAATAACGGTCATGGGTAACCATCAGCAGCGCGCCTTTGCGCTTCAAAAGGAGCTGCTCGAGCCAGGCTACGGTCGCATTATCCATATGGTTGGTCGGCTCGTCCAAAATCAACAGGTCGGACGGGCGTACTAAAACCCCGGCCAACGCTACCCGTTTACGCTGACCACCCGAAAGCTCTGCCATCGGCTGCTGGAAATCACTGATCCCCAGCTGGTCCAGCACTGCTTTAGCCTCGCTTTCCAGCTGCCAGGCATAGGCGCTGTCCATCTGCTGCTGCAGTTCCAGCAGCTGCCGCTGCCGGGCACTGCTTTCAGGTTCAGCTGCTGCCAGCGCGGCGGCCCGTTCATAACGGCGCAGCAGGTCAAGCTGCGGTGAATCGCCCTGAAAAACCTGCTCTAATACCGTCGCCTGCGGATCATAGTCGGGATTCTGCGGCAGATATTCGATCACACAGCTGCCATTGGCCGTGATCCTGCCGTTTTCGCCGTTTTCGCCGGCTTCGCCGCGGGCGATATCACGCAGCAGCGTGCTTTTACCGGTGCCGTTGATGCCGATGATACCAATCTTATCGCCCATTTCAATATTAAAAGTTACATTTTGAAACAAAGTTCTGACGCCATAGCTGTGCGACAGATTTTCTACACTTAAAATCATACTTTTCGCCCTCTGTAAAACAGAATAAAAGCAGCCTGCCGCTTGGAGCAGACTGCATATATTTTAAATAAGCTCTACCTGGAGATTAGGATTGACAGCGGCAGCATCCTGCACCACTGCAAGCAGCCTTGCGCCATACCACCCTAATTCCGAACCTGCGGCTACCGCCTGCGGTATTTTTAGTATAACAGGCTCGCAGACTTCCGTCAAACAATCATAAAGCGCGTCCAGATTCTCTCCGTAATACTCCGGCAGATCGAGCTCCGCACGCAGGTAATTATGCAGCTGTCTGACCGACCGCATCTTTGCCAGTGCCAAAGTTACCGTTTTCATCAGCAGCCTCCTTAATATAGCCTTGTAAAGCTTTTATAGTGATCGTCGGTGTAGTAGATTAACCCGTCATTGGAATAAACGATCCGTCTGGCATCACGGCTGCCGCCCTGATAGCCGATGTCACATTCCTTCCAGCTGCGGCCTTCCTTCTGCGGCAGCCGCCCTTCATAATTGCCATACCTGTCGCCGCCGATACTTTTGCCGGGCGCCACTTCGTCCAGCGTGCCTTTACGTTTCCAGCCCAGACGTTCAGCCTCGCGCTTGGTAATAAAATTACCCGGCAGTTTATGAAAGGTATGGATATATAAGGCCACCTCCGCTTTACCTGTATAAGCACGCCCTTCTTCGACTTTAACAGGTGCCTGCTGCGTATCCTGCAGCTTGTCCAGTCCCTTTTGGGCCGCTTTGGTCACCTGTTCAACGGCCTGTTGTTTGGCCTGATTCAGTTCTGTAGACGGCGCTTTGCCACAGCCGAGCAAAACGCCGGCCATAAATAATACAGCCAGTAAGACTGCAAAAAGTTTTTTCATTTTCAGCACCTTCAGAACCATTTTTTCATTTGATTGAAAATACCGCGGACGATAGTGTCCACAGCTTTATTTTCCATACGCGTCATCGTTTTATTGAGCAGCTTCTCAGCGACCGTCGGCGGTTCTTTTTTCGCTGACGTACTGCGGCTGCGCAGCTCCTTCTGCAGCTCTGCTTCTTCCTGCGCTTTGGCGGCGGCTTCCGCATCCTGCCGCGCTTTGGCCGTCAGTATTTCGTAAGCCGACTCTCTATCGACAGCCGTGGCATATTTACTATACAGCGGGCTGGCAGCGATCAGCTGATTGCGCAGGGCATCGTCGGCTACGCCCAGATAACTGCGGGGCGGCATGACATAAGCACGCTGCACCATTGCCGGTACGCCGTCGGCATCCAGCAGCGACACTAAAACTTCACCTGTTCCCAGCTCTGGCAGCACTTTGACTGCGTCCAGGTCAGGGTTGGCCCGAAAGGCCTGCGCCGCGGCCTTCAGGCCCTTCTGGTCTTTTGGCGTATAAGCGCGCAGCGCGTGCTGCAATTTGTTGCCCAGCTGCGACAGCACCGTATCAGGGATATCCGACGGCTGCTGCGTGATAAAATAGATACCCACGCCTTTGGAACGGATCAGACGCACGATCTGCTCCACTTTATCCAGCAGTGATTTCGGCGCGTCTTTAAAAATCAGATGCGCTTCGTCAAAGAAAAAGACGATCTTCGGTTTTTCCAGATCACCTGCTTCCGGCAGCAGCTCATACAGTTCCGACAGCATCCACAGCAGGAAAGTGGAATATAAAAGCGGATTCTGGAACAGCTCTACGCAATGCAGCAGATTGATATAACCGCGCCCGTCATCGGCAGTTGCCAGCCAGTCACGAATATCCAGCGCCGGTTCGCCAAAAAAGACGTCGCCGCCCTGTTCTTCCAGACGCAGCAGGGCTCGTTGGATCGCGCCGACGCTCTGCGCCGAAACATTGCCATAAGTGGTTTTGAACTGCGCCGCATTGTCGCCCACATACTGTACCATCGAACGCAGGTCCTTTAGGTCCAGCAGCAGCAGTCCCTGGTCGTCGGCGATCTTAAAGACGATCGTCATGATACCGCTCTGGGTAGCGTTCAGCTCCAGCAGCCGGCTCAGCAGGTCGGGGCCCATCTCGGAAATAGTCGTCCGTACAGGATGGCCCTTTTTACCGAAAACATCAAAAAAACGTACGGGAAAGCCTTTAAATTCAAAATTTTCCAGACCTAATTTATGCAGACGTTTCTGAAAGCCTTCGCTGCTTTCACCGGCTTTGCACATCCCGGAAACGTCACCTTTGATATCGGCCAGAAATACCGGCACACCCATCTCGCTGAAGGATTCGGCCAGTACCTTCAAGGTAACTGTCTTACCCGTGCCTGTCGCTCCGGCGATCAACCCGTGACGATTGGCCATTTGGGGCAACATACAGATCTTCTCCTCGCCCTTACAGACCCAGATCTTGTGTTCGTCAGCTAAATACATGCTAGTTCCTCCCGAATTTTTATAAAATAATTCACATCTTTATATTAAATTTATTATACGTTATTTGCAGTCAGTAGTAAATAAGCTGAACAGGCACTGCTTTTGCACTGCCGGATTTTTTATTTTTCCTCGCTTGACAATCTCGCACAGCTTGCTATAATTAATACATAAATCAAATAGACCTCGCAGGACTGACGGATAAAGTGGAATCAACCACGTGTACTGCGAAGCCATAGAAACAGCCGACCGTCTGGGCAGAGAGTACTGATCCCGGATGGTTTTTTTATTTTCCGGAACAGGGCTCTCGGATTTTTCTAGTGTGAAAAGGAGATGTTTACCTATGAAAAACAGATGGCTCATTGCTTTGTCGGCTATCGGCATCCATATCTGTATCGGCAGCGTTTACGCCTGGAGCGTACTGACCAAGCCCATTATGCAGGCTATGGGTTTTACCCTGAAGGAAACGACCTGGACTTTTTCGATCGCGATCTTATTTCTCGGCCTGTCGGCGGGATTCTTAGGCGATTATGTAGAAAAATACGGTCCGCGTAAAAGCGGCCTCACCTCGACCTGCTTTTTTGGTCTGGGCATGTTCGGTACGGCGCTGGCGCTGCACCTGCACAGCTTGACACTGCTGTATATCTGTTACGGCGTGATCGGCGGCATCGGCCTGGGCACAGGTTATATCACCCCTGTTTCCACGCTGGTCAAATGGTTCCCCAACAATCGGGGCTTTGCCACCGGCCTGGCTATCATGGGCTTCGGCTTTGCCAGCCTGATCGCCGGCCCGCTGATGCAGATTTTAGTTGCTAAATACGGTTTAGTACAGAACTTTATCATCCTCGGCTGCGCGTACATGGTCATCATGGCCGCGTCGGCTTTATATCTGGAACCGCCTAAAGCCAGTAACGGCGGCCCGGCCAGCAGCAACGTCAAAAGCATGCTGCCGGATACCCAGTTCACTTCTAAAGAAGCACGCAAGACCTGGCAGTTTTACGCCCTCTGGTGGATCTTCTTTACCAACATCACCTGCGGCATCGGTCTTTTGGCCGTAGCCTCGCCCATGGCGCAGGAAGTAGTAAAAATGACGCCGATGGCGGCGGCCTCCATGGTCGGCATCATCGGTCTGATCAACGGTCTGGGACGTATCTTCTGGTCGACTATTTCCGACTATATCGGGCGCAGCACTGTTTACGTAGTCTTTTTCCTGATCCAGATCATTGCTTTTTATTCGCTGGCAGAAACAAGCAGCGCCTTTATCTTCCAGCTGATCGTCTTTGTCATCATTTCCTGTTACGGCGGCGGCTTCTCCTGTATGCCTGCTTTCCTCAGCGATCTGTTTGGCACTAAAGAACTCAGCGCGATCCACGGCAAGATCCTGACTGCCTGGGGTATGGCAGGTATCGCCGGTCCGCTCCTGCTGTCCTGGATCCGTGAAACGACCAACAGCTATTCCATTACCCTGTATTTCTTCTCCGCCTGCTTTGTTGTCAGCCTTATCATCGCCATTATTTTAAAATGGCGGACTTCCGTAGGCGTACTGATCGAAAAAAAACATCTTTGATTTAACTGCACACCCTCCGCTGCAACTGCGGAGGGTTTATTTTATGCCTTTTTAGACTGCCGTTATTCGTTAGCGTCATAGCGTGGGCAGTTTTTCTCTATATCTGGTATTGATTTTACTTTTCATACTATATCTTGGTCCAAAAGCCATAGACGACCCTGCTGCCGATCTCAACCGGGCTTGTAATCCTGAGGCAGATAGCCGATAATTAAAGTATCACCATTTATCAGACTGAAAAGAGGCGGCCATTATGGACACTAAGCACCCGCGTTATCTGCATATGTTTCTTGTTTTCGTTAAGATTGGACTGTTCACGATCGGCGGCGGCCCGGCCATGATCCCGCTGATCCGCGACGAATTTGTGGAAAAGCAAAAATGGATCGGCAATGAAGATATTACTGATGTGCTGGCGCTCTCGCAGTCATTGCCCGGCGTCATCGCCGTCAATGCTTCCACCTTTCTTGGCTACAGACTGGGTGGACTGAAAGGTTCGCTGATAACGACTATCGGCGTGGTGCTGCCTTCCTTCGTCATTATTTTCGTCATCGTTACGCTCTTCACGGCCAGCGGCTTTGACCAGCACCCCCATATCCTGAAATTTTTTGACGGCGTCAATTCCGCTATCACTGCTTTACTGATTGCCGCGACCCTGAAATTGATCCCTTATTCCATCAAAAACAATTTCGGCTGGTTCATTCTGGCCTTTGCACTGCTGGGCATTTATTTTTTTCATCTTGATATAGCCGTGATCGTGCTGCTGGCTTCGCTGCTTGGTTACGTCGCCACTAAATATCTGGGGAGGGCTGCGAAATGATGCTGTACTGGGAATTATTCACTGTCTTTTTCAAAATCGGGCTTTTTTCTTTTGGCGGCGGTCTGGCAATGATCAGCATCATCCAGCAGGAGGTCGTTGGCCGCGGCTGGATACCTGCAGCTGAATATGCGCGCATCATCACGATCTCGCAGATCACCCCCGGCCCTATCGCTGTCAATACGGCGACCTACGTGGGCGCCAGAGTCTGCGGCCCGGAATTCTGGCATGCCCTGCTGGGTTCTTTTGTAGCGACCTTCAGTGTCAGTCTGCCTTCTTTCGTGCTTGTCGCCATCGTGGCCCGCTCGCTCAAAAAATTCAATTCTTCACTGGCCGTCCAGGGTATCCTCAACGGCTTGCGCCCTTCAGTCATCGCCCTGATGCTGACAGCAGTTTTCTTCTTTATGCGGGTCACCTTTTTCCCCGCGGCCGGCGGCGTCACGCTGGAAGCTTTGCTGCCGTATTTTAAACTTTGGCCAACGCTGCTGACGGCGGTGCTTTTTTATCTGCATTACTGCCGCAATCTGGGCGCGATCCCGCTGATGCTGCTGGCCGGCTGTGCCGGACTGCTGATGTGAGCCGAAAAGTAAAATAACCTGCTTGAAGCAGGTTATTTTTTTATTATTTCCTTAATATTTACAGCCCAGAGAAAGAGCTTTGGTGGGACAGACCTGCCGGCATTTACCGCAGCCGATACATTCTCTGTCACCAACCCGCCTGCAATCCATCAGGCAGCTGCGCACACAAAGCTGACAGCCTGTGCATTTGCGCCGGTCGACGCTCATGCCGAAAACGGCCACCCTGTTGAACAGGCTGTAAAAAGCGCCCAGCGGGCAGCAGAAGCGGCAAAAGGGCCGATAGATAAAGACTGCCGCCACAACAAAAACACCAATGACCCAGCGCCAGTCCAACCCATGCAGGTCAAAAAAATAAATATCACCGGCAAAAAGCAGCAGGATCACATATTTAAAGTATGATAAATAGTAAGTAAGTTTATTTTTAGGCAGTTTGACTGCCGGTATTTTATCTAAAAGCTCCTGCGCAAATCCGAAAGGACACAGCCAGCCGCAAAGCAGCCTTCCCAGCAACAGAGCGCTCAAAACCAGAAAGCCCCAGACCTTCCAGCCAAAGGGCAGGGCAAAGCCAGACAGGGTATGCTGCGTCATGCCCCAGGGACAGCCAGCCTCAGCATAGCGGCAATAGCCGCAATTTACACCCGGCAGACAGACATTTTTCCAGTTTTGATCGGCTCCAAACAGATACGCCGCACCGCGGCCATTATAGAGTACCGCTGCCGCCAGCTGCGTGCAACGACGCTGAAAAATTTTAAACATATTTTACCGCCTCTTTCCTGTACTGCTTTCAGTGTAAACGCTGGAGTTAACTCACAGTCAAGCAGTTTACAAAAAATCTACATAATCAAAAAACAGAGTCTGCGATTAATTCGCAGACTCTGTTTTTTTACGCTTGCAGCGTTTCCTTCAATATCGCAATGATCTCGTCTTTATTCAGCACCTTATAGCCGCCCTCAAGAATAAACGATCCCTGGGCAATACCTTCAAGCATCGTTTCGTCCATACCGAGCTCCCTGCCATTCAGCACAAGTCCCAGCTCCCGCATATAGCTTTCCATAGCCGCCAGGCCTGCCTCCGCTATCTGCTCATCAGTTTTGCCCTCCGGCCGCACGTCCCAGACATTGACGGCATAGCGTTTAAATTTTGTCAGGCCGTAAGGCAGGATATGCCTGTAATAAGGTATTGATACCGCCGCTAAAGTCATTCCATGTGTAGCATCCGTATAAGCGCCGATCGACTGGCCGATCATGTGTACCATCCAGTCCGTCGCTTTACCTTTGGCTACCAGCGTATTCAGCGCCCAGGTAGCGGTCCACATGATATTGCTTCGGGCTTCATAATCTTCAGGATTTTTTACTGCGATCCTGGAGCTGTGGATCAGCGACCGCAACAGCCCTTCCATAATGTAGTCGGAGGTATTATCGTCAGTCCCCGAAAAATACTGCTCCAGAATATGCGACATGATATCAAAGAAGCCTGCCACCATCTGATAACGCGGTAAGGTAAAAGTATAGGTCGGATCAAGGATCGAAAACCTGGGGAACACCTCTTCGCCGAACACCCGCCCAATCTTGGCTTTGGCCGCATGATTGGTAATAACTGAACCGCCGTTCATCTCCGAACCTGTCCCCACCATCGTCAGAACACAGCCCACAGGAATGATCTTATTATTTACTTCTTCCTTGCGCAGATAATATTTACCCCACGGATCTTCCTCACAATACGCAGCTACTGAAACAGCCTTGGCATAATCGCAGACCGAACCGCCGCCGACGGCCAGGATCAGATCGACCTTATTTTCTTTGGCGATCCTGCAGCCCCCGTATAATTTTTCCAGCGAAGGATTGGGCATTACGCCCGCATCTTCAAAAACTGTTTTGCCGCTGTCCGTCAAAAGCTGCACGACTTTGGCATAGATACCGTTTTTCTTGATTGAACCGCCGCCATAGACCAGCATTATATTTTTACCATAACGTTCCAGTTCACCTGGCAAATACTCTAAAGAATTTTCACCAAAATACAATTTAGTAGGATTGGCATAAACAAATTTACCCAGCATTATTTTTGCTCCTTTATTTTAAAATATTATACTCCGCATCTGTAACAGGTTCCAGCCATTCATTAGCGGCCCCGTCTGCCGGCACCTCGACCGCCAGATGCGCAAACCAGCTGTCAGGGGCAGCGCCATGCCAGTGTTTCACTTCGGGCGGAATATTGACCACGTCTCCGGGATGCAGCTCACGTGCCGGCTGGCCCCACTGCTGATAATAACCACGCCCGCCGGTGACCAGTAATATCTGGCCGCCCTTATGGTGGATATGCCAGTTGTTGCGGCAGCCCGGTTCAAAAGTCACATTACCGATCACTACCCGCTCCGTTGACAGCATTTGTAAATAACTCTGCCCTACAAAATATTGTGCATAAGCCTCGTTCTTTTCACCTCTGGGAAAAACGCTTAAATTTGTTTCTGACATCATTGCCCACTCCGTTCCTGTTATATTTTCCTGGGCCAAAGCCTGTCCATCACCGGGCATACAGCCAACTGCCGCCAGACTCAGAACCATTAAAAATCTTTTCAGCTTTTTCATAAATATTACCTGCTTTCTCCGTTTAAATAATTAGCATACCACCGCTTAACTGCATCATATCTAATGGAGTTGACTCCAAGTCAAGTAAAATTTTTCAAAAGAACCGGTTCGAAAAAAACTGCCTCAATATCTGTTCCCCAGCTGGTACTGATGCTCATCATATTGCCTCTTCCTAAAAACCGCAGACCTGCAAAACACTTCTCTTATATTATAATTATATCCTGCTTCAGAAAAATAAACCTAAAAATTTCTGAAAACCCTTGACTTGAAGTTAACTCTAAGGAATAGAATAAACCTAAACTTACAAGGAGGAGAATCTATCATGCTCAGAAAAATACTTACTACTTCGCTGACTCTTGTGCTGACTGTCGCCCTTACCGGCTGTGGCGGCGCTTCCACTAAAGAAACCGCACAAACTCCCGTGCCGAAAACAATAACTGCCGCAGCGGCAGCAGAACAATCAGCAGTGCCCGCCCTTCAAGGCAAAAAGATACTGATTGCTTATTTTTCTTACAGTAATAATACCTATAAGACAGCGCAGCTGCTGCAAAACAAGATCGGCGGTGATTTTTTTGCCATAGAACCAGCTACTCCTTACAGCACTACCGATTACCGCAGCGTAGACTCACAAGGTCTGCGCGAAGTTCGCAGCGGTTACAAACCGCCGTTGAAAAATAAACTCGCCAACATTGCCGATTATGATGTTATCTTTCTTGGTTCACCGATCTGGTGGGGGACTATGGCGCCGCCTGTAGCGACCTTCCTGGGCGAACACGACCTGGCAAATAAAACCGTAGTGCCTTTCTGCACCCACGGCGGTTATGGCGCCGGTTCCTATTTTGCCGATACTGCTAAAGCGGCACCGAACGCCAGAGTCCTGACCGGCTTAGCTTTGGACAGACGCAGCGTTCCCGGAGCAGCATTGCTGAATGCTGACGGCGTCGATGAGAAATTACCGCCGGAAGAATTACAAAAATATCCGCCAGCCGATTCGGAACTTGATAACTGGCTGCAGAATCTTCAGTTATAAAAGGACTACAAAATAAAATTTCAGAAAGCGAGGATCAGTCTATGAAAAATTTTATCTCCATGTTCCTTACAGTGTCTTTAATTTTAAGCGGAGTTATCTTTACGATCGGCAAAATGAGCGTTTGTGCCGCTTCTAAAAACCGTGTCGCCGCAGCACAGGAAAAACAGACCCAGCTTTTTGGCGGCAGTCAGAGCAGCCTGGCAAAAACCGATCCCGGTTTTGCCGCTGTTATGGACAATTTTATCTACGGCGACGTCTATAACCGCGGTAAACTGACCGATAAACAAAGAGAATTAGTAACAATCACCACGCTGACAGCCAGTCAGGCTTTCGACGCTCTACCGGAACATATCGACGCCGCACTCAAAACAGGCGCGACGCCGATAGAAATCAAAGAAACCATCTACCAATGCGCTCCCTACATCGGCTTTCCCAAAACCGTCAGCGCTTTAGAGATCAGCAACAAAATCTTTGCCAAGCAGGGCATCAGTCTGCCGCTGCCAGACCAGGCAACCGTGACCGAAGCGACACGCTTTGAGGACGGCTTTCAAGTGCAGAGTGATATTTTCGGCGCAGAACACATTGCCGCCCTGCATAAAAATTCTCCGGCTAACCAAAAGCATATCGCCAACTATCTTTCCGAATTCTGCTTTGGCGATACCTATACCCGCAGCGGACTGGATCTGCAGATGCGGGAATTGATCACCCTCTGCGCCATCAGCACTATCGGCGGTGCGGAGCCGCAGGTCAAGGCCCATGTGCAGGCCAATCTTAATGTCGGCAACGATAAGGAACTGCTGCTGGACGCAGTTACCCAGTGTCTGCCCTATATCGGTTTTCCCCGCACACTGAATGCCATTGCCTGTATCAATCAGGTCATTCCCGACAATGCCTGATAACGGACGCATACAAAAGACCTGTACTGACCTCAAAATCAGCACAGGTCTTTTTTGCTGCCGCTATTGCACTGCCCGTTTTTTGTTAAAGGCGTCTACTTCACCGCGTACGCCTTCCAGCCAGCTGCTGATCAGCCGCTGCATCTTCCCGGTACCAATGTCCTGCAACGCCAGCCCTCTGGTAAAATCGGCCTGCGGGCAAACAGCCTGCAGTTCCTGCACGCTTTTCTCAATACCGCTTTTATTGCTGGTAGCAAAGGGCACAAGCACCTTGCCTCTGAAGTCATGCGCCGTCAGAAAAGTCTGTACCGCCATGGGCGCCCGGCCATACCAGATCGGATAGCCGATAAAGATCGTGTCATACCGGGAAATATCAGTCAGATCTGACGCCAGCGCCGGCCTGATATTTTCCTTTAGTTCCTGCCTGGCCCTTGCGCCGCAGGCTTCGGCATCATCAGGATACGCCTCGGCCGTCTGCAGTTCAAACAGCTGACCTCCGACCGCAGCCTGCACCTGCCAGGCCGCCAGCTGCGTATTGCCTGTATGTGAGAAATACACGATCAGTATTTTGGGATTGCTGGGCAGACCTTCCGGACTTTTGATCGCAACCGGTTTATTTTCATCCGTTACTTCATAACCGATCCCGCCGCAGCCGCCAACTACCGCCAGCAACAGCAGCCCCAACAGCAGCAGATATTTTTTACAGCTTCGCATAGTATCCCTCCAAATGCCAAATCATTCTTTCTTAATTGTATCATAAACCCTGAAGTTTACTCCATGTCAAATAAAACTTTTTCTTTACAAGCAAAAACAGCCCTGATGCATTATCAGGGCTGTTTGCTTACCAGTGGTATTTTTCGCCGCGGCTGATCTTAAAGGCACGATAGATCTGCTCTACCAGCAGCAGCCGGATCATTTGGTGGGTAAAGGTCATTTTGGAGAAGGAAATGCGCTCGTCGGCCCGGCGCCGCAAAGCGTCCGTATAACCAAAAGCGCCGCCGATCACAAAGGTGATATGACTGCTGCCGGCCAGGGCCAGCTTATCGATTTTCTCAGCCAGCTCCGGCGAGCTTACAGGCTTGCCGATAACGTCCAGCAGGATCACATGGGAATTTTCAGGAATTGCCGCCAGCAAACGCTCCGTTTCCCTGCCCAGCACCTGCTCTTTCAGGGCCGGCGACGGATCTTCCGGCATCCTTTCTTCACTGATAGCGATCGTTTCCAGCTTACAAAAGGGCTGCAGCCGTTTTGTAAATTCTTCGATGCCTGCCGTCAGGTATTTTTCCTTGATCTTACCCACACAGGCAATAGTGATCTTCATTTAACGGTTTTCCTCGGGAATTTCTTCCAGCGTCATATGAATGGTTTCTTCGGCGCCGCCGCGCAGGACCACAACGTCCACGCTGTCGCCGACTTTCAGCTCAGCCAGCTTGCCGCGCAGCTCTACTACTTTGTCGATCTTCTCGCCGTTGAATTTGAGGATAATATCGCCGGGGCGCAGACCGGCTTTAGCCGAAGGACTGCCTTCCCAGACCTTCATAACGAAGATGCCGTCATGCAGGTCGATATCAAAGCCGTAACGGTTGGCAATATCCTTATCGACCAGGCTGGCGCCAATGTACGGGCGCACTACGCGTCCTTTTTTAGCCAGCTCGTCCAGGATCGGTTTGGCCGAATTGATGGGGATCGCAAAGCCGATTCCTTCAACGCCGGAAACAGCGATCTTCGCGGAATTGATACCCACGACTTCGCCTTCCGCATTGACCAGCGCGCCGCCGGAATTGCCCGGGTTAATCGCCGCGTCGGTCTGGATCAGATTGAATTTACGTTCGCCCAGCTGGATCGAGCGGTTCAGCGCACTGATCACGCCGGCTGTGACACTGCCGCGGAACTCCAGCCCCAGCGGGTTGCCGATGGCGATAGCTGGCTCGCCCACCTGCAAGGTGGAAGAATCCCCGAAATCAGCAACGGGCAGATTGCTTTCATCGATCTTGACTACGGCAAGATCTGTAGCCGCGTCGGCACCCAAAACCTTGCCTTTGACGCTGCGTCCGTCTGTCAGACTGACGATGATCTCCGACGCGCCTTCAACAACATGGTTATTGGTAGCGATCAGGCCGGATTTATCGTAAATAACGCCGGAACCGGTGCCGCGTTCCGTCAGCTGCACCCGGTTGAAAATATCGCGTACATAGGCTTTATTAGTGATGCCGACTACCGCCGGGCCTACTTTCTTGGCTGCCACTACGATAGGCGTATTGCGGGCGCCCGAAAGGCTGGCGTCCTTCGGCGCTGCCGCGGCAGTTTTTTGTTCCTTCACTGCTTCCGCTTTGTTGTTATCGCTGCAGCCGCCGATGAGTACTGCAGCTCCCAGCAGAGCGCAGAAAAAGATATTCACGGTTTTTTTCATAATACTTCTCTCCATATCAACACTCCTCAATCATAATTTTTCACTATGTTCTCCTGCGAGGTAATATAAATTTTTGTATCCGCGCCCACTTCGTTCGCTTCCAGGATGCCCCGCACTGTCTGCAGGGCCAGGGAAGGCAGATTGTTTTCCTGGCTCAGATGCGCCAGAAAGACCTCCTCCGGCAGACGCTCCATATGCGCCAGCAGCCAGGCTGCCGAAACATTGGATAAATGCCCGCGCGTCCCTAAGATCCTCTGCTTGAGTATCTGCGGATAACTGCCATTTTTCAGCATATCCTCATCGTGATTGGCCTCCAGCACCACTACGTCGGCAGACGCTATATTCTGCCGCACCTCGTCTGTTACAAAGCCTACGTCGGTGAGATATACACATTTACTGCCGCCGCTTTTAAAAACGTAGCCTACTGTAGCTGCCGCGTCATGCGGGACGGCAAAGGGGATTATTTCCAGACTGCCGCTGCTCAGGCTTTTAGGCAGCAACCGGCAGCAGCTGCGTTCCATTTCGCTTTTTTTCGGCAGATACTGCCAGGTTTTTTCGTTGGCAAAGACCGGCAGCCGGTATTTACGGCAAAAGACAGGCAGGCCCTTCACGTGGTCGTTATGCTCGTGCGTTAAAAGCACGCCTGTCAGGTTCTCCGGTTTCATGCCGACCTGACTCAGCCGTTCCGTCAGCTGACGGCAGCTGATGCCAACATCGACCAGAAAAGCCTGCTCGCCGGCACGTATCACGGCAGCGTTGCCTTTACTGCCGCTGGCCAGGATCGTGATTTCAAACTCACTGCTCATGCTTCGCCTGCCGCTATTTTATGGCCGGCACTGGTGCCGATGCGTTCAGCTCCGGCGTCCAGCATGGCCTGCGCTGCTGCCGCATCTCTGATACCGCCGGCGGCCTTGACCTTCAGTCCATATTTTTTAGCCTCCGCTGCCAGCAGCTCCACGTCGCCGACAGTAGCTCCGCCCTGATTAAAGCCAGTACTGGTCTTGACAAAGGCCGCACCGCCTTCAGCAACCAAACGGCAGGCTGTACGCTTTTCAGCGTCAGTCAGCAGACAGGCTTCGATGATCACCTTGACCGGAAACGGTTTCGCCGCTTCGACCACACTGCGGATATCGCTGACCACGGCAGCATGATCCCCGGTTTTAAAAGCGGCAATGTTCATAACCATATCTATTTCATCAGCGTGCGCTTCGACCGCCATTTTGGCCTCCAGCGCCTTGACTTCGGAAAATGTTGCTCCCAACGGGAATCCCACCACTGTTACAACTTTGACGTCGGTACCGCTCAGCAGATGTCTGGCCAGTGCCACATAACAGGGGTTCACACAAACTCCAAGCAGCGCCTGCTCTTTGGCCTGGCTGCAAAGCAGCATGATATCCTCCACAGTTGCTTCGGGCTTTAATAAAGTATGTTCAAGATGCTGCGCAATCGTCATCCCCGACTCCTCCTCATCTTCTGTAATGATTTTTGCTTCTATATATTATATCAAAACTTTACACTTTCTGCTTTGACAAAAAAGTAAATTTTTATAAAAATACAGCCATAAATTTAATTATGACTGTTTATTGTGATTATACACCAACAATATTCTACCTGTCAGATAATAAAAACCTGCGCCGGCAATAAAGAAAGCCCCGGCCATAAGACCGGGGCGCTGCAGCGTCTTTTTGATACTCAGTGTTTTTTACGGCACTTCTCGCAAACGCCAAAGAAATAAAACTGGTGCTTGTCGATGCTGTAGCCGCTTGCTGCTTCCACCTTCGCGATCAGAGAGCTGTCATTGAGGGCAGGCACGTCGTCGACGCGGCCGCAGACAGTGCACTGCACGTGGCTGTGCTCGCTGATATCGGCATCATAGCGGAAGCTGTCTTCACCGGTATTGATGATCTGGATCAGCCCCAGCTTATTGAGGATCTCGACGGTTTTATAAACCGTAGCAAAGCTCATGGAAGGATATTTAGGCTGCAAGGTGCCGAACAGCATTTCAGCACTGGGGTGCTGCTTGGTATTAGCCAGCGCTTCATAAACTGCCAATCTTTGCGGTGTGACTTTATAACCGTTTTGACGCAGCAGAGCAGTCAGTTCCTGGTTGTTTAACATGATTTACCTCCTTGGCGGAAATGTTTCCTTGTTCGGCATTCATTGCCTGTTTAGTAATAGATAATTTTTATCTATTATTTACTAAATTATAATAAAGAAACTTTTTCTTGTCAATATTTTATATCCTTTAATTGCTGCTCCTGAAACAGATTTCACAAAACTTCCACAAGGATTTTACTAATTAAAAGCGAATTTTATTATTATCTATACACAAGAAAGAGGTAGACCCATGACCATTGAACAACTGATTGCCGGCGAATTGTCGGTCAAAGCGCAGCAGGTAGCCGCAACTTTGGAGCTGCTGGACGACGGCAACACGATCCCCTTCGTCGCCCGTTACCGCAAGGAAGTTACAGGATCGCTGGATGAAGAACAGATCCGCACGATCAGCGAACGTGCCCAATATCTGCGTAATCTGGAAACACGCCGGCAGGATATCCTGGAATCGATAACCGCACAGGAAAAACTGACTCCGGAACTGGAAAGCCAGATCCAGGCTGCTGTAAAAATGCAGGAGCTGGAAGACCTGTATCTGCCTTACCGCCCTAAAAAACGTACCCGGGCCCAGATCGCCCGTGAACGAGGTCTGGAACCGCTGGCTGAACTGATCATGGCCCAGGCTCAGCCGGCACTGACTTTAGACAAACTGGCCGGCCTGCATATCGATCCGGAAAAAGGCGTCAATACTGTTGAAGAAGCCTGGGCCGGCGCCTCTGACATCGTAGCCGAAGATATTTCCGACCGTGCCGATATCCGTGAGCTGATCCGCAAAGAGCTCTGGAAGGGCGCCGAGCTTGCTTCAACGCTGACAGTTGACGAAACCGCAGGCCAGGACTACCTGATGTATAAGGAATACGCCGAACCTGTACGCCAGCTGCCGCCCCACCGCATTTTGGCCCTAAACCGCGGCGAAAGTAAAAACTGCCTGAAGCTCACCTTAAATTATCCGACCGAAGCCATGCTGAATAAACTGGCGCAAAAATTGAAGATCCAGCCGCATACAGTTTGGACCGAGCTTTATACAAACGCCGTAGCCGACAGCTACAAACGCCTGCTCTTTCCCTCGCTGGAACGGGAGCTGCGCAATGAACTGACAGAGAAAGCTGAAAAACAGGCGATCTCGATCTTTGCCGCCAATCTGCGGCAGCTGCTTCTGCAGCAGCCGATCGCCGGCCATACAGTTTTGGGCCTTGACCCAGGCTACCGTACCGGCTGTAAAGCTGCCGTCATCGATCCCAATGGGCGCACACTGGCGATCAACACGCTGTACATCACCGGCAGCCAGCATCAGCGCGAGCAGGCGGAAGCAGGTTTTCTAGAGCTGGTGACCAGACATAAAGTTACTCTGGTCGCTATCGGCAACGGCACGGCCTCTTTTGAAACCGAAGAATTTACGGCCCAGATGATCGAAAAACACCAGCTGGAGCTGGCCTATCTCATCGTCAGCGAAGCGGGCGCTTCCGTTTATTCCGCTTCCAAGCTGGCGCGTGAAGAACTGCCCGACCTCGACGTTTCTCTGCGCGGAGCAGTTTCCATCGCCCGCCGCGTCCAGGACCCGCTGGCCGAACTGGTCAAAATCGAACCCAAGGCCATCGGCGTCGGCCAATATCAGCATGACGTCAACCAGAAGGAACTGACAGCCACACTGGGCACCGTCGTCGAATCCTGCGTCAACCACGTCGGCGTCGAGCTGAATACGGCTTCGCCGGCACTGCTCGGCTATGTGGCCGGCATCTCCGGCACCGTAGCCAAAAATATCATCGCTTACCGTAACGACAACGGCGCTTTCCGCAGACGCAAAGAACTTTTAAAGGTCGCGCGTTTAGGCCCGGCAGCCTTTACTCAATGCGCCGGCTTTCTGCGTATTGCCCAGGCTAAGAATCCTTTGGACAACACCTCCGTCCACCCCGAAAGCTATGCTTTAGCAGAGCAGATCCTGGCGGAGCTGGGCTTTGACCTGAATCACTGCAACGAGCCTGCCGTTCAGGAGGCGGCTGCCAAAGCTGATGCCGCTGCTCTTGCTGCCAAGATGGACGCCGGCCTGCCGACGGTGACCGATATTCTGGAAGCGCTGACACGTCCGGGACGCGACCCGCGCGAAGATGCCCCGGCACCGCTGACCCGCAAAAAAGTCGCTAAGCTGAGCGATCTGGAAATCGGCAGCGTCGTCAAGGGTACAGTCCAAAATGTCGTCGATTTCGGCGTTTTTGTAGATATCGGCCTGAAAACCAGCGGCCTGATCCACCGCAGCGAACTGTCCAACAGCCGCTTCCGCCACCCGCTGGATGTAGTCAGTGTCGGCGACGTTATCGAACCGGTCATCATCAGCATCGACGAACAGCGCAACCGTATCGGTCTGAGCCTGAAACAGACCAAAAAACCGGTATCCGAATAAAAAATGTTTTGCCGGCAGCCGGAGCAACAGCCCCAGATCGGCCAGAGCCAGCAAGCAGAACCATGAAGGAGATGGTCTTATGACAACAACGGCCAACAAGCCGGCAGCAATAGCTGCCGCTTATTTCAGTCCTACAGGCGGCACCAGAAAAGCAGCCCTGATGCTTGCAGAGGCACTGGCTGGCACCGCCCCGCTTACGGAAATAGATTTATCCGTACCTGATCTCAAAGGGCAGACCTTCACCAAAGCCGACGTTATCGTCGTTGCCGTACCAGTTTTCGGCGGCAGGGTACCGGCTTTTGCCCTGAAACAGCTGGCAGCACTGCAGGGGCAGGGAACCAGAGCGGTCGCCCTGGTCGCCTATGGCAACCGCGCCTATGAAGACGCCTTGCTGGAATTGAGTGACTGCCTGACCAATCAGGGCTTTCAGGTCATCGCCGCCGCTGCGGTGCTGGCCGAACATTCGATGCTGCGCAGCGTCGCAACCGGACGTCCGAATGCTGACGATCAGAAGCAGCTGGCTGCTTTTGCTGCCCAGATCACTTCTAAACTGCAGACGGAGACAGCGCCGCTGACGACGATACCAGGCAACCGCCCCTATAAAGACTGGCAGCCCATGCCTGTTGTCCCGCAGGTCAGCGAGTCCTGCACCAGCTGCGGTCTGTGCGCCGCTACCTGCCCCACTCATGCTATTCCCGGCAGTCAGCCGCAAACGACGGACCCCCAAAAATGTATCCTGTGCTTACGCTGCACCGTGGTCTGCCCGCAGCAGGCCCGTTCACTACCGCCGCAGGCACAGGCCATGATCGCTCAGAAGCTGGCGCCGATCAAGGATCTTTATAAAAGCAACGAATTTTTCTGCTGAAAACAAAAGCTCCCGCTCTTGCTATAAACAAGAACGGGAGTTTTTTATTTTACGTTTTTATTTCACTGTCCCGGCATCAGCAGCGAAAGCAGTACCGGTACCAGCAGCGTCAGCAGCAGGCCGTTGATGAAGGCAAACAGGCCGACGTGGATATTGGTATATTTGATCACCACCGGCAGGCCCGAATCCATAGTTGCGGCTCCCGAAGGTGCCAGCGCCAGGAACTTGTTGAGCTTGACCAGCAGCGGTATGAACAGAAAAGCCAGCACCTCCCGCAGCATATTGGCCAAAAAAGCGATCGTCCCGACCTCAACGCTGTACAGCGTGCTGATCACTACGGAAGAAAGGCTGTACCAGCCCAAAGCGCTGCCTACCAGCAAAGCGTCCTGCAGTGTCATGCCGGTGACAAAGGAAGAAAGCGCAGCGCCGCCCAGACTGCCCAGTGTGACAGCCGTGGGGATGACTACCGCCAGCAAAATACTCTGCGGATTACAGATTTTTTTGATGATATGCCGGTTGCCGCCGATCTCGATCCCGGCGACAAAGACCATGAAATATAACGCCGACATCAGAATCTCATCCAGCAGCTCCTTATGTTCCAGACCCAAAAAACAATAACCGCCGGCGATACCTAAAGCGATAAAGGCGAAAATCGCGTAGACCATCATTCATCGCTCCCTTCCGCCCGGGCCGCCGTTTTGGCAAACAGTTTCAGCACCAGCCACAACGCCAGTACGCTGCCGCCAATGATAAAAAGCGCCATGACCAGCGATTTGCCGCCCAGCTGAGCCAGCTTGCCCAAAAGCTCCGCGTCGCAGCCGATCTTAGCCCCCAGACACAGCAGCATAATGAACAGGCTGACCGTCGATAAACGGCTGAGCCATTTTTTGACATTGTAATCCAACAGGTCACTGCAACCTACGGCGATCCCCAAAACGATCGCGATCATGATCTCCTGCATTGCTTCCCCTCATTCCTGCAATATAAAACAAGCCCCGCCGCACGGCAGGGCCTGCAGATTATTGATTTTTATTCTAACGACAACAGCAGCGGATACAGCGGCTGACCACCGTCAAAAACAGCTACTTCCCAAGCGCCGTCCAAAGCTTCCAGCTCTGCGGCGATTTTCTCAGCTTCCTCCTGCGTCAGATCGCTGCCATAATAAAGGCTGATCAGTTCCCAGTCGCTGCCGGCCAGCTTGACCGTTGCCGCCGTGACTTCCGCCAGCGTTACGCCGGCATAGACGATCTTGTCTTCCAGCAGTCCGATATACTGGCCTTTTTTGACAGTGATCCCGTTGACGACGCTGTCACGCACGGCAATACTGACAGCCGCGCTGTGAGCCTCCCTGGCCTCGCGGCGCATCACGGCGCTGTTTTCCTGCAGCGTTTTAGCCGCGTCAAAATGCAGCAAAGCCGCCAGTCCCTGCGCCAGATTGGTCGTCGGCACATAATCCACCTGCGCCGCACCCAGCAGTTTTTTGACCTGCTCGGCCGCCAAAATGATATTTTTATTGTTCGGCAAAATAATGTACTGTTCGGCCGAACCATTTTCAATAACTTTGATAAACGCCTCTACAGGAGGGTTCATGCTCTGTCCGCCGCTGATGATCTCGGCCGCGCCCAGCTGATGCATGATCGTGGCGATACCGTTGCCCGCTGCCACCGACAACACGGCCAGCCCCTGCTTTTCAGTCTGTGGGCCTACGACGCGGTGCTGATGCTGCTCAGCCATATTATCGATCTTGATATCGTGCAGCGACCCCCAGCTCAGCCCCTGCTGCAGCACCAGACCGGGAGCCTTGCTGTGGATATGCACTTTGACGATATCGCCGACCACGGCCACGATCAGCGAATTGCCCAGAGGCTGTAAGGCCTCACGTACAACGTCTTCCTTAACGGCGGCGTCTTTGACGATAAATTCCGTACAGTAAGGATTTTCCAGATCGACTTCCATTTCGATCTCATTGGCAAAAGACGGTTTGGCCGGAGGCAGCTGCAGTTCGCCGGCGTCCTCGCCGCGGAACCCTGCCAGACAACCTTCCAGAAAAACTATCAGTCCCTGGCCGCCGGCGTCCACTACACCAGCCGCTTTCAGTGCCGGCAGCAGTTCAGGCGTACGTGCCAGTTCCTTTTTACCGCTCTCCAGCGCTTCGCATAAAACAGCTTCAAAGTCTTCACCATGACGCACCGCATGATAAGCGCCCTTGGCGATAGCGCGGGCCACGGTCAGGATCGTGCCTTCCACAGGCTTCGATACGGCCCGGTAGGCATAGAGGATACCAAACTGAAAGGCTTTGCCAACTTCATTGCTGGTAGCACGTTTCTTGCCGGCCAGGCCTTTGCCCAACCCCCGCAGCAGCTGCGACAGGATCACGCCGGAATTACCCCGGGCGCCCATGATCGCACTGCGGGCTGCCACCGTCCCGACCTCGGAAGCCGTAGCGTTCTGCAGCTGACTGATCTCCCTCGCCACTGCGGCCATCGTGTGCATCATATTAGTACCGGTATCACCGTCCGGTACTGGAAAAACATTCAAATCATTGATATATTGATAATTTTTTTCAAAACTTCTGTAAGCGCCCAGCAGCATATTTTTTATTTGTTCGCCGCTGATGATCGCCTCTTGTTTACTTGTCATAACGAGTCTGCACCTTTCTTCAGCGCTGCCGCCGCACAAAAAGGCCAATAACGCCGGGTCCTAAATGTGCTGCCAGAACCGTTCCGATGCCCGTTACCAATACAGGCACTTCGGGGAACAGTTCCGACATTGCTTGGCGCAAAGTTTCAGCGTCTTCCCGAGCCTCGGCATTCGCCACATAAACAGCTTCTATCGGGGCATTGGCAGCGGCAAGCTCGACCATGCGCTGCAATACTTTTTTACGGGTACGGCATTTATCGACAACAGTCAGCTCGCCGGCTTTGTCGATACGGACGATAGGACGAATGCCCAGGATATTACCCACTAAGGCTCCCACCGCGCCGATGCGGCCGCCCTTCTGCAGATATTCCAGCGTATTGACAGAAAAATAACTTTCCGTGCGGGCGATCAGTCCCTGCAGGTATTCCTCCAGCTCGTCCATCCCCGCGCCGGTCTCCGCATAAGCCAGCACTTCCATAGCCATGCCGCTGATCGGGCAGGCCGCCGTCAGGCTGTCGAACACGCGGATATCAGCGCCGGGGATCTCGCTCATGACCTGCCGGGCCGCTAAACGGGCCGTCTGCACAGTACCGCTCAAAACTCCGTCTACCATGATCGCGATAACCTTTTTGCCGTCGCCGGCCAATTCCGTAAATAAATCAAGAAATCTGCCAATGGCAGGCTGCGAAGTTTTAGGCAGCTGCCCGCTGGCTTCCACCAGGGCAAACATTTCCTGTAAGTTTTTTTCTCCGTCCACCCATTCGGTATCACCGTGCCTTACAAGCAGGGGGACTACATGACAGCGGGGATCATCCCGCAAGGGTGTTTCTTCTGCAACAGCAATACTGTCCAAGACGATATGGATATCGTTTCTCACTGCGCATCCTCCCTTGATCAAATTAACGTATCTGCTCTTATTTCAGTCAGACGCCTTTACAATATGTATATATTTTAGCATATTTCCGTTTCTATTTCCACTTATGGCATAATTAGCTGGCTTTTGTAGCCGTTTTTGTAAAAAAAGAAAGTGCAAACTGGAAAAAAGGCAAAAAAAAAGCCCTTACGAGAAGGGCCAAATGAGGGGCTGTTTTGATACTCTTAGTATAGCATTTTTGTATACAATATGCAATAGCTCTTTTCTGCCTTTTTCAGAAAATTTGTGCAAAGACAATTTACCTGCATTGGACAAAGGTTTATTGATAATCCTTACCGATAAAAATCACCGCGTCATAAGCCGCATCATCTGCACGCAGGATCCGCAGCGTATAAGGGAAAGGCACTGTCGACAGCTTACTGACCACACGGCCGTTACTGGTGGTAGAGACCACTGTCGTCTGAGCACGTTCGGGGTCGCTGCCGCCGTCGATGACATCAAAGCCCATAGCCGCCAGCCTTGCTGCCACATCACTGCCGGCGCCTTTGCCGCTGCAGTCAACGACTTTGACAGATACAACAGCGCGGCTGCTTTCTTTAGCCGGCGGTTTTACAGCCTTCGGTGCAGCAGTCATTTTATCTTCTGTTTTAGTCTCCACTGGTCCCAGTTCGTCTGCCTTGCTCTTTTTCGACTTGGCTTTCTTTTCGGCATCAGCTTTTTCTTTATTTTTCTCTTTAGCGTCTGCTTTGATTTTCTTTTCTGTCTGTTCCTCTTCTTTCAGCTTCTCTTCCACAGCCTGCTGCTTTTCTTTTTCCTGGGCAGCGATCAGGTTACGTTTATATTCGGCTTCCATTTTTTCGGCGCCCTGACGATAACGCTCCGTCATCTGCGCGCCCTGCATATCCACCATCTGCTCGCGCAGGTCGGTAATATCCGGGATCCAGTAGCTGATCTCGTCGATATATTCCGGCGTGCCAGGAACCGTCGCCATCTGCAGGCCGCCCTGCTCTTTCATCATGCCGTGCAGAGCGCCGCCCATCGCCAGCATATCTGAAACCGGCAAATCTGTTTTGACCATTTTCATGATCTCCGAAACCAGTCCCGGCATCTTCGTCAAAATCTGTGCCGAAGCGATCTTTTCGTATACCGCCAGCATAAACTTCTGCTGCCGTTTGATCCGGCCGATATCGCCTTCCTCGTCACGATAACGCACATACTGGATCGCTTTTTTACCGTCCAGATGCTGCGGACCTGCCGAAAGATCGATCAGGAAATCGTCCCAGTCGTCATAATAATACATATCCTTTTCCACATCAATATCTATGCCGCCGATCGCGTCTATCAGGCCTTCAAAGCCGCTGAAATCGACCATCACATAGTTATTGACCTGGATCCCCAAAAGCTCTTCCGTCGTCTGCTGCGTCAGCTTGTGCCCACCAAAGGCATAGGCATGGTTGATCTTGTCCCAGCCATGTCCCGGAATACGCACCCTGGTGTCACGCGGTATGGACAGCAGGGAAACATTTTTACTTTTAGGATCGAACATCACCACAAACAAAGTATCGCTGCGGCCGGGATCGTCGTCCTTTTCCCTGCCGTCCACGCCTAAGACTACAATATTGCGTTTAGACCCCAGACGTTCGTTGCGCGGCAGGTCATCCATAGTTTTAGCCAGCGTCCCGAACATCGGATCACCGTTCATATAAGCATATGCCAGATAACTGGCGGCAGCGATCGCCGCTACGACCAGCAAAATTATTTTCTTCAATCCGCTTCTTCCTTTCCCTCGTGCAATTACAAAATATTAGCCTGCAGTTCCTTCTGAAATCTTTTGAGGAAGCCATGCAGGATCCGGGCTGTAAGCCCCCAGATAACATGCCCCTGATACTCGTAAAAATAAATATTATAGCCCTTGCGTTTATGCCACTCGCGCGGATGCCGCGGCAGCAGATCGAAAGGAAAATCCTCCGTAGCACGGTTGGCCAGCTCCATATGAGCCACCCGCGGCTCGAAACGCAGTAAAAAATCCAGCGGCACTGTAAAGATCTCGGCTACCTCGTCGCTGTTACAGGCTAATTTTACATCATGCTCCAGTTTACCTACAAAGGGATGGATGATCGGGCCCATATGCGTCACTAAATAATCCAGCTCGCCGCATAATTCTATTTTATCTTCCGTGATCCCCAGCTCTTCGCAGGTTTCGCGCACAGCAGTTTTCGCAAAGCTGTCGTCGCCGCATTCATAGCGGCCCCCGGGGAAACACACATCGCCGGGCTGCCAGCCCAGACCTGCCGCCCGTACTTCAAAGAGCACTGCCGGGCCGTTCTCCGTATCTATCAGCGGCACTAAAACAGCGGCGTCCCATAAACGGTCGGCTTTATCGATCCGGGCAGGACGTCGCTCAAGTCGCTTGGTGATCTGTTTCGTAAGTTCAGCCATTTTTTCCATACAACAACCCCATTTCTACCTATATCCCTTCTGCGTGCGCGGCTTTTTTCCTGCCTTCTGTTGTGAATTATTCTTGAAATATAAAAGACGGACGGGTTTTAACCCATCCGTCAAAGAGCCCTGCTGTTTTTTAATAGAGCGGTTCTTCGATTTTAGACTTTTCGCTTTTATCGACCAGATAAGCGACGGTAGCGTCACCGGTAACGTTGACGCAGGTACGCGGCATATCCAGGATACGGTCGATACCGGCGATCAGGGCAGAACCTTCCAGCGGCAGGCCGATAGCGGTCAGGATCATGGTCAGCATGATAAAGCCCGCACCCGGAACGCCTGCAGTGCCGATCGAAGCCAGCGTGCCGGTCAGGACGATGGTTAGATATTGTCCGGTAGTAAGGTCAACACCGTAGATCTGCGCAATGAAAAGCGCGCAGACCCCCTGATAAACAGCAGTGCCGTCCATGTTGATGGTAGCGCCCAAAGGCAGTACGAAGCTGGAAATATCTTTGGAAACGCCTAATTTCTGAATACACTGCATGCTGACAGGCAGAGTGCCGCCGGACGAACAGCTGGTAAACGAAAGTACCTGTGCCGGTAAGATCGCTTTAAAGAACTTGAGCGGGCTGATCTTGCCGATAAATTTGAGCAGGCTGCCGTAAACGATGAGCGCGTGCAGCAGGCAGCCCAGATAAACGGCGACAACGACCTTCAAAAGTGGCAGCAGCACAGCCGGTCCGTTAGCCGCAACGACAGGAGTGATCAAGCCAAAAACGCCGATCGGCGCTACATTCATGATGAAGCCGACGATCTTGTAGCTGACTTCTGCCAGTCCGTCAAAAACATTGTACAGCGCTTTGGCACGGTCGCCGACAGCGGTGATACCAATGCCCATGAACAGGCTGAAAACGATGATCTGCAGCATGTTGGCTTTCAGCATGGCTTCCATGGCGTTAGTCGGGAAAATATCAGTAATTACTTTCATGATAGGCGGTGCAGCTTTAGCGGCTGCTTTAACGCCTTCAGTAGGCATATTGACGCCGGCGCCCGGCTCCATCACGGTGCCCAGCGCAATGCCCAGCACGATCGCGAAGGCCGTAGTGCCCAGATAATAGGCCATGGTCTTACCGCCGATACGGCCGATCTTTTTGATGTCGCCCAAACTGCAGACACCAATAACAAGAGACGAGAAAACCAGAGGAACGATGATCATTTTGATCATGTTCATAAAGATCGTACCAAACGGTCCGATCCACGTTTTAGCGAAATCTACACCTTCCGCACCCAGTTCCAGACCGGCAATGATACCAAGACCAAGACCGATCAGGATTTTCGTTGATAAATTCATCAAAACATCCCCCTTACGCATAATAAAATATTAAAATTACGTTTACAATAATTGGCTAAAAATAATAAAAATCCTGCTATTCATCATCATGTATACAGTATTTCTGCAAAATTGTTGCTGAAACTGCAGTTTTTTCAAAAAAAATATGCTAAAGTTTTTAGTTTTATCTAAAAGCTTTAGCATATTTCTGTATTTATTGATTATTTTCCAGCCGATAAGCGCAATGACTGGTAGCACCGGAATACTGGTTGAGTTTAAAAGAACCACGCAGAGCGGCAGCTACAAACTTCTTGGCCTGCTCGACAGCCTCCCTCACACTCAGCCCATTGGCCAGGCCGGCGGTGATCGCCGCCGAATAAGTGCAGCCCGCGCCGTGATTATAACAGGGCTCGATCTTCGGAGCGCTGGCAATGGTAAATTCCCTGCCGTCGTACAGCACGTCTACAGCTTCTTTACTGTCGTTGCGGGAACCGCTTTTGATAACTACATAGCCGGCACCCAGCTCTTTGATCCTGCCGGCCGCTTCCCTGATCTCGTCCAGCGTTTCTACCTTTGCCATATCGGCCAGATAGGCGGCTTCGATCGTATTCGGCGTAACTACGTCGGCCCGACGCATCAAAACAGCTTTGATCGCTGCTGCCGCTTCCGGCACCATGATCACGTCCACGCCTTTGCAGACCATGACCGGGTCGATAACGACATTACGCAGCTTGAAACGGTCGATGGTGCGGGCTACCAGCTCGACCAGGTCGGCGCTGCCCAGCATCCCCGTTTTCATCGCGTCGATACCGATACCGGCAACGATCGTCTCGATCTGCTTTTCCACAACGTCCAGCCCGATCGGGAAAATTTCGTGGTTCCAGTCTTTGTGAGGATTCTGGGCTACGATAACGGTCAAGGCCGTCATCCCGTAAACGTCCAGCTCCTGAAAAGTTTTTAAATCAGCCTCCATGCCCGCGCCGCCGCTGGCGTCGCTGCCGGCAATGGTCATGGCTTTATGCAGCATCGTCATAACTTACCTCCTGCTTCAAGCTTTACCTGGCGTAAAGCTCCCATAAAATAACTGCCAAACAGCCGGGGATACCAAAGAACCCGGCGATCAGCGCTTTGACAACGGTGATCTTGAGGCCGAAGCCTAAAAAACCGCCGATAAGATTGATAAACCATAAAGCCACCGCGCCGCAGATACCGTTCCAGATGAGCCGAAACGGCAGCGAAAAGCATTTGACGACGATGACCAGGATCAGTACGCCGATAATAAACGGCAGTGTGCCCTCCAAAGTGCCCGAATTGAGTCCTTTGACGGCATGGTCGATGCCCTGCATGGCCGAACCGCCCAGATCGCGGACAGCGCTTTCTATTTCCTGCATGCTCCAGTTCCTTCTTTCTTACATTCTGTGCCTGTTTTCCAAAGCGCGCGATAAAGTCAGCTCGTCGGCATATTCCAGGTCGCCGCCCACGGGCAGGCCATGGGCAATGCGGCTGATCACGATACCGATCGGCTTCAGCAGCTGCGCCAGATAGGCAGCAGTCGCTTCGCCTTCCACGTCAGAATTGGTAGCGATGATGACTTCCCTGACCGTATCGCCCTGCAGACGCCGCAGCAGTTCCTTGACGCGCAGGTTATCGGGCCCGATACCGTCAAGCGGCGACAAAACGCCGTGCAGCACATGGTAAACACCGTTATAGCCGCGGCTGCGTTCCATCGCCAGCACGTCCTGCGGCTGCTCGACGACGCAGACGACGCTGTGGTCACGCCCGGCATTGCCGCAGACCTCACAGGTCTCAGTATCGGTAAGATTGTAACAGATATCGCACAAACGGATCTGCCGTTTAGCCTCCACCAGCGTCTCAGCCAGCCGGCGCACCTCTTCTTCCGGCATATCGATAATGTGATAAGCCAGCCGCAGAGCTGTTTTAGAACCGATACCCGGCAGACGCCGCAGCTGTTCGTGCACATTGGCCAGCGGCCGGATCATTCTGGCCATTTTCAGAACATACCAGGCATTTTCATGCCGCCGGTCAGTTTGCCCATTTCAGCTTCTGTCATTTCGTCGACTTTACGCATACCTTCGTTGACTGCCGCTACCAAAAGGTCTTCCAGCATTTCTACGTCTTCCGGATCGACCGCGCTGGGATCGATCTTCACGCTGACGACTTCCTTCTTACCGCTGACAACTACGGTGACAGCACCGCCGCCGACAGTCGTTTCGATCGTCCGCTGTTTTAATTCTTCCTGCATCTTAGCCATATCGGCCTGTAATTTCTGAACTTTTTTCATCATGCCCTGCATATTTCCCATACCACCGTTGAACATTCTTGTTCCTCCTCATAATGATGCCTTGCGGCAGAAATTTGATTTATAATTTTTGCAGCGTGCCGCCAAAAGCGTCCAGCGCAGCCTTGACGGCAGGTTCGATGTCTTCTGCCGGGGGCTGCTGCCTGGGAGCGGCTTTAGGTTTGGCAGCGGCCGGTTCGCAGCAGTGACGCATTCGAGCCGTACGCTTTGCCGTGCCAGCCGCAGCAGCACTTCTTCAAAAGCTTTCTTATAATCAGGATCGTTCATCCTGACGCACATAAACTGATTTTTGAAACCGACGGTCAAAACGCCGTTTTCATAGCCGGTAACGAAGCCTCCGGCAGCGCAGGCTACCATGGACTGTTTCTTTTCGTTTTTGAGCAGCTCCAATGCCTGCTTCCACAGGTCTTCCCCCGCAGTCCAGTCGCCGCTGTATTCCAGTGCCGGCGCGGCAGCGGCCTTAGCCGGTGCGGCGGTCGTCACTGTTTCCGTCTTCTCGACCGGTGCGACAGCTGATTCTGATGCAGGTTCTGCCGCAACTGCCGGAGCAGCGCTTACAGCAGGCGCCAATTTTACTTTGGGAGCGGCAGGAGCTGTGGCAGGCGCCGCACTTGCCCGTGCAGATCCGGTATTACTCTGTTCGCTCCCGGCTGCTCCAGTCAAAGGCACACCGCTGCGCACCTGCTGTTCCAGCTGCTCCACCCGAGCCAGCAAAGCAGCGATCGTGCTGCCTTCGATGCGGCACAGGTCAAACAGGCATAATTCCGCAGTGATCCGGCCACGCGCGCTGAAACGCAATTCGCCCAGCGCCTGATGCAGGCGTTCTTCCGCCGCCATCAGCCTGTCATTGGCAAACAGTGGCGCCAGCCCGGCAATCGCCTCTTCCGTATCAGTCAGATAAATTTCGTGATACCCCGGCGAAGCCTTATAAAGCAGCACCGCCCGCAGATATTCAGCCAGCTCCGTCAGGATCTGGCGTACGTCCTTGCCCTGTTCGGTCAACCGGTTCAGCAGCTGCAGAGCTGCCGACAGCTCCTGGTTGCCGATGGCGCGTACCAGCTCACGCAGCGCTTCGCGGCCAACGATACCTAAAACGTTCCGCACTGTTTCCGCAGTTACCGTATCGGCCATGACGCCGCACTGGTCCAGCAGGCTCAGCGCATCGCGCATACCGCCGTCCGACTGGATCGCGATCAGCTTCAAAGCGTCATCGTCGACCTTGATCTCACTGCCGTCAGCAACTTCACGCAGACGCTTTTCAATGTCCGCATTCGTCACCCGTTTAAAATCAAACCGCTGACAGCGGGAATGGATCGTCGCCGGGATCTTATGCGGCTCTGTCGTCGCTAAAATAAAAACGATATGCGCCGGCGGTTCTTCCAGAGTTTTCAGCAAAGCGTTGAAGGCCTCTGTCGTCAGCATATGCACTTCGTCGATAATATAAACTTTATACCGTCCATTGACGGGAGCAAACATTACTTTTTCCCGCAGGTCACGGATCTCGTCGATACCGCGGTTAGAGGCAGCGTCGATCTCGAACACGTCCATGCTGCTGCCGTCGTTGATGCGCTGGCAGTTGGCACATTCGTTACAGGGATTTGCCGTCGGTCCCTGCTCACAATTCAGGGCTTTCGCCAGGATCTTCGCCGTACTGGTCTTGCCCGTTCCTCTCGGTCCGGCAAATAAATAGGCATGCGCGATACGTCCTGTCGTCAAAGCATTGCTCAAAGCGATCCGCACCGCCTCCTGTCCTACCAGGGCATCAAAGCCCTGCGGACGCCAGCGCCGGTATAGTGCTACATAAGCCATTTTCTGCCTCCTTTCCTGTCGTTAAGCCACCAAGTTTCTTATCTACTTATTATATAAAATTTATGGATATAAGTACATATCCAATTTCATTAAAAATTTAAGGGACAGCTTTTGCATTTTCTTTCTGCCGGCTCCGCCTTCCATATACCAAAAAAACCGGCTGTCATAAACAGCCGGTTTCCTCTCAGTTGCTTCCCTGTAGGGCCACAGACGCAGGCACCCCCGCGGCACATAAGAGGCTCCGCTTAGTGCTGCTTCCTTCCGGACCTGACACGGTTCACAGACTCCTATTGCGCAGGACCCGCCGCCTGCGGTCCTACAGAAAAACAAAAAGCCGCTGACCGCGGCAAACTTTTTTTAAGTGGCGGAGAGAGAGGGATTCGAACCCTCGGTACGGTTTCCCGTACACACGCTTTCCAGGCGTGCACCTTCAACCGCTCGGTCATCTCTCCAGGTTGAAAAAATCAGGGATTATACAATTGTTTACCGCTTAAAAATAAACTTGCGGCTGGCTTAATCCAGCCGCAAGTAACAGTATACTGATTTCTGGAAGAGATGTCAAGAGTTTCCGCCGAGATTGTGTAAAAAAATTTTCACTTTTCCTTAATCATTGCTGACTTCATCAGCAGGCAGCAGCAGCAGTGAACGTTCGGAATTCAGCGTCACGTTCTGCGCCGTCGCACCCATTACCAGCCCTTTGACCAGACCGGCGCCTGTTTTAGTCATCGCGATCATCGAAACGTTTTCTTCCTCCGCCCAGCGGCAGATTTTCTTGGAAGCAGCCCCCTTATCGACCAGATAGGAAGCCTTGATCCCAAAAAGCTTCATTTCCGCTACCAGTTCCTCCATCCGCGATTCGGCATTCAGCAGCTTGCTTTCCAGGTCGTCCTGATTACGGCTGCGTTCCACCACATGCACAAATACTACTTCCGCTACGTGCTCACGCAGGCTGCGGATCAAATTGAGCGCCACCAAAGATTTTTTGGAAAAATCCGTCGGGATCATCAATTTGCGCAGCAGGTCGTCATCGGCCAGATCATCGCTGTCGCCATCAGTTTTGGCAACAAACAGCGGCCGCTTCGAAGCTCTGGCCAGATCAAAGGTAGTACTGCCCAGCAAAGCGCTTCTGAAAAAGCCTTTCCCATGCGAAGCAACCAGCGTCAGGTCCACTTCTTTATCGTCGCCGACGCGGGTTATTTCTTCAAATACTTCACCCCAGGGCGTTTCGATGCTGACGGCTTCATAACCGTTGCGCACCAGCTCGTTGGCATAGCCCTGCAGCTTGCTGTAAACTTTTTTATAGCTGCTGCCGTAAGGGTCTGCCTCCTCTTCTTCATCGAATACATAGGCTAAAATGATTTCCGTATTCGTGTCAGGACAGAGACTGTACAGACACGGAAGCAGGATTTCCGACTTAGGGGTAAGATCCATTGCTAACAAAACCCTTGTAAACATATCGTTCATTACTCCTCTTTATTCTTGAATAACCTGCCTTAAGCATAACAGAAGATTCTGCCGACAGGCGTTTTCATCCTATTTAAATAGTTATATTTCGCCATTTATAAAAAAAATCCTGCCTGATTATTGTAACTTACCAATTAACAGGTTAAAATATATACATAAAATCAAATTTGTACAAAAGGGGTCACCGCGATGCTGAAGCAAAAAATAGATACCGCCGCACTCTTTGCCCAAAAAAAAGCAGAAGTTTCCAGCAGCACCCGTACACTGCTGACTCTTGACGGCCGGGAAAACGCTTATTCCACTGTCGAAGAACTTACCGAAGATCTTTTGACTATCCCGGAAGAAGGCGCTCTTTGGCTCGATCTGTCGTTGTTTGGTTCACACGATCAGGTAATGACGATCGCTCGTTCCTTCAAACTAAGCCCCGCGACACAGAATATTTTAGAAAACAGAAAACAGCAGCCGCGGCTGTTCCGCGACGGCAATAACCGAATCCTGATCTGCCGTCATCTGCAGCTGAATGAAAGCGGCAACGCTGTTTTTTATAATAATGTTTGTTTTGCGGCCAGCGCCAACCGCCTGCTTTCCCTGCAGCATGGACGCTGTGACCGTTTAAAAAATGCACGCACTCTTGTCACTACCCTGCAAAAGCCTCATAACACTATCCCGCAGGCTTTGACTTTGATTTTGGGCAAGATCCTTGACGATAACTGCGAGGTCATCAACTTTCTGGAAGAAAGGCTGCAGCTTTTAGCGTCAGCCTACAGCGAACAGGACGAACCGATCGATCCTAAAGAACTGCTGCGCCTGCGCCGCAGTCTGGTCACCGCCAAACAGGCAGTTTATCCGATGCGCCGCATCGTCAGCCGTGCCCTGCGTCAGGACCCGCCTCTGCTGATCGGCTGCGAGAACGCGCCCGAACTTTTAAAGATCAAACTGGAAGGAGCCGCGCTCACTTTATCAGTAGCCGACGAACTGCTTGCTTCGCTGGAACAGCTCTGCAGTAACGCTGTGATCGAACGCAGCGCCGATATCCAGGCTACCCTGACAACAGCAGCGGTAGTCTTCCTGCCCCTGATTTGTATCAGCAGTATCTTTGCCATGAACTTCCAATATATGCCGGAATTGAACTCTCAATGGGGTTATCCCCTGTGCCTGGGCGTCATGGCGCTGGTCGCCATTTTCACGCTCAGAAAATTACAACGCAAAAAATGGTATTGAAACAAGCTGATCAGCTTGCCCCGGCCATACAAAAAAGCATCCGCAGAAAATGCGGATGCTTTTATTTTTAAGCGTTGAAGACCTTGCCCGGATTGAGGATATTTTTCGGATCAAGCGCCCGCTTGATCTCCTTCATCATTTTCATTTCTACCGGTTCGGTATATTTTTCCATAGCTTCGACTTTTTTGGCGCCGATGCCGTGTTCACCGGAAAGACGCCCGCCCAGACTGTAAACATACGGGTAAGCCTCGGCATGGAAGCGGCTGACTTCGTCCTCCCACTGCCCGTCGCTCATCTCGCCCTTCAAGATCTGGAAGTGCAGGTTGCCGTCGCCGGCATGGGCCAGCGTAAAGAGTTTAAAGCTGTAATTTTCGGCGACCTTCGTCAAATGACGGATACAGTTAGCGATCTGATCCACAGGCACGACCAGATCGTCGGAAGTGCTGACCAGACTCAGAACGCGGGTCGATTCCAGACAGTTGCGGCGCAGCTTCCACACGCGCTCGTCAGCTTCCAGCACATCGGTCGCGCCGCTGGCACTGCAAATCTCGTCCAGCTGTTCCATCTTGCTTTCCAGTTCGTCTTCATTAAAGGTTTCTACCGTTACGATAACGTAATAGCCGTCCTCGTAATGGGGCAGCTTCAATTCGCAGTAATCGCTGGAGCTGCGGACAAAGCCGTTATCCATAAACTCGACGCTGGTCGGGTTCAGGCCTGCTTTGATCAGGTTCGGCACCAGACTGACGGCGGCGTCCAGATCGGTAAAGATCGCCAGCAGGTCCAGTTTATAAGGACACAGCGGCAGCAGCTTCAAGGTGGCTTTGGTAATGATGCCCAAAGTGCCCTCGCTGCCCATGATCAGCTGTTCCAGGCAGTAGCCCGTAGATTTTTTCTTTAAGCGCGCGCCCACATTGACGATGTCGCCGGTAGGCGTAACGGCCTCGATAGCGTAAACCTGATCACGGGTAGTGCCATAGCGTACGGCTTTATTGCCGCCCGCATTAGTGGCGATATTGCCGCCGATCAGACAGCTGTCGGCACTGCAGGGATCGCCCGCATACAGAAAGCCTGCGGCGTTGGCCTTTTCCTGAATCTCGACCGTGCGTGCGCCGGCTTCCACTACCATATACATACCTTCGGTATTCAGCTCGATGATCTTATCCATGCGTTCCAGCATCAACACGATACCGCCGAAAACTGGGATCGCGCCGCAGGAAACACTGGTGCCCGCGCTGCGGGGAGTTACCGGCACATTATATTGATTGGCGATCTTCATGACCGCCGCAACTTCCTCGGTGCTGCCGGGCCAGACCACGGCCTCGGGCAGATGATGATAACGGGGATCAGTCTCCTCGTCGGTTTTGTACTTATCAAGTGTTTCAGCGTCGGTCTTGACATACTCCGCACCTAATGCTGTCTGCAGAGCGGCTACCACTTCTGCGCTGACCGGTTCATATTTACTCATAACTTCCATTCCTTTCTACTGTCCTACAAAAATTTATCTTTGCCGCAGCGGCAGAATACCGCCGCAGGCCAATGACCTACAGATCAAAAATCTTGCCCGGGTTCAGGATCAGCTGCGGGTCCATAGCCGCCTTGATCGTACGCATGATCGCCAGCTCCCCGGCCGGAGTATAGGTTTCCATTTCTTTGAGCTTCTTGGCGCCGATACCGTGCTCGCCAGCCAGCCGCCCACCGATGCTGTACGCATAGGTGTAGACCTCCTGGTGGAAGGCTTCTACCTGCTGCTCCCATTCTGCGTCGCTCAGCTCGCATTTGCATAAAACGATATGCAGGTTGCCGTCGCCGATATGGGCGTTGATCTTGACCGGGAAGGAATATTTTTCGCCAATCTGCATAATGAACTTGATCGTCCCGGCGATCTCGTTGACAGGCACGACCACATCGTCCGTCAGGGAGACCAGACTGATCAGGCGCACAGATTCCTGACAGTTGCGGCGCATATCCCAGATACGTTCGTCAGCTTCCAGCACGTCGATAGCACCGGCTTCGCTGCACAATTCGTCCAGCTGCTCCATTTTCAGGTCCAGCTCGTCTTCACTGAAGGTCTCGACCGTGATGATGACATAAATGCCGTCCTCATAATGGGGCGCGCCCTTAAATTCCAGATAATCGGCCGTACCGCGCACATAAGAATTGTCCATATATTCCACGCTGGTCGGATTGATGCCGGCCTGCATGATCTTCGGCACCACGTCCAAAGCCTTGACCGGGTCATCGAACACAGCCAGCAGATCAAAGCGGTACGGCGGGATCGGCTGCAGTTTAAGCGTCGCTTTGGTAATGATGCCCAAAGTGCCCTCACTGCCCATGATCAGCTGTTCCAGACAGTAACCCGTCGAACATTTTTTCAAACGGGCGCCCAGCTCCACGATCTCGCCCGTCGGCGTTACCAGCTCCACCGCATACACCTGATCGCGGGTCACACCGTAACGCACCGCCTTATTGCCGCCCGCATTGGTGGCAAGGTTGCCGCCGATCAGACAGCTTTCAGCGCTGCAGGGGTCGCCCGCATACAGAAAACCTGCTTCGTTGGCATATTTTTGGATATCGACAGTGCGCACACCGGCCTCGACTTCCATATACATACCCTCGGCATTCAGCTCAAGGATCTTATTCAGACGTTCCATTAACAGGACAATACCACCGCAGACCGGGATAGCGCCGTCTGCCAGACTGGTGCCGCCTCCGCGAACAGTCACAGGCACATTATACTGGTTGGCCAGCTTGACGACAGCGGCGATCTCCTGCGCGTCAGCCGGGGCAACAACCACCTCCGGCAGGTGGAACTTGCGGGGATCGGTTTCCTCATCCGTCTGGTACTGCTCTAATTTTTCAGGCTCGGTCCAAACGTAGTCAGCGCCAAGAGCGGCCTTCAATGCGTCCAGCACTGCTGCCGTTACGGGAGCGTAAGTTTTCATACTTCATCTTTCCTTTCCTTCTGCGCTGCCAGCTCCGCCGGTTTGATCTCCGGATGCGTGTAACGCGTTTTAGCATCAGGCTTTAAGCTGCCCAGACTGATAGCAGTCTGCGGGCACCAGTGCGCACAGCCAAAGCAATGCAGGCACTCTGTGCCGAAAACAGGCTTGCCCTCCGACAGCGTGATATTGCCTGCCGGGCAGACAGTAACGCATATGCCGCAGCCTACGCATTTAGCAGCATCGCAGCTCAGCGCGCCGATATTTTTCATTTTCTCCAGCACCCACCAGCCAATGGCTGTGCCGCCATGCTGCCATAAAAAGCTGCGGCTCAGATGACTGTAATTATCATGCCTGTTTTTGATATTGCGGGCGATCAGCCCCAGCTCTGACGGAGCATCGCGCAGCAGCTTTTCCTTCCTTGCAGCCGGAGACGGAAAAACGATGCTGTTATCCGGCAGCGCCGCCTGCGCGCCATAGGACAAACGCAGCTCCCTCTGCTCTAAAAGCTCTTTGCCCTGCCCTAAGGCCTGGCCCGACATGGCGCCCATCGTCACTACTAAAAAAATATACTGCGGCACCATTTTTACCTGCTGCAGAAAAGTCTCCACAACAAGCGGCAAAGCCATGCAATGCACAGGACAGACGATACCGACCACTTCATCCTGCACCTCGTAGGGCGCTTTTAAATAACCGGTAATACCCTCCAAACGGCAGGCTTCCAGTTCCTTTGCGATACTTTCAGCGGCATACAGGCTGTTGCCCGTACCGCTCAAATAAAAAATAACTGCCATGAGATTCGCCTCGCTTCTCGTAATACTTCCTGCGGCAGATAAATAACCGCTTTCATTATATACCAAATGAAGTTGGATAGTCAAAAGAGATACTTAATCTTCCTTTAGCTGCCTTCTACAATATTAGTTACACTTTTGCGCTTCTAGATTTTCTTGATTTTTCGCAGTTAAACTTGCTATAATATAGAAAAACAAGAAACAAAACAACTGGAGGAATCTGAATGGCAGCAGCAAAAACCAAAGCCCGCATCGACGTTAAATATCTGGCCGAACAATTACTAAAATGCCGTTTGGAAGCCGGGCTGAACCAGGCGGAAGCGGCGGCCAAAATCGGCGTTGCGCCTTCTAATTATTTTTATTACGAAACCGCCAACGCCACTAAACCAACCGAAAAATTTATTGCCAAAATAATGCAGGCTTATAACAAGCCCCGCGACTTTTTTATAAAAATCATTGCACCGGAAGATGACTATAATCAGCTGCTGCCGCCGGAAATCAGAACCTGGTGCCAAACAGAAGCTGCTATCCCCTATCTGCTGATGGCACACGCCAAATACGCAGCCGACAAACTGGCTGCCAAAAAAACAGAATAATCCTTACAGCAAGCCGCTACATGCAGCTTGCTTTTTTATTACTCCGGAAAATAAAAAAATGGGGCCGGGTCCTAAGACCCAGCCCCTAAAATTTACCATGCACACCAATCATGACAGCACCGCCGTCAACATCGTGATAAGCGCCGATATCGAACATTTTCGCATTATACCTTATGCCGGCATAAGCGTCTTTACTATCGGTATTATACAAAACGCCAAAATCAACTTTCCACATACGAGTATTGCTTTTAGCTTTGCTCTCTGCCGCTACCGCTTTATTAAACGCTTCAGTCAAATCAATAACTGTTTTCTGCGTTCTATCAATAACCAGCTTGCCCTGTTCAAATTTCTGCTTTTCGTCCACCGCAGACTGCAAAACACTTTCCTCACCATTATATCTGACCGCTATCTGATTACCAACATCATTAAACTCCACGTCAGTTTTTTCACCGTTCACTTTCGGCACATAAGCGACTGCGCTTTTTATATCCTCCTGCACAGTCGTTATCAGCGACGCCCTGTTTTGATAATCCTGAACAGCGGCCTGCAAAACAGCCACCTGCTTTTCGTAAGCAGGCACATACCTCTGATAACAGCAGATAAAACCTGCTGCAAATACTGCAAAACAAGCCAATAAACATAGTACATATTTATTTCCAACCAACCGTTTTATGAATTCCAGCACCACTATCACCACCTGCTGCAATAACCGCGGGTATCAAGATGCAGCCAGTCACCATAACAGCCCAAACCCAGTTCCGAACCATCAATCCCCTGCCAGCCTGCCGCCGTCAGCACCATCTCCTGTAATTGCTCTGCCGTGTACTCCTTACCGGCTACATGAATATCAGCCGCACAGCCACGGGTGTGATAGCTGCCTACAGCACCGCCGCAGGCAGCATTAACACCGTCATCCACCGTCCGAAAACCAGATTTAAAACTGGTCCCATATTCCGCATGATAGCCAGTAGTATTGATGACCCAATCAGAATCGCATTCACGTAAACTATCCAAAATCCTGAACAGTTTTTCCGTTTTGCTGTCTTCAGTGCACAGGCAGCCATTTTCATCATCCCAGGCATAAGCATTTTTATTTCTGCGCCAGCAATCCCATTCACTCACGCTCCAATATTTACTTACATACATTATTATCACCCACTTTACTGCTCACTTCATTCGTTTTATCATCGCACAGCTCTTCGTCGTCAGGGATACCATTATTATTTCTGTCAATTATGATCTTCGTGCTGGCAACTTTATCGGTAACATAACGCAGCAGTGCCAAAATGCCTGCTGAGCCGAGTACATTAACGCCCTTCAGCAGCATCTCCAAATCTAAGATCTTAAAAACTACCCACTGATAGACCCATCCCAACAGAAACAACGTAAACAGCAGACATAAATAAATGCACACGAAATTGATCATGTGCATTTCTCTGACATTATAGGTATTAAGTTTATCACTCGCGACCTGCAGGCTGCTTAGAAATTTGCCCACAAACACACGCCACATTATTGCAGCTCTCCCGGCGGGCAAGTCGGCAGCTTTTCCAGTTTTTTCATCAGGTCTGTACAGATACCGTTGCCACCCAGCGCATGGTAGGCATTATAAATACGGTGAAATTTATAACGTTTTTCCACCGGCATATAACCCTGCGCCGTATATCTTTCGTGCGCCTGATCGATACGGTCATTAAGCAGAGAACACAAGCCTTCTTTGATCGCCAGAAAATCATCGTCACGTTTTTTCGTTTCTATTTCACGCTGCCGCTGCACATTCTTTGCTTCGTCCTGCATCCGCAAAACCACTGCCGAAAGAAAAGTCACTACAACGCCAGTAATAATCTGTAAAATCACTTCCATTTATACACCTCGCTTGTAAAACTATTGATAACTTCTTCTACTTTCTTAAATTATTACGTTAAAACACCAATATCTTTCGCATCCAACTTTCTATTATCGTCTGACCATCTTGGTAACAGGGCTTACATACAAATTATGGTTAACGATTACAATAAGTTATAGTAGTTTCTCACAATGACTTCTCCCACTTAATATTATTTATAAAACTAATATCAGAGCTTCCTTCTATTTGTTCCCTATACTTGCGTGATTTTTGATGAAGCTCATTACTGTAGTTAGACGCAACAAGCGGGATCATTTGCAAATCCGAAAGAGAAAGTTCCATTGTCGAATTATCCTGCATTGTCCATTCCACAGTCGCCTCCGCCTCGGTGATTTTCCCCAAATTTATAGCTTCTTGAAGGGCATCTTTAGCCTGAGTCAACCTAATTACACTAAGCATATCGTAATCGAGAACAGACCCTTTAAATGGTACGCCTGATTTCTCTAAGTAATCTCGCTCTTGTTTTATTTCCTGCCATTTTGCATCTCTTAAATAATTAACTAAATCATTATTGTTATTCAGCAAACTCTCTACACTGTTTCTAAATCTAACAGGTATATCAGATAGCTTAACGATACCTGTCTTAACTTTTATTGCATATTCATATGTTTTGTTTTGCAAATTCTTCACCTACCAACTTTTTATAATATCCATATATTGACTTGAAAATCATACACTCATTATCTGTAATGTTAGCTATACAAGTATTTCTACAAACACTCCATAAATCACATTTTTTGCATCTCTCTGGTTTATATGAATTTACTAAATTCCAATCAATCCCCTTGTAAATATCGCCAACCTTAATATCACCATAAGCACATAACATAAAATCTCCTTCCATTGTTAAATGAACCATAGATTTATTGCAACACTTAAAACCATCATTATCGGGGATAGTTTTGATTATATTTAAGGTATGAGTGAACAATTTAATAAATGGCAATAAATAAAATTCAGCATCCCCTTTTTTATATAAGCTATATTCGTATTTCATTTCTTTGCAAACAAAACAGATATACTTTTCTACTGTCTCCTTATCCACTAAATCGACATTTTCGCGCTCTTTTGTTTGGTGGATAAAATTGGGTAATGACAATAAATTTTTACCTGAAATATTTATTGCCTTTTTTAGGTCATCGTAAAAATCCCCATAATTAAATTTAGCACTTACCACTGTGGATACCCCTGTGAAATTTTCTATCAATCTCACTCTACTAAAATCAGGGGTAAATCCTCTCAAATTATCTTCTCCATCATACGATATGCCATAAGCTATTTTATTATCATTTATCCATTTTATATTATCATCAGTGAGACAAGTTCCATTAGAGACAAAAGAGATAGTTATTTTGTTATTCATCTCTTTAACAGAATCTACAATCAGCTGTATAGTATCTTTGTACAATAACGGCTCTCCTCCCCCAATAGATATATGCTCCAAAGTATTTGTACCTTTCAGGAACTCTAAAACATCTTCATTTACTTTATAATCTCTTTTCTTTTGGTGACAATATTTGCATTTTAAATTACACCTGCTGCCTAATTTCAGATAAACTCTGGTCAAAGGAAGATATGTAAAAGTTGTCTTGTCTTTTTCTAGCATTTGCCTTATCCTTTTCAAATTCATTTTTTATGTTATCAGCGGTTTTAATATCTAGCACCGAAAATCTATCTGCTGATTTTAGAATATCAACTTCGTCAGATTTTCTATTCTCTGACATTTTCAAGACTAATCTTGTCAAAGCATCTACCTGCGACTCTAAATATGTAACAGTATCGTAAATATCCACCCATTCAGTAATATTCTCTCTTTTTTGAACATAATTTTCTATTTTTCTCTTACAAAAATCACTATGCTCCATCAGATGCAAAATATAAGACTTCCAAAGATTAGTTTCCAGTGATACATATTGGCCGTTTTTATAATCAGGCTTGAATGTTCTGCTCCTTAAAAATATTACAACCTCGCTGCCATCTTCATTGACCGAAAAGTTTAATATAGGGGCGTGACCTAAAGACCGATGGCCGTCACTCGTAAAGTCAACTAATCTTTGAAAAGAAAATCTGTCAGAGTAGCATAAAGTATAATCGCCAAATGTTCTCGAAATTCTTAAATTACGTATCTTCCCCTTGTGGTCATTAAAAATGATGTCGAATATTTTATTACAGGCAGGCATTTCAACTTTAGGCTTGTTGTCTATATTTTCTCCTTCGCTCACTTGTTCAGGGAAATACATATTAACTCTTACGCCCCCTGCTATATCTTCTAAACTATAAATACATTCAGGCTGCTTGTATCCTAACTCTGGATTGGTATTTTGTGGATATTCAAAATATAATATTTTTATCATATTACCACCTCCGTAAAAAACTCTTGTATTTTATTAAAATATAAACATTTAGCCTTACATATTGCTAATTTGCCTTCGCATGGTTTTTCAAGAGGACAGCCCGCTTTACAACTCATTACCCAATTACAATTACCACAATCAGCAAAACTAAACGCTTGATTTATTTGTTTGTCATACTTGTCTATCAAATAACTATAGTCATTTTTAATATTTCCTAATTTTACACTGGGGTGACACGCCATAACATTACCCTGTAAGTCTAAATTTAAAACTTTCTTCATTTGCTTACATCTAGGAGATAGTTCAGGAGATGGGCTAAATACAGACTTAATATCAGGGAGTACACTTCTTATCCTTACACTGTAGTTGTCTAAAAGAATGTCCCTTTTGATTACATTAAAATAGCTGTCTAGGTTATATTGATATTGGCTGTAATCTATATTGTATAAATCAGCAGGAGTACCTTCATCGCAATGCAGCCACTCGAAACACACTGGGACTTCCCTATCGAATTTATTATATATGTAGTCAAGAGTTGAAATATAATCATAATTATATGCGGAAATAACACTGTTGATCCCAAAATATTTTAATTTTCTTAACGTGTTTAATATTTTTTTATCCGACAATATATCAATATTTCTAGTCATGATAGTGTTAACTCCATCATGACTAATACCAACAGAAATTTTATTGTCATTAAAATAATCTACTATTTTATCTGTAAACAAAGAGCCATTACTTACAGTTCCATAAGTAAACGGCAACCCTTTTAATTCAGATATTATTTCTTGGATAACATACATATAAATTAGCGGTTCTCCACCCCAAAACATAATTTTAGTAGGTTTTTCTTTTGCAAATGGTTTTATGCTAATTAGATATTTTAGATAATCAATCAAATCCTTCTCAATATGCAAATCTGCCTGCTGCATATTTTTTTCATAACAATATTTGCAATTAAAATTACAGTTTAGTCCCAATACTATATATATAGTATCAATATCCATTTCTGTATAAATTCTCATATCTTTTCTCGTTCTCCAAATAATTACTGGCCTCTATTATTGCAAACTCTGCATTACAAAAATGTTTGTTGGAAAGCTGTCTTTTACCAAAACAAACAGAAGTATATTTACAACCAGAACACTTTTTAAAATCATCCCTTATTTTTTTGTGAACAATATCCTCATCATCAAAAACTGTTCCATACTTCTTAAATGTTGTTAAGCATACAATATCCCCATTTAACAAGACCATTGTTCCCAAAACATCGTCACAATCTTTATATTGTTTTACTGATACATTTTTGCTTTTATACACTGTTTGATACTCTACAAGATTCTTTCTAAATACTTTGTAGTCAAATTTATCTAAAAAGCGATCATCGTCATTTTTGTTTAAGTAAACATTGACAATGTGATTAAACGGTTTATTATTAAGTTTTTCTTGAATATCATTGTATACTTCTATCATATCAATATTTTCTCCTGATATTACAGAAGATATATACAATTTAGAGATCAAAGGAATTACATCTCGTTTCTTATCCAAAATATCACACCCTCTGTTTTTTTTAGTGCTTTTGCCGTCATAAGATAATGCGATTTCTATATTGTTTTCATTACAATATTCCACCACTTCTTTTGTTAGTAATATTCCATTAGTCATAATTCTTTTGGGTACAAATTTTGGAATAACCGTGCAACAATCTTTTATAGTCTTAAAATACAACAATGGCTCTCCACCAATAAATACTACTCTTTTGTAAAAAAAGGAGTATTCTTTCAAATACTCCTTAAATTCATCCGTTGCTATATTAGGGACATTCGGTTTTTTGTCAAAATTCCTGAAGCAATATTTACAACTACCGTTACAAGCTCCACCCAAGTATATGTTCAGCCACTTTAAAATCATTTTATATGCCTTGCGCAAGCAACAATATCTAGACCAACCATGCACCACTCGCAATTTTCAACGATAGGGGTATATGTTATAGTGCCACTAGGCATTTCTATAACCTCTATCCCTTCTGTGAGTTGACAAACTTTCTTGTCGTCTTGTCTTGCATATGTTCCCCAAACATATCCATCAGTAAGGCTTCTGCTTGCTTCTCGATGATAACCATTGATATCATAAGCATAATATTTATCATCATTGCTCCAAATTAAATGGTCGTCTGTTAAAATAATACCTGTATTTTTTAACTTTACAGCCTTCCTGTTCCCCAAACTAGATTTTTTTATGCCAACTACTTTGTGGAATCTAAACCCATCTCCTAATATAAAATCTCCAATGGCTAAACATTCAATAGGTTTAGCTCCACCAGCTGTCAATATATTTCCCTCAATAATACAAGAACCGTCGCTATCAGAACAATTACAATTACAGTTAGAATAAACATTAACAGAGCCATGAGTATGGCTTTTACTGACTAACCCCTGTAGCAAATTCTGTAAAGTGTATGTGCCAGCAGCAATACCAGCTATCCTTGTTAAAGTAGCACCAGAAAGGTTGTCACTATAGCCGGATTCTCCATGGTTAAGTTGGCTAGACCAATTCCCCTCTGTACTACCAGTAACAGATATGCTTGAGTCAGTCCCAAATAAGGGTATTGTCGGTAATTTTATGTTACGTTTATCATAATCAGTGACCCGACCTTTTTCATCAACAGTCAAATAAGGAACTGTAAACGTAGCACCATTGCCGAGATTAGCAGCGGCGGTATCACCCACTGTGCCTGCAGTTACTTTATCCGGCAGCTCTAGATTCAGCATCACCTGTCCGGCATTATCAACTGCTCCGCTGCCGGTAACATCACCTGTAACTTCGATATTATTAAATCGAGCAATCTTTTCCCACACTACCGAACCGTCACTGATTTCAGTTGCATTGACCTTCCAATCCGGTTCATTAGTTGCAGAATAGCCGCCAGTCTTTACTCTGGCCTCAATACCTTTGGGCATATTCGGGCTTCTTACCACATGCCCTTCCTGATATTCCGTTTCCGGCTGCCACAACCCATCGACAAGGCATTCCAGCGTTTCATGCTCATTTTTCATATAGGCCTGCAGATCGTCCTGTGTTGTCGGTGTCGCAGACCCTTCATACATAAAATATTTTTTGATATCCTTGATAAATTTAGGTATTTGCATTTTATACCAGCTCCCTTCTAAATCCCTGCCAGGTCAAATCACAAACTGCTTCCACAGGCTGACCTTCCGCATCAATGATCTGAATCTTACATGGGTTTCTTGTAATGATCCTGACATTGGCGACTGCCAGCGCACTCTGAATAGCATTGATCCGCACAGACGTCGTATAGTAATACGGCGTCTTGATCGGCAAAGTAAGCCCTTCCGCCGGAATCAGCAGATTACTGAAATTCTCGACCCGATCCGGCACATCGATAATAGCATTCAACTTGTTCACCTCAGCTCTGTTCCCTGCCTCAGGCAGAGAATGTACTTCCAAGTGCAGCGAATCCGTTGCATTGATAACAATTTTTCCGGTATACGGTTTAAAAATACCGCTGAAACGCCAATAATTATTCAGCGCTTCACCCCAGACAGTTTCCATTGGCGCAGACCACGCTAAACTGCCGCTGCCCAGGCAATATTTGACTGTAGACGGCGAATTCAACCCATACTCGAGCCACAGCTGACCGCCGGCCAATGGCTGCAGATGTACCAGCAGCAGTAAATCATCATTGATAGACTGTCCTTTCAGCACGCCATTTTCCACAACGCCGTCGTGCTCTACTTTTTCCCAATTATTCTCAGCCAAATCCACTTTCCAAAGTACGTTCTCCTCCAGCGGATCACCCAGATTCAAAACAGCATAAGCCGCATTGACACTCTCGTTGCCGCCATTATCGACAGCCTTGATCATAACCGTATGCACACCCTGACGCAGCGCCTGCGTTTCAAAAGGCTGCGATGTAATAATACCGCTGTGCAGCTCAAAAGCCGTTTGCCACTGCGGATTACTGCCCTGCGTATACTTGATCTTAAACCCGGCAATATCGTTTACCTTTGGATAAGTAAAATTCCACCAAAAACGGCGCGTACCATCCGGCAGCAGCTCTGCGTCCAGCAAAGTCACATCCGGCGGCGGCTTATCCCTGCCGGTGATCTCTACCATTGTGATTGCCGGCGCGCCCTTGACACCGTCGCGGCTAACCGCCTGCACCGATACCCAATAAGCACCCTGCTGTAAACCTGTCAGCGTCGCACTTGTATCAAAAGTTGACGAGTACGTTTTATAACTCTCGCCGTCCCGCGACAGGCTGACAGAATAGTGATCCAGATATGTATAATACATATCGTCCCACGTGATATCCATGCCCATCTGCAAAATGCCTTCCGCGCTGGTCCAGCTGTTCTCCTCAACAGTCAGCCCCGTTACCGAAGGCGGCGTCGTAGTATACGGCGGTTTGGAATTTGTATAATCAGGCATCACGATCGGCGCGCCCAGCTCGTCGTTATAAATCGACGGATTATACTGCCGGCAGGTCAACTGATAAGTCCCGGCGTTAGTTTCGTCGATCTCCGTAATCCTGAAAGGCATCTCCGTAAAAATACCACCATAGGAAACAGTGATCACATCGCCGCATTCCAGGCTCATGCCCTGCGTCGCCACACTGAACGAAATAGAAATCGAACAGGTCTTATTCAAATCACGATACAGCCGCGCCACACGCAGCGCCTGGTTCTGCGAGGTACAGCCAGCCAACGTGATCGTCTTTTCAATGATCCTGCCGTCCTGCTCCAGCTGCGCTTCCAGATCCTCGACCACCACCTTGATCTCTGTCCAGTTCTGCGACGGGTCAAAATAACCGATCTTATACCGGTTCGGCGTTTCTTCCAGCGCCGTCTGCGTGATCGACAGGCTGTCTTTGATGATCGTCGTATCGTCAAACGCATAACAAGGCATTTCTTCCTTCTCCACCTTCAGCGCGATCTGCCTGTTCAAGGTCAAAAATAAACCACCAACCGCCAGCATAGAACTCAACTGCTCGATTGGTGTTTTCTGCGAATCCAAAATGATATTCAATTTATAACGCGGCGCCTTCTGCTTCTCGCCCGCGGCATCCAGATATTCCACCTCTTCATCACAATAAGCCGCCACATCCTTAAAACTATCGTCATCGATCATTTCTTCCGAGATCCAGTGTCCGGTGCCATACCGTTTATTCGTCAAAAAGTCCCTGATGATCCAGGCCGGGTTTTCGCTGTATTCCCGCACCCATTCAGAACCGTTCCACACCTTCACCAGCTGCCCCTGTACAATACAGTTGACAGTCGGGTTGCCGCCGCTCAGCCTGCCGCTGGCAACCAGGTCGGTCCTGATCCAGGCCGTATTCGTATAACCGCCCACATCCTTAAAATTATCGGGAGCTACGCAATCATTAAAAGCAAAGCTGCCGATAGCATAACCCCTGTTATCCAGCACCACCATATTGCTGCGCGTCGGGTCGGCCGGATCGCAATAACAACCCACCGGCTGAGATGAATTGAACTGCATATTTTTAGCATTGATGCCCTTGCTGGTCCTGTCGTCAACAGCGCCGTCGATTTTCCAGCCGTTACCGCACTCGTTTCTGATCTTCTCGATAACAGTCGTCAAAAGCGCCGCCTGCTGATCCTGGCTTTCCACATCTTTCAGCGCATATTCATTGGTCTTGCCGCCGGCCTTTAACACCAGAGTATTGCCGCTGCGATAGACCACCGCATCCCGATGCTGGATATTATAAATACTGATCTTAGTATCATTTTTGATCAGTTCTTCGTTGGCGCAGACGTTATACACGCCCTTGATACCGCCTTCACAGATAATAACATCCTTCTGCAGATACCTTTCACCATTATAGGGATTATGCCACACTTGCAAACCACCCCATTTTCTAGTACCATAGATTACAGGGATAACGGCGTCCTGCGAAATATCGTTGGTAGTTGTGCTGAACTTACTGTAGTCGTCCTGGCTGTAGTCGCCATCAAGATTGCCGAAGGCATTTGGTTTTTGTGTTACCGACCACAGGGTCGAAGCGATTGACATACCGTACATACCGCCTTGTATAAATGTACACGCCTTATTAAATGCACCAAACCAACCTTGGGCAGCACCATATCCACCTAAAGCAAAACCCGCTATTGTAAAAGCTATTTTACCAGTCTTTTTCCCTTTACCCAAACTCTCACCTACTTTCTTTTAGGAGTTGATTATTATGAAAATAGTTATTTCATTACTCACAATTCTTTTAACTTTTCCTAATTTTGTTTATGCCGAAATAATCCAAAAAATAAATACTTTTGATAATACACCCCAAATCAAAAGCTATTATAAAGATAAAAACATTAAACTTCCTCAAATTCTGATCTTCAAAAAAACTGGTAATGACTATTATTTACTTGGAAAAAATGCTTTCAGAACAATTAATTATTTAACTACTCTTGAAAATGCAAAAATTAAAATCAATGATAAAATATACTCTGTTGAATACAGAACTTTTGATTTAAGCAACAATTTTTCTTTTAAATTTAATGATGAAATTTTAAAAGAAATAAAAAATGCCAACAATATTCAAATTCAATTACCAATTCATACAACTGTTGATACTGATATTGTCGACTATTATAGTTTTTCAATACCCAAAAATGTTCTCAACGAATGGAAACAAGTCATCGCTATGGAATAAAACTGTATATTCTTATGCTGCAAACAAAAACTGAGTTCGATATTGTATCGGGCTCAGTTCTTTTATTTTGTGATGCACGTTTCTGATTTTCTCGATAACAGTCGTCAAAAACGCCGCCTGCTGATCCTGGCTTTCCACATCTTTCAGTGCGTATTCATTGGTCTTGCCGCCGGCCTTTAACACCAGAGTATTGCCGCTGCGATAGACCACCGCATCCCGATGCTGGATATTATAAATACTGATCTTAGTATCATTTTTGATCAGTTCTTCGTTGGCGCAGACGTTATACACGCCCTTGATACCGCCTTCACAGATAATAACATCCTTCTGCAGATACCTTTCACCATTATAGGGATTATGCCACACTTGCAAACCACCCCATTTTCTAGTACCATAGATTACAGGGATAACGGCGTCCTGCGAAATATCGTTGGTAGTTGTGCTGAACTTACTGTAGTCGTCCTGGCTGTAGTCACCGTCAAGATTGCCGAAGGCATTTGGTTTTTGTGTTACCGACCACAAGGTCGAAGCGATTGACATACCGTACATACCGCCTGCAAAAGCAGCTCCTTTTACAGTAGCATCTATACCAAACATTGCAGGATTAGAGTATCCCAATGCGAAACCAGCTACAGCAAAAGCTATCTTTCCAACTTTTTTGCCTTTACCCAACTTCTCACCTACTTTCATTATATAAAAGGAGTTGACTTCTCATGAAAAAATTTATCCTATTTATATTTTCAACTTTATTTATAAGTAACATTTGTTCTGCCGAAATTATACGAGAAATAAATTCTTTTGACAATTCTACAATGCTAACTAGTGTCATAAACACTAAAGACTATGTCGAAGATATTCCTAGAGAAATTATTTTCAAAAAAACTTGTTCTAATTCCAATGAATCTAAATATTTTATTTCTTTTGTTAATCAATATACAATAAAAAACGGTTATTCACCATTTGAGCCAATAAAAATAAAGTTCAATAACTCATTAGAAGATATACAAAGTTATCCAATACAATTATACAGAACAGCTCAAAGAGGACAACTTGCTTTTTTAGTAGACAATATATTCATTGATAAATTAGAAAAATCGGATAATCTTCAATTCCAAATTCCTATATCAACATCATATGTTAGCCATGTAAAATATATTGATTTCACACTCCCCCAAAATATTCTCGACGAATGGAAACAAGTCATCGCTATGGAATAGCAAAGAGAGCCTGACGGCTCTCTTTTTTTATTGCCCGCGCAATAATCAGCTTAACCTAAATTCTTTCGGTACTGCCAAAAAGCCGCTATAGCGCTTACGGTTGTCGTATTTTTCGCACATCTCCGGTGTTTTATCGCAATTGCGCTGCAAGGAAGCCGTATCTGTAATAGCTCCTAAAAATGGATACTGCGTCACAACATAATGATTACCGTCATTATTATCAATAAAATTATCTTTGATCAATTTGGTTTCATAACCGATGGTAATAAGTCCGTTTTTATAGTAGCCTGCATCAATATCCGCAGCATCGAGTTTAATTTTATTGGGCAATGAGAGCAGCGGTTCAACAGCAACCTGCCGCTGGGCTTTATCCATGCCGCACTGCTCGTCGCCAAAGGCAGCATTGCAAAAATACTGCGTGATCCTGTTGGGGACCCTGTTATTGGGAAATGCCGCTTTGACTGTTACTGTAAATTCACCGTTACTATAGGCAGGCGTATCAAGATAGCCGTAAAAAACAGTTATAGCTATTTCTTCATCTTCCAGACTTTCCGGATACTGAATGCGAAAGATCTCGACATAACGTCCGCGAAAATCAAAGCCTTCCAGCAGTGCTGTTATTTTGCTGTTATCGGTATCGGCTATTTTCAATTCCACGTTGTCGATCTTGGCATCGACTGTGGATTTGATAGTACCGCGCTGTACCGGAACAGGATAGTATTCACAGCCGCCAAAGGTTATGATCTCATCACAATTGCAGATGCGAATAATACCTGTTTTAAGATGCAGGACATAGAGTTCAATAAAAAAAGAGCTGGCGCGTTCTTTGGCTTCCGCCATGCTGATGGGTAGAATTTTCATAGATTGACCACCCTCAATGTCAGCTCGACAGAAATTTTGCCAATAATGCGGCCGCGTTCATCAAAGCCCCAGGTATCTGTCGGCGCATAGTCGCTGGTAAACTGGCAGACGAACTGTTCGCCGTTATAGTTAAAATAGAACCGTTTTGATTTGCGGTGTTCCAAATAGAATGCTTCTACTGCCGCCATTTCGGCAGCTATGCTTTCAAAGGTCATTTGAAAGGTAATGATAGGATTGACGCCCACTTCCTGTACCTGAAAGGCTCCTGATTCAAATTCGATAGTCCTGTCAAGATAGCGGACGCTGCGTTTGACTTCGCTTTTAGGCGTAAATGTAAATGTTTTCAAGCTGTCACCTTCTTTCTGTAACCACTTTTAAAAAAGAGGTTGTTTTGCCTGAGTCTGACGATCATGGATTTTTGAAACTGCTGTAAGATCGTCAGTACTTTATGTTCACCAACGTAAACACCAGTATGGCCTTCACCGTTGATTTCGTATAAAACTATATCGCCATACTGCATGGCATCGACTTGTTTAATGCGCGTAAAATGTTTGTGCATAAAACGCGCCAGCCGGTATGGCTCAGTCACATACCAGTCTTTGGCGATCGGTCTGCCGTCACGCCATTCTAAAGCAATACCATGTTCCTGATAAAACAGCTGGCACAGGCCGATACAATCGACGCCGTCATAAGCGACGCCTAAAAATTTATAGGGCAGGCCGACAAATTTTTTTAGATTTTGTTTTTCCATTTTGCACCTGCCGTTAAGCCCTGCGTCCCATAGCGTTGTTTTTAGCCAGTACAGCCTGCAAAATATCCGAATTTTCATTCAGATATTCGGCAAAGCTGCGGGAATCGAGCGCCGTGATGACCACCTGTGTCGGAGCTTTGGCTGTGTTGTCCATAGCCCGCATGGCCACGGCCGCCAGTATTTCGTTACTGCGGCGGTCGCGGATACTGTTGACTTCCTCGCCCACCTGCAGCGTACGCAGCACTTCATCGTCTTTTAATGCCGGCACGACGCCGATGCGTCCTGCCATAACGTCACCGCCGCTATGCATTCTTGGGAAAGCAGAAATATTGCCGCCAGTATGTTCTGTCTCAGGCAATGGAAAACTTCCTGTATAATTATCTGTCCCATATTTATTTATAATGCCAATTAATCCAGCTCTATTTTTAGTTTTATTACCGCCACTACTCTCACCAAGTCCAAACATCCGCATAAGCAAACCAAGCAAGCTTACCTGTACTTGTACTTTAAACAATGAAGCGATCGCTTCTTTAGCCAATTGGCGCCACAAGTTTTTCCAAATGTCCTTCCAGCTGGCACCTTCAAACAGCAATTGATTAGTAATATCGAATAAACCCTGCCGTAAATCCTGGGTATTATCTAATTTAGCCTGCCGTAACCTGGCATAAGATTCCATTTGCTCTCTTTCCAAATTGCTTATTAATGCTAATGTCTGCTGATAACCTATATTATCAGTATCACTATCATACTGACTCAAATCAGACTTAGCTTGATCTAATCTAACTGCCCGAGCATTGATTTCATCTTGCAGCTTTTGGATCAAAGCACGCTGAACTTCTAATTTAGCATAAGGGTCGTTATAACCTTCTGTTTTAGATTTAGCGATTTCGTATTGATTATTGATCTCTGCCATTTTTTCTTTTAGCATAACATCTGGATTGGTAGATTTTTGCGTATTTTTCAATTCATTGTTAGCCGAAATAAGACTATTTTCAGTGTCTTTGATTTTAGTATTGACTTCCGAAATATTCTTGCTGATTGCAGCAAAAGTTTTATTTTGCTGCAGAACTTCTTTGTTGACCTCCATTATTTTCAGTTTTTCCTGTTCACTCAGGTCTGTTCTATAGCCAATCTGAGCTGACAATGTATTGTCTGAAATTATCCTTTGATCAAAGTCTAAAAGCATTTCCTTTTTCAGATTTTCCAAATTCATTTTATATTTATTTAAATCATCTACACGTTTCTTAAACAAATCGGCTTTAGCAATAGAAGTTTTTACAGTTATACCTTCCTGCTGCTCGGAATATCGCAATTGCTGCAAAGCAAGCTTATATTCTTCCAATTCTATTTTTGCGTCGTAATAAAGACCATTTTTCTTCTTTTGGTATTCCTGATCCTGTTCTTTTTCTGCATATCCATTATCGATACTGCCATAACTAAAACTGGAGCGACCCGGCAAAGAAGTATTAGAACTACCGCCTGATTTAAACCGACCGGCTCTAGTTACTGCAGCAGCATTCGCATTATATTCATATTTAGCTTTGAGAGTGGCCAGTTCATTATTTGCGGCATCTCTTTCCTCTGACAAACTAAAATATCGATCGCGCATACTTTGATAATCTTTTATTTTAGCCTGCCCAGCTATAGTACTGGCATCAGCACTTTCAGCTATTAATTTATTGGCTTCTACAATTGCCCATATTCTATCTAATTCTATATCATATGCAGCCAATCGATTTTCTGTGCTTTTGATAACCATTTCCGTTATCTCATTTTCAGCTTCCAGACTAGCAATCAGCTGGTTATTCTTAACTTCTCCCAATGATTGATAAGCACTTATTTCACTTTCAACAGCCTGCTGAGTCCATTCTGATGCTCTTAAATGTGCCCCAGCTTCATCGCCAAGTATTTCTATTAACTTGTTGCGGGTTTCGATAATTTTTTCCTTGGCAGCAACACGTTCTGCATCAGCTAAGTTCTCATCATTAGCCCGTGCAGTGTAAGTGTCAAGCTGCGCCTGCAAATTTTGAACCGCAGTTATCTGACTTTCAATAGCATCCTTTTCCTGCTGTGCAACAGCTACACTTTTGACCTGTTTTTCAAGAAAAGAATCATAGGCATTATTTAAAAGTTGTGCAGCGGTTACTGCCGTATTGGCATATTCGACAAAACTTACCAGCCCTGCTATTACCGGTATCGCCATACTGATCCCCTCGCTTTCCCTGTCTGCGCAGCGCGCCGTCCTAAAATAGCGCTGATACCCTCCTGCTCGCCGGCAAGCGTTGCTTCAGCAAGCGTCAGGATCGTCTGGAACAACAAAAGCAGTTCTGCACTGCCTTGAAAAGCCGCCATAAAATCCGGCTGTAAATTCTTCAATCCGTTCGACAATTCAGTCAGCACCAGTGTCAATGCCTGTTCGGCTTCTGTATTACCAGCCTGCAATTTTTGCAGCAAACTGTCTGCCTGCTGCTGCAACGCAAGTAACGCCAGGGCTTTTTTATGGCCGTTTTGCTGATACTGTGCTTTTGACCAGCCTTTAGCACTGCTTACTGTTTGCAATTTTTGCTGCAGTTCTGCTGCTGCGCCGAACAATACGCCTAAAGCGTCTGCCCTAAAATGTCCGTTAGCGCAATCGACCAGCACGACTTCAATATTTTGCGAGTAATGCTGCTGATGCTGCACTGCTTCCAAAATAACGTCCTGCAAGCGGCGCACTTGCTTTTTCCCCTGTCCATCATAGCTATAACAATCCACTCCCAGCTCCTGCAGCTGCTTGACTGCAGCAGGTGTCCCCAGCCACAGCAGCACTCCCCGCAGATAACGTCCGGCTGCTGCGCCGTTTAGCATGGAACTGTGCAGCAAACCTGCCACCAGCGCCTGCAGATAAGAAAAATCTACGCCGGCACGGTAAGCAGCTCCGGCTGCCTCGTCATTGGCCTGCGCCAGCTGTACCATAGTAAAGCCATACTCCGCGTTCATTTTACCCCAGCTGTCGATAACTTCGTCAGCCGCCAGTTCCGCCTCATAGACTGACGACAGTTCTACTGCATATTGCCGCAGCACAGAGCTTAAAGCATCTGCTGCGGCAGTCGGCTGCATTGTGCCAATATTGGCTAATTTCAGCGTTGCCCGCACCAGTGTTTTGACTATTTCTTCGTCCTGATAGAGCTGACGCCATTTATCGGCAACGGTAAAGGTTTCCTGCAGGTCTTTTTCATAGGCCGACATAACATCAAGAAAATCTGCCGCCAGCAGATACATTGCACCGTTATCACTACTGGCTGCCGGCTGCATTTGTTTACTGCTGCCGATGTCAAGCTCTGACAGCGCCTGCATCTTAGCTGCCAGATCGTCAAACAGCAGCTTGAATAATTCCTGCTGCCCGGCTGCTGCTGCGCCGCAGCGCAGTTTGGCGATAAAATAATCAATATCATTAAAATCTACGCTGCCGGCTGCCTGTGTAACACCAAAGGCGGCCTGCAGATCTTCTGCTTCCTGATGCAGCTTTTGATAGCTATCTACAGTCTGCCTTAGGCTGGCCAGCAAAGTTTCTTTCTTATCACCAGTGTTTTTCTGCAGCGCACGGTATAAAGCAGCGGCCTGCCTTTCAGCAGTAGCCAGAGCTTTTTGATAGTTGAAAAATGTCGCCGCTGCTGTCGGCCCCTGTAAATTCTGCCGCTGGGCAGCCTGCAGCGCCTGGCGTTTTTTAGACGTGCTGGCCGCACTGTAATCGAGCCTGCTTTTTAAAGCGTCTACAGAACTCAGAGTGCCTGCACAATCCTGCAGCAGCTCCAGTTTAAAACGGCCGCCAGTATTTAAATTATTTGTACTCATTCACGCACCTCCTTTTAGTCGATCTGACCGGAATCAAGCAAATACTGAATGGCGTCGGCATCGGAATAGGTAGAAGTATCTTTGCCCTGAATTTCTTCGCTATTCTTCCTGCAGCCCGCCAAAACGTATTCCAGCTGCGGTATCGACAGCTCCATCACGTCGCGCATCGTCATCGATGTATTTTGAATAATGGAGGCATACAGCTGATTCCATTCTGTTACGCCGGTATCGACGTCAGTTTCTTTTTTTTTAAACTGGAAATATCATAAAAAACTGTAAAGACCTGCCGCGCCAGCGCCAGATCCAAAAAGCCTTCGATTTCTTCCTTACTGTATCTTTCATCAAACGCCAGCACTAAAATCTCCAGCATGGCGTTCCAGGCGGTATCTGTATAGTCTAAGCCACTGTTTTCGCCCTCAGTGTCAAGGCTGAATATATTGTCGATAATAGCAAAATCGTTGAACAGCGGCGTAAGTTTCCTGATTTGGTCTTTATGCTTAAGTCTGGCAGGATAGATCCTGCGGGTAACGCCGTCGCGGCATTCCACATCTTCATAGGCTGTAAAAGGGTCTTTGATTTCTGTCATGGTAATCCTCTTTCATAAAAAAATAAAGGAAGTGCTTTGACGGCACTCCCTTTGGCAAATATTTTAGTCGACGTAGCTTACAGAGTAAGATACGAATTTTTTATCAGCACGCAGCGGATCAACAGATTTGAAGTTCAGCTCGGAAGCTGTCGCTTCACCGCGGGCATAACTGAGGGTCAGGCCGCCTTCACAGCGTGCTTTATAAACACGGGTAGTCAGCACGGCTTTACGGCCGTTAGGCAGCTCGGTCGGCTGGCTGGTATGACGCAGTTCCACGTACCCGGGTACGGAAGTAGTTTTGACGTCAACGGTAGAACCGTCCGTTACTGTATAGACGTAATCGACATGTACCTGCGTACCGGCAGTAATATCAGAACTGAAATCAAGCACGCCGCCGCTGGTCACTGCAAAGGTTTTAGTACCGGTCGGAGAACCTTCAACGCGGGTCAGGCCAACGCCGTCAACAACAGCGATCACAGATTCCACTTCCACGCCGGTAGTTACCAGCAGTTTATTGTCGCTGGCTTTGACAGTAATGTCTTCGCTGCCAAAAGCAAATGCGCCTTCGGCAACAGCTTCACCCTGGGAAGCCGCAACGACGTTCAGATCGAAGCAGGCATTTTTGAATTTGAAGCTGGCAGATTTTTCTTTGATATAGTTATAAATCGGGAACAGGCCGTCACCGCCAAACACGTCTTCCATAGTTGCGGTTACTTCGATCGTCATATCCTGCAAAGAGCCCAGCTTTGCGGAGACCTTGCCGTCGCCGGAAAGCAGGAACGCTTCGCCGACACCGTGCAGTACTAAATTTTTTGTATCAATTTTTGCCATTAATAAACACCATCCTTAATTTTTATTTTCCGTCGATCAACGGGCTATAAATCAATCTATATTTGTAAACACCGTCAGCACCAATGCTCTGCTGACCTTCTTCGCTGAGCAGGATCTCGTCATGCTCTCCTAAAACCTGCCGGAACCGTTTGGCCAGCAGGCCTGCATTCAGCAGAGCATCGGCATAGAAATCTACATAAAGCTCGCCTTTGTTGACCAGCCAGTTATGTTCCAGCTTTTCAGCGCGTGTAAAATAGAAAGCGATAAAGGGCACAGCTGCGGCGGTTACCGCTTCGTCCGCCTGACATTCAAGCCTTAACTTATCCTTCAATACGTCAGTATTCGTGTTATCCATAACACCCAGCATTCTCATCATTTCTTCATCGGCGACGCACCAGTTAAAAATATCGTTCAGCAAATCAAAACTATTGCGCATCAAGCACCTCCTTCAAGCTTTTACAGCACGCCGGCTGTAAATTTTAGATCACAGTAAACCTGCATCAATATTACATATCTATTTTTACTCATGTTGATCGATAAATATCAGCGCCGGGCCGCGGCGAAAATTTACGTCCCGGTTCCCGGCTGACTGCGGTCAGTTGTATGCAGCATGCTGTCCCACCCAATCCAGGCAAGCTGACCGCGAAGGCCTTTATCAGAAATTCTAAGCTTTTGTTCTTACCAAAATTCACATTAAGCCTGTGTTTGCGCAAACAGGTCCAATTGTTATTCAACCCTTCACTTATATATGAACTTTGAGCATTTTTTATACCCTGTTTTACAAAATATTTTTGAAGCTGCTGCTTCCTGTTCAGCCCACCCTGTTAGCGGCAATGATCTGTTCAAGCCTGTCTTGTTTCCACGGCTGCAGCAGCGGTGTTTCGGTACGCATCTCGCGGCGGGTACATTTTTTATCGCAAAGGGTACAGACTGAATTGGAGTTGGTATGCTGCAGATATTCTGGCATATGACACATGGTTTTAGTCTTAAAAACCTTACGGCCAAAACGTGTCTGCCACGAACTGCCGACCGCCAGCTTCATTTCCTGTTCAAAGGGCTGTCCCACACCCAGAGCTTTCTGCGCTTCCTGTACAGCTTGCGGCAGCAGCAGGATCTCTTTAAAATTATTCAGTCTGCTGCCGAATCTATTTTCCAGTTTCTGCCGTACGCTTTTGATAGTTTTAAAAATCACCGGCTGGCTGATGCCCAGACTGCGGGCAGCCGCCATAGTATTTTTGCCGCTGCGCAGATAGGCCTGCAAAATTTCCAGCTGCCTTGCCGTCAGCGCGGTTTCCATTTTCTGCCACAGATCAAGTAATTCTGCTAACCGTTCCCGTTCCAGTAAAACCGCTTCGGGATTATTTTTATTAGAAGCGATCCCCAAATTGATGAAGGCTAATTTCATTTTTAATTTTGTTTCCTTACTGCTCTGCGAGCTTTCCTGATATTTGCCCAATCTGTTCAGATCGCCGGCAGCCTGCTGTTCTGTCATTTCTCCTGCCTGCACCGCGCAGATAATATCTTCTATCGTGTATCTGGCCATCTTAATTCCCCCTTTGTTTAGCCGTCGCCGCATAATAACAGCAAAATTGCAGATCTATGATCATTGTCTCGCTGCCTATCAGCCTGTTGCCTCTGGCATTGCGGACATTCCGTTCCAGCATTTTCTGGGTGTTGAGAAAAGTCACCGCATCGGCATACTTGGCAAACCACTGCTGTGCTTCACTCTTTTTTCCAACAATCAAAGCATAATAACATTCACTCTTAAACCTGACAAAATACGCATGCACTTCGACGCGTTTTTCCTGTTCCTCCATCTTCCCACCTCTGTTTTTTAGAATAAAATAGAATTTTCAGAAGCAAAAAGGCATAAAAAATAAGCCTCTTCGCTGGCAGCATTGTTCCGCTTCAATAAATAGTCTTTTGTATAAACTTCTTTTTTCATAACGCACTTTTCCTGATGATATTGATGTAAATAAGTTTTTGCTCAAGCTCGTCAAATTCTCTCAAAAACTTTTCCACTTCACTAAGGCTTGTAAAGGTTTCCTGAAAGAGCCGTGCACCACCGAAAAAAATAAATTCTACAATATACATCAGAGCTTCCCTTCCTTTGTTTCTGCCGGTTAACATGTCTTGTACTTTATGTCTTGAATAAAGCAACCGCCAGTTATTCTGCAAACTTCTGTTCGTTTTATGTTATAATTATACTCCTTCATATTTAGCGTTGTCAACTGGCAATTTAATATCAGCAAGCAGGCTTTCATGCTGCAAAAACCTGTTTATAATGCTGTTTTTACTTAGTTGACAACATTTTCAGGCTTTTTTCAGTACAGTATTTTTTATAAAATTTTTTCACCGTTTTCTTGTTCGCATTAATGTTCGCACTTATAAAATTTTCTGCAGCGCTGGCTGCCAATAAAAAAAGACGCTCGCAAGAGCGTCTTTTTGATTCCTGAATATTATACCTAAGCTCTTCTTATTAACTTCGACAGCTATAAAGATCAAACAAATACTTTTAGCCTAACGATTCGCAAACATATCATATTCGGTGATCGTTGTTTTATCCTGCATAAATCTTTTTTCAGTATCCCAATAAAATTCTACTTTTGTTTTCTCCCATGTACCATTCTGATAGCCATAATAAAAGCGCCAGTGCTGCATCGCATTGGAGGGGTAAGACTTCTCTGCCTTAGCCGCCGCTTCTTTAGTGGGATACTCACCTGTAAATATTTCTGTATAGCGCTCGATCTCAAGGATACCTGTATACGGATACATGACAGAATCGTTCTGCTTAACGTCTAAAGAATAAACCGGTTCCAGATAACGCACCTTAGACCAGTGTCCTGCACCCGGCAGGCCATGCCTGGCCGGATCAAAATAGCGGATATGCGTAGTATTTTCTTTGTAGGTTGCAAGGACAGGCTGCATGATCTTCTGTACATGGCTCTTAAAAGAATCTACCACGTCCTGTTCGCCTGCCAAACCAGCATTACAGAGCCAAAGCAGCGCCATAAGCAACAGCAGTACACGTTTTACCATTTATACCACCCTTCCTGCTTTGATTATACAAACACAAAAATTTTATGTCAATTAACGCCTCAACAAATTTCCAGCTTTTTCTGCCGCAGCGTCCCGTCCTCAAAGCAAAACCTCTGCCGGAGCAGAGGTTTTGAACAAAGTTCTCTTTTATTTAAAAATTACGCTGATAGCTGATGCCGAAAACCTTGGCATAATTATCGTGGGTACTGGCTTCGCTGTAAGCGTCTGTTTCGTGGCCTTTGATGCGCAGGCCGTCGATGTCGATCAGGCCCAGGGTCAGCGCCAGCGTCTGCTTTTTATCGTGGTATTGGAAGCCCAGGCTATAAGTACGGCGGGCGCCGGTCGGCACGATGAAGTCAGCGCCGTCAAAAGGGATCGACGATTCGTCATAGGCATAGCCGCCCATGATGGTATATTTATCGCTCAGCTTATGCTCGGCGCCGATAGCATAACGCCAGCCGTTGCTCCAGTTTTTAGAACTGTAACTACCAGGTACATTTATACCCGGAACAACCGGCATAGGCTCATCAAAAGTAATATTCAACGCGTCATAGCTGCTCCATTTGGTATAGGTACCGTTCAGTTCCACCCGGGTACGGTCATCAAATTTATGATTGTAACCGATCGCCCAGCTGTCCGGCAAAGTTACTTTGCCATGTGCCTGAGTAAAAAAATCACCTTTATATGTACCATAGCCCCTAAAATCAGCATCCATGGTATGGGTCACTTTACTGCGATAAACTATGCCGAGCTCATTTTTAGCGTCAAAAGCATAATTGGCGGCGGCATTCCAGCCCAAAGCCCAGCTTTCACCTTTAGTTTGCGTTGCAACTGTCCCAAGCGGGGCAAAAACATTTTTCTGCAGCTCCAGTCCCACATAATTGATCTCTGCGCCTACGGCCGCGCTCCATTTTTTATCGAATTTACGGGCATAGGTCGGCGTCAGGCTGGCACCGTTCAAACGCGAGAAAAAAGCATTCGAGGACACGACGGAGTCGCGCTCAAATTCGGAGATCATGCCGAAACGGCTGTACAGACCAATGCCGAACCATTCCCTGTCATTGAGCTGCTTAACGTAATAATTGCCCGGAGCCCAACCGGCATGCACAACATTTTTACCTTCTTCAATAATCGCACCATTTTCATCATAGGCTTTATATTTTCCGTGCGGACTGATATAGACCGCGCTCTGTTTAAAAGCCTCGCCCCGCACTTTAGTGATCGACGCCGGGTTATAGGCGATATTGGCGGCATCATTCTCGGCAAACATGCGCGCCCCGCCCATAGCTACGCCTTCCGCCGACCATTCGTTGATAGCGAAGCCTTCGGCGCCGGCGTTGGCAGCCGGAACTGCCATAGCGCAGACCAGACCCATTATCGTAAAATGTTTCTTTGAAAACACAACAGACACCTCACAATTAACAAAATTTTCCAACATTAATAACAATATTTTACCAGCTTTTGCTTTTTAACGTGGAGAAAGTTTTAATCCAATAATTAAACCGCTTTGCCAACAATAGCTGCTTGCATTTTTGCGGCTTTTATGGCATAGTATTAGTTGAAAGTTCAACTAATACTGGTGGTGAAAGCGATGACGAAATTACATAACGAGCTGCTGCGCGATATTGGCACGCTGGCGCGCACGATCCATTATCTGCACGATCTGCATTTTAAGGAGCTGGCGCTGCAGCGGGGACAGTTTATTTTCCTGACCCGGATCTGCGAAAACGCCGGTATCAATCAAAACGATTTGTCGCTTTTATTGAAGGTAGATAAATCGACCACCGCTAAGGCTGTGCAAAAACTGACTGCCGCCGGTTATATCAGCAGGCAGCGCAGCAGCACTGACCAGCGTCAGTGGCAGCTTGTGCCTACGGCAAAGGCCCGGGCGGTATACAAGCAGATCATCGCCGAAGAAAACGCCAGTCTGGCCATCTGCCTGCAAAATTTTACACCGGCAGAGCAAAAGACTGTTGCCAGACTGGTACAAAAAATGTGCGCCAATGTGCAGACACACTGGCGGGAAAGCAAAATGTGAGGTGGGAGGATGTTAAGAGCAGCAACAATGCAGGATCTACCGCGTATTATGGAGATCGTACAGGCTACGGTGGCAGAAATGCACGCTTACGGTAATTACCAGTGGGACGCGGTCTATCCTACGGAGCGGGATTTCGCCGCCGACATCGCCCAGGGCGACCTTTTTGTTTCTCTAACGGACGGTCTGCTCTGCGGCCTGATCTGTATCAATCAGACCGAGCCGGCTGTTTATGCCGATGCTGACTGGAGCTTAAAGGAGTCGGCCCTGGTGCTGCACCGTATGGCAGTCGACCCTGATCTGCGCGGCCGCGGTACCGGTTCGGAATTACTGCGGCAGGCGGAAACACTGGCGCACAGGCTGGGACTGCGCTATTTAAAGACCGATACCTACGCCCTGAACGACAAAGCCCAGCAGTTATTTTTAAAGCAGGGTTATCACTTCTGCGGCGAGATCCAGTTCCGCAAAATGGAGCGCTCGTTTTACTGTTATGAAAAGGTGCTATAATACGCTGGCTTTGCATTGACAATCACGATAATCATGCTAAAATATTAAAGGTAGACATCGAAATGTTTACTTATGCAGGCGGGATATGAAATCCTGCCCGGTATCTGTCTGGAATAAACTCTGACCACAGCGGCATCATGAAGATGCTGCCTGTGGTTTTTTATTTTTGCTGCTGCCTGTACCAAAAGCGGCAGTCATCACCCAAGCAAGGAGGCAGGCTATGCCCAGTGTCAATCTAACCCGCAGCGCGCTGCTGATCGCGGCAGGACTGATCTTACCTTTACTGCTGCATACTTTAGGCGCGGCAGGCAGTATTTTTCTGCCCATGCATATCCCCGTTCTGTTAGCCGGCTTCTGCCTCGGACCTTACTGCGGCCTGACTGTCGGCTTGCTGACGCCGGCTCTGAGCAGCCTGCTGACGGGTATGCCGCCGCTGCTGCCGGTACTGCCGCTGATGCTGGCAGAGCTGGGCGTCTACGGCTGGGGCGGCGGTTATCTGTATCAGCGCCGCCGCTGGCCCTTATGGCTGGCTTTGCCCGCAGCGATGCTGGCCGGACGCCTGGCCTCATTGCTCGTGCTGGCGCTGTGCGCCTCAGCGCTGGGCATCCACCTGCCGGCCTGGAGTTATGCCGCCGCAGGCCTGATCACCGGTCTGCCCGGTATCGTCATTCAACTGATCCTGATACCGCTGATCCTGAAAAGAGTAAATATTTGATGTGGAAGAGGAAGATCGCTATGCATAAAATTTCTAAACTCACGCTGGCCTTGTGTCTGGCAGCAGTCCCGGTCTGGGCTGCTACCCCGTCTTACCAGATGGAGGAGATCATCGTTACGGCCACGAAGCCTGACGCTGACATCACCACTTCGGAAAATATCGACAGCAAATACGTCAGTCCCGGACGTTATGCCAGTATCCCCGACCTGCTGCGCTACAGCGCCGGTATCGACGTGCGCCGGCGCGGTGTTTACGGCGATAACCAGAACGATACCGTCAAGATCCGTGGTCTGGACGCCAACCGTTACAACGTCCTTATCGACGGGCAGCCGATCAAGATGTCCGGCGTTATGGGCGGCAACTTTATCGACTGGAACAGTATCCCGCTCGAAAATATCGAGAAGATCCAGATCACCAAGGGCGGCAAGCTGGCCAGCAGCGGCGATATTGCCGGTACGATCAATATCATCACCAAAAAAACTGCCTCAGGCGGCTCGGCCACTGTTTTGACCGGTGAAGAGGGCCGCGCCGAATACCGTCTGAATTACGGCTTCAACGCCGGCAAGCTCAACGCCTTTCTCAGCGGTGCCAAAAGCAGCAGCGACGGTTACCTGCTGAACAATGATTTTGACAATAAGCAGTACAATATCAAGCTGGGCTATAAGTTCAGCGACGCCGATGCCCTGCGTCTGGGCTACAGCAAAAACAAGCTGGAGCGCGGTTATATCCTGCTCAACCAGAAGGGCGACCCCTATTATGACCCCGGCTATCCCGAAACTATCGGCGACGGCCTGATCCAGCCCCAGCCCGGTGAAATCGGCAAGGCCGGCAATTATGGCCGCGGTTCCTACTGGTCCAAAGATACCGACCACTACGACCTTAATTATACGCATACCTTCAGCAACGGGTTTCTGCAGTTCGACTATTACCGCAATAACGAAGAACGCCACGAAGTGCTGAAAGACCACAGCGGCCAGGTGCAGTTGGACCGTGTTATCCCCAGCGACAAAACCGATTATTTTGCAATCAGCGGCCAAAGCGCCGTCAGCAGCAAGCATACCCTGGGCTATGGTGCACAGTATCAGCGGATGCGTTACGGCTACGGCCATTATAACGTTAAACCTAATGGCGCAGGCTCCCTGTACCCTTCACAGAAGATCGATAACGCCGCCGTTTATCTGGAAGATAACTGGCAGCTGGACGGTCGCTGGCGTACCTATCTGGGTCTGCGTTACGACCATTACAAGGCCGGCAAAGACGATGAGCGGGCTGGCGACATTCCCGAAGTTTCCGAAAGCAGCCTGTCGCCTAAATTCAGCCTGCAGCTGACCAGCGACGACAAAAATACTTCCAGTCTGTCTGTCAACCGCATCTGGCGCGCCCCCTCCATGCCTGAATACTACTGGTGGAGCCAGAAAAAGTTTACCGACTCCCTGAAACCGGAGCATGGCCTCAGCTACGAACTGGGCCACAAGCACAGATTTGACGACCGCTACAGCAGCAGGATCAGCCTGTTTTATCAGGACATCAACGATTACATCAACTTCCGTCATTATGCGCCGTTTAGGGCCTATAATATCGACAATGTCAAGATCTGGGGCGCCGAGATGACCAATGAAGTGAAATTCGATCAGCACAATAGCCTGCTGGTGAATTATACTAACCAGCACACCCGCAAGAACGGCGTTGCCGGCGGCGACATCAACAACGGCCTGACCGACGAGCTGGACTACAGCCCGCGCCACAAGCTGGGCCTGGCCTATCTCTATGACAGCGACCTCTGGAAGCTCCGTTATGACATCACCTACGTCAGCAGCCAGAAAGAATCCCCGGTAGAAACCGGCGGCGCAGTCTATAACATCGGCGGCTACACCGTCCACAATCTGTCGGTGACCCGCGTCCTGAACAAAAACGCCGAACTGTCGCTGTTCGTCGATAACCTGCTGGACAAAAAATATGTGGAGCAATACGGTTTTCCCATGTCTGGCCGCCTGTTCAGCGCCGCGCTGACTTATAAATTTTAGAGGTGCAAGATGACTACCATGACAGACGCAGAATTTTTTAATAAGCTGGCCCCGACCTGGGACAGCACCCGTGAACGTCAGCCGCAGCTGCTGCAGCAGCTGATGGCCAAGCTGGAGCTGAAGCCCCGGGACAGAGTGCTGGACCTGGGCAGCGGTACCGGCGTGCTGCTGCCGTATCTGGCGCCCCAGGCAGCGTACGTCATCGCCGTAGACTTCGCCGAAGCCATGCTGGAACTGGCGGCCCGCAACCACGCCAAATTGACCAATATCACCTATCTGCACGGCGATATTCTGGAACTGGCACTGCCGGCAGCATCTTTTGAGCAGATCACCTGCCTGAATTTTTATCCCCATGTCAAAGACTCCGCTGTTTTTCTCAGCAAGGCCGCTCGTCTGCTGGTCCCCGGCGGCAAGCTGACGATCATGCACGACATTCCCCGCAGCGCCGTCAACGCTATCCACGGCGCCTGCGCCCAGGTACAGGACGATAACCTGCCGCCGGCGGCCGTTGTCGCCCAAAGGCTGACCGACGTTGGCCTGCAGGTACTGTATCAGGAAGATACTGAAAATTATTATTTTGTGCAGGGAGTAAAGCCCTGACTTTAGCCAGCCTGTAAAAAGAAAAACCGTTCGACTCTGCCGTAAAGCCCCAGGCTAAGACAGCAAAGTCAAACGGTTTTTTATTGTTTACAGTCAACTTATAACGCCGGGTCTGCCACGCCGTTGGCCTTAAAGGCGTTGGCCCGGTCGATGCAGGTACCGCACGCGCCGCAGGGTCTGTCGCCGCCTTCGTAGCACGACCAGGTATACTGGTAGGGCGCGCCCAGTTTCAGGCCCAACTCCACCACCTGCGCTTTGTTTTTGTGCAGCAGCGGCGCTTCCAGATGACACAGCTTGCCGCTGCCTTCGTAGATCGCCGTATCCATGGCCGCATAAAACTCCGGTGTACAATCGGGATATGCCCGCCCGGCCGCATCGTCGGCATGAGCGCCATAGCAGATAGCGCCTGCTTCCAGCGAAATAGCGATCGCTGCCGCCGCACTGATCAGGAGCCCGTTGCGGAACGGCACATAGGTCGCTACCGTACCTTCGCCATGCTCAGCCAGCTGCTCGGCGTAGCTTTTGTGTTCGATCGCTTCACTGCTGCTGGCCAGCAGCGAGCAGTTACTATAGGACATGATGCCGGCAATATCCTGCTCCAGCAAACGCACGCCGTAATAAGCGGCAACCTTGCGGGCCGCCGCTATTTCCCGGCTGTGCTTCTGTCCGTAAAAAACGCACAGCGCCGTAACATTTTCCGCGCCGCATTCGCTGACGGCCTGTGCCAGACAGGTGGTGCTGTCGATACCGCCGCTCAATAACACTACTTTTTTCATATTGCGCCCCCTTTACAGATCACGCCTGATAATCGCAGGCGGCAATTCTTCCCAGGGCTTGTACTGGATCGTGCTGCAGAAAGCATAGGCTTTGTAGCGTTCCGCCGGGTCTACGGCCGCCGCGGCTTTAGCCAGGTCACGCTCACCGGCCGCGCTGACAGGATAATATTTGAAGGCTTCGGCAAACAGCTGCGAGGCCTTGGCATCATCGCCGTTATTATGCTCATGCTCGGCTAAAAACTTATACGCAAAATAACGGTAGGGGTTGATCCCGCCGCTCTCCGCTTCCATATCCAGCATCACCGCCGCTTCCTGCACGGCCTGTTCTTCCTTGCCGACCTCGCGCAGGATCGCCAGCCGGCGGTAAAACATCTCGCCGCGGGAGGCACTGCGGAAAGGATGCTTGTAAGCCCTGCTCAATTCATAAGCCTGCCCCAGATAATTTAAGGCGGCGTCCTCGTTATGGGCCAGCTTCCAGACGATCTCGGCCACGTCGCGCAGGCACAGCACTTTATGCTCGGCCTCGCTGAGCCCCATTTCCGGGGCATCCTCCATATCAGGCTCCACGTCCAGCACTGTTGCCAGCACCCGCATCGCCGCTTCCACTTCATCCATCCAATATAAAGCGCGGCCCACCGTCGAGCGGCAGCGCCAGTCGTTATAGTTGCTGATCATACCGCGGGGAATGGGATATTCGCCGCCGGCCACATGGTTCACACACGCCAGCCATTCCTGTTCGTTCATAGTCAAGTCACACTCCTTACTGATTTCTGTACTATTATTGTAGCATATCACAGCCGCCGCGTCCCCGGTAAAATAACGTCGACGCAGTTTAACAGCTGCCGCAAATAAAAAAGGGCTGCCCGGCCGAAGCCAAAAGCAGCCATAAATAAGGGAAAGCGTTTTAAAAAAGACTCACTTTTCGTTGCGCACATAACGGCGCGGCATCCGCGGACTGACGCTGCAGACCAGCTCGTAGCAGATCGTACCGGCCCACTCGGCCACCAGCTCCATCGGCAGCTGCCTGCCGCCAAAAACCGTGACCTCGTCGCCTACTTTGACCGGCGGCAGGTCGGTAACGTCCAGCATCACCTGATCCATGCACACACGGCCCACGATAGGAGCCTTACCGCCATTGACCAGCATATAACCCACGTTGGAAAGACGTCTGTTGACGCCGTCGGCATAACCGACCGGCACCGTGGCAATAACGCTGGGACGGCTCAGGGTATAGGTACGCCCGTAACCGATAGTCGCTCCGGCCGGCAAGGTCTTAACAAAGCTCACCGTCGATTTGACCGTCATCACAGGCTCAAAATCTTTGTAACAATCACCCATATGCGCAGGGTGCAGACCATATAAGGTAATGCCCTGACGCACCATATCCATCTGATATTCGCGCAGCTCCGTCAAAGCGGCGCTGTTGGCGATATGGGCCAACGGCACCTCGATGCCCTGCGCTTTGATCAGCGCCAGCGCTTCCTGGAAACGCTCGAACTGATGGGCCGCATAGGCTTTATCATCAGCGTCGGCCGTCGCAAAATGCGAGAAGACGCCTTCGATCTCGATGCCCGGCAGCGCTGCGGCCTTAGCCGCAAATTCGCCCGCCTCGCGCACGTGCACGCCGATACGGTGCATACCTGTATCAATAGCGATATGGATCTTGGCTTTTTTATGCAATTTCACAGCTGCTTCGTTCAGGGCGTATAAACGCTCTTCATCAAAAACAGCATGACTGATATCAAATTGAACAACAACATTGGCTGCGCCCGGCTGCAAAGAACCAAGCACTAAGATCGGCAGCCTGATCCCTGCTTCACGCAGCTCCAGACCTTCCTGCAAAAGGGCGACCGCTAAAAAATCGGCGCCGTTCTTTTCGGCTTCGCGGGCTACAGCGACCGCGCCATGACCATACGCGTCAGCCTTGACAACAGCACACAGCTTCGTCTGAGGATCGAGATTGCTTTTGGCGATCTGCACATTATGCGCCACGGCGTCAAGATTGATCTCGGCCCACGCGCCCCGGTCGATATGATACATAAATGAACCCACCTTCACAAAAAAACGCAGGACACGTACTTCTGCGTGCGCCTGCGGCTGGTACAAAATCCAATGACCTTATGGTCAAATTATATGCTTTTTAAAATGATTTGTCAATAATCTGCACTTGCTTCAACGCCGCTGCTCACGCTCATTTGGGAACAGTCTCCCGGTCGTGCCCGTGACAGCCGGAAGCGCAGCCACTACAGCCGCTGCAGCCACTGCAACCGCCGGAAGCTGTTTTTTTGAAGACGCTGCGCAATGCCAAAAGCGCCAGCACTGCCAAAATACCGCCAATAATATAATCTGCCATTTTTTACACCTGCTTTCGTTGACGCTGCACCGCTGCTGTCGGCGGTGCTCTATGCCGTTAGAAATTTAAATACGTTTAGGTTAGCTTTCGCTAACCACATTGTACTACGTTCCGTCCTCTTTGGCAAGTACCTAAAATATTTTTTACAAACCTGCCACTATTTCCCTCCGGCGGAAAAATAAACTTCTTCGCTGCCAATAGTGCCGCACCGCCGGCTACGCTTCTACTTTCCAGCGGTCGAAAAAACGCAGCCTGTTTTCATAAAGATGCACACAGCGGCCCACTAAAACAGCAGCTACTACCGTGCCGGCACCGACGCCCTTTAAAATACCGAATTGGTTCCAGGAAATAATAATGGCGATCGTGACCAGCGTAATATCGAAACAGTTTTTGATGAAACTGAACTTTTTCTGCGTGACAAAAGCCAGCACACTGACCACGCCTTCGCCCGCTACCAGAAATATTTTAGCGCGCACCTCCAGAAAAACACCTAAAGCCAAAACGATGATGCTCAGCAGGCAGGCCAGCCATTGTTCCAAGGCACTGGCAGGCACGAACCAGTCCAGCAGACCCATAGAAAAATCGATGCTGTAGCCAAAGGCCAGCGTCGTTGCCAGCTGGCCCGCGATCTCCCGGAGATACACAGCCCTTAAAATAAGCGGCTGCAGCAGGATCATCACCAGATTCATCGCGATCGTGATACCGCCGAGGCTCCATGAAGTAAACATACTCAGGACCCACGGCACGCTGGAGATCGGCGACGTACCCAAATCAGCCTTACAGGATAAGGCGATACCCAAAGTCATTAAAAATATCCCCACGGCAAACATCGCCAGCCGCGGCTTAAAATGCTGATTGACAGCTGCTTCCACTTTACTTTCCTTCTTTCAAAAACATGTCGCAGAACCTGCCGCAAATAAAAAAACGGTCCTCGGCATGCAAGAAACCGTACGGTCAGGCCATCTGATTGTAAGTATATTGTAACATATCTACCGGCAATATAACATGACCCTGGAGAAAACTTACTCTCAAAATGCATGCGCCGTTTTAGTATTTCTTCCAGTACTGGCTGCGGCAAAAAGCAAGGCGGCACCTCGAAGGATACCGCCTGTAAGCTATTGCCCGGTCACTTATCAGAAGCTATATTGAACATTGACGAACCATTTACTGCTCTGTGCCGCACTGCCTTTCTGGTAACTGTAGCTGACGCCGTAAGACCAGTCGTCTTTAGCCGCTTCCAATCCCAGCCTGCCGGCAAAGAAGCCTTTTTCCATCAACTCATAACCGACCCTGTCGCCGGCATCGACGCCGGGAACCGTCACCGACATCAGATTATCCCTGTCGCCCAAAGCCCAGACATAGGCCAGATCTATCGAGGGGCGTAACAGCCAGCCGTCCGCACCGCTGCTGACATGACTGATGTTGATGCCCAGCGGCAGCAGCCACACATCGGCTTTATCCGGACTGTAACGCGCCGCCGCACTGCCGCCGATCGTACCGGTGTAAGCATCGGCATCGATATGCAGATACCTGAGCCCGGCATAGGGAACAAATCTGGTACCGTGTCCGCCGTCATAGCTTTGCTCGCCTTTAATACCTAAAGTAAATACCTGTGCTGACGGTTCGGCTTTGACAACGCCTTTGAACTCACTGCTCGTTTTGCTGTAGCCGGCGTCAAAGATCAGATTGGTATCGGCATTGCGGACAGAACCGTAATAGCTGAGTCCCCAGAAATCAAATTCATTTTTGGACGCGCTGCCGGTACTGCTGCCGCTGCCATAGCTAAAAGCTACGCCGCTGCTGTATTTGCCCCGGGGCGCAAAATCGCCGCCAATGACCACGCCGTTATACTGCGCATCGTAGCTGACGCCGCCAAGGTCATTGACCTTATCCTTGTTATGCAGATACTGGGCCCAGATATTGCCGCTTTCTGCCTGATCCTCTCCCCTGCCCAAGCCGGCAGGTATTTCGCCGCCCAAATTGGCAAAAGACAGATGTTCCTGCACCGCATTGCCTATTTCGGCTGCCGCTAAAGCACTGCTGCGGCTCGTGCCGCTGCTTTCCGCGCCGCGGGCAAAGTCATTGACGGCTGCGACAAATTCAGACGGGCTAAGACCGGTATCATTGGCCAATTCAGTCAGATATTTAATACCGGCATATTCTGTTTTGCTTTGGTCCATGGCCTGCAGGATATGCGGCAGGGAAATGCCGTCATAAGTTTTTTGAACATCCTTTTGCTTAACAGTTACCGTATATTTGCCATTGGCAGCATCTTGCTCAACTTTCTCGATTTCAGAAAGTTTATTCACACTGACCTCAGCTTTCGCAGCATCGGCAGACCAGCCAGTGATACTACTGCTATTTGTAAAATTATCAGTAATTACATAAGTTCCGGCATTAGTACTGGTCAGATACAGCCTGGCGCCGTCAGCAACTGTCAGCTTAGAATCGGCGCTGCCTGTTAAAGCCGCAGCTCCACTGGTTCCTATACCTGCTCCATTAACGATCAGCAGCGACCCAGCGGCAAAATTCGCCTTATTAGCTTCAGCTGCCGCAGCATCTTTATTCCCGTCAATGTACAGGCCGCCGCTGGCAGCCAATTGCTGGGCTCTGTCAATATACAGAGCCGCACTTACACCATTTTCACCCCAGGTCAACCCTGTTTCACTAAAAGCCGTTTCCGCTTTTTCCGTATCGTCTGTGCCCAGGCTCAAAACCGAGTTCCGTCCTACTGTCATCAGGCCATCGACACTGTTATTAATAAAGGTCAAAGCTGCCTTAGAAGCCTGTCCGATCGTATCATTGCCCTGCCACACAGGATCAAGCACCACGGCAGCACCATGTAGTTCGGCATTACCTGCAACCAAACTGCCGGCGCTGTCACCAGTACCGACGTTGATTTTTGCATTACTGTCAGTTACCTTAAGATTACCAGCCTTAGCCGTACCTGTAACTTCTATCGTTCCTTTACTGATAGTCATACTCTGAGCTTCTAATGTACCTGTCCCGCTGAGCTTAACCGTACTTCCTTCTGAGCCAACAGTCAAACTCTCTGTCTTGAGTGCTGCGCCTTCGTTGACGCTGATCGCACCTTTATCGGCACTGATTTCATTAACTTTAAACGTACCGGCATCGACATTCACTTTACTGTTATCATTAGCAATGACAACCGCCGCATTTAGATTACCGCCGCTGGCAGTTCCTGCAACACCAAGATTTAAAGTTCCTGCGTTTGTACTGTTACCAACTAACACAGCAACATCAGTTTTAGCAGTACCATCAGCAGTTTTTACTAAAGCATCATTTTCACTGCCGCCACCGACCAAAGTCAATGCTTTACCATTCCCTACAGTTATTTTGCTCGCATCTGCAGCTGAACCGCCAAGAGCCAAATCTTTAGCACCGAGATTTTCGAGGCTGCCACTGCCTATAGTAACGTCCTTTTCAGTAACAGTAGCAGTTACCCCCGCATGTACAGCACCTGTGGCAGCAAGATCATCAGCCGCAGCTTCTGTTTGTTCTTTGCCACCAGCAGTGACTAAAATACCAGTAAATACTAAACTCATCGTTCCATAATCCGCATCATTAAGAGCCGTTTTAGCTGTTTTTAGCCAGCCCATATTATATTTCGCATCGGTCAGGATCAGCTTGCCATTATTAAAATCTACAACCTGGTCAACCGCATCCAAGATTTTACCACTTTTCGCAGTAGTACCTGCCGCCGTTAAACTATTGGTAAAAATATCCTCAGAAGCAGCTTTTAAAGAACCACCACTAACAACGAAAGAATTAGCGGCTAAATTTTGATTATTCAACATACCGAAATTCATCGTACCGCCGCTCAATTTGACGCTGCCATCACTGCTAGTCCCTTTAGTAACGAAGCTGTTGATGCTGATATTATTATAAACAGCGTCACTGGCGCCGTTCAGATTAACAGTACCACCGTCAACCGCCTTTACTATACCGTTAATGGTGTTAGTTTTACCGGCAATATTAATCACACCATTATTTTTAGCAACAACGTCGCCATTCAGATCAACGGTTTTACCAGCGCTGCCCAGGCTGACGTTAGCGCCACTAGATGCATAAACAGAATAAGCTTCCGTTTTGCCTACAGTTTCAATACTAATATTACCTAAAATAGCAATATTAGCTGCGTTTGCACCACCGATACCAACCGCAGTATCACCCTGTGCCGTGATTAACGCATCTCCCAAAACGGTGGTTTTATTGTATTTGCCCGTTCCATAAATCCCGTAGGCCTCTCCTTTTTCAGCAAGAATATCAAGCGTTAAATTTTTACCAATAGTAATAATGCCATCAGTTCCTGATTCTACAACGTCAGAAAGATCACCATAAATGCCCGTAGCGTCACTATCATTACTAATAACTGTGGCTGTAAAATTACCTAACAACTTTGCATTGCCATTATATTTTTCAAAGTCTGTAACATAAAGGCCATTAGCATATATATTTCCTTGCACAGTTGCTGTGATATCCGTATCAGCACTGGCATTAACATTAGCACCATATTGAGACCAAATAGCAACTGACTGAGACTCTTCACGACTTTTATTAACAACAGTGATATCAACTTTTTTACCAGTAAAATTCACAGTACCACCGGAAGGTTCAACCGCCATAACAAATCTTGCCCCGCCTTCGGCTTTAATAGAAGTTTCATCACCATTAAAATTAATAACTGTTGCCGTGGTACCAACATCACCTAATGCATTAACCCCTATTACTTCACTGCTTACCTGATCCCCTCTTACAGTAACCTTCGTATTTCCGTTAAAATCAACATTCCCCTGATTCGCTCTAACAGCTTGGCAAACGCTATTAGCACCCTCTTGCAGCGCATTGATCGTTATTAAGTTGCTATTTAGCGCTATCGTTTTCCCGGCATTTACAGAATTATCAATAGCAACGATCCTGTCAACACTTAAATTATCACTAGCTACAGACTGCAAATCAATATCAATTTTGTCAGCATCAATAGTAATATCAGAGCCCTTTGTAGCATAAATACCCATAATCCTGCCGCTGGTCGGCGCAGTTGCACCGCTATTGATAGTGACATTCTTAGCTTTAATGCTTATGTCAGCAGCTTCAGCACCAATAGCGGCATAGTTGCTGCTTCCATTTGCAACAGGCCTACTTAGCGCAGCGATATTCCCTGCGTCAATAAACCTGATGTCTCCACCAGAAGCAGCATATATCGCACCCGTCTGGCCGGCGTTTTTAACAAGTATCTGTCCACCATTTTCAGCAACGACATTGCCAGTAAGATTTACTTTAGCCGTGCCATTGTCATTGATTTTTACTAAAGCGTTAGAACCGGCATACAGTGCATTGGTATTGCCAGTAATACAGATGGTTTTACCGGCTTCAATGCTAATAAAAGCATCATTCTCTTTTCTGCCATTAGTTGCATAAACAGCATTTCTAGCGCCCTTAATAACCACAGTTTCGTCAGCATTTAAAATAATCGCTGTTTTACCAGTCATATGATCATTATTTTCATAGAAATTATAACTATATGAAGATAAGCCAGTTGAGCTATCTGAAATAATAGAAATATTTTTTGCTTTTAAATTTACTTTTACCTCATTATCAGAAATCGGTTCACTCCAGTTAACAGCAGCAATAGTTATACCAGTTGTATGAAAATCGATAGTATTAGCATTAATGTCAACAACTGCATTTTGGCCATTGGATTCATCTTGCACGCCGCTCAATTGCGCTAAAATAGCCCTATCATATAATATATCATTTTTACCTACAACAATTACACTATCAGCCTGTAGATTAACTTCACCGGCCATAGTATGTATACCAATACCGGAGTCTTCACTGTTTTCAATTTTTAATAACCCTATATGATCTAAATTAATAGATCCTTTAGCGTTAGTATATAATGCACTACCATTATCATTGGTTATCCATGCGCCACTGATATTAATTTCTTTTATATTAGAAAAATTTATTTTAGAATCTTCACCATGGAAAGCTCCTATTCCATACTGATAAGTATTATCACCAACTATTTTAAGCGTCTCTTTACCTGTACCCAAAAGTTCCCGTTTTGCAGTTCCGTCACCGAACGTAACATTGCTGATAATATTATGCCCGTTCATCTCTATCGACATTGGTATTTCATCAATAACATTATAAACAGTATCGCTATTTAGCTTTACCGTCTTCTCAGCCCACACGTCCCCCCCGGATATACAAACGGACATTGTACCTGCCATAAGCAACGAAAGCATCACTTTCTGACTTAAAATTTTTTCCCTTTCCACTTTCCCCGACATGCTGCCGCACCTTCTTTGTCTTTGTTATATCCCCTGAACTTATCGCATAAATAAAAATACCCGACCGTATAACGGTCAGGCATCAACATTGTCCAAAACAGAGAAATACCCCTGATTAATGAGCAACTGGCTGTCATTTCGTTATACGAAGTAGACCCTATAGCTTTGCGTCACTGCCTTTCGACAGCTTTGCCATTTTTGCATTAATTAATATTCTTTTATTTATTAAAAGAATACCATAAATTTTATATATTAACAAGTTTATTTATTTACATTCTGAAATATTTTATATACAAATAAAAATAAATCTCTGCTGAGCAAAAAAGCTCCGCCTTTCAGGCGGAGCTTTAGCTGATAACTGTTATTCACTTTAATTATCTGTTGGCGTCAATCATCAAAAACCGTATTGCGGGTCTCCCAGCGTTTGAACTGGCAATAGCCCCAGGGCGCATAGATGCCAAAGGTTATAGCCGTCAGGATCATGATGACCAGCCACTGGAAAAAGAAGCCCAGCCCGGTGCCGTCAAAACGCAGCCGTCTGCCTTCAACGTAGGTATTAGCACAGATCCAGCGCTGCTGCGCCGAGTAGGCCCACGGGAAAAACAGGCCCAAAGTCACAATAGAAACGACAGTCGTCCAGATCAGCAGCCATAAATAGCCCAGCCCTGAACCGACAAAAACAAACGGTTTATTCACTACGGCACCTCCATTTTACAAACTTTAAAATCAGCAGTCAGATTACTGCATTTTCTCTACTAATAATTTGTTGACCATACCCGGATTGGCTTTACCGCGGGATTTTTTCATGACCTGACCAACGAGGAAGCCGATAGCGCGGTCCTTACCGGCCTTAAAATCGGCGACAGACTGCGGATTTTCAGCCAGCACTTCGTCGACGATAGCGGCAATAGCGCCTTCGTCGCTGACCTGCTCCAGTCCCAGCTCTTTAACGAGGACTTTCGGCGATTTGTCAGCTTTGAGCATTTCGGCAAAAACTTTTTTCGCCAGTTTGCTGGACAGGACGCCGCCTTTGATCAAAGCGACCATTTCGCCCAGATTTTCCGGTTTGATCGGGAAAGCGTCGATCTCGATGCCTTCGTTGTTGAGGTAAGCAGAAACGTCGCCCAGCAGCCAGTTGGACACGCCTTTGTCGTCGCCGGCATTTTTGCAGGCAGCGTCAAAGTAATCAGCCATAGCTTTTGTAGCCACGATCAGACCGGCGTCGTAAGCAGGCAGCCCGTGTTCGGACATCAACCGCTGCTGACGCTGTGCCGGCAGCTCCGGCAGTTCCTTCTGTACCCGTTCGATCCAGGCATCATCGATCTCTACTGGCACCAGATCCGGTTCCGGGAAATAACGGTAATCATGGGCTTCTTCCTTGCTGCGCATGGATAAGGTCATGCCCTGGGCGTCGTCCCAGGTGCGGGTCTCCTGCACTACATGGCCGCCGCTCTCGATCAGGTCGATCTGACGCTCGACTTCATATTCGATAGCGCGTACTAAAGCCCGGAAGGAATTGAGGTTTTTGATCTCGGCGCGGGTACCGAATTCAGTAGCGCCTTCCGGCATTACAGAAATATTAGCGTCACAGCGCAGACTGCCTTCCTGCATTTTGCAGTCGCAGACGTCGGTATATTCCAGGATCGCTTTTAACTGTTCCAGATAAGCACGGGCTTCTTCCGAGCTGCGCATATCCGGCTCGGAAACGATCTCGATCAGAGGTACGCCGGCACGGTTGTAATCGACTGCCGAGGAATCGGAAGTGCTGATGGTAGCGCCGCTGTGGTTCAGCTTGCCTGCGTCTTCTTCCATGTGGATGCGGGTAACGCCGATGCGTTTTTTCTCGCCTTCCACTTCGATGTCGATATGGCCGCCCAGACAGATCGGCTGATCAAATTGAGAGATCTGGTAGTTTTTGGCCAGATCGGGATAGAAATAGTTTTTGCGGTCGAATTTATTGAATTTCTGGATCTCGCAGTTCAGTGCCAAACCGGCACGGATAGCAAATTCCACGACCTGTTTATTGAGCACGGGCAAAGCACCGGGCATGCCCAGGCATACCGGGCAGACATGGGTATTGGGCTCGCCGCCGAATTCTGTGGAGCAGGAGCAGAATGCTTTGGAATGTGTTTTCAGCTCGGCGTGGACTTCCAGACCGATAACAGTAGTATAGTTTCTCATTATTTGTTACCTCCTAACGGTGCCAGTACCTTATGGTAGTCGTTGGCTTGTTCAAAGGTATAAGCTGCGCGCAGCATGGTTTCCTCATCCAGTGGCTTACCGATCAGCTGCATGCCGACAGGCATACCGTCAGCAAAGCCGCAGGGCACGGAAATACCCGGCAGTCCGGCCATGTTGACCGGGATCGTATAAACGTCGAGCATATAGATGGAAAGCGGGTCCATTTTGCCGTCGATAGGATAAGCAACGACCGGCGAAGTAGGAGCCAGGATCACGTCACATTTGGCAAAAGCGCTGTCAAAGTCGCGGCGGATCAGGGTACGGACCTGCATGGCTTTTTTGTAATAAGCGTCGTAGTAACCGCTGCTCAAAACATAGGTGCCCAGCATGATGCGGCGTTTGACCTCGGGGCCGAAGCCTTCGGTACGGCTGAGCGTGGTCATTTCCGGCGCGCTGGTGGCGTTGGCGGCACGGAAGCCGTAACGGACGCCGTCGTAACGGGCCAGGTTGGCAGAAGCCTCTGCCGGGGCAATGATATAGTAAGTGATAACGGCGTATTCGGTATGGGGCAGAGAGATCTCGACGATCTCGGCGCCCATGGCTTCATACTGCGCGATCGCTTTTTTCAGCTCGGCATGTACTTTGGGGTCCAGACCTTCG
>OCHD01000087.1_pt1 | contig 120881 bp, 130 predicted proteins | sample 1538481 | NCBI WGS metagenome assembly OCHD01 (sample SAMN04571699, study PRJEB22368) | human gut metagenome | biome: human gut; material: stool | host: Homo sapiens | place: Luxembourg | collected 2012-09-07
TTTTCTTGTATTAGATTTTCTTTTTGAATGAAATGAAAAGACATTAAATAAAATTCAAGTGTTATAGTGGGAGCCAAAGCTTGGACACCATAATCATTTCTTACTGAACTGTAACATATGCTGTTACTTTATACCAAACTATTCATTTCTTCTAATATATTTTTATACTTTATTAAAAACACAGATTCATCTTGCACTTCAACTGCATTTTGTAATTCATTTATCATAACATATACTTTACTTATGCTATATTGTTTATTCGCATCTAAATTAGTATTACTCAACAACCTAGAATATATATCTATTGATTGCTTTGTATTATTTCCTATTTCTACCCAATTTTTAGAGTCTAATTTTGCATAAGCTTTTAATATATATAATTTAGATTCTAAGATATCTTTTTTAGTTTTGTAGTTTTCTGAATTTTCTATAAATCCTATTAAATATTCATATAATTTTGATAATGAATTCAATGTTTCCTCTTTTTTCTCATTTTTAGTAACTATTGTTAAATTGTCAAATTCCTTATTAAAACTCAAAACATTTTCTTGATTTACATTTGATTTGTATAAATCTAACGTTATTGTTGGAAGTGATGAATATAATATTTCAATTTCACTTTTTATATAATCCCAATTTATTTCATCTGAATTTGTTAAAACTCCTTTTGCTTCTAATTCAAATTTTTGACTTTTTTGGTTAGTTCCAGATGATGTATCTGATGAAGTACTAGAACCTGAGCCACTACTAGAATTACTATCTTTTTGAGAATCTTGTTCTTGTTTAGAATTGTTACTACTACTATCTTTTTGTTTGTTTGATTGTTCTGAAATTTCACTTACAGATATACTATAATTTCTCATCTGAATATTGTTCATTTCATTAAATAAATTAACTAACTTTTCTTCCAAAAAATTAATTTCTGAAGTTTTCCTTTCTTCTTCTTTTCCTTCACTGCCCTTACTTATATTAACATATAAAGCCATTGATAAAACAATAATAATAACAATTAAAAATAAATATGCTATTTTTCTATATTTTTTCAAATTTTTAAAACCTCCGTTTTCTATTTTTTCTAGTATTTACATTTTTATTTTGGTTTATTCTTTGTATAATTTCTTTTTTATCTTTTATACTAATATTAATAGATTTTTTAGGAGATTAAAATGATTGCTAAAATTACTTTATATAGTAATAAAACAGGAGAATTAAATAAATTTTTAAGTCGTTTTTATAATACCAATTTGGATATTGAAAATTCTTTAAAATGGGAAAAAGAATCTGCTAATCCTGTAGAACTAGCAGAAATCATTGGAATTTTTGTTGACAATTCAGATGATTATGTTTTAAATATGTGGCTCTCTCTTGATAAAGATGTTTTTGTAAATGTTACTTCTGAAAATGCTGATTCTATTATTCGCTATTTATATGAAAGATTTCCGTATTAATATTGCAAACTTACTATAATAATGGTATAATTTTAATATTGTTCTGCAAATAAAAACGCTTTATTAGGAGGATTGCTTTATGGATATTTTATTTGTAGCAGTTATTGCAATTGCAGGAATTGTAATTGCAAATAGTTTAATTAACGTTATTAATAAAAATAAACATTGCTTTTTCTGCTTTGGCAGTAAACAGTGCACGAATTGCATTTTTTGCTTTTTTTGTCGAAACTGTTCAAATTGCAAAAGTGACTTTAACTGTCTCTTTTGCAAAAGAAGCAAAAATTGTACTAATTGCAAAAGTTGTAATTTTTGCTTCGACTGTGTGCACTGTATCAGCTGTATGCATTGCATTAATTGTATTAGTTGCAAATTTTTAACTAGCAAAGATAATATTATTAATGATGTTAATACTTTATAAGCAAGGGAAATTCCCTTGCTTTTTCTTTTAGTTATTATTAAATTTATTAATATACTAACATGTATAATGTATCCCCTTTGAATACTAACTGTTCCTCTGAAAATTCTTCATAGCAAATTGCTAAGACTACTATTACTATAAAAGCTAATTTTATCATTTCAACAAAGAACTCTTTTTCTTTCACCTTATATTCCCTCTTGTCTAATATTTGTTTTACTATATATACTAATATAGCAATAACTGGGAACATATTTAGCACTCTTTGATAGCAAAATACAGCTACTAACAATGCTAAAAATATCTTTATATATTTACATTTTGGATTATCTACCATAAATTTTATCGCTATTACATTAAATAATACTCCTAGGCACATTACTGCTGATTCTGGAAATAATAAATATTCTAATGTAAATTGATTTAATATTAATATAAAGCTTCCTGCCAACAACATTAACTTTGTAATAACTTTTTCTGGATTAATTATTTTTTCTAATATTTTATTTATCATATAATTTCTATTTCTCTATAAGTATAGTAACTGGTCCATCATTTATTAAACTTACTTGCATATCAGCTCCAAAAATTCCTCTTTCTACTTTAATATTGTTTTTTTCGCATTCAGAACAAAAATATTCATATAACTTATTTGCTTGTTCTGGTTTTGCAGCTTCTGTAAAAGATGGTCTATTTCCACTAGAACAATCTGCATATAAAGTAAATTGTGAAACTATTAATAATTCTCCTACTACTTCTTTTAATCCTAAATTCATTTTACCTTCTCTATCTGTAAATACTCTTAAATTGCAAAGCTTTTTTACTAAATAATCAGCTTGCTCCTTCGTATCTGTGTGAGTAATTCCAAGAAATACTAAAAATCCTTTTTCTATTTTTCCTACTACTTTATTTTCCACCTCTACTTTTGCTTCTTTCACTCTTTGAATTACAACTTTCATAATTATGTATCCCTTTCATAAATATAGACGGATTGAATCCGTCTGTTTTTATCTATTCTTCCTGTTCTTCGTTATTTTCTTCTATATCTATATCCGATTCAATCGCTACTGTTTTTTCTAGGTTTGTTTTTTCTTTTTCATCTTGGTTTTCTTGTTCATTTTGTTTACTATCTTCTAATTCTTCTTGCAAATAATCTTTTATAATTTGTTTATAACCACAATTAGGGCAAAACTTCATTTCTTTTTCTATCTCTGAATAACATTTAGGACATTGCTTTTTATCTTTTAACTCTAAGCATTGTTTTAATAAACTATCTATTTCATCACTTAAAACATCTAATTTTGTACAATATTCTTCTATTTCATTTTCGATTGAAATTTCTCCTTCTAACACATGTTTCTCATATACCTTTTTTCCAATTTCTTCATATACATCATTTACTTGTGTTCTTAATTCTCCAATTTTAAGTTTAATTTTAGTTTCTTTTGCAATTTTTCCTGTTTTATCTGCTGTCATTTTATAAGCTTCAGAGGCCTTTTTTCCCAATTTATCAAAAAATTCCATATACTTTCATCCTTCCTTAAATGAACTATTTGCACACTGTTTACCTTTGTGCATTTATGCTTATGCTATTTTAATTCTTATCTTTTTTATTATTGGAAATTTAATCTAAAATTATTCACTTTTTTTATCACGTGTCATTAAATTTTTAACTGCCTCTGCTGGTTCTAATCCTTCATAAATAACTTTATATACTGTTTCTATAATTGGCATATAAACATCATTTTTCTTTCCTAATTCATATGCTACGTCTATATTATCAATACTCTCTATAACCATTCCGACTTCTTTTTTAGCTTCTTCTAATGTTTTTCCTTGTCCTATTAACTTTCCTGCTTTTCTGTTTCTACTATGTTCACTTAAGCATGTTACAATTAAGTCTCCTAAACCGCTTAATCCATAAAACGTTTCTTTTTCTCCACCTAATTTTACTCCTAATCTTGCTATTTCTCCTAATCCTCTTGTTACAAGTGCTGCAAAACTATTATCTCCTAGACCTATTCCAGCTGCAACTCCAGCACAAAATGCAATTATATTTTTTAATGCTCCTCCTAATTCAACTCCTTTTACGTCTTTTGATGTATAAATTCTCATTTTTTCTGACATAAAAGTATTTTGTACTAATTTTAAAACATCATCATGCTTTGATGCTACTACCAATACAGTTGGAATAGCTATTGATACTTCTTCTGCGTGACTTGGTCCACTTAAAACTCCTATTTTGGCTGTTGGCAATTCTTCTTTTATTACTTCGTCTAATGTTTTTAAAGTCTCTTTTTCAAACCCTTTTCCACATATTATAATTGGTTTATTATCAACATATTGTTTATATTGTTTAAATGTACTTCTTGTGAATTTTGAAGGTGTTACATGTAAAATAAATTCTGCATCTTCTATTACTTCTTTAAAATCATTTGAACATTCTATATTTTCTGGAACTGTTACATTTGGTAAAAACATACACCTTTTTTCTTCATTTATTAATCTTTTTTCTTCTTCTTCATATGACCATATTTTTACTTTATTTCCAATGCTGGCTAAGTGAATAGCTAATGCTACTCCCCAACTTCCACTACCTATAATAGCTATTTTTTTCATTTTTAATTCTCCTTTTTATTCTTAAGTATTTATTTTATTATATTTTTTATTTTTTAGAACCTACTTTATTCTCTGTTCCATTTAATATCCTTTTTATATTACTTCTATGATTAAATAATACAATAACAGCTAGTAAAATGCTATATATTAAATACACTTTTCCACTTTTACTTTCTGAAAGGACAGTATAATTTGTATTAATAAATAAAGTTAAAACAGGGAATAACACAGCTGCTGCACAAGATCCTAATGATACCATTTTTGTTAATACCATTAATACTAGAGCAAATACTAAACAAATTAATCCAATTTGCCAATTGCTCATAAGTATTACACCTAATGATGTAGCAACTCCTTTTCCTCCTTTAAATCCAAAAAATATTGGAAATGTATGTCCTATTACAACTGCAATTCCTGCTATTTGTAATAATAATTCTCTATTCATATTTTCTATTACATTTCCTAATAAAATAGCAATTCCTATAGATACTACTCCTTTTAATATATCGCAAATAAGTGTTATCGCTGCTGCCTTTTTTCCAACTGAACGAAGCATATTAGTGCTTCCTGCATTTCCACTTCCTTTTTCTCTAACATCAAATCCAGCCATTTTTTTACTTAATATAACAGAAAAGTTAACACTTCCTATTAAATAAGCTATTATAGCCATTATAATATATACTACCATTTTAAATTCCTCCTTTGATTATTAACATCCTCTGAATTTTATTAAAATACATATACCCTAATTTATACTTCTTTTTCTAATTTTTCTCTAACTATAATTCTTACAGGTGTTCCCTCTAAACCAAATTCTTTCCTAATTTGATTTACTAAATATCTTTCATAAGAAAAATGGAATAATTCTTTATCATTTACAAAAATAACAAATGTTGGTGGTCTAGTTGATGCCTGTGTTCCATAAAATATTTTCAATCTCTTTCCTTTGTCTGTTGGTGGTTGAACTATTGCAATAGCTTCATTTATAACTTGATTTAACACTGATGTTGAAATTCTCATACTATTTTGTTCTGCCACATAATTAATTAATTCAAATAATTTATGTACCCTTTGTCCTGTTTTTGCTGACACGAAAATAATTGGAGCATATGAAAGATATTTTAGTTTGTTATAAATTTCTTTTTTATAGTTTTCTAGAGTTCCTGTCTCTTTTTCTACAGCATCCCATTTATTTACTACAATAATAACTCCCTTACCTGCTTCATGTGCTTCTCCCGCAATTTTTGCATCTTGATCTGTTACCCCTTCTGTTGCATCTATCATCATTAAACATACATCTGCTCTTTCTATTGCAAGTAGTGTTCTCATTATACTAAATTTTTCTATTGATTCTTTTATTTTACTCTTTTTCCTAACTCCTGCTGTATCTATTAATACATATTTTCCATTTTCATTCTCAAATTCTGTATCAATTGCATCTCTGGTTGTTCCTGCAATATCGCTTACTATAGCTCTATTTTCTCCTAATATTTTATTTATTAATGATGATTTTCCTACATTTGGCTTTCCTATAACCGCTACTTTTATAATGTTTTCATCTTTATTTTCTTCTATATTTTCAGGAAAACTTTCATATATTTTGTCTAATACGTCTCCTATTCCTAGTGCGTTTGTTGCAGATATTGGATATGGATCTCCCATTCCTAAGTTATAAAATTCATATGCTTCTTCTTTGTCTTTTTGAAAATTATCTGCTTTATTACATACAAGAACAATTGGTTTTCCAGATTTTTTTAACATTATTGATATCTCTCTATCTGCTGCTGTCACTCCTTGTTTTATGTCTGTTAAAAACAAAATAACATCTGCCATTGCTATTGCTAGATTTGCTTGCTCTCTCATTTGTGACAAAATAATATCTTCTGAGTCTGGCTCTATTCCTCCAGTATCAATTAAAGTAAAATCTCTTCCTCTCCAGTTTGTTTCTGCATAAACTCTATCTCGAGTTACTCCTGGTGTATCTTCTACTATTGATATTCTATTTCCTGCTAAATAATTAAAAAACGTGGACTTACCTACATTAGGTTTTCCGAATAATTGCTACAATTGGCTTCATTTTGTCTTATCTAGGATAAGTTATTATATTTTTGTATAACTTTCCCAATCTCCTTTCTTTTTTGATAGGTATAGTATATCATAATTTACTATAAAATAACAAGAGACTAATAAAATTTATTAATCTCTTGTTTTCTACAAATATTTATTTTTGCACTATATTTTTGCTATTCCTCCGATAATTTTACTATCTTCAGCACTTGCTAACCATTTTGCACCACCTGCAACAACAACCATATCTCCTTTTTCTAAGATTCCTTTTGATTTTAATTTTTCAATTCCTGCTTCTACTACTTCATCAATTGAATCTTTCTTTTCTACATATATTGGTGTTACATTCCATGCTATTGCTAATTGGTTGAATGTTCTTCTATTATCTGTTATTGCTAATATTGGACATCCTGCACCTAATCCAGCTATTCTTCTTGCTGAATCACCTGTATGTGTATAACATACAATTGCATCTGCTTCCATATTCATTGCCATAACACATGATGAATATGCTATTTTCATTTCTAAGTTATCTAATTCGTAGTTGTCATTATTTCTAAATCTCTTCCAATAATCAATTTCTGGTTCTACTCTATTTGCTATTTTCACCATTGTTTTTACACATTCAACAGGATATTTACCCATTGCACATTCTCCAGATAACATAACTGCACTTGTTCTATCATAAATAGCATTTGCTACGTCACTTGCTTCTGCTCTAGTTGGTAATGGATTAAATGTCATTGATTCTAACATTTGTGTAGCTGTAATAACTGGTTTATTAGCTTTATTTGATAATTTGATAAATTTCTTTTGCATAACTGGTGGTTCTGTAAAGTCTGTTTCTGTTGCCATATCACCACGTGCAATCATTTGAACATCAGCATTATCAACTATTTCTACCATATGTTCTAATCCTTCAACATTTTCTACCTTTGTTACTATTTTAATGTCTTTTCCACCATTTTCGTCTAATACTTTTCTTACTTGATCTATATCGTCTTTATTTCTAGTGAATGACATTGCAACATAGTCATATCCATGTTCACATGCTGTTTTTAAATCATCTATATCTTTTTGTTTTAATGCTGGTAATCTAACTGCTGTTCCTGGTAAGTTAATTGTTTTTCTACTTCCTAAACCATTTCCATGTACAACTGTACAAACTATGTCTTTACCTGCAATTTCGTCTACTACTAATTCAATTGCTCCATCATCTATTAAAACTTTTGAACCAGGTTTTACGTCTTTATATAATTCTTTATATGTTACAGATACTTTGTCTTTATCTCCAACAATATCTTCATTTACTAAAGTGAATTTTTGACCATCTTCTAATTTGATTTTTTCATTTTTTCCTGTTACTAACATTCCTGTTCTAATTTCAGGTCCTTGCATATCTAAAAGTAATGCAACTGGAATATCTAATTTTTCTCTTAATTTTAAGATTGTTTCTGTTTTTTCAGATTGTTCATCCCAACTACCATGAGAATAATTAATTCTTGTTACATTTAATCCTGCTTCGAATAATTCTTGAAGTCTGTTTTCACTTGCAGGTCCTATTGTTCCTACTATTTTTGTTTTTCTTAAATTTGATTTCATTTAAAATTCCTCCCTTAATTTAAAACCGACTATTATTATATCACAGTCTGATTACAAATTTCAACATTTTTTCACTTATTTTTTATTTTTCTTACATATATGGTTGCGTTTCACGGCTAAATTATATGGATTTTAGAAAATTAATAATATATTGTCTTTGAAATACCGTGCAAGTGCCCAAACGAGCTTGTGCAAGTGCAATATAGTAAAAATATATTCTATAATTATCTTTTCCAAGTTATACTGATAATATAATATTTTTATTAAAAAACTTTACTAAAAATTTCTTTTAATCTGTTATTTTTTCCTGTCAAATATAAATATCCAATTAAAGCTTCAAATGCTGTAGAATACATATAGTCTTGTACATTACAATTTTTGGGCAAATGATGATTTTCTGTATTCCTTCCTCTTCTTACTATTTCTTTTTCTCCATCTGTTAAATCATCATAAATTCTTTGTAAAAAGCTTGCCTGTGATTGAGCTTTAACATATTTAATAGATTCTATATGTAATTTATGTGGTTTTAAATTTGTTGTATTAACTAATTGCGTTCTTATATATAGCTCATATACACAATCTCCAATGTATGCCCATGTTAACGGAGACATCATATTAACTTCTTTTTCATCTTTTACTATGTTAATAAATTCTTCCAATTTTATTTCTCCTTTTTTACTAAATTAAGTTCTATTTTTTATACAGTCTTTTATTTTTTTGGAGATTCTAATGTTATTTTGCCTAATTTACCATTTTTAAATTCATCCAAAATTATTCTTGCTGTCTTTTCTTCATCTATATTTCCACCAGATATTATACAGCCTCTTTTTCTTCCTATTTCTAGCATTATTTCATATATATTAAAGTTTTCTGGTTGTTCTTTATTTAATGTATTGTCAATATATTCTTCTGTTATCCCATATCTTTGACATATTTTTTTCTTATAATTTTTTAATAAGAATTTTATTAGTTCGTATGCTATTTCTGTTCTCTGCAATATGTCTTCTTTTATTGTACCTGTAAATGCTAAGTTTAATGCCACTTCTTGGCTCTCAAATTTAGGCCACAAGACACCTGGTGTATCTAATAATTCTATTTTGTCGTTAATTCTAATCCATTGCTTTTGTTTTGTAACTCCTGGTTTATTTCCTACTCCTGCTGTTGTTCTTTTTGAAATTCTATTTATAAAAGATGATTTTCCTACATTTGGAATTCCTAGTACCATTGCTCTAATTTTTCTTCCTATTCTTCCTTTGTTTGCCTGAAGCAATAATTGTTCTTCCATTATCTTTTCAATTTCTTTTATGCAATTATCTATTCCTCTTCCTGAGCTCGAGTCTGTTATTACTGCTGGAATTCCTCTCTTTTGGAAGTATTCTAGCCATTGCTTATTTTTGTTGTCATCTGCTAGGTCTCCTTTGTTTAATACTACTATTTTCTTCTTTTTTGATATTATTTGAGCTATATCTGGATTTTGACTAGATATTGGTATTCTTGCATCTAACAATTCTATTACTATATCTACTATTTTTATATTTGATTCTATTTGCCTTCTTGTTTTTGCCATGTGTCCTGGATACCACGAAATGGGGACTTTTGAAAAACTTTTTTGACTATCATTATTTTTCTTTTCTGCTCTGATTTTTCTTTTTTGGTACATATCCATTTTAATCACTTCTTTCTATTCTATCATTTAAAAAAATACTTAAAAGTATTTGTTTTTCGTTTTTAACTTGAAAGTATTATATCATATTTTTGTTTATTTATAAAGTCAAGAGCCTCAAAATATTTATCTTCATATTTGAATATTACTTTTATATTACCATCTTCACTAACAACAATATCTTCAATTAACTCATCTATCAATAATCTATTTAGTCCATTTATTTTTTCTTTCTTTTTAAATATATTCATCCAATCAGTATCGTTATTTTTTATTGTTTCTTTTTCTTTTTCCTTCTCATATAATTGTATATCTTCTTTTATTTTTTTAATTTTATCACTATACTCTTTATTATATTGCCAGTATTCTTCTTCCGATATAAAGTTCTCTTTTAAATCTTCTTTAATTGAATTCCTTAACATTATATATTTTTCTTTTTCTTCTTCCTTTTTTGAATACAAATTAGAAATTATGCACAAAATAATTAAAACAATAATAAATAGTACTGATATTAATAATTCTTCAAACATTTCTTACTATTCCTCCAAATCCATTTATTTCCATCATTTTTTGATAAAAAAAGCAATACAAAAAAACTTTTATAATCCTTTCGTACTGCTTAATCAATTATAAATTTCATATTTTTATTTAACTACATTGACATTATAGCATTATAGCCTCCAAAAGCCAACCGATATCAGCGTATAATTTCAACCGATTTCTGCTAGAATTTTTGTAGTGTTAAGGAGGTTTTTAAAATGTTATTTAAAGAAGCAATTACTTTAAGAATACTTGAATTATGTAACAAATATAATTACACTCCAAATAAACTTGCTGAATTATCTGCTATTGCACCATCAACATTAAGAGCATTACTGGCAAACAATGTAGATAATCCAAGTTCTACAATTATCTTTAAAATACGTAAAACTTTAAAAATAGAACTTAAAGATTTTTATGACTCTCCATTATTTGATATGGAGAAATTGGAGTATTAAAATAAGAGGCTTGTAATAGCCTCTTTTATCGTTTTATAAGATATATTATTTTTCCTTAATTATATTTTTACTACATATATAAGTTATAAAGAAATAACCTCCATATATAAATATTATAAATAAAGATGTTATTATAACTGATTTTAAATTAAAACTAACACCCATTGTTTTTAAAATATTATTACAAAACATAACACCAAATATTGAATGAATTATAGCTAGTATAAGTGGAAACATAAAAAAAATTCCAATTTGTTTAAAAAGAGCTTTATTTAATTCTTGTTCATCTACACCAATTTTTCTTAACACAACAAATTTTTCTACATTGTCACTTGACTCTGATAATTCTTTTAAAGCTAAAATAGCAGCACACGATATCAAAAATATAATTCCAAGATACAAACCTAAAAATGTAACAATAGCACCAAGTCCAACACTTGCATCTCTTATATCTTTCTTAGTATTAAATGTTATGATGTATTTACTAGTATTATTTAAAAATGAAGTAACATCTTTCTCTATATCATCTTGATTTCCATTATAATCAGCAACCATTTTGTTAGATATCTTTTGATTTTCATTTAAAGCATCATCTGGTAAAACAATAAACCCAATCTCTGACTTTTGACTACCCATTTCATAAAAACCATTAATTGCTTTTTTATATTTTGGTAAATATATTCTTTGATTAACTATAATCTCTGTATTTCTTTTTAAAGCTTCATTCTTAATATCAATCATTTCTTTATAGTTCCCAACAACAGCATATTGATCACTATTTAAATTGATTTTTTCTAAATTAAAATTATTAGCTAAGTTATTATAGTCACTATTTTTCATTAAAACAATATAATCATCATATCTTAAAAAAGGATAATTTTTCTTTGCAGTTTTATAATAAGTTCCTAATGTAGACTTTAAAGTAACATAATCATCAGCATACAAAGAAAAATAAACTATATTTTTAAATTTTTTAAAATCAAATCCATTCTTTGTAAAAATTTCTTCAAAACTTAATTTATAATTTTCTATTTGTTTATCAGTAAAATCATTAACTTCTAAATCAACATTTGCAGGTTTTGAAATTTCTATATCCCTTGGAGAAAATTCTATCACATTTTTATTTAAAGAATTCTTCATTGACAAAGCACTTGATAGTACACAAATCGTTATAAATAACATCAAACATATTATTGTCATAGAAAAAGTCATAGTATTTATTTTACTTGAAAACTGTCTAAGGGTGAAACTATTTAACCCTTTATAATAGATGTTCTTCATACTTATAAATATTTTTAAAAGCAAGCCCGATAAAGACCAAAACACAAAGAAAGTTGAAATAGCACCTACTCCTATAGGAACAAAAATACTATTTGCATCAGCCATTTTCTCAATGCCACCAGTAACCTGATAATAAGCAAATCCTAGTGCTATGCAAGAAATAATAAACACTATTGTACAGAACAATGGATTTTTTAATTTTATTTTTTCAGATTTTTTATTAGAATACATTAAATCTATCAATTTACATTTACTAATATTTATAGTATTAAATATCATAACTACAAAATACATAATACTAAAATAAATCAAAGTTTTAATACAAGCATTTGTTGAAAAGACGAATTGAAATCTAGTTAAATCTGCTTCAAACATATTAGCAACCAAAATACTCATCAATTGTGATAATAAAAAACCTATTCCTAAACCAACTACCAATGAAACTATACCTATTATTAATGTTTCAATAAATAATATCAAGGATATTTTCTTTTTGCTCATTCCAAGCGTTAAATAAACCCCAAATTCTTTATTTCTTCTTTTTATTAAGAATCTACTTGCATAAACAATTAAAAACGCTAATATTATAGATACAAACACGCTAACACCAGAAAGAACATTGGTCATAAGTTTTATTATTTCTGCTGTTGTTGATGATACCTTCATCATAACTGACTGATCATCTATTGCATTGAACACATAAAAAATCGCAACACCTAGTATCAGAGTAAAGAAATAGATGGCATAATCCTTTATACTCTTACTAATATTTTTTAATGATAACTTAAAGAGCATCGTTTAAGTCACCACCAAGTAATGTTACAACATCTATTATTTTATCAAAAAAATCTTTTCTAGAATTTGTTCCTTTAATTATTTCATTAAAAATTTTGCCATCTTTGATAAATATGACTCTTGAAGAATAACTTGCAGTAAACGCATCATGTGTCACCATAAGAATTGTTGCTTGTAATTCTTTATTCAAATAATCAAATTTTTCTAAAAGCATTTTAGCTGACTTTGAATCCAATGCACCTGTTGGTTCATCTGCAAGAATTAACTTTGGATTAGTAATTATTGCTCTTGCACTAGCGACTCTTTGCTTTTGACCTCCACTCATTTGATATGAATATTTATTAAGTACATTAACAATATCCAGTTCTTTTGCAACTTTTTTAATTCTTGTATCAATTTCTCTCGAATTCACATTTTGAATAGAAAGTGCCAAAGCAATATTTTCATAAGCAGTTAAAGTATCAAGTAAATTAAAATCTTGAAATATAAAACCTAACTCTTCCCTTCTAAACTTATTTAGACTATTTCCTCTTAATTTTGTGATATCATTACCTGCTACATAAATATGTCCAGATGTAACTTTATCAATTGTAGATATACAATTTAAAAGAGTAGTCTTTCCAGAGCCACTTGCTCCCATTATTGCAACAAATTCTCCCTTTTCAACATCAAATGATAGGTTATCAATTGCTTTTGTAAGACTAGATTTATTGCCATAATATTTTTCAATTTTATCAATTTTTAAGATATTTTCCATAATCTTTCTCCTTTCTGATTACATTGTAATATAAAAGATAGGATTAGTCGTTATTCTAATATTACAGAATATTACAATTTTGTAATATTTATTTTTAGTATCCAAATCTGCATAAACTTTAATCAACTTTATAAAAATCATTTTTATAAAAGATAATTGTAATTTTTGTATATTTATGTATTTCAGATTCAATAATTATCTTATGTCCTAATTTATCGCATAATTTCTTGACAATATAAAGTCCCATACCTGTTGATTTTGCCATTATTCTACCGTTTTCACCAGTGAAAGATTTATCAAATACTCTTTTTATATCATTTTTAGGTATTCCTATTCCATTATCCCAAATAGTTAGATATACTTTATCTTTTTCATCTTTTACACTGATTTTTATTATTGGATCGTTATTATTTTTTTTATATTTAATACTATTGTTTATAATCTGATTTAATACGAACTCTAACCATTTTGAATCCGTTAAAACTTTTTCATTATGAATATCAACTTCAAGATTAACTTTGTTTTCTAATAAGTCATCTTTATTTTTTAAAGCAACATCTTTGATAATCTTCTGCAATTCAATTTCTTTGATAAGATAATCTTTCTCGGCATTTTCGCTTCGAACGAAATATAAAATTTGATCTATATAGTTATCTAACTTTCTAATTTGTTCTATATATCTCTTATCAAACATATTTTTGTTGTTATGAATTAATAAAGTTAAACTTGCTACTGGAATCTTTACTTCATGAATCCACATTTCTACATATTCCTTGAAATCGGTAATACTTAAATTATATTCTTTTACATTTTCAATCATTGACTTGTTTATATCATAAAGAATTTGATAAAAAATTTCGCCATCATAAAAGTTTGGCTTATTTAATATTTCTAAAATTAAATATTTTTTATCTAACTTATCAAGCGTATTTAATATTTTTTTGTAAAATTTGTATTTCCTGAAATAATCAAAAATAATATTAAATGTTGCAACTAAAAAAAATAATATTGTCAATGCTATTTTCAAATCATTTTCCACTTTAAATGTGTTTAACATAAGAATAGCAATTATGAATCCAACAATTGACGCAGTTATCTGTACTGTTTTATCTAATAAATATTTTTTAAAACTCATAATAATTTATACCCTTGTCCTTTTCTTGTTTCAATTCTATTTTCAAGTCCAAAATTTTGTAATTTATTTCTCAATCTACTAATATTTACTGTTAGAGCGTTGTCATTGATAAACTCATCATTGTTCCATAAATCTGTCATTAAATCATCACGAGTTACTATTCTACCACGATTACTTAAAAGATATGTAAAGATAATCATTTCATTTTTAGTTAGTTCTAATACCTTTTCACCTTGTTTCAATATTCCCTTTTGTGGATTAACACTAATATTATCATAAAATAAATCGTCCATATTATTATCCATTCGTTTAAATATATTTTGTATTCTCAATAATAAGATTGTTGGGTTATATGGCTTAGTAATATAATCGTCTGCACCATAAGATATAGATAAAACTTCATCTACTTCTCCTACCCTGCTCGTAACCATAATAATAGGAACATTAGATTCTTTTCTAATTTCTTTTAATAAAATTTCACCATTTTTATTAGGTAAATTAATATCCATTAAAATTAAATCAAATTTCATATTTTTTATATTTTCTTTAACATTATCAAACTTTTCTATAATTAATACTTCATACCCTGAATTTTCTAACAAAGATTTTAACTCATTTCTGATGATTTTTTCATCTTCTATAATTAATATTTTTTTCATAGTTTGTCTCCTTTCATAATTTGCTTTTTTAATCATTCATATTATATCACTTTAATTTTATAAATTATAATAATTCAGAAAATTAAATATAATTATTTTATAATTTTTTCTGCTTCAACTTTATCTAGGTTACCATATTTAATCATTTTATTTATAACTTGCCTCTGTCTTTCAATTGCTAAATTTTTATTTTGAATTGGATTATATAAAGACGGAGCATTTGGGATTCCTGCTAGCATAATTGATTCACTATCATTCATATCTTTTGGTAATTTATTAAAATAACCTAAACTTGCTGACTTAACAGAATAAAATCCATTGCCAAAATATGAAGTATTCAAATATAATTCTAATATTTCATCCTTATTATAGTTACTTTCTATGCTAAATGCCATAAAAATTTCTGCAACTTTCCTTACTATTTTCTTATCTTGTGTAAAATAGATATTCTTGGCTAGTTGTTGGGTAATTGTGCTTCCTCCCTCTACAAATTTCATTTTTTTTATATCATTTACAAATGCTCTTCCAATAGAAATGACATCTATCCCAAAATGTTTGTAAAATCTATGATCTTCAACTGATACAACTGCTTTTAAATATATTTGAGGCATATCATCAATTTTTGTATAATCTTCTTTTTGCCTAATTGTTGTAATTTTATCCTTTAATGGCATTTTATTTATGGCATTCTTATACATTTGATAACCACTACAAATAAAATAACTTCCTATACAAATAAATATTAATAAAATTGTTATTGCAATCTTTTTAACTAATTTCATATAATGCTAATCCCTTCTTTACTAAAAAGTAATTTATTGCAGTAATATTATCATTTTTTATCATATAAGTCGTCATTCTAATATTACTCAATATTACAATTTTGTAATGTAATTTAATTATGTATCAAGGCTATTTCATAATTTTAGAAATAACCTTTTTTATTTTAAAATATAGAATTAGTATTTCTATACTTAATTTTAAAATTGCAATTAGCATACTTACTCAGCCTTAAAGTAGTTAAATTACTCTGAGGATCAACATCTACAACTAACACTCTTTTTCCTTGTTTAGCCAATGCTACACCAAGATTAAAGGTTATTGTTGTTTTACCAACTCCTCCTTTCTTTTAATTTAGCCACCTTAATTTAATAAGATGGCTATGTATTCCATTTCTGGCATAAAAAAAGAACTGACCATTTTTAATCAGTTCAAATATGTTTAATAAATTTTATTTAATTTTAAAATTAGTTCATCAATAGGTTCTGTATATATATCCTGTTTTAATTTATCATTTTTAAATTGTATTAAGGCATTTAAAATTATGTTAGTTTCTATATTCTTAATAGGTAGTTTTATTTTTTTCATTATAACCACACTTCCTCTGTTTCTTATCTATATTATATAGGAATATGGTTAATAAGTTAATTGTGCAATTTAGTAAAAGTTTTTCATAACTCCTACACATTTATTTTTTTAACATTTTTCAACAAAAAATATGTTTTAAATGTAAAAAGAGATTTTATTTTTTTCCTTTATTTTCAAGGGTTTAATAGTGTTTTTTCATAACTCCCCACTTACCATGAAATGGAGACTTTTGGAAAACTTTCTTGATTATTATTATTTTTCTTTTCTTCTCTCATTTTTCTTTTTTGATACATATCCATAAATTATCACTTCCTTTATTTCTTATGCTTGTTTTTATTTTTCAAATTAACAACTCCAACATTAAATGTATTGGATATGACTTCAAATAATTCATGATTATTTGTCATGTTAATATATCTCATCTTCATAAATTTATCATTTATTTCATACTCATTATTAGTACATAATACTTCATAATTAATACCGGTATCTTCATAAAATTTATTAGTATCATAAAAACCATTTCTTAAATAAAAATTTTTACGTCTAACACTTATATTATCAACAGGTACATCAACTGATAAAAATAATACCTTATATTTTTCTTTCAAATCCCTTAATATCATAGAACCATAGTTTTTGTTTCTTAAACTAGGTACTACTGCTAAATACATCAGGTAATATGCGTTTGTACAATTAACAATATAGCACATTCCTATCATCTTGTCATTATCCAAAATTGCATATAAATCTGAATTATTTTCCTTAGAACATTCTTGTAATATCCAAAAAGGAAATCTTTCATCTTCAGGGAATGAGTTTAAATATAATTCTTCTATTTTATTTACATATTTACTATTATTTATATATTTAAAATACATTATTACACCTATTTTATTCCCTCAAGTTTCTTATTTTCTTTATTTTCTAATTGTTTCTTTTCTCTTTCAAGTTCCTTTAAACTCTTTTTAGGTGTTGGCATTTCTTCAGGCATCATCCCACCAATATCTGCAATTGCATGTCTCACTTTTTTACCAACCTCATAATGTACGTCTTTCGCTTCTTTTTCACCTTGTACATTATCTTTTAAAAGTTTTTGTTTGGTTTGATTTATTCTAAATAAATTAGCCACTAACTCATCTTCATTCATATTATCTAAAATATCTTCTCTATAACGTAATTTTTTTCTTTTAAAAATATCATCAGCAGTTTCGCCATTATATAATCCTTTATATCCTGCATTATGAAATTCAGCCATATTTTTAACACCAGCAGCTGAAGCAACTTTTTGAAGAGTATAGTTACCTTGCTTTGTTAATTTTCTTTGATAAAACCTTTTTTCATCATCTGATAAAGAATCATATTCTTGTTCTGTTATTTCTTGTTTTCTTGTTTGAATAGCAAAATATGTTTGTCCTAAGGCAACAACTTCTTTACTTGGATCAGCATTTTGAACTATCAAATAGCATATGTATCTTGATAGTTTATAATCTTTAATAAATTCTTCTTTTCCTTTTCCAGTTTTTATTGGCTTGTTGACCTCAACAACCCAATCTTCTTCATTTGAAACACTATTATTTGCTGATAAAACTGCTTTATCTATTACTTTTTGAAAATTTCTCCAATCCTTGTATTCCAATACTTTTTGTAATTCACGTGCATACCAATATTCATTTCCATAATCATCAATATGTTTTATATTTTCAAAAGTATTGTTAGAATATTTTTTTTCAATTATCTTCATTGCTACCTCCATTTCTATTAATTATATTAAGGTTTTCTTTATGTTCCCACTCCCCCCATATTTTTATAGTTTTTTTTTAAAAAAATATAGTAAATATGTAAAAAGAATTTAGTAATTTTTTCTTTATTTATAAGGGGTGTATGGTTTTCCTTAAGTCTCCATTACCCACGAAATTGGGGCAATTTGACGATTTTTTTCTTCATTATTATTTTCTCTTTTTTCTTGTCTTACTTTTCTTTTTTGATACATATTCATAATTTTATCGTTTCCTTTTTTATAAATTGTAATTTGTCTATTCAACAAACTCTACAAAAAAATAATTATCATAATCTTTAATATTTTTCAATTCATCAAAATATATTGAAAAATCTCTACTTGATTTAAACACATTACTTTCACAATTAGTAATGTAGAAAATAGGTGTGTTATTATTGTTTTTAAAATAATTTGGAAATTTCAGATTCATATTTTCAAATTCTTGTTTTAGTTCACTTAATGATTTTTCTGTTTTAACTACTAAAACTACACGACGTGTTAAATAATCTCCATTTCCTCCTGAATCTCCAATTTTACTTTTTAATGCAATCTTATCAACATTTTCAGGCAATATAATATTATCCACTTGTTTTTCAAGACCTTTTAACCCAGTATTTGAATATACGAACAGACATATTAAAATTGCAATTACAACAATACTTATTATAATTATTACTTTTTTATTTTTCATATAATCTTTTTCTCCTCTACAACTTACTATTTATTTGTTTCATCTATATCTAAATATAGGTTTATTTCTTCTTCTGTTGGTAATTTATCTATTAATTCTTTTGGTAGTTGTTCTTTCACTTTATAAGTTGAAACACCTATAGGAATATTTGTGGATTTCAAAGACCAATCTACCGTTACTCTGTTCTTTCCTCTACATAATAATAAGCCAATCGTAGGTGCATCACATTCTTTTTTTATTGTTTCATTAATTGCTGTTACATAAAATCCTAATTGTCCTATATATTCTGGTTTAAATTCACTTGCTTTTAATTCAACAACCACATAACATCTAAGTTCCAAGTGATAAAATAGCAAATCAATATAATAATCTTGATTATCAACTGAAATTTTGTATTGATTTCCGACAAAGCTAAATCCTTTCCCTAATTCTAATAATACATTTCTTATTTTAGTTATCAAAGCTTCTTCCAGTTCTTTTTCTTTATATTCTTCTTTTAATGTAATAAAGTCAAAAATATATGGGTCTTTTATAGTATTATTTACTAGATCACTATCTTTTGGAGGTAGCATTGCATTAAAATTATTGTTACTACTTCCTATTCTTTTATGAAATTCTGTTTCAATTTGAATAGCTAGTATATTTCTACTCCAGCCATTTTTAATAGTATTTTCGGCATATATTTGTCTAATATCCTTATCTTTAATTTTTTCAATTAGTAATAAATTATGTCCCCAAGGTGATTTGGCAACAAGTTGTTGCCATTTTGTATCATCAGCATATTCTTCATAGAATAATCTCATCGACCTTATATTCCTTTCAGAAAAACCTTTCATATTAGGAAAAGTTAATTTAAGTTCTGTTGACACTTTCTTCGTAAAATTATTTCCATATTGTTTGTTTTCTGAAACAATTTTTCCCAATCTAAAATACAACATAATGAGACAAACAAGACCTGTCCCTATAATGTCCTATAATTGTTTTTGTCTGCTCTTTCGTCCATTTTTCTATCAAATTGTTCATTATCATAAAACCAATCCGTTTTTTTGTCTTTTGGATGATTTTTTCTGTTTTTATCCATCAATAAGTCTAATAATACTGATATTGGTAATATCATTCCTATTAATGATAGTAATAAATTCATATATAAATTTATGTCTATATTTGACTCTACTGCTGATATTAATGTTTGTAAATTATTTACTATATCAACTCCAAAATACATTCCATATGCTAATAAATATATAAGTCCTCCTAACATTTTTCTTTTCACTACTAATATTACACATACTAACACTACAAATAGTAATATGATTTCAACTTGTTGATTTAGTGGCTTAAGTGCTCCTAAATCCCAATTAAGTTCGGCACTTACTGCTACAATAATTCTCAATATCCAAAATAGTATCATAAACATAACTAACATCCATGTTGAAAAGTTCTTCATTTTTTCCTCTCTTTCTATCAAAAAATGTAATATATTTTGATATTTTTTTATTTTTTCTATTGTACTATTATGCAAAAAAGTGAAGTCAAGATTTTTATTTTCTTTCCTTCACCTTCCTACCTTAATAACCTATTTATATTGATATATAATTTTATATTTTTTAATCAATTTGATTAATCAACGAAATCAAAATCATCTTTGAATTTTTCTTTAAATATTTCAAATACTTTGTTTAAGATTTCTTCGTCTTCAATACTTACATAAGATTCTTCGTCTGAATCTTCATCGTCATTATCTTCTACTTTTAATATTACTACTTCTCCTTCTTCTTCTTCACCTTCTACTGTAACTGGTAATAATACTACATATTCCTCATCATCTAATTCAACTAAATCTAAAAATTCAAATTTTACTTCATTACCATCCTCGTCGTTTAATATTACTATGTTATCTAATTCCTCACCTTCGTAATTTTCGTTCATAATTTTTCTCCTTTCAATTTTTTAATATTTATTTATTTTTTAAATATAATATCGTATTTTTAATTATTTTGCAACGTATTTTTTAATTTATTTAAATATGTTTCTAAAATATAAACCGCAGATATAGTATCTACTATATTTTTCTTTTTATTCTTGTTCACTTCCAAAAAGTTCATAGTTTTATGAGCTTCTACTGTTGTTAATCTTTCATCTATAGTGTGAATTTCCATTTTATTGTATTTACATTTTAACTTATGAACAAATTGCTCTGTTATTTTAGCTCTTTCAGACATTGTTCCATTCATGTTTAATGGCATTCCTACAACGATGGTATCTACTTCATATTTTTCAAATATTTCATCCAATCTTCGCAATATTACCTTATCAGATCCATTTCGTTGTATAGTTTCTAATCCTTGAACTGTTATATTTAGTTGATCTGTTATCGCTATTCCGACTCTTGCTTCTCCATAATCTATTCCTAAAATTCTCATTTTAATCTTCTAATCCTATATAGTTTTTTACCATTTTTTCAAGTAATTCATCTCTTTCAATCGTTCTAATTTTGTTTCTAGCATCATTATGACTTGTTATATAAGTTGGATCTCCTGATAATATATATCCTACTATTTGATTTATAGGATTGTATCCCTTTTCTACTAATGATTGATATACTTCTTTTAAAACTTCTCTACATTTTGTATTTTCTTCTCTTTCCACCTTAAAATTCATTGTTTTATCAAATTCCATTGTCTTAACCCTCCTCTATTTATATATTAGTTATGTCACTTTCATTAACATCTGCTGTATCTAAATATTTTTCTAATTTTTTTAGCACTTCTTCTAGTCCTGTTCCTTTATAATAAGAAGATATTACAAAGTTCAACTTTGGTATTGCTATTTCTTTAGTATTTTTAGATAATTTATTTTTTAATTTTGCATCTAAATTTAAATGTTCTATTTCTTCTTCCGTTAATTGTATTTTCATGTTTTCTACTTTTTCTTTAATTTCATTTAAAAAGTCAGCCACTCCACTTGCTTCAACTCCTGAAAATGCAATTACAAATTTAGGTCCCATATATCTAACAAATACATATTCAGATGATATATTTTCTCTTATATAATTGCTTATTTGAGTTATAACTTTATTTCCTAATTCTCTACAATATTCTTGATTAATTTGTTGTATATTAATTATTTTAAACATACACATTGTAGATATTGTATATTGATCAATTATTTTCTTACCTTCTCCATATAAATATTCTTCTGAATATAAACCTGTAAATAAATCCTTTCTAACAATAGACTCTAAAGTTTTCTGATGTACTACTGTTTTTAAAACAGAAACAATATTTTCTTTAATAACTTCTAATACCGTTGTGTCTACATTATCGAAATCATGTGGAGTTCCACTTTCTATGATCCAATAACCAATATAAACATTATCTATATATAAAGGGAAAAATATAGCTGATTTAGCTCTTCCAAATTCCATTTTTTGATAAGGAAGTCTTTCGTTTTCATTATTAACTGTTACATATTTAGGTGTTGCAGATTCAATGCTATCTTTAAACATATCTACATCATGTAAAGATCTTAATGCATCCCAATGCTTTTGGTCAACATTAGATGCTTTAACTTGATATTCAGTTCCATCAAATACTACGATAGTTGAATATTTAATTTCATATCTATCAATTAAAATATCGTTTATTTTCTTTATCTTTTCATCTACTGTTGATGTTTCTCCTATAGCATTCATAAAATCTTGAACAACATATAAATTTGTAATTCTTTGATTCATATTTTTAAATTTCTGTATTTTTTTGTGTATTGTTATATTATAAATTATTAGTCCAACTACAATAAGAACTAATATTCCAACTATTATTAGCATCGTCACTTTATTTTTTCCCCTTTCTGTTTTTATTTAATAATTGTTCTTCATTTGATTTAATGTATTATTCATATTTGGAGTAAAAGTATTATTCATATTATATCCATTAGCTGTAGGTGGTCTATAAGTATTTGTTTGTGAATAAACCATATTTGCTAGTTCTTTTAATGTTTGCATAAATATTTTAGAATATCCTTTTAGTGAAATATTACATTCTATAATATTTTCTAAATATTTTATATAAGTTTCTTCTTCAAAAGGTATAGCAACATATTTCATCAACGTCCTATCAAATAGTTCTGTCATAAATGACATAGCAGGATCATTATAGTATGCCATTCCTCCAATAATAGTTTTTTCAGTTATTCCTCTAATTTTTACTGTTTTATTTAAAATAACTCTCAATTTTTTTTCATTTAATATATTTTTAGCTTTTAATTCTCTTAAAAAAGCTGTTAATGGCTGAATTGTTAATACATCTAAAGTTTGTACCAAATATGTTTCTTGAGATTGTTTAAAATATCCTACTGGAGTTGAAAAATCTGTATCAATCAAAATTAAAGAATGTTTTTTTAACAAAGTTTCTAATATTCTGTCTACATGGATAATTGCATCTCCTTCTTCTGGCAAAGAAGTATACACCGTTAAATTTTTATTTACAGGTATTCCTGTTGCTACCCCATTAGCAAGTCCATCAATGCTTCTAGTAGCAATCTCTCTTAATTCTTCTTCATTTTTTGTATAAATATAGTATGAGTTTCTATTTTTAGTTGTATCTAATATAGCTACATTGATTCCTGTAGAAGATATTAATTCTGCTAAATTATTAACAATAAATGATGTTCCATTTTTACTTGTTCCTACAAAAGTAACTATTTTTTTATCAGGTGTTAATAAGCTTGAAAGGTCAACATTTTCTATTTCAGGCTGCATTTGAAATCTTTGTTGTTCTTGATTTTCTTGAAATTGTGATTGCCTTGTAAATCCTGTTCTTTCTTCAAATTGTGCTTGTCTCATATTTGTATTTTCTTGGTATCTAATATTATTTTGAGAATCAAATCCAGGCAAGAATTCTTCTGATTCTTCATTTTGTTCAAATCCAGGTAAAAATTCTTCTGGTTCACTATTTTGTCCAATGCCTGGTAAAACTTCATTTTCTATATTATTTGTATTTCTTGTTATTGGATCATTAGAAGCTTCTGGTAAAATTTCTTCTTCAAATCCTGGCAAAATTGTATCTTTATCTTCTGGTTCCATTGGAATAACAGGTGGTTCTATTTTTTGTTCAACTGGAACAGGGTTTTTTCGTGGTCTACCTCTTCCTCTTTTAACAGGTATTGCCTGTTCTTGTACCTCTGGAATAGGATTTTTTCGTGGTCTACCTCTTCCTCTTTTAGGTTGTACAATTGGCTCTTCTGGTATTATGTTTTGTTCTATTGTAGAATAGTTTTCATTTTTTTTCTGCTCTTTTATATTTCCGTTATTTAGCTCTAGTTTTTGATAGTTTTCTTCTTGTTCCGGTTGTGGTTTAATTTTAGATAGTTTTTTTGTACTATTCATATTGATTGATGATGGTATTACTACTGGTTTTGACATTATTCTGTCTTTAGTTTTTGGCATTAATAATTTTTCACTAGGTCCTTCAGTAGTTTCTTTTTTAGGCTTTCTTAACTTATCAGAAACACTATTATTAAAAGACATTATTTGTTGATATCTTGGTGATCTTTCCTCTAGTACTGCTCGCACGTTTAAAGGAAGAAATTTACTGATAATTCTTAGCTGTACATCATTATATTGTGCTGCTATATTATTAAAACTGTCTACATATCTATCTTCATTTTTCCCTAGTCTTTTATAGTGTGCAAGAATATTTTGTATTTCCATTTCACTAACATCATTTTCATTTTCACTTTGATAACTTACATCTTCAGAATCTATTTTATAATAATTTTTTGCTTCTTTTTTAGAACGAGGTCTATTGATTAATCTGCAAACTTCGTCTACACTTCTGTCTGTCCCAATAATTGCATTATAAACTCCAATTCCAAATAATTTTACTAACATCTGTTCAGATTTTGCTCTTCTATCTGAACAGATTAAAATAATTGGTATATCATTACCTCTTGAATTTGAAGCCTCATCGCTTATACTATCTAATTTCTCAAAAATAAACTTATCTATTTGATCATATTGTGTATTAGTAAAAGCTTCTAAATCTTCACTTATTACTACTCTATCATAAGTTTTATCCTTTTGTAATTCTTTTAATATTGCATTAAAGTAATAAACATTTTTGTAAGAAATAATCTGTTTATATTCCTTTTGATATTTTTTTACTATCGACTCTGATATTTCTTCATTACTTACAGCAAATAAAACTTTCATTTGTTACCCCCTTCCAAATTTTACAAACACAGCAAATGCTAACGGTAAAATTTGGCATATAATTAATATTGTTACAAAGCTTACAATTAAAGCCATTCCCTTTTCTAGTGTGTCCAACTTTCTAATTCCTATCACATATTGATGAATTGCTCCAATTGCAATTCCTAAGAAACATAACGGAATACTGTAAATTCTAACTAAATTTAATATGTACGCTACAAATCCATAAGCATCTGATCCATATTTTTGTTTATAATCTTCTAATGAATTCATTGCATTTTCTTTTATTTCTATTATTTTGCTCTCTGTTTCATTGTCTATTGCTTTTTCTGCTGCATATGTTTTATTTATGCATAAAAATATTCCAATTAATATCATAAAAATTGTAACAATTATTATTGTTTTTTTCATTTTATTATGCCCCTTTCTTAGCGTTTTTTCGGCAAAATCTTCCTTATAAGCATTATACTTTTATATAATACAATAAATTATAAAAAATAGCAAGAATTTTTTACAATTTATTGTATAAATATTTCATATATGTATAAACACCATTTGCCCAATTTTTATCTGAAGCATACCTTTGATTAATACCTTTTAAATTAGCTCCATTATAATAAGTTCCTATTGCCTTTTCTCCACCATATATACTAGTTCCTGATGGATTTAAATAATATTTTACAAACACTCTTGAAATCAAATCAATACATTCTGAATAATTTGAAAAATTATATGCTCCATTATAAGGATTAGAGTCATAAGCTCCGTATCCAAATAAATTTTTCTTCTCTATCGCAATTTTAGAAGTTCCCCAAGCGCTTTCATGTATTCCAACTGCTGCAACAAATACGCCATTTATATTATATTGTTTTTCTATGTAATAAAAATATTCTGCATTATTAGCAAAAATTTTATTTGTATCTTTTGAATCATTTAAAACTTTTTTGAATTGTTCTAGACTAAGTCCACTTGGTTTATTTAATGCCATATCAAAACTAGGTTTTAATATAGAATTTGATGAATTAGATATGTTTGTTTCTTGTTCGTTTTCATTATCTTTATTAATATATGTCGTATTCTCTATTTTTACATATCCTGTTACATCAGAAGAAGATATTTTATACCAATCATTTTGTATTGATATTATTTTTAATTCTTTTCCTTTTACCAAAGTTGCTACTTTCTGCGTATTTTCATTTGGTTCTGTCATAACCTCAGCTCTATCAGAAGTTACATAAACAACATCTCCTATTTTTACCTTGTAGTTACTTTTATAATTATTAGTACCCACTTCTACAATTTTATTAACAGCTGCTTTTGTTATTTTACTATTAACTTGTTCTTCTGATATAATCTCTCCATTTTCATATGTTTTTTTCTTAGTTATTTGTTGTTTACCTTCTCGTCCTTCTTGAATAACTTGAATTACCCCTTTTGATAAAATGCTATTTGTTTGATAAATAGTAATATATTCTAGCTCTACTTCTTCTGTTATATATTCTTCTTTTTGTTTGTTTTGTGTATTATTATTTACTATTTCATCTAAATTCATCAATTGTGCATTACTTATTTTTATATTGTCTGTTTTAATATTGTTCGTTTCTTTAGCATAAACCTCATTTTTATTAAAATAATAGTTATAAAATGAAATACAACATAATATAATAATAGCAAAAGAACAACAAATAATTATATTCTTCAATGTTACTTTTATATATTTTTTTCCTTTATCTTTTGATTTCATACTATCACCTAATATAATTCTACCTTTTTGATCTATTTTTGTCAATTTAAATTTATGGAATTTTCACTTGATTTTATTTTTAAATTATACTATTATATATTTGCATTTACTAAGGAGGAGTTATGAATAAGAAAAAAAATTTATTAATTGTTATTATTGTAATTTCACTTGTCTTTATATTTTTGGTTGGTTTTTTTATTTTTAACAGACATATGTTAAAAACCAACTTTGAAAACGATATCTTACCTTTTGCAAGAAAAAATCAAAATACAATTTTTAAGATTAATAAGATTACTTTTTTTAGTAGTTGTGATGCAAAAAATAAAACTGCATCTAATTCTAATTTTACAATTGAAGATTTATATCAATATACAGATATTGCTTTGTTTATAACTAGTACATCTGAAGAAAAGACTTTGGAAAACACTTTAAAAAAAGTATCTATTAATAATATAAAATTCACTTCATCTCCTACTTTAGGCGAACCAAAGCTATATTATAAAAACATAAACAATTTTGCCAAAAGTGAAATATCAGAAGAAAATTTAATAAATGGAAATTTGGATTTTAATATAACTTCTGAAGATGAAGTCAATCTAGACAAACCTACTCTATACAATAATTTAGCTAATCCAATCGTTCTTAGTTATATTAATCATAATATTAAAACCGATTATACTATTACTGATACATCAACGCCTATGACTTATGACGGTTCTTTATTAAAAAGATGTAATATATTATTAAATAATATTGCTTGTAGCTTTTCATTTGACGTTTATGTAACAAATAATCTAAGTCAAGAATTCAAATGTACAATATATATTGACATTCCATTAGACTTAGACAATCAATCCATTTATAATGGCAATATAACATTAAAAAAAGATACAAATTTTAATTTTTATAGATATAGGTAGAAAAACTTATAGGAGGAAAAAATGAAGAATAAACCTAATATTTCAGAACAACTAAAAAAGAAATATCATAAAACAGAAGAAGTAACAAATTTTAAGGACATGCTATATAGATCTGGTGATATTTATCGTAATAGAATCGCTTTTAAAATAAAGGATTCAGATGGTAATATAAAATCAATTACATATGAACAATTTAAAAATGATGTTGTATATCTTGGTACAAGCTTAATTGAAAATGGCTTTTTAAACAAAAGGATTGCTGTCATAGGAAAAAATAGTTATAAATGGTGCGTTTCTTATCTTGCAGCATCTATTGTAGGAATCGTAGTTCCTATTGACAAAGAACTTCATACTGATGATGTTATTAATTTTATGAATGTTTCACAAACCGTATGCATTTTAGGCGACAATAAAAATTTGCAAAACATTTTAGAAAACATTTCTAAAATTGAAAATCCAGATACTAAATTCATTACTTTTGACGAAAAATTCAATATTTTATTAAATGAAGGTAAAGCTTCTTATTTAGATGGCATAACTGATTTTGATTCTATAAAAATAAATCCAGATGAATTACGTATTCTGCTTTTTACTTCTGGTACAACTGGAAATGCAAAGGGTGTTTGTCTTTCCCAAAGAAATATATGTTCTAATATATTATCTATTTATGGAATTGTAAAAGTAAAAAGAAGTGATTTGTTTTTCTCTATCCTTCCTTTGCATCATACTTATGAATGTACAATTGGATTTTTACTTCCTATATATAGCGGTGCTAGTATAGCTCATTGTGAAGGATTAAGATATATTGCAAAAAATATGCAGGAATTTCATCCTTCTGTTATTTTATGTGTTCCATTATTATTAGAAAATTTACACAAGAATATTATAAAAAACATGAATAAGACATTACCAGATAAATATAAAAAAGAAAACAATGAAAATCCTTTTTCTTCTTTACCTTTCTTTATGAAAAAAATAGTAAAAACAAAGGTAAAAAACACATTAGGTGGTAGATTACGTGTATTTATTGTAGGCGCCGCAGCTGCTAATCCTACTATTGTTTCTGATTTTAGAAATTTAAAATTAAATACTTTACAAGGTTATGGTTTAACAGAATGTTCTCCCTTAGTTGCTGGAAATACTGACTTTTTCCAAAAAGATGACAGTGCAGGACTACCTATTCCTAATGTAGAATATAAAATAGATTCTCCTAACGAAGAAGGTGTTGGTGAAATTATTGTGAAAGGTCCAAACGTTATGCTTGGATATTATGAAGATGAAGAAAAAACAAAACAAACTATTATTGACGGTTGGTTTCATACTGGTGATTTAGGTAAGATAGACGAAAATGGTTATTTATATATTACTGGTAGGTGTAAAAGTGTTATTGTTACTAAAAATGGTAAAAATATATATCCGGAGGAAGTTGAATATTATCTAAATGATAGTCCACTTATTTCTGAATCTTTGGTACTCGGAATTCAAAAAGAAAATGATGATGAAACTTATATTAATGCTCAAATATATCCTAATATTCAAGCTATTACAGAATATTTAAAGGGTAGTGTTCCTACTAAAGAGGAAGTATGGAAAGTTGTTTCAGATGTAGTAGCAGGTGTTAATAAAAAACTTCCTAATTATAAACATATTAAAGGCTTTGATATACGTGAAAATGAATTTGAGAAAACTACAACGCAAAAAATTAAACGCTATGGGAAAAATATGAAAATTGATAAAAATGATAAATAAATAGAAAACCAAATATAATATTTTAATATATTACATTTGGTTTTTTATTAATGTCAAAAAAAGAAGTAGCATATATTTTAAGCTACTTCTTTTTTCAGTATAAATTACTGTTTGGTGGCTTGAAGTGGAATCGAACCACTGACACGGGGATTTTCAGTTTTCTGTGCTACTTAATATTAGATGTTAGTTAGTATTGGCTAGCATTACTTAAAACCTATGAAATTAGCACCTTTGGGAGTAATTTATATTAAAAATATTTAAAAGTTAGTAAAAAGCAAAATGCCTTTTTTGAAAGAAATTTTTTAGATGTTTTTTAGATATTTTTTGATGATAATAAAGTTACTATTGATATAATTTTTTGATTTTCTATAACAGAATGTTTCATTTTAAGGTAAAGTTACTCTACTTTAATATGAAATCGCCTTAAAATCGATTTTAGAGCTTAATTGAATAAAGAATATGATAACTACTTGTAGTTTTATAACTATGAGTAGTTTTTTATGTTCAAAAGAGAAATGCAACACCTCTTAAAAAGTGTTTGGTGTGATGAGCCGATGCTATAAAGTTCTGCCGTAAAGGCATAAGTTATCTGTAACAATCAAAGATTGAACAGTTAACTTAATTCGTATTTGTATAAGCAATCTAATTATACAAAGTGCGTGAGTGAGATTTTAGAACACAGACTCACAATAATAAAAGAGTATTCGGTGGCAGAACTTGAATGGATTTGTAATTGTAAAAAGTTTGGGCAAGTATGAACAAAGATATTTACTTTGTAGAAGTATCAGCAATTATAGTAGTAATATTACTACTTACTAGACTACCTATGAAACGAGGCGAACGACCGACGGTTTCAGCTTATATAGGTGTAATAATTCTATTTTTCACAAATGGGATTATTACACCTAATTCACTTTAGCTCTCTCCCTCTGGTTTCTGCTTGGTAGTTGCTAAAGTGAATTGAGTAAGAAAAATTTATTTTTCTTACTCAAATTTCATAAAAATTGCGACAAGCATTTTTTATGAAATAACCTAAAAATGCGAATAGCAATTTTTAGGTTTGGGGTGTGGGGTTCACCTCAATTCAAAGAATATCTTGAGCAAAGAAGGAGGTTCAAAGAAGATATGAGCTATGCTATTATAAGAAATGATAAATTAACAAGAATGGATGCACAAGGGTCATACATTCACAATGATAGAAGGTCAAAAGGTCATTCTAATAAAGATATTGACCCTACAAAAACACATCTTAATTTTTGGTGTAAGAAAAATGAACTAACATATATAAAAGAATTTGATAAAATGAGAAAAGAATATGATTTAAAAGGCACTATTAGGAGTAATAGTAATATCATGTGTGAAATGATGATTACTTCTGATAATGCTTTTTTTAATAAAATTGGTTTAGAAGAAACAAAACGATACTTCAAAGAAAGTTATAAATTTGTATGTAATTACAAAAATCTTGGAGAAAAGTATATTGTATCAGCAGCAGTACATTTGGATGAAACAACACCGCATATGCATTTAGTGTATTTACCAGTAATTCATACAAAAGATAAAGAAGGAAATGACATTGATAAAATATGTTGTAGAGATTTTTGGAAAGGCAGAGATAGTTACAGACAATTACAAAATGCTTTTCACAAATATATAACTTCAAAAGGCTTTGATTTAGAACGAGGATTACCAGTAGAAGAAACTGGAGCAAAGCACGAGAAAATAGAAGATTTAAAGAAATTGACTAATTTTGAAAATACTAAAAAGGTATTAGATAATATAAAATTAGAATTACCAGAAACACCTGATATAAATGATATTAAACTAATAAAACTTAATAGAGAAAAAGTAGAAAATGAAATTATTAAACCAAAAGATGATAAAATTATGGAATTGTATCAAGAAAATTTAAAATTGCATAATGAATTATCAAAACAAGTAAATTTAGTTGATAAGGCTGAAAAATATCAAAAGGAAAGAGATTCCATACTTGCTGATAATAGAGAACTCCATAATCAAGTAAACAATATTAAAGCAGAGTATAAAGAAAAAGAATTTGATATTGAATGGAAATATAAAAATAAAATTAAGAGTTTAGAAAAAGAAAATACCCATTTGCACAAAATCATTGATAAATTCTATGAAACTATTGATAAGTTTATAGTTTGGATTTGCCATAAATTTGGTATTGGAGAATCAAAAGAATTAGTCAAAAAATTTGAAGATGAAACTCACACTTTTATTGATCCAGAAAAACAACTAAAACATGAAGAAAGAGAAAAAGAATGGGATTTAGAGATATAATAAAAATTTTATCTTCTAATAAAGACCATTTTATTAATGGTCTTTATTACATATTTTGTTAATAAAATATTCAAAGAATTTTGTATCATTCATATATTCAGGGTGCCATTGAACTGCAATTATATTTTTATTTTCAATGGCTTCTACAATCCCATCTTCACTTTTAGCAACTGCTTTAAAACCTTTTGCAAGTTCTTTTATTGCTTGATGATGTAATGAGTTTATTAGCATTTGCTCTGTATTATAACAATTATATAGAAAAGATGCTTTTTCAAATTTTATATTATGTCGTTCTTCTTTAGGCAATTTGTGGTATGGAATATCTTGATATAAACTACCACCAAAGCAAACATTTATAGCTTGTATTCCTCTACAAATACCTAATATAGGTTTATTAACATTGTTAAATGCTTTTATTATTGAAAAATCTAATGTATCAATTTCTTCTGTCATCTTATGTATTTCAGAGATAGGTTGTTCATCATAATTTTTAGGATTTATATCGATTGCACTTCCTATAACAATTAATCCATCACAGATATTCACAACTTCTTCTAAATTAGTTAATGACATTACTGGAAATAATAATACATTAAGTTTTTCAAATATATCTTTAAATTCTTTATCTATATAATATTTTTCAGAACTTTTTTCAGATAATCCATATCTTCCGAGTTATTGCTAATATCATATCCTTCTCCTAAAATTCATTATATTATTTATGAAAAATCAATTTAATTTTACTAATAATTTTGCTAAAAAATGATTCTTTGTAAGTAGCTATTTCTGTATTTTCTTTTTGTGTTTCAACATATTCGGTAGACTTTTGTCTATCTTTAAATATATTGTCAGGATTATATTTTTCTCTTAATTCTTCTTGGTATTTTATCTCATTATCGCTCAATGTTTTTTCTAATTTAACTCTTTCCACATCATCACATATAAAATCTTTATATAATACTGCCAAGATTTCTTTTGTAGTTGGTAATAAATCTTGTTTTTCTAATGGTAGTGATTTATCAATATTCCAATTATATTCTTGTGATTTATTATTTTCAAAATAACTAATAAATTTCTTTGGTATTCTAGCTTTCAAGTTTGGTTCCATATATTTTAATATTTCATTTATTTGATAAAGCGAATTTGAATATTCTATATTTTCCATATTATTCTCCTTTTTCTTCTGATTTATCTTTATCATTTTCTCTATCAGGGTGTAACCATTTTCCTATTTTATCTCTTAATGATGAAGAACTTTTCTCTACTGTTTCTGTTCTTTGTTCTGATGCAATTTGCTCTAAAGCTTCCTTATTAGCTAAATATCGTAAATCTTCTATTTCTTGTCTATGGCGATATAATCCTAATTCTTCTAATAAATATGTTTCAACATCTTCTTGACTATGACTTTTAGCATATTCTGCATATTCTTGTGATTGAACAACTGGTACTAAAGCCTTAATTTCATCACCTTTCAAGCGACATAGTTTGTGCATACAAAGAGCATCTAAATCTTCTCTTCCTTTTGAAGTATCAAGAATTTCTAAATAAAATTTAGGTACTATTTCTCCGTTTAAGGTTAGTTTCTAAATCACTAATTTGAACATTCCAAAATTCTGCTGGATATTTACTTCCTTCAAGTATACAACTTTCTCCATGCAATCCTTCTTTTTGTAAATATTCTGTATATTCTTTTTGAAATTGTCTTGCCATTTCATCACGATGATCCACTAATTGTTTATTCATAAGGTCTTCTTGAGTTAATTGGTCTAATAGTACAAATGATAATCCTCTGTCTTTAAACATAAAACTATAATCACTTGAAATTGCAACATTGCCTTTTTGCATTTCAGCATATAATGTTTTTATCAATTCACTGCTTTGTTCATTTGTAGATATTAAATCAAAATTTCCTCTACCATTAAAACCTGCATACCATAAAGCAACTACTTCAGGAGAATCTACATTGGCACCAAGTCTTGACATAAATTCTTCATTGCGTTTTCTATCATCATTATTGATATATCTATCCATAATTTCATGTCTTTCTTCTTCGGTTTTTCTCATTAAACTTGCATAATTCCATTCATCATTTGTTAACCAAACTTTTCCATCACTAAATTCCATTAAGTTAATAGCTTTAGGATTTTCAACAATTTCTCCATTAAACGGATGATTTTTATTTTTATCTATAATCTTTTTAGGTTTCATTTGTTCTGTACCTGTATAACCAGATTCATGTTCAGCATAAAAACCATATCCTGCATTAAATCCAACTAATTTGCCATCTCTTTTTAAGACTTCTTGTCCATGATAAGCATATCTACCCATATTTATTTCCCCTTTGCTTTAAATACTGTTCATTTATTGCGTATTTTTATGTAATTTATATCACAATATTTTATTTTTTACAACGAATATTGCATTTGTCGTAAAAATTTAATATTTTTGTAATATTTTTGTAATATTTCTTCTCTGTTAAATTCTTTTTCTAAAAATTGTGCTTGTTCTTTTGTTAAGTTATTATTTACAACTGCTAATTTCAAATGTGTTTACAATATTATTGTACTACTATCAATAAAAGTTATCAAGCGATAACAAAAGTTTATTTAATTTAGTTATTCAAAGGAATAACTAATAGGCTTTTTATGTTCAAAATCTTGCAAACAAAAAGTCAACCGCATTGGGAAGGAGGTATTTAAGGTTGGAAAATCAAGAGAACATTTTAGACTTATACTATAATAAACATCTTAAACAAAAAGATATTGCAACAATGGTCGGTGTTTCTAAACAATATGTTTCAAAAGTAGTAAAAGCAGATAGCAGATGTAAAGAAGAAAAGCAAACTCGTAAAGATAAAAATGCTATTAAGCGAAAAGACTATATGAAAGAATATTTTAAAAGTTATGATAGACCGACGAGAGAAGATAATTCTTACGAACAACTACAAGCATTATTATATCAAGATTCATTAGAATTATCATATTCTAATAGCAATATAAATGATTATGCTTTTGCAAAATATAATTCTAGTATTTATCACAAAGATAAAAACGGAAATTTAAGACTTAACAAAGGTATAAAAGTTGGTAGTGATGTTCCAAAAACAATAAATATGAACATTCCTATTCCAACCCAAAAATACAAATATAGATGTTATAGTATGTAATTAGAAAGGGGTTTATTTTATTATAAGCCTTTTCGTTTTTTAATTTTTAAGGAAGGAGGACTAGCAAAATGGGTACTATTAAAGAAAACTATGATCTAATGTTTACTTCATATCCAGATTTAGTAGATGTTGTTCAATTAAAAGAAATGCTAAACATTGGCATAACTCTTGCTTATAGATTAGTAAGAGAAAAAACTATCCCATCATTAAAAGTTGGTAGAGAATATAAAATACCAAAAAGAAATGTGATAGCATATTTAACAAATCAAAATTAAGCCGTTGCCATTTATTTAGGTAATGGCTCTTTATTTTTATTACACAAATTAACTAGACTTAAATGTAATTACATGGTATTATACAGACAATATCAATAGTAAGTTAAATTTAAGCTGTTATAGAAAAGGAAGGAGTAAAAAATGATAGATGTAACAGGTAGCTTACAAATTCAAAATAAAATATATCAAGCAGTTTTAAGTTATAAGCAAGATAACAAATGGAAAACAAAATGGGTTTCAACTAAAATTCCAGCAGTAAAAGGAAATAAAAAACAAGCACAAGCAAAACTTGAAGAAATAAGAATACAATTTCAAGAAGAAATAAATAGCGATAATATTGAAGATGAAAAAATATTATTTATAGACTATATGAAAAAATGGCTAAAAATGATAAAAGCAAGTGTTGAAGAAACAACTTATAATGGCTATAAAGGTGTTGTAAATGGAAGATTAGCAGATTATTTTAGTGAAAAAAATATAACTTTACAAGATATTAAGCCAAAACACATCCAAGAATTTTATCAATATTTATTAGATGAAGGACTTTCTGGAAATACGGTTAAGCATTATCACGCCAATATAAGAAAGGCATTACAATATGCTATGAAAACAGATATTATTTTATCTAATCCTGCCGATAAGGTTGATCTACCAAAAATTGAAGAATATAAACCAAAATTTTATACAAGTGATGAAGTTAAAACATTGCTAAATGAAGTTATTGGTACAAAATTAGAAATTCCTGTAATGATAGATTGCTTTTATGGTTTTAGGCGAAGTGAAGTAATTGGATTGAAATGGAGTGCTATTGATTTTGAAAAAGACACTATTACAATTAATCACACTATTACACAATCAAATGGCAAACTAATTATAAGAGATAAAACAAAAACAAAATCTAGCAAAAGAACTTTACCTTTAGAACCTATTGTAAAATCTTTCTTGCTTGAATTAAAAGAAAAACAAGAAAATAATAAAAAACTATGTGGAAATAGCTACAATCAAGATTATTTAGAATATATATGTGTAGATGATGGTGGTAATATTATTAGACCAGACTATGTAACAGAAACATTTTTAAAATTACTAAAAAAGAAAAATTTAAAGATTATTCGTTTTCACGATTTAAGACATACTTGTGCTAGTATTTTATTAAAAAATGGTGCAAATATGAAAGAAATTCAAGCTTGGCTAGGACATTCAAATTATAATACTACTGCTAACTTATATGCACATTTAGATACAAGTAGTGTAAATGATGTTGGAAAAGTAATAACAAATGTATTTAGTGCAAAAAAAGAAGCAGTTACTGCATAAACTACTTCAACTAAAATATGTACTTTTAAACTGAAAATATAAAAATTAAATTTTTTAGATGTTTTTTTAGATGATACCTAAATTTTAAATTTTTATAGTACAAAATAGTGTTTGGTGGCTTGAAGTGGAATCGAACCACTGACACGGGGATTTTCAGTCCCCTGCTCTACCAACTGAGCTATCAAGCCAATTATTAATCAACTCATTTTTTATTTTTTATAAATAAAAAAATGGCGACCCGGAACGGGCTCGAACCGTCGACCTCTAGCGTGACAGGCTAGCGTTCTAACCAACTGAACTACCGGGCCGTAAAAACATGGTGGTCGCTATAGGGCTCGAACCTATGACCCCCTGCTTGTAAGGCAGATGCTCTCCCAGCTGAGCTAAGCGACCGTTTGTCCTTTCGACGAGATTCATTATACTAATTTTTTTTATAGTTGTCAATACATTTTTAAAATTTTTTTTATTTTTTTTCTTTTTATTTTTATATAAAATATTTTACTTATTGTAAGATACTAGAAAATCCTATAATAAATAAAACATTTTATATATTATTGAATATATTTTTCTAGTTCTTCCATTGTCTTATTTTTTAATATATTATCTAACTCCTTAAATTCTTGCCAGTCATATTCTTCTACTTCTCCATATTTTACAGTATGTAAAACTGTATTAGGGTACATGTATACATTATGAGGTACATTTGGCTCAACATTAAATATTTTACCTTTTTCTACCCTATTAATTTTTGTATTTCCTTCTATGTATTGTGCTAATAAAATCATTCCTTTTTGAACAATATATACTTCTCTTATTGACTTATGATAATGACTATTTTGCCAATATCCCACATTTCCTCCTTCTGCACGAATATATGCAGTCTTATCTTTTAGACATATCTGTCTAAACCTCTTCTCTCCATTTTCCATAATAGAATATTCATTTTTTATTCCACACCTAATTGCATCCCTTTTACTTATACTTTTTATATTATCACCTCTCTATCTTTTGTATTTAACATATTAATATTTTGATTATATAGTTTTTTATAAAAAAAACTATATAATGTTTTATATCACAATTCTTTTACATTTTCAATATTTTTGTTAAATTTTTCCATTTTTGTGGTATAGTTTATAATATATTGATATTACAGTAACTTAATCTTTATGCATTATTCCAAGTAATTTATTTATTTCAGCACCTAATAAAACTGTATAAAAACATGCATACGTCCACATCATAATTAACATTAAAGTTGTTAAACTTCCATATGTCAATGAAAAACCTTTAAAAATATATAAATATTTTGAAAATATAAATGAAATTACGTTTAATGCAATAGAGCCGAAAACCGCTCCATATATTTGTCCTTTAAAGCTCATATCATGTTTCGGAATAAATTTGTATATAAATAAGAATATCACAAATGTTATAATCCAAAACACTAATTGAGTAAATATTGACATTAACACATTATAATTTTTAATACCTTCTAATTGTTGCTGAATAATATACTTAAGACTATCTCCAAATACTAATAAAGTTAATCCTAATACTATCAATATAATAAATATTATAGTTTCAATAAAAACCTTTAATCGCAAATACAGATAAGATACATGTTTTTCTGTATGAATTTTATATACATTTTGCAACCCACTTGTTAAAGCAAACAATCCTTTTCCTGCTGACCATATGGTAAATATTATTGAAATCGAAATAGTTCCTATTGATTTTGAATACACCTCTTCTACAACTCCTAAAACCATATCATTCATACTTTCTGGCACTATTTTTGTAATAGCTTCAAATAATGTTTGTGGTTGTATTCCTGTATATTGAATTAATGTAATAACTAATATTATAAATGGAATAAATGATAAAATTGTATAATATGCACATTGAGCCGAATATGCTCCAACATGATCATCTTCCATTAATTTAAATACTCTTTGTGCTATTATATATTTTTCTTTTATTTTTTTCATATTTTCTACCTTTCATCTGGTAATATTTTTTGTTTTGTAATATTTTTAGTTTGTTCAGTATTTTTATCACTTTTTCTTGAAAACTCCACAACACAGTTCTGTTTAACAAAATTATATACTGGTAGTTCTGTATTATCTTTTTCTATTTTTTTCAATTCTTCTCTATTATTATTTAATAACTCAAAATATCCTTGTTTATCCATTTTTTGTTTGACTCTCTTTGTGCTTTTATAAATTCATTTTTTCTCTCTTTTGGTACTTCTATTAACATTCCTTTCGGAATTGTCATCATATTTAATAGTGCTCTTGATGTTCTTCCATTTGAATCCACAAAAGGATGAATCCTTATAAACCTGTAATTTAATTGTACCGCTCTTTTCAAATAATCATCTTTATTCATTTTAGAAGCACTTTGAACTAACTCCTGAATATCTTCTGATATTCTTTTCATACAAAATGGTACATTTTGATGTTCTACCATTTTCACATTTTCATTGTTAATCCCCACATTAACTATTCTGTATCCTGACTTATCTGAATATTTTTTCAATTCAGAGTTTTTCAAAGATATTTCATTAATATCTTTTATCGTATTTTCAATTTCATTAGCACTTAACTTAGTTATATCTGTAGAATATCCTATCAATTGAGCTTCAATATCTGCATATATTTGAGCTATATCTTGCTGAATATTATTTATGTCTGGTATTAAACTTTCTATATCTTGGACTTCTGCTGAAATAGCATCTAAAAGTTGATTAAATGATACTTTATTTTTTTCTATTGGAACCAACATATTTCCATTTGCTACCGACTGCAAAACTTCTTGTTTAAATTTATCACTATATAAATTCTCTAAATGATATTTTACAGTATTTTTTATTATTTCATCATTATAATTAGTTTGTCTTTTTAATAAAGAACTAAATTTTCTATTTATAAATTCTTTGTTTTCTCTTCCATGAAATACTCTTTCTTTAAATATTGAAACTTTATTTAAATGAGGTAATTTTTCTTTATTATCTAAAATAAAACATCTTGCGTATCTATCATATACTTCTTTTTTTATCATATCTACTATATTATTATCTAGTTTTGAAAAATCTATAATTACATTTCCTGTAGTTGCTACTCTATTCATACTCCCATCTTCCTGTTCTTGTATACCTTTATAAAGAGGGATATCTGCATCTATGCCTGTTATAAATTCATTATTTGAACACATTATATTTTTCATTGTTTCTCTTGGAATATTTCCACCATTTAAAATCAATTGTCTTACTATTTGCTCTATATTTTCTTTTATTATATCACTTCCATATCTTTCAAACGTTACTTCTCCATCCTGATCTTGAAATGCTAATGTAGATTTGCATTCGTTAATTATTACCTTTATAATCATTTCTGATTCTTCATCCATCCCAAAATCAGGAATCCTTTTATAATTTGTCCTTCTTAGTTTTTCTAATAATTCTTTGGATTTTTCTATTATCATTTATTACCTCCATAAAAGATTATATATCATATTCTAAAAAAGTCATAAATATGTGGTCTGCACCACGGAATATCATTTATTGTAGGATGAAATAAAAATTAATTTATATTTGCTCAAGCCATATTCTTGAAATTCATACCATACACTGGGCTTGTTTTTTCAACATATTTATATCACAACTTTATAATTTTTCATAGTGTTTCCACTTACTACTTAAGTAACTACTTTAACTTTCACACCCAAATTTTGATGTTTTTTTAGTTGCATCATTGTCACACACTCCACATGGCTTGTAAACGGAAACATATCAACAGGCTTTATTTTCCTTACATCATATACTTCTTCAAACTTAGACAAATCTCTTACTAATGTAGCAGGATTACAACTTATATAAATCAATCTACTAGGTTTTATCTTCAAAATATTATCTATAGAAGTATTATCCAAACCTCGTCTTGGAGGATCTACCATAATAGCATCCGGAACTATTTTCCTTGCATTAATTAATTCATCTAATATTTTCTCTGTATCTCCAACTATAAACTCAGTATTATCTATTCCATTTATTTTTGCATTCTCCTTAGCATCTACTATTGCTTGCTCTACAATTTCAACACCATAAACTTTTTTTGCATATTTGGCCATAAACAAAGATATTGTCCCAATCCCACAATATAAATCAAAAATTATATCGTTTTTAGTTATCTTTGCAGCTTCTACTCCTATATTATAAAGTTTTTCTGCTTGTATTGGATTCACTTGATAAAAAGACAATGGTGATATTTTAAAAACATATTCTCCTAATATATCTTCAATATATCCTTCTCCATATATATTTATATTTTCTTGTCCTAATATAACATTTGTATTTTTAGTATTTATATTTTTTACTATTGTTTTAACTTCTGAAAAATTTTCAACAATATTTTTTACTAGTTCTTTTTCTTTTGGAATAACTTTTCCATTTACAACTAATATACACATAATTTGATTTGTCTTTATTCCTATTTTTGTTACAATATGCCTTAGTAATCCTTTCCCTGTTTTTTCATTATATACACTAATATTATTTTTATTAATATATTCCAATATAAATTTAGCTAATTGTTCCGTTCTTTCATTTTGTATATAGCATTTCTCGATTGGTATTATTTCATGTGTCCTATTTGCAAATACACCTATTACTTTTTTTCCTTCTTTATTTATTCCTACTGGATATTGTGCTTTATTTCTATAATGATACGGATTTTCCATTCCTAATGTCTCTTCTACTTTTATCTTATTTTTTAAAGTTTTGTTTACTAAACTCTGTACCGCATTTTGTTTCATTTTTAATGTTTTTTCATATTTTATATGTCTCAATTTACATCCACCACATCGTTTATATGTTGTACATTCACTATTAACTCTATCCTTCGACTTTTCTATTATTTCTAATATTTTTCCAAAAGCATGAGAAGATAGTACTTTTACTATTAATATTTTTATTTTTTCTCCTTTTATAGCTCCTGGTATAAAAATTGTAAAACCATCTATTTTCGCTATTCCTTCTCCTTCGTATCCATTGTCTATTATATCTACTATATATTCATTGTTTTTTTCTACCATATATTTTTCCTCTTTCAATTGTTAATTGTGATTTATATATTATCTAATATAAAACTAACTATTTCTTGTGTATTATTATTTTTCTTGCATTTACTTTTTTCTTCTTCTGTTAGTTCTACTAAATATTTATTAAATTCTGGCACTATTGTTATAGAATCTAATGGATAACCAGGATTTCTCTTTTTACTAGGTTTATCTACAAAATAGAACTGATCTTTGCTCCATGTATATGTCTTTTTACCTTTTTCATTATAAACTGCCATTCCATATACCCATTTAGCTGTTAATTTTCCTCCATATTCTTTTACTAATTTTGTGTAATATTCTATCATTTCATCATCTGTTAAATATTTTCCATTTATTCTTCTTACATGTGTTCCAGGCTGTTTTTCTTCTGGCAATTCTTCTATAAATAAATTATTATCCATTCCTTTTGTTGGAATTTTTGTTATATCATAATATGTCTTTGCTTTTATGCAAGCATTTTCTATAGCATTTTTACCATTTTCTTCAATCTCTATATTGATGTCCAAATCTTTTATGGTCTTCAATTTTATTCCTTTTTCTTTCAGCTTCCCTTCATAACTTTTTATTTTTGCTGGATTAGTTGTTGCAAATAAGACTTCTTTCATTTTTTCCTCCAAAATTTAATGTTTTTGATTTTTCTATATATTATCATAAAATTTACTTTTTTAAAACTGTTATTATATTTATTTAATTTTTTCTCCTAGCATTATAAAATTAACTCTGATTTTTCTATAAAGAGATATTTTAACTATAACTTATCAAGTAATTTTACAAAAATATGTAAAGTTGGCAATATATATATCCACTGCAGAACCTTTACCAATAAGTTAAATAACATACCTGTTTCGATACCAAAAAGAGAGATTATAAAATCTCTCTTTTCTCTCTGGTGCGTTATGTTACAAACAAACTCCCATAAAGATTCAATACAAATTATTACTATCATTATCAGAAAAGACAATACGCCATATGAAAAAACTCCTATAAATAGCATTATACCAGTAATTATCACAAGCTCTTTAGTTGTTACTTGGCTTATTGGTCTTCCAAAATATTCTACTATTTCTTTTGCTTTTCTATAGTAACTATCTTTTGTATAATGTGGAAAGCCTCGCATTTCCATTTTTCTTCCTTATTATATCTAAAAATTTTTATAACATACTTGACAAGCTCTAAATCTAAATTTCCCTATAACATCTTTCCTGTGTGACATAAAGCCACACAGGGAAAGTTTTTTCTTCTTTTTCATACATAGTGGTCATTATTTTATTTTCCATTCTTTTGCTGTTTCATTCCATTCTAATGAGACATCAGATTTTAGAGAAACTACAGGACGCACACCATAACTACTATAGCTGCTCTCATAGCCACCAGAATCGCACAAGTAGTTGCGGTTGACATAACCATCATTAACATAGCGAAGCCCCCATTTCACAAAGTAGGGTTCAGCATAAGCATAATCAGACGCAAGCCAATACTTTTGTTCACATTTTCCATTTGTAAAATTTCTAAAACCATTATCGCTTCCTACTTTATCATATCCAAATAACATCTTATATGTTTCATTTAAATTATATATATCATCTACTGCACTTGTTCCATCTGTTCCATTATTTTTTCCAAATTCACCTGCATAATAATAATAATATGTGCTTGTTATTTCTGTACTTCCTGATGTTAATGCTTTGAATGTCTTATTTGTTTTATCATAATAATTAAATGTATTTTGTGTTCCTTCTCCCCTTGTATAGGTTACTTTATTTCCATATTCATAGGAGTTTCCTTCTCCATATTTTGCTGTTGTTGGATTATACCCTGTTATGGCATTTATATCTTCTACTGTTATACTTGTTGCTTTTTCTGCTCCTTTTCCATGTCCAAATATTGCACTTATTTTATTTAATTCTTCTATTCCATTTATAAATCCTTTTTGTCCTTTTAATGTATAATATGTTCTATTACTATCTGTATATGTTCCTGCTCCTATAAATTCTTCTGATATTAGTCTTATTTTTCCATTTGATACTCCTAATATTCTCCATCCATATCCTGCACTTTTATATGTTGTTGCATTAAACTCTTGGTCACTATCTGCTCCTGTTTTATCTGCTGTTGATGTATATGTCAAATCACTTGCTTTTGCTTCTAATGTTGGATCATAATCTACATAGTCTCCTACTTTCATTGTTTTTCCATCTGGCGAAGTTATAGTATCTCCTGTTTGTGTATATCCTCCACTTGTTGTGAAATTCACTTCTCCATTTGCTTCTATTGTTGCACTTACTCCATCTAATGTTACTTCTAATGGATATGATGCTGTGTCTGGTAATTCTGTTATTCCTATTTGTCCTAAATTTTTTGTTAAGTCATCATAGTTTAGCTCTCCATCTTTCCCATAGCTTCCCATTACTGCTATCTTTATTTGTTCCTTGGCTTTTTCTTCATCATTTGTTGTTTTAGCTGTCTTTGCTTTTCCTAATATTCCATTATCGCCTGTTAATGTAGCAATTACTACTCCTGCAAGTATTAAGAGTACAATTATTGTTATTACTAGTGCAATCAGTGTTATACCATTCCTTTCTTTTAAGTTTAATTTCATTTTTCATCCTCTCTTTCCTGTAAATGTCTAATATTATTTGATAGTCCATTTACTTTTTTATTTATTTTAAATTTTAAAATTTAATAACTTATTTATTTTTACTGTTTATTGTTTCTACTTTTGATTTTGTATTTATTTTTATAACTATATTTTCTACAACTTATAAAATTTTTTCTAAAAATTAAACAGCAATAAAAAGCCATTAAATAGGCTTTATTTCTGTCTTTGTATTCATATTTATATTTTTAAAAAGTGGACATAATATTGTTGTTTTAGTCAAGTTTAATACGCTACTTCCATTTGTTAAAGTATAGCTCTCTCTTACAGTACCAAGGGCTCTATCGTTTGTCGTTTTCATGTTTTTTCTCCTCTTTTGTTTGATTTCATATTTATATTATATAAATTTTCTACTTTTGTCAACATTTTTATGGCAATCGCTTAAAAATTTAAAGACACTACATTTACAAGATTTCTTTGATTATGAATATAGGCTAGGAAAATCTGTTAGAACTGTTCCGTAGTTTGACATTTAAAATGGCAAAAAAATAATACCAAGTGAATCTCTCAAAGTCCTTGATATTACTATAATTGGTGCGGATGAAGGGACTCGAACCCCCACGCCGTTGGCACTGGTTCCTAAGACCAGCGCGTCTACCAGTTCCGCCACATCCGCATATATTATTTGCTTAACAATAGTTATAATAGCACATTTATACTTCTATTGTCAAGCAATTTTTTAATTTTTATTTATTAAAATAAAATAACAGTCCACCTATAATAACTACAAAAAAACCTAATATCTTTAATCCACTAGTTGCTTCATTCTGATCACCAAATCCAAAAAACTTTTTTGTTATTATTCTTGCATCATATATTAATATAACTCCTGCTAATATCATAAGTACCGCAATCAATTTTATTATAACTTGAAACATTTATTATCAACATCCTTTTATTTTATACCTCATATAATATACTATTTTCATAACCAAAAGTCAATATTTTACAAATTCAATGCTTGTTCATATACATCTATTAACTCTTGTGTTAGAACATCTTGTGAATGATTATCCTTTACATATTTTGCAATATATTCTCTATCAAATTTTTTTCTATCTTTTAAAATATCTATTATTGCATTCGCTAGCTGTTCTACATTTTCAACTTCTACTAACGTTCCTACTTCTTCTTTTAAGAAATCTGGAATCCCTCCTTGATTTGTTCCAACAACAGGTGTTCCACAAGCCATTGCCTCTAAAGCTACAAGTCCAAATGGTTCCCTTCTAGACGGTACAACTGATACATTTGCTATATTGTATATTTCTCTCAAAATCTCATGTGGTTTATTTCCTACAAATACTACATTCTTTAATTCTAAATCTCTTTTTAGCTGATTTAATTCTTCAAATAATTCACCATTACCTGCAATTACTGTAAGCGTATTTTCATCTTCATATATTTTACATGCCTTCAACAATATATCTATCCCTTTAAAGTTAGTTAATTTTCCAACAAATGAAACTATTTTCTCATAATTTTTATTTATACCTAACCTTTTTAACACATCTTCTTTTTTATATTCTTTTCTATAAAATACTTCTGGGTCATATCCATTTTTTATAATAATATTTTTTCCATTTACATCTTTAAATGTATCTAATACTAATTTATCATTGTCTTTTGATATTGTAATTATCTTTTTACATTTTTCTACTACTCTATCTGCATAACTACGAAACTTTTCTTCTTTTTGATATCCCATTATATCTGTTCCATGTGCTGTTACAACTAATGGAATATTAAACTCTGATGCTATACTTGATAAAATCCAAATATGTTGTCCATGAATAATATCTGGTTTAAATTCTTCTATCTCTTGCTTTATAGCTTTTCTAAAAGCTTCTTCATACATCTTTAATTCTGTATCATTCAAATCATAAAAATTAGTTGTACTTCTTGGATGTGTTGTAAAACATGGAAAATTAAATGGCAATGCTTCTTCTATTTTTTCTTTTCCTGTAAAATATACTGGATGTAATTTAACTCCTTCTACCAAATTATAGTTTTTTGTGTTTTCAGGCATTATAATACATACCTCATTTCCTCTTTTTGTTAAACTTTTAGCTATGTTCTTTGTATAAACTCCACTTCCTGAACCTTCTAATGGGAAATGATTAATTAATAATATTTTCATATATGCTCACTCCTTTTATTTTATTATTTTCATATTTCTATTCTCTTCAAAAATTTATCTCTTATTAACATTTTTAGTTGTTTATTAACATCCTTTTCTAACTTAGGATCTTCTGACAATATTTTCATAGCAACACTTTGTACTAATTTCAATGTCTCAACATCCTCAAACAAATTTGCTATTTTAAATTCAGGCAATCCATGTTGCATAGTTCCAAAAAAGTCTCCTGCTCCTCTTAATTCTAAATCTTTTTCTGATATTATAAACCCATCATTTGTATCACACATAACCTTCATTCTTTTTCTAGTATTTTCGCCTTTTCCTTCAAATTTCAAAATACAATAAGATTGATATTCTCCTCTTCCTACTCTTCCTCGTAACTGATGTAATTGTGCCAAACCAAATCTTTCAGCATTTTCTATAACCATTATATTAGCATTTGGTACATCTACTCCAACTTCAATTACTGTAGTTGATATTAAAATATCTATCTCTTTCTTCTTGAATTGTTCCATAATATTGTCTTTTTCTCTAGCTTTCATCTTTCCATGTATATATGCTACTCTATATTGTGAAAAAATTTCTTTACTATACATTTCATATAACTTTTCTACTGACTTTAAATCCATTTCTTCATTTTCCTCAACTAATGGACATACTACATAAGCTTGTCTTCCTTCTTCTATTTGTTTTTTTACAAATGCATTTACTCTGTCTGTCATGTTTTTACCAACAGCAAATGTTTCAATCTTTTTTCTATTTGGTGGAAGTTCATCAATTATTGATATATCCAAATCTCCATATAAAATTAAAGCTAGTGTACGAGGTATTGGTGTTGCTGTCATAACTAATACATCTGGATTTTTTCCTTTTTCTGCTATTTTAGTTCTTTGTTTTACTCCAAATCTATGTTGCTCATCTGTTACAACAAATCCCAAATTTTTAAATTCCACATTTTCCTCAATAATCGCATGTGTTCCTATTAATATATCAATTTCTCCATTTTTTAATTTTTCTAAAATTTCAGATTTTTTCTTTTTTGTAATTCCAGATATTAATAATTCACACGTTATATTTAAATCCTTTAAAATATTTTTAAAGTTCTCTAAATGTTGTGTTGCAAGAATTGCTGTTGGTGCCATAATTGTTGCTTGATATCCACTTTTTACTGCTTTATATGCTGCACACATTGCTACTACTGTTTTTCCTGATCCAACATCTCCTTGTAATAGCCTATTCATTGCATTATTAGATTCCATATCATTATCTATTTCTTCTAATACTCTTAATTGTGCTTTTGTTAATTTAAATGGTAACATATTTATTACATCTGACATTTTAACATTTTTATCAAATTGAATTCCTTTTTCTTCTGTAATATAATTGTTTTTTAATTCTAACAAAGCTAATTGTACAGATAATAATTCCTCAAATACTAATCTATTCCTTGCTATATTAAAATCTTTGAACTCATCTGGGAAATGTATATGTTTTGTTGCTTCATTTAAATTTTCCAAATTATATTCTTTCAACAAATATTGTGGCAGAGTCTCTTCTAGTTTTCCATATACTTCTTCTATAGCTGATTCCATTATTTTTCTTAATGTATTTTGAGATAAATTATATGTTAATGGATAAATTGGAATTATTCTTCCTGTATTCTTATTGTTTTCTTCTATGTCAAATACGGGCGAATTAAGCATTACTTTTCCTGATTTTATATTTACTTTTCCAAAAAATTTATATTTTTCTCCTATTTTAAATTTATTTTTTAGATATGTTTGATTAAACCATGTTATAGTAGCTAAGCCTGTTTCATCTCTTACCATTAGTCTTTGCATTGTCTTTCCATTTAATCTTACATTAGTCATCCCACTACATGCAACAACTTCTATTAAAACTTCTTCACCATCTCTACATTCACAAATATATTTTGGTTTACTTCTGTCCTCATAAGTTCTTGGATAGTATGTAATTAAATCTTTTAAAGTAAATATTCCTAATTTATTTAGCAATAATACTCTTGTTGGTCCTACACCTTTTATATATTTTACATCTTTATCTAGATCTATCATTCTATCTCCTAATTTTATTTTATTTTATATAATTTAAAATCTAATCCATCGGCACTTACTAATTTAAAATCAATTTCAAAATATTCTCCTTCTACAGCATCTCTTATAGATGTACTATGTAAATGTCCATAAAAGCATTTTTTTACATTGTATTTTTTCATTATGTTTATAAAATCATTTCTTTCATTTTTTATTAAATTAGATTTGCAAATTGGTGGATAATGCATAAAAACTATAATTTCTTTATTTTCTCCAAAACTTTTTATTCCACTTTGTATTGATAATTCTAATCTTAAAGCCTCTCTTTTTAATATCTTTTTGTCTTCAATATCTTCTGATTGATTCCACCCTCTTGTTCCAACAATTATACAATTTTCAAATTCATATGAGTTATTATGTATAAAATCTATATTATCAAATTTATTCTCTTTCAAAAAATTTCTCATACTAGTTATTGTTGTCCACCAGTAATCATGATTTCCTTTTAATAGTAGTTTTTTTCCTGGTAAACTATTTAAATATTCGAAATCCTCTTTAGTATCATTCAAATAAGTGGACCATGAAAAATCTCCTGGCAATATTACCAAGTCTGTTTCTTTTACTTTTTGTATCCAATCTTTTTTTATTTTTTCTTCATATCCTTTCCAATTATCTCCAAATATGCTCATTGGCTTATTTTCGTGAAAAGATAAATGTAAATCTCCTATAGTATAAATTGCCATTTTTTTCTCCTTCTATTTTATTTTATGTATTACTCACTATCGCCTTTATCTATTAATTTCCTAATTGAATATTTGGTACTGCATTTAAATCTAACTTATCTCTTTTTCCTGATATAAAATTATAATATCCTGCTGATGCTATCATTGCAGCATTATCTGTACATAACTTCAAATCTGGCATATATACTTTTATACCATCTCTTTCAAATTCTAAAAATTTTTCCCTTATATATGAATTTGCTGAAACTCCTCCTGCCAATACAATTCTTTTTATTTTCGTTTTATCAACAGCTTTTTTTACATTTTCAATTAGAGTATCTGTTACATTTTTTTGAAAACTTGCACATAAATCTGCTTTATTGATATTTGGATTTTTATGATTCAAATTAATTACTGCTGTTTTTATTCCACTAAAACTAAAATCCAAAGTATCTTCATCAAAATGTGTCTTAGGCAATTCTATATTAACTTTTCCTTCTTTTGCTAATTTATCTACTTTTGGTCCTCCTGGATAACCAAGACCAACTACTCTTGCTACCTTATCAAATGCCTCACCTATTGCATCATCACGTGTCTTTCCTAACACCTCAAATTCTGTATAATCCTTTACATGTACGATTTGCGTATTTCCTCCAGACATCATCACACAAATAAATGGTGGCTTGAGCTCTTTATGTGTAATATAATTTGCTGCAATATGTCCTTCTATATGATTAACTCCTACTAAAGGCTTATTAACTGCAAAACTTAGTGCTTTTGCATAAGAAAGTCCTACTAGTAATGCTCCTACTAATCCCGGTCCATATGTTGGTGTAATAGCATCGATGTCTTTAAAATTAACTTCCGCTTCTTGTATTGCTCTTTTAGTTACTCTAGAAATAGCCTCTATATGGTTTCTAGATGCTATTTCTGGAACAACTCCTCCATATTTTTCATGTATTGGTATTTGTGTATCTATTATATTAGATAATATTTCTCTACCATTTCTTACTATTGCTACTGATGTTTCATCACAACTTGACTCAATTCCGCATTGTTATTATATCTTTTTTCATATCTACTCCTACTTTTTTATAACTTTAAAACAGGTTTTATAATTCATCTTGTAAATAGATATTAAAACCTGTTTATTATTTATCCTATAATTAATTTTCCTAAACTTAAAATTCCAGTTGTTACTAAATTAATTGCGGGTGATATTATAGTTCCTGCTATTCCTGTTATCCATAATACTACAAATACAAGAGAAAATAATTGCTCATTATTTGTAAACCACTCTTTTGCTTTATATGGTAAAAATGGCATAATTATCTTAGAACCATCTAATGGTGGTAATGGTATTAAGTTAAAAACTCCTAATCCTATATTAATTGATATTGTGTAAGATATTAATAGCATTATAATTCCACCTACTGTTGAAGATAGAAACTGACTTCCTGCAAATTTATAAATTGCATAATAAATTAAAGTAAATATAATAGCAAGAAGAAAATTCATAATTGGTCCTGCTGCTGAAACAATGGCTTCTCCTTTTTCCATTGATATTTTTCTAGTATAATTTCTTGGATTTACATGTACAGGTTTTCCCCATCCAAATCCAGCAAACAATAACATAAGTGAACCAATAGGATCTAAATGGTCTAACGGATTTAGACTTAGTCTTCCTTCATTTTTTGCAGTATTATCTCCTAATTTATAGGCCACAAATCCATGTGCAAATTCATGAAATGTTATAGCTATTAAGACCCCTGGTATACTTGCTAACAATCCAAATAAAGCTCCTGGATTACTTATATAATTGGCTAATGTCATAAAAACCATAATTGTAATTACAACATATAAAACTCTTTTATCAAATGAAAAATTAAACATAATCTCTCCTTTTATCTTAAAGTAATAACTTAACTATTTTTAATTCTAACTTATTCTAGTTTTTAATAGGACACTTACGACCTGTCCTTATTAGGTTTCATTGTTGGGAATAATAGTACATCTCTTATTGAATCTGAATTTGTTAATAACATAACAAATCTATCTACTCCTATTCCTAATCCACCTGTTGGAGGAAGTCCTATTTCTAGTGCTTGTATATAATCCTCATCCATCATTCCTGCTTCTTCGTCTCCCGCTTCTTTTGCTTCTACTTGTTTTTTAAATCTTTCATATTGGTCTATTGGATCATTTAACTCTGAAAATGCATTTCCATATTCACGTCCACCTATAAATACTTCAAATCTCTCTGTCATTTTTTTATTGTTTGGACATTTTTTGGCAAGTGGTGATATTTCTACTGGATATTCATAAATAAATGTTGGTTGAATAAGTGTTTTTTCAACATATTCATCAAAGAATAAGCTTATTACATCTCCTCTTGTTTCTTTTGTTACATCTGGTATTTCTATTCCTCTCTCTTTTGCTAATGCTACTGCTTCTTCATCTGTAGTTATTTCGTTAAAATCTACTCCGCAAGCTTCTTTTATTGAATCTATCATTGTTATTCTTTTCCATCCTGGTTTTAAGTCAATTTCTGTTCCAAGATAGTCTACTTTTGTTGTTCCTAATATTTCTTGTGCTGTTTCTGAGAATATTTTTTCTGTTATATCCATCATATCATGATAATCCTGATATGCAGCGTATAACTCAAGTTCTGTAAATTCTGGATTATGTCTTATATCCATTCCTTCATTTCTAAACACCCTTCCTATTTCATAAACTCTATCAAATCCACCTACTATAAGTCTTTTTAAATTTAATTCTAATGCTATTCTTAAATACATGTCTATGTCTAATGCATTATGGTGTGTTATAAAAGGTCTTGCTGTAGCTCCTCCTGATATTGTATTTAATACTGGTGTTTCTACTTCTAAATATCCTTCTTTATCTAATATTTTTCTTATATTACTTATTATTTTACTTCTAATTTCAAATGTTTTCTTTACTTCTGGATTTACAATTAAATCTGTGTATCTTTGGCGATATCTTAAATCAGGGTCTTTTAATCCATGAAATTTCTCTGGTAGTGGTCTTAATGATTTTGAAAGTAATGTTACTTCTTTTGCATGAATTGATATTTCTTCTGTTCTTGTTTTAAATACAAAACCAGTAATTCCTATAATATCTCCTATATCAAATGTTTTAAATGCTTTGTAACTTTCTTCTCCTAAGTCATTAATACTAACATAACTTTGGATTTTTTCGTCACAATCTTGTATTGTACAAAAAGATGCTTTTCCCATAATTCTTTTTGCAATAATTCTACCTGCAACTGTTACGTCTTTTTGTTCAAACTTCTCGTAATTTTGTTTTATTTCTCCTGCTGTATTTGTTCTATCAAATTTTGTTATTTCATATGGATCTTTTCCTTGTTCTTGCAATTCTTTTAATTTTTCTCTTCTTACTTGCATTAAGTGATTAATATCTAATTCTTCTACTTGTTGATTTTGATTTTTATTATCTGACATTTATATCTCTCCTCTATATTTTTTCTTTGTATATTATATAGTAAATCGCTTGAAAAGTAAAGGTTTATCAACAAAAAAACACTATATTTAATAATGAATTTCACATTCATTTTATTGTATAGTGTTTTTATTGTGGATTTTTGTATTTTGCCTGATTTTTATAAATTAAAACTTCTTATGCTTCTAATAGTGTCACTCTGTAGTCTATTCCCTTATATAGTATATTTGCTTCTTTTAGATGATCTTTAAATTTTTCATTAAAATTTATTTGTTCTACATCTTTTTGCACTTCAACCAAAATCTCATAAATTTTTTTCCATATACACACCTCCTATATTTGAATCTGAATTATTCAATTTTAAATCTTGCTTTATCAAGTTCATAATTATGTTTAATTTCTTCATCTGTTAATACTCTATTATAAATTCTAACTGACTTTACTGAACCATATATCGTTCGGTTTTGATTGTTATATTGCCAACCTCTTCCTACTTGAACTTGAGAATCCTCTATATTAGGTGTAAATGTTGCTGTACCTGTATAAGTGTTTAATATATCATTTCCATTATAATTTATCTTTCCTATATCAGTATCTCCATTTTTGATTTGGCCCACTTTTGTCTTTCTAAAAGATTTATAAGATGTTTTTCCTATCAAGTCTATCTCATCATTAGAAAAAGACGTGTTATTTACAAAATCAACAAATATTTTTTTATTTGTTCTTTTATATCCCAAAACGCATTTATTTCCTAATCCAGTTCCTGAACTTCCCCACCATGCCTCCATACAATTCTCAACTGTAGAATAATTTTGATTTTTTCCATCTTCCCACAAATTTGATACTATTTCTATAGTAAAGTTTGCATCTCCTGAAATTCCTATATTATTAGTTGACTTTATATAAGAATCATTGTGTAAAAATACATATCCATTTTCTTCTTTACTATAATAACCTTTATCCATATCAGTAATTGTATCTGGATTATTGTTAATATTATAAAATACACCATCATTATTATTTCCGCTCAAATCTTCCCAAGAAGTCGCATTGGGGTTATTTCCATTTCTTGTATTTTCTATTCCATCATATCTAAGCAACAACCCTTTTTTTACATAATCTCCTAATATTACTGTTTTTTCTTCTGATTCTATCGGTTTGTTGTCTATTTTAACATCATAATATCCTTCCTTTTCAACAATAAAGCTTAAATATTCACTTGTACTCCAATTATCACTATCTTCAAGTTTGTACTTAACGCTCCATTTATTTATATAACCATCATAATTAATATTTGATACAGTTATTCTCCACTTTCCCTCACTTACCTTTTCAACATTAGTATCAAACGTAGGTGGTTCATTTGTATTCTTTTCATGTTCTACATTATACAATCCATTAGGTAATTGTTCTAATGTATAATAATATTTATCTTCATATTGAAATCCTTCATAACTTATAACACTTCTTTTATCTATATTTACGAAAAAAGTTCCAGAAACACCTTCTATATTCAATCTTTTAATTGTATCTTTATCAAAATATTTGTATTGTTCTCTTTCGTCTTTTGTTGTAATCCCAACTGCATTGAATACATTATTTACTTGTGTCTGATTACCAATTTCGGATATGATTTTTCCTAATTCTTTTATCGTTGTATCTCCGTCTTGCATTTTTTGATATAGCTCATTTACTTGTGTTTGCATAATCCTCATTTCTGTTGTAAATTTAGTTAATTTCGAAGATTTAATTACTTCTATTCCACTATATGTAGCAATTGAAGCTAGTATTATCAATATAACAATTGTTATTACTAATGACATAAGTGTAATTCCATTTTCTTTTTTGCATGAATTTTTCATTCGTTTTCCCCCGTTTTTTGTAAAACTTCTATTTTTTATATTATATCTAAATTAAAGTTTTTTGTAAAGTTTGTTTTCATGATTTATTAATTTTTATTTGCCAATATCTTATAAAAGAGTTATAATAATATTATCAATCTTAAGGAGTGAACTTCATGGTAGAAATTTTAAAAGATGCATCTAAAATAGATACATCTTCAATGACAACAAAAGAATTAATCAATTTTCGTAATGCTTATCAACAAGTTGTTGATACATTAACTCATACTATTCGTTTACGAAAAATTTGTGAACAAAAGCATAAGGCTAAAAATTAATTCTTTTTGTAATTGATTTAATAAAAAATGCAAATGTATATTTCTATAATATCACATTTGCATTTTTTATTAATTTACTTTATCCCTATTTTAATTCATCATATTTCCTTTCTTCTTCTGAATATTCTTCTGGTTTTAAACCGACTCTATTTTTCATATAATTATATGTTATTACAAATAGTATCGTAAATGTTATTCCTATTACTATCATGCAATAAGCTGTTGACATTTTGCTTAATAAAAATGATGCTAATATACCCATAATTGCTGAACAAGTATTATTAAATAAGTTTTTTACTGCAAAAACTTTTGTATCTATTTTATTATTTGTAAAATTTCTAAAATATCTATCAATTATAGTATAATACATTCCATGTGCTATTCTTGAAAAAACATAAGCAATAATGATGATAAATAAAGATAAATTTATATAACTAGTATCTACTCCAGCTATCCCTGCCACGATATCACTAATAGCTATTGTAAATGCAATAGTTATTAGTGATTTATTTCTAAATTTATCACTAAACTTATCTTGTTTCTTTGATGCAATCGCACTTACAAATGTTAATAAAGCTCCAATAATCCCTATAGTTGATGAAGATAAATTAATATCCTTTAGAAGGCTTGTTCTATAATTTAATGAAATTGAAAATATACTACTTAATAATGACGAAGCTAATATTAATGCCTTTAATCGTTCTGATTTTATTATAAATTTAAATCCAGTTCTTATATCTTTAAACTGTTCTTTAACTAATGTTCTATTGTATTGTTTATTTTTCTTTTTTATTGGTTCAATATAAAATGTAGATATTATTGTTACAATTATTAAAACTATTAATGAACAAATAAATGGCAAATATCCATTTATCGTAAATAAATAACCTGCTATAATCTTTGATATAGCTCCCAGTACAAAATATCCTGATTTTCCCTTAGCTATTATCTTTGCAAAAATATTACTTTTATATCTTGAAGGTGGTATAGATGCATTTAATAAGCTTGGCTCTGCAATATTTTTTATTAAAATAGCTAATGCAGATAAAAAATTAGCTAATAATATACCAGAAAAACTTGTACTTACCATAAACATTATCATGTATATACAATTTATTACATTTCCTAATATTACACTATTTTTTCTTCCTAATATTTCTACAATTATATTAGCTGGAATCAACAATAATATAGAAAAAATTGATTTAATAGAAGTTATTAAAACTACATCTGATGCACTTATGTATTTTATTTGTGTCAAAAATAAAAAGTCTATTGTATAGTAAAACAAATAATCACAAGCAATTTTAGTATAGTTAGGATATAATTTCATATTTCTTTTTCTCATTTGTATTTCGTCGTTTTTCATTGCTTATCTCCTTAATTTTTTAATTCTAATTTATTTCTAAAATATTTTTTTATTATAACAGATAACTTTAATATCTTTAAATCCATTTCCAATAGTTTATCATTAACATTGATTTTTTTGCTAATAATCTAATATAGTATTTGATTTATTTGTATTATTAGATACAATTTCAATAGAGCCACCTGTAACATAATAAGAATTTATATATTGAGAATATTTATTATTTAATATTTTTTATCTCCATAGTTTCTTCTTTACTATTATATTTTATCTGTATTTTGGTTAAATCGTTGTAATTTATATCAACTCTACTTTCTAATTTTTCCTTCCAATTTTTGTCGAATTATCATAATTATATTATCATACTACAATTTTATTATCAATAGAAATTCTTTCTTTTTCTCTATAATAGAAATAATAGTTATAAAACTACTAATACTTCCTAATGATAATTCTGTTGAAACCACCAAAATAGAAAATAATATTTTCCTTGATCCATAAAAACAGATAAAACTTTAGTTACCTTTGCAGATATAACATATACCGGACAACCATTGGCTAAATTCTGTATTTTCTTTTTATCTAATAAATGCTGACATCCCATATCTTGATAAACTTTAGCTTGTATACCAGCTTCCAATTTATCACGATGATGAGCAAAAAAGTCTTCTCTTCATCAAATTCAAATAGTTCAGTTTGGTTACGGAACATTACCTTTAGCTGATGATATCATTATTCTTCTTAAAGAACACAAAAAATAAATCTGCAAATGTTCTTTTAAATACTTTAACATTCGCAGATATTCATTATTGGCTGGGGTACTGTGATTCGAACACAGGAATGTCGGAGTCAGAGTCCGATGCCTTACCGCTTGGCGATACCCCAATATACCTTTAATAAAATATTATTACATACTGATATTGTAACTTGCTTTGCTCGAACAATATCAGCAAATTTACAACATCCTTATATTATCACAGTCTAAAAAAAAAGTCCATACTTTTTGTGTTTTTCCGTAACTTTTCTTGTTATAACTTATTTATTTTCTAATATAAAAAAAGAAACTAATTTTAGCTTCTAAATTTATATATTTAATAAAATTTCTTCACATTTTTTATAATCAGGTTGGTATTTTTCAAGCATTTCGAAAAATCTTTTTGAATGTGTTTTATATTTTAAGTGACAATATTGATGTAAAACAACATAGTCTATTACTTTTCTATTGTATTTTACAATTTCAGGATTTATTGTTATTTTTCTTTCTTTGCAAGTTCCCAATGTTTTCATTTTTGCTATTTCGTATTCTTCTGGCGCAAATCCTAACATTATTCTTGTTTTTTCCATAGCTCTTTCTATTTCAACATTTGCTATTTGTTCATACATTTTTTCAATAGCTAAATCTAATATTTCTTTATTTGACATTTTTTTATATTTGTTTGGTAGTGATATTTTTATTGTTTTATTTCCGACGTCTAATTCTGTAATTTTTATATTTTTATAAACTATCTTTACTTTATAGTCCACTCCTAGAACTGGTACCGGATGTCTTTCAATGCTACTGTTTACAACTGCTCTCGCTTTTACATTTCTTTTTACTATATTCATATTTATCACTCCTCATTATTTTTGTTCGAATTGTTGTTCTTCGAATTGTTGTTCGCTTTTGTTGTTTCTATTTTATAGTTTATTTATTTTTTTGTCAATAGTTTTTATAAATTTTTTTAATTTTTATTTCTTTTTTTTATTTATTATAATATAATTTCTATAGAATATAGATGTAACTACATTTATATGATATTACTCTTTTAGGAGTGTGATTTTAATGAAAAAGAAAATTTTATTTAAAGGCTGTGGTACAGCTATTTGTACACCTTTTGATAAAGATGGTGTAAATCTAAAAGAATTTGAAAAGTTACTAGAAAATCAAATTCAAAATAAAGCAGATGCTATTATTGTTTGTGGTACAACTGGTGAAGCTGCTACTATGACAACTGAAGAAAAAATATCTACAATAAAAACTGCTGTAGATATTTCTCATGGAAGAATTCCTATTATTGCTGGAACAGGTGGTAATAACACAAGTAATGTAATTCAATATTCTAAAGAAGTTGAGTCTTTAGGCGTTGACGGTTTATTGATAGTTACACCATATTATAATAAGTGTACACAAAATGGATTAATAGAGCATTATACAGAAATTGCAAAAAATGTTTCCTTACCTATTATAATTTATAATGTACCTGGTAGAACAAGTGTAAATATTGAACCCAAAACTTGTTTAGAACTTTCAAAAATCGAGAATATAGTTGCTATTAAAGAAGCTAGCGGAAATTTGTCTCAAGTAGCTGAAATAGCACATCTATGTGGCGAAAATTTGCATATTTATTCTGGAAATGATGATCAGATTATACCTATCTTATCTCTTGGTGGAATTGGAGTTATATCTGTCCTTTCAAATATTTTTCCTGAATATACTCATAATATGGTTCAAAACTTTTTTGATGGAAATATAGAACAGTCAACTAAAATGCAATTAAATGCAATTCCTTTAATAAAAGCTTTATTTAGCGAAGTTAATCCTATTCCTGTAAAAAGTGCGTTAAATTTATTAGGATATAATTATGGGATTCCTAGATTGCCTTTAACTCAAATAAGTAAAGAAAAAGAAGAATTGTTAAAAAATGTATTATTAAAATTTAGTAATTAATGTAGAAAGGATTATAATAATTATGTTAGAAGTAATGGTTAATGGATGTTATGGAAAAATGGGTCAAATAGTTTGTGACTTGATAGAACAAAATGAAAATTTAGTATTAAAATGTGGATTTGATAAAAATATAACTGGAGAATTTGCTTTTCCTGTATATGATAAAATTGAAAATATTGTAGAAAAACCTGATGTTATTATTGACTTTTCAATTCCAGTTGCTACTCTTACTATTTTACAATATGCTGTTTCAAATCATGTGCCTATTGTAATTGCTACAACCGGATTTACAAATGAAGAAGAACTTATTATTAAAGAAGCTAGTAAAAAAATTCCTATTTTTAAATCCGCAAATATGTCTTATGATATTATGATTATGAAAAAATTAGTTCAATGGCTTGCTCCTTTATTAAAAAATACTGACATTGAAATAACAGAAACTCACCATAATAGAAAAATAGATAGCCCAAGTGGAACTGCACAAATGCTTGCAGATTCTATTAATAAATCCCTTGGAAATTCTCTTTATTATGAATATAATAGACATGATAAACATGAAAAAAGAAATAAAAATGAAATTGGTATAAATTCTATTCGTGGAGGAAATATTGTAGGAGAACATACTGTTCAATTTTTTGGTGAATATGAAACATTTGAAATCAAACATACTTCATATTCAAGAAATTTATTTGCTGAAGGTGCTTTAAAAGCTGCTGATTTTATTGTAACAAAATCAAACGGATTGTATAACATGGAAGATATGTTTAAATAAGTAAAAAAATTAGTAAATTTTCTTTTAAGACAATTTACTAATTTTTTATGTTTATTATTCAGCTTTTTTATCTGCTACTTCTTCTGAAACTTTTTCTTCAGCTTTTACTGTAGCTTCTTCTTTAACTTCTTCAGCTACTGGTTCTTCTGCTAAATCTTCTTTTATTGTAATTTCTCTATCTTCAATTCTAGCTCCTATTTGTTCCTTAGTTTTAGCAGCTTTACCAACTCTGTCTCTTAAGTAGAATAATCTAGCTCTTCTTGCTTTACCTACTCTTACTAATTCTACTTTTTCAACTAATGGTGAATGTACTAAGAAAGTTTTTTCAACACCTACTCCATAAGAAATCTTTCTTACAGTGAATGTTTTATTAACTCCTCCACCTTGTACTTTTATAATAATTCCTTCAAATACTTGGATTCTTTCTTTGTTTCCTTCTTTGATTCTTACGTGTACTCTAACTGTATTACCAACTTTTAATTCTGGTATTTTATTTTTTAATTGTTCATGTTCAATAGATTTTATAATATCCATTTTAGAATTTCCTCCTTTTTTCTATTCTCCGAGCGGTGCAACTTAAAAATTTTTGTGCACTTCTTTTTCACCTCTTTTGCTTTACTTTAAAAGCAAATCCGGCCTTTTACTTTTTGTTATTTCCAAAGATTTTTGTTTTCTCCATTTATCTATATTTTGATGATTTCCAGAAAGCAATATATCAGGAACTTTTTTTCCTTCAAATACTTCTGGTCTTGTATATTGTGGATATTCCAAAAGGCCATTTGAAAAACTTTCCTCTTTTATAGACTCTTTGTTTAAAACACCTTCTACATATCTACTCACACTATCTATTAACACCATAGCAGGAATCTCTCCTCCTGTTAATACATAATCTCCAATTGATACTTCTTCATCCACAATTTTATCAAGAACTCTTTGATCAATTCCCTCATAATGTCCACAAAGTATAATTAAATGGTTTTGTTTTGCTAAATCTTCTACTTTTTTTTGGTCTAATTTTTTTCCTTGTGGTGTCATATATATTACTTTTGCATCTTTTGTTTTAACAGATTCATAAGCTCTATATACTACATCTGGCATCATTACCATGCCACTCCCTCCACCATATGGAGTATCATCTACTTTTTTATGTTTATTATTTGAAAAATCTCTAATATTTATCAAATTAATATCTATTAGTTCTTTTTCTTTAGCTCTTCCAATAATACTTTGATTTAAACATTCAAACATATCTGGAAAAAGTGTTAAAACATCAAATTTCATTTTTTCCTCCATTAAATTAGTCCAGATATTAAATGAACTACCATTTTTTTATTTTCCATATCAATGTTTTTTACCACATCACTAATTGCAGGTAAAAGTATTTGTTTTCCTAGTTCATTTTTTACTACGTATATATCATTGCTACCTGTATTAAAAATATCTTCTATATTTCCAAGTTTTTCTCCTTCATCAGTATATACGTCCATTCCTATCATATCTACTATATAATAAGTTCCTTCTTCAAGAGGTTTTTCTTCTTCTCTATCAATCATTAAGTAACTATTACGTAATAAATTTGCTTGTTCTGGATTTTCTATTCCTCTGAATTTGATTAATATCATATCTTTATGATACTTTACCTCTTCTATTTGATATTCTTTTAATTTTTCTTTATTTTTAATATATACTTTTTCTAATCTATCAAATCGCTTATTGTCATCTGTAAATGGTTTTACTTTTACCATTCCTTTGATTCCAAATGTATTTACAATTTGACCAATCTCAAGATATTTTGTCATATAAAATACTCCAATTATCCTATAAATTCAACTGACACTTTTTTATGTTCTCTTGCTGCTACTGCTTTCATTACTGTTCTAATAGATTTTGCAAGTCTTCCTTGTTTTCCTATTACTTTTCCCATGTCAGCTTCTGCTACTTTTACTTCAAATGTAATTGATTTTTCACTATCTATTTGGTTTATTTCAACAGCCTCTTCATTATCTACTAAATTTGAAATAATGGTTTTTAAAACTTCTTTCATGGTCGTATTCCTTCCTTGTTTAAGTTTTATTTGTTTTAACATTAAGCTTTTTCAATTAAAGCCTTAACTGTATCTGTTGGTTTTGCTCCATTTTTAATCCATTTTTCTACTTTTTCTTTATCTAAAACAATTGTAGCTGGATCTGTCATTGGGTTGTATGTTCCTAATTGTTCAATGATTTTTCCATCTCTTGGAGATTTTGAATCTGCTACAACTATATGATAGAATGGAGCCTTTTTCTTTCCTTGTCTTTGTAATCTAATTTTTACCATTTATTTCACCTCCTGAAAATTTCATTTCTATTATCTACAATCTCGCTTTGCTCAATTGCATAAGTTATCTGTGACAAGCAAAGCTTAAACAGTTAACTTAAAATTTAATAACATAATTTAATTAGAACTTAAAGTTTTTTAATGTATTTTCATCAATGCCTTTCATCAACTTTTTCATTCCGCCTTTATCGCTTTTCATCTTTTTCATCATTTTTTGTGTCATTTCAAATGACTTAATGAATTTATTAATGTCTTGTACTGTTGTTCCACTACCTTTTGCTATACGTTGTCTACGACTCGCATTTAAAAGTTTTGTATTTCTTTTTTCTGCTTTTGTCATAGAACATATCATTGCCTCAATTTTTACAAATTCTTTATCATCTATTTTTACATCTTTTAATTGATTCATTCCTGGAATCATTTTTAATAAAGATGAAAACGAACCCATTTTTTTAATTTGTCTTATTTGTGATAAATAATCATCTAAGTCAAATTCTTTTTTTCTTAATTGCTTTTCTAATTTTTCTGCTTGCTCTAAATCAAATGATTCTTCAGCTTTTTCAATGACAGATAATATATCTCCCATTCCTAATATTCTTTGTGCCATTCTATCTGGATGAAATACTTCAATATCACTTAATTTTTCACCTGTTGCAGCAAACTTAATTGGTTTTCCTGTTACTTTTTTTACAGATAGTGCAGCTCCACCACGTGTGTCACCATCTAACTTGGTTAATACTACTCCATCAATTCCTAATGCTTCATTAAATTTTTCTGCTACATTTACAGCATCTTGACCTGTCATACTATCAACTACAAGCAAAATTTCATGTGGTTTAATTCCAGCCTTTAGATTTTTTAGTTCATCCATTAAAGCTTCATCAATATGTAATCGTCCAGCTGTATCTAAAATTACTACATCATTTAATTTTGAAATTGCTGTTGACATTGCTTGTTTTGCTATATGAACTACATCTTTTGATGTTTCATTTGCAAATACAGGAATGTTTAATTGTTTACCTACTACTTGTAATTGTTTTATAGCTGCTGGTCTATATACATCACATGCTACTAACAAAGGATTTTTCCCTTGTTTTCTAAGTAAATTAGCAAGTTTACCTGATGTTGTAGTTTTACCAGACCCCTGAAGTCCAACTAGCATAATTACTGTTGGTGGATTAGGAGTAAAATTTATTCTGCTCTCTGTTCCTCCGAAGTAACTCTACTAACTCGTCTTTTACAACTTTTACAACTTGTTGCCCTGGTGTTAAAGATTTTAATACATCTTGACCAAGTGCTTTTTCTCGAACAGTTTCTATAAAATCTTTTACTATTTTATAGTTAACATCAGCTTCTAAAAGTGCAAGTTTAACCTCTCTTAACATTTCTTTTAAGTCTGATTCTGTAATTCTTGCTTTTCCTCTAATTTTTCTTGTTATTTCTTGTAATCTAGAAGATAAACCTTCAAAAGCCATAATTTCAACTCCTATTCTTAACTTTTTATTATACTAAATAGTTTAATTCTTTTTTTATACTCTCTAAAACGCTTACTACCTGCTTGTCTGAAGAATCTTTTTGTATTTTTGTCAATTCTGATAAAGCTTTTTCAATTCTTTTTTCTTGATTTAACATCCTTTTCATAAACATTAACTTTTCTTCATATTCGAAAAGTTTCTTTTCCCCCTTCTTTATGATGTCCCTAACAGCTTGTCTGGTTATATTATGATTTTCTGCAATTTCTGATAATGACAAGTCATTATTATAGTAATCATCTATGAATTCAAATTGTTTTTTTGTTAGAAGTTTTCCATATAATTGGCATAACATACTAATTTTTACTTTTTCCTCCATAGCTATTACCTCTTTCTTCTGAAATCATTACATATTTTTGTAATGCTAATATACTTTACACTATTTTAGTTTATTTGTCAATAGTTTTTAGTAAATTTACTAAATAAACAGTTTGAAGTAAATGCAGAAACAGGTGAAATTAGAAGTAATATATTTTATTGTTATGCACAAATACCAAGCCAGAAGCCACATGTAGAAAATAATCATGAATTTATACGAGATATTATACTAAAGAAAAAATCTATGTCAAATTTGACGCAGGACAAGCTTGACTTAATGTTCTCACACATAAATTCTGTACCAAGAAAATCTCTTGGTGGAAAGACTCCATACGAAGCATTTGAATTCACTCGCTTAAGTTCGTCTTTTTTTCTTGTCTATATTCTCATTTCACACTAAAAATAAGCAAAAATCAATGCTTTGGCATTAAATTTTTGCTTATAAATAGCATTTACTCGGTAACTAGAATTTACTTTTTCCAAATAGAATTTACTTTTTCAATTGACCTTTTAATTGTTTCCTGTTTGTGTACTCTTATTAAAATAAATGATTAAATTCTCAATTGTTTCCTTGTCTTTTTTAGATAATTACAGTAGTAATTTGTTTTTCTATTTTTTCCACTTCTACCACCTCGTCTTTAGTTTTATTCTTTTTTTATTTTTTATTCATTATTATTATAGTCTCTGATTACTTATATGCCAATTTTTATTTTAAAGTAAATTATTCTATTTCTATTTCTTCTACTATTATTTTCCCATGAGTTGTTATATGTCCTAAAATTCCTATAAAGTCTCCTTGTACCAACTTAGAATAACAAAAATCTGCCACTTGATCATATCCCACAACTTCTATTTTATTACAATTTTCTAATTCCATGTCAAATCTTACTATTGATATATTTTTTCCATTTAGTATAAAATCAAATTTTATTTTGCTTACTATTTTTCCTATTAAAAAGCATACATTCATTTTTATCATCACCTACATTTTTATTCTTTCATAAAATACCTATATTCAAAATTTTTACTAATATATATTTTACTGATACATTTTTACCTTTGCGGAAGGAATAAATCTCTTTAATACTAATACTTTTACTGGATATATTCCGTAAAATATATCATCTCAAATGTGTATTAGAGTGGGCGAAACGAATTGTTGCTGTTAGCATTGGAAGTATTGTTGTTGTTGCGATTACTCGTGTAATTGTTGCTGTTGTTGTATTAATTTTCTTTTTCCTTTATCTCTTATTTTCATTCTGTATTCATTTATTTTATATCCACAAAAATTTACTCCCTGTTTATTTTTAAATATTTGTGTCTTACTATTTAATTCCAATTCTAAATTGTTTCTTAAAAATATCTTTATTTTTTCTAAAGTCTCTTTTGCTTCTTTTTTAGTCTTTACTATAACAATTGAATCATCTAAATAACGACAATAATATTTTATCTTTAATTTATGTTTTATATATTGGTCTACTTCATTTAAATATATATTGGCAAACATTTGAGATGTATAATTTCCAATTTCAAGTCCTTACTTCCTTCAATTTTGCTTACTATTAATATATTTTCTATCATTTCATACATGGATTTTTTATATTCTGTTCCTATACTGAATTTTTCTGTTCGTGGTAGCTTTAACATGATTTGTAACATATATTCCATATATTTTTCTGTTTTGGGTATTAATATCAGTTTGTTTTCTTTTGCTTTATTTTGAACCATATTTTTTTATTCTCCTGTTGTATTTTTTCTTTTAATTTATTTTCTTTCTCATATAATTTTGCTACTGCTGATATATATTTATCTATTTTTTTATATGCATTTGTGCAATGTGCACAAGTATAACAATTAATTCTATTTTCTTTAATTTCATTGTTATTTTTACCTTCATATTGCATAATTATCTCCTGTTCTTCTTTTTCTTGATTGAAAAAATATACTATATAACTATATTCTTTTTCAGCTATCAATTCTGTATATTTTTCTAATGCATTTATTGGAAATCCAACTTTACATATTTCTTGTTTTAAACAACTTAATTTTAGATCTATCAAATTATTTAACAATACAGCATCTTTACCAATGGCTATATAAAAATTACCCGTATTGCAAAAAACAATTTTTCCTTTGTTTTTTTGTTGCAATAATTCCATCATTTTACTAAATCCCATATTCTCTCTTCCTTTCTCATATAATATTTTTTATGTTTTAAACGTCAAAAAAGCGCCACGTTAGTGGCGCCACGTTAGTGGAAAATTTTCTTCATATTCCAAAATCCGTTTAAAACGTATTTTGAAAATGAATGAAAATTTTCTCTAATTAACGTATTTCATTCGTTAATTACTCTTATTTAATTAACACTATATTAAAACTACTTTTCTATTGTTATAGTTTTAGTTTTCACAGAGCTCAGCTCTACAAATATAAAAGTGGGCGGAACGATATGTCGCTGTCAGCAGCGGAAGTAGTGTAGAGGTTGCGACTACTCGTGAAACTGTAGCTGTCGTCGTAATTACCTCCTCGACCAACGCAAGGATAGTTGGAATTGCTATGAGTTTCTGTTGTCCATTCACTACAATTTCCTGCCATATCAAATATATTACATTGCTTATCTACCTTATTTGTTGCTTTCAATATATTTGTTCCTGTAGTTTGTGGCTCTCTTGTACTTGTTGATGATTGTCCGTCTGTTTTTGAATATGTTGAACTATTACTTTCTGTTCCACATTTTTGTATAAACACTATTGCTGTATCCCATGCATAACTATTTATTAAATCACTTTTTACTTTTGATTCACTTTTATACATATCTCTTGACAATTCTGATGCTTTATTTTGTGTTACATAATTCCAAACTTGTTGTTCTTTTTTACACACTAATTTTATATTATCTCCTGTATATCCTGTCCAATTTGCCTCTTCATTATTGTTACTAGTTGATACAGAAGAATTATAGTCAACTACTCCTGCTTCATATCTTCCTATATAATATCCATGATTGTTTTTTACACTTGTTTCAAATGCTTCTATGTTGTTTGCAATGGCATTTTTATAATTACTATTATGACTTGCTGTTGTATCCTCTGTAAAATATCTGTCAGAACATTCACTTGTTGTTATAGTTCCATCATTATTCTTAGTAAATTCATATCTTCCAAGAGCTATATCTACTGTCCCATTATTTGCTTTTTTTATTGCATTTTCTCCAGTTCCTACTGGTATCCATACAAATTGGCTTCCTCTTGTTTTTGTATATGTTGCATCTTCTATTACTATTCCTCCTGTTACTTCTGTTGCTGAATCATCTGCTATTTTAAATCCTTTTGGTATTGTTACTTGGTTTCCATATGTGTCTTCTAATGTTGTTGTATCCTTAAATACTGTTCCTTTTGTTTTCAAACTTTGTATACTTTCTATTATATTTCCATTTGCATCTATTTTTTTCTTTTCTCCATTTACTGTTACTTCTAATGGAAATCCAGTATTATTTTTATCATAATCAATTCCTTGATTTGTTAAATTGTCCTTTAAATCTTTTAAATTCAGTTTTCCATCAGTCCCATAACTTCCTGCTATTGCTATTTTTAAATTTTCATCTTCTTTTGCTTGTTCTGTTTGTGTCTTTGCATCTCCTGCCTTTTTTAATATTCCATTGTCTCCAGTTAATGTCGCAATTGTTACTCCCGCAAGGATTAGAAGGACAATAATTGTAATTACCAATGCTATTAATGTAATACCTTTGCTTTCTTTTAACTTCTGTTTTTTTGCTGTTTTAATTGTTATCATAAAACTTTCTCCCTTCTTTTGTTTTCTGTTTTCTTTTTTTGTTTTTCTCTTTAAATTATTTCCATTTTTGTAAATAGTATTCAAACCATTTACTTTTTTGAGCAAAGATATTTTATTTTCAAGGTTCTTTTTTTCTATTTACAAAAATAAATTTAATTTACACTATCATTTTACAAATATTGTTGAATTAAGTCAATATGTTGTCGTAATTTATTTTTGATTTTTTTATTGTGGTCAATTGAAAAAGTAAATTCTATTTGATTAAAGTACAATATAAATAAGCGTTACATTATATCTTATTGTAAGATTAAATTATAGTGATATAATTAAAGAGTAGATGTTTCTTGGGAAAGAAGGTTTATTATGGGTTTTAATGGTAAACATCTTTCTTTAGAAGATAGAAAAATTATTGAAGAAAACATCAACAAAGGATTAAGAGAATTTGAAACAGCAAAAGAAACTCAATAAGAGTCAATCAACAATCGGAAAAGAAATAAAAAACAACAGAAAACGTAGATATTCACAAACAGAAGACTCACCTTGGAAATGTAAACATTATAAAGACTGTAAAGTTTGTATTGGAAGATGTTCCGATTTTAATGAAGTTCCATGCTCTAGAATAGATAGGTTTATTGGTGGATGTAATGGTTGCTCTGAAATAAAAAAATGTCTAATTCACTTAATTATTTTCAAGAACTTCTTGGAGATGAAATGTATCAAAGGTTGTTTGGTTTATTATTAACAGACAGAGGCTCTGAATTTGCAAAGCCACAACTGTTTGAAGTAAATACAGAAACAGGTGAAATTAGAAGTAATATATTTTATTGTGATGCACAAATGCCAAGCCAGAAGCCACATGTAGAAAATAATCATGAATTTATACGAGATATTATACTAAAGAAAAAATCTATGTCAAATTTGACGCAGGATAAGCTTGACTTAATGTTCTCACACATAAATTCCGTGCCAAGAAAATCTCTTGGCGGGAAAACTCCTTATGAAGCATTTGAATTCTTCTATGGTAAAGATACTTTAGATAAATTTAATATACAAAAGATAAAAGAAGATGAGGTCACATTACAGCCTTATCTTCTTCAATTATAAAATAATCTTTTTAAATACAAACAAGAAACATCTACACTAACTACATATTGCCGCTGTTGCGAGCACAATTACACTTATCATTTACTAACCTTATAACTATTTATTTTCTTAAAGTAGCTCCTAATGTTTTTTCTAATTCAGCAACAATACCATCCATAACACTAGTAATCTCAGAATCACTTAAAGTTTTCTTTTTATCCCTAAAAATCAAACTATAAGCAACACTTTTCTTTCCAATTCCTATTTTTTCATCTCTATAAATATCAAACAATTTAATACTTTCTAATATTTTTTTAGCTTTTTTAGAAATTATTTTTTCAATTTGACCAACTTCAACATCTTCATTAACAATCATTGCTATGTCTCTTTCTACAGCTGGAAATTTTGGTACTTCTACATATTTTTTATTTGACTTAGCATATCTTACAATCTTTGTAATATTAACTTCTGCTAAATAAACTCTTTTTTCGATGCCATAATTCATCAAAACTTCTGGATGTACCTCACCAATTGTCGCAATAATATCAATTCCTACTTTTAGGTTAGCACATCTTCCTGGATGATAAGAACCATTTTTAGTTTCTTTTTCTATATCATATTTACTAACTCCCGCTTCTTCTAAAACATTTTCTATTATTCCTTTTAATACATAAAAATCTATATTATCTCCATACATACCAATTGTTAAAATGTTTTCTTGTAAAGGTACTTCTCCTTTTTCTATTTCTTCGTTCATGTTTTTATAACTTCTTGAAATATCAAATAGTTTTACATTTAAATTTTTCTTATTGTTGTTTCCCTCTAAAATTTGCATCATACTAGGAATTGTTGTGGGTCTCATCAATTTATATTCATCACTCAATGGATTAATTATAGTAATTGATTTATCTATTACTTCTTTGTCTATATTTGATTTTTCTAAGTCTTTTTCACTTACAAAACCATATGTATAAATTTCTGAAAATCCATTGTTTACTAGAGTTTGTTTTATTTTACTTTCTATTTTTTGTTCTTTGTTTCTTACTCCTAATGTTGTATCTGCTTTAATCAAGGTTGTCTCTAACTTATCATACCCATAAAATCTTACTACTTCTTCTGCTATGTCTGCCACACATTGCAAATCCATTCTAAAGTATGGAGCAACTACTTTATCGCCTTCTACTTTGATTTCTAACTTTTCTAATATATTAGTCATTTCCTCTTTACTTATGTTAGTTCCCAATAATTGATTAATTCTATTTACATCAAATTTTATTTCATTTATTTTTTGCTTTGTTGGGTAAATATCAATTTTTCCTTCTATTTTTTCTCCAGCACCAATTAATTCTACTAATTCTATGGCTCTGTTTATCGCTCTTAAAGCATTTTCAGAAGATAATCCCTTTTCAAATCTAGAAGAGCTCTCTGTTCTTAGTCCTACTTTTTTAGCTGTTTTTCTTATGTTACCACCATTAAATACTGCAGACTCAAATACAACTGTTGATGTATCTTTTTCTATTTCAGAGTTTAATCCACCCATTACTCCTGCAATTGCAACTGCTTTTTCTTCATCTGCAATTACTAAGTCATTACTATCAAGTTTTCTCTCTTGTTCATCTAATGTAGTTATTTTTTCCCCATCATTTGCTCTTCTTATTGTAATATGTTTCCCCTTAATTGATTCAATATCAAAAGCATGCATTGGTTGCCCCATCTCTAACATAACATAATTAGTAATATCAACAATATTATTAATACTTCTTATTCCACAAGCTTTCAATCTTCTTTGCATCCAATCTGGTGAAGGACCTATTTTAACATTTTTAACCATTCTAGCAATATAACGATAACATAAATCAGGCGCTGTAATATCTACTGTTAATCCTTCTATATTTTTCTTGTCTTCTACTTTTAACTCATCTATATTTTTTCTAGGATTTTTAAAATCTTTTCCTAATGACACAGCTGTTTCTCTTCCTAACCCCTCAATTGACAAACAATCTGGTCTATTAGGTGTAATTTCAAAATCTATAATATCTTCTTTTAATTTTAAAACATCAACAATATCTTGACCTAATTCTTTTTCTAAACTTTTATCTAAAATCATTATTCCATGTTCAATTTGTCCAGGATAATTTTCTATATCTAATCCTAATTCGCCTACAGAACACATCATACCACAAGATTCAACTCCACGTAAAAGTCCTTTTTTTATTTTTACTCCACCTGGTAATTCTGAACCATCTTTTGCAATTGGAACGATATCTCCTTCTTTTATATTATTTGCACCTGTTACAATTTGGACTTTTTCATTTCCTAAGTCTATTTGAGTTATAACAAGATGATCAGAATCTTCATGTTTTTTTATTTCAAGTATTTTTCCAACAACAACATTTTTTATATCATTTCCCTTTTGCTCAATTGTTTCCACTTTTGAACCTGTCATTGTTAAAATATCTCCTAGCTTTATACTATCAACATCAATATCACTATATTCTTTTAACCATTCAACACTTGCTTTCATTTGATTTCTTTCCTTTCTCTTTTACTTTTATCTTTCATAATTTGTATATTCTCTTTTAACTTTGCTACTTTCCCTAAAAGCATATTCTAAATTTTTAGATTCTTCTCTTATGGAAAGTCCTTCTATAAAATCATTTCTTTTTTGTCTAATTGTCTTAATATGTACATCAGCTTTATCATCTGGTATTAATTTAAATCCACCTATTGTTTCTACTGCTGTATAATTTGGATTTTTGATTATAAATTCCTTGCTTTCTTTTATTGAATATACTTTTTCCTTTTTTGGTCTTTTATTAAAAAATCCCATTATCTTAACACTCCTTATAAGAAATAAATCTTTATTTCAAATTATTTTATTAAAATTGTTTTAAAAATCTTACATCATTTTCAAATAGCAATCTCATATCATCTATTCCGAATTTTGCCATTGCAATTCTTTCTACACCAAATCCAAAAGCAAATCCTGAATATTCTTCTGGATCTATTCCACAATTTTTTAATACATTTGGATGAACCATTCCACATCCTAGTAACTCAATCCATCCTTCTTGTTTACATACTCTACAACCTTTTCCTCCACAAACAAAGCAAGATACATCTGCTTCAGCACTTGGCTCTGTAAAAGGAAAATGATGTGGTCTAAATCTTATTTTTGTATTCTCTCCTAAACACTTTTTAGCAAACATCTCTAATGTTCCTTTTAAATCTGTCATTGAAATATTTTTGTCTACTACTAAACCTTCTATTTGATGAAATACCGGAGAATGTGTAGCATCTACACTATCAGAACGATAAACTGTTCCTGGACAAATTATTTTTATTGGTGGCTTTTTATTTTCCATTACTCTTGCCTGTACTGGAGATGTTTGGCTTCTAAGCACAATATCATTTGTAATGTAAAAAGTATCTTGAATATCTCTTGCTGGATGATCTGGTGGTGTATTCAATTTATCAAAATTATAAATTGCCTTTTCTACTTCTGGGCCATCTGCAATTTCATATCCCATTCCTAAAAATATATCTTCTACTTCACTAATTATTTGTGTAATTGGATGTAATGATCCTAATTCAACCTTTTTACTTGGTTCTGTAACATCTATATTTTCTGTTTCTAATCTTTTTAATAGTTCCTCTTTTTTTAACTGTTTTTCTTTATCTTCAACTAAACAACTTAGTTCATCTCTTACTTGATTTACTAAACTTCCAATTACTGGTCTTTCTTCTGGGCTTAAAGCTCCCATTCCTCTTAATACAACTGTTAATTCACCTTTTTTACCTAAATATTTTACTTTAATTTCATTTAGTTCTTTAATATTTTCACATTTCATTATTTCTTGTTTTGAATTTTCTTTAATTTTTTCGATTTGCTCTTTCATTTAAAAATATCCTCCCTTTTAATATGGTTTATAAATGCCTGTGCTCTTGTATTTTCCATATTGATTTTTATAAGCCTTTTCTAATCGTCTATTTTTTTCTTTTCCAAAATTATCTTTCTTGTTTCCATTTGCATCTTGTAACATTAATGTCTTTTTTCTCTTAAAATAAAGTATAATCTTTGAAAACCAAGTTTTTTTATTTTCAAAATTAAATGTAATTACATACATTCCAAATGAATTGGTCGTTACATTTACAGAAAATTTCTTTTTTGGAAAATCTTTTTTAGTTTCTTCAATATTTTTTTCTACATCTTCATAATTATAGACCTTAGAGTCTAAATAATATTCCAAGCATTTACTAGTTTCTTTCATTTTTCATCAACATCCTTTATTAAATTTTATTTTAAATTTAATTTCCATCTAAAAAGCCATTCATCCTATATATAACATAGGACGAAATGGCTTATCTTTCGTGGTACCACCTAATTTTATTAGTTTAATATCTAACCTCATTATAGTTTTAACGGTTCAACCGCTTTTTCCTACTTATCTCTTTTCAGAAAAAGACCTAAAAAGTGAAATTTCAATCTACAAAATATAAATGATTTCCAGCCTAGATCATTTTCTCTTGAATATTTTTCTAATAGATTTACTATGCTTTTTAATTGGCTCTTTTTTATCACAGTTATTATTTTAACATATTTTGCCTATTCTTTCAATACTTTTTGTTTGTTTTTATTAAAATTATTGTATTTATTTTTATCTTATGTTAAAATATATTAGGATTATATGAAGGAGTGAAGTTATATGAATATAAAAAGAAAAATATTTATTTCATTATTTTTAATATTAATTTTATTAACGAACTTATCTTTTGCTTCTTATAGTACTGTAACTATGAACGTTGTAGAAGAACCAGTTTGTACTATTGAATTAGGTGAAAACTCAAAATTTGAGAAAAAACTAATTTCTAAAGACTTAAACAATAAAGAAGTAACTATACAATTACAAGTAAAAAATGATGAAGTTGTAAATAAACCTACAGGAGAAATTATGTTAGTTTTAGATAATTCAGATAGTATGAATAATACTGTTGATGGAACTAAAACAAGAAAAGAATTAATCTTTGACTCTGCTAAAACTTTAGTTTCTAATCTTTTAAAAGATAACGAAGAATTAAAAATAGGAATTGTTAGTTTTTCTACTAATACAGATATATCTAAAGAAGGCTCATCTGAAGATGCTAATTTAGTTTCTTCTTTAAGTAATGATATTTCTAAATTAAACAATGCAATTTCAAACATAAAAGCCGATGGTCCTAGAACAAACTTAGAATCCGGATTAGATTTAGCAAGTGGACAATTTACAAAAACCGATAATAATAAATATATGATTGTTTTAACAGATGGTGTTCCTAATGTTGCTTTAAATTATGATAAAAACTATTATTCAGATGATGTTATTTCAAAAACGAAATCAAAATTACAACAATTAAAACAAAGTAATATAAATGTAATAACAATGCTAACTGGAATTGATGATGAAAAATATATTCCTGCTACAACAACTAAATCATTTGGTGAAATTATTGAAGAAATATTTGGAACAACTTCAAACCCTACTGTTGGAAAATTTTATTATGTAACAGATAATGAAGTAGAATCAATAATAAAAAATGATATTTATAATTCTTTAATACCAGAAAATAAAACATTAAAAGATATTAAAATTATTGATTACTTCCCAGCAGAAATAATTAATAACTTCGATTTTGCATATGTATCAGAAGCAAATATTGGAACAATATCAGCAACAGTTGATAAATCAAATAATTCTATTACTTGGACAATACCAGAACTTGCAAATGGAGAAACAGCAACTGTTCAATACAAATTAAAATTAAAAGAAAATTTTGATAGTTCAATCGTTGACAAAATATTAAATACAAATCAAAAAGTTGACGTTATTTACCAAGACTTTAATAACAAAGAGCAAACTAAAACATCCGATATATCACCTAAGTTAAAACTTACTGAACCACCAACAACTTTACCAAAGGCAGGTATAACAACATTTATAGTAACTGGAAGTATTGTTGCAATTAGTATCCTTATATTCTCAACAGCAAAGTTGTTAATTATTAATAGAAAAATGAAATAATATATAAAATCTATTTATATAAAAAGAACAAATTATTATACTAAAAGAATAATTTGTTCTTTTTTATTTTTATAACTTATTATATTTCTTCTTCAATATATAATAACCTATTATATTTAGAAACTCTATCTGTCCTACAAGGTGCTCCTGTTTTTATTTGGCCAGCATTTACTCCTACTGCTATATCAGCTATTGTAGTATCTTCAGTCTCTCCTGATCTGTGTGATATTACTGTTTTATATCCATTTTGTTTTGCCTTTTGTATTGTATATAAAGTTTCTGTTAATGTTCCAATTTGATTTGGTTTTATCAATATGGCATTTGCAACATTTTTTTCAATTCCTCTTTCCAACCTTTTTGGATTTGTTACAAATAAGTCATCTCCTACTAATTGAACTTTATTTCCTAACCTCTCAGTTAATACTTTCCATCCTTCCCAATCTTCTTCTGCTAAACCGTCTTCAATAGAAAAGATAGGATATTTATTACACAATTCTACAATATATTCTATCATTTCTTCTTGTGTTTTATATTGTTTTGTTTTCCAAAAATAATATCCTTGTTTATTAATCTTCTTTGCTTCTTCATACATTTCTGTACTAGCAATATCAAGTGCTAATTTTATATCTTTTCCTGGTTCATATCCAGCTTTTCTTATAGCTTCTATTATAATATCTAAAGCTTGTTCTTCGTTTTCTAAGTTTGGTGCAAATCCTCCTTCATCTCCAACACCTACACTATAGCCTTTTTCTTTTAATACCTTTTTTAATGTATGATAAATTTCAACTCCTCTTCTCATTCTCTCTGTAAAGGTAATGTTACCAATAGGCATAATCATAAATTCTTGTATACTTATATTATTATCTGAATGTTTTCCTCCATTTAATATATTCATCATAGGAATAGGTAATTCTTTTCCATTTATTCCTCCAATATATTGGTATAAATCTAACCCTAATGAATTTGATGCAGCTTTTGCTACTGCCAAAGAAACTCCTAAAATGCTGTTTGCTCCTAAATTTGATTTATTTGGAGTATCATCTAATTTTATCATTTCTTCGTCAATTTTTCTTTGTTCATATACATTCATTCCTATAATTGCCTTCGCTATTTTCTTATTAACATTTTCTACAGCCTTTTCTACTCCTTTACCTAAATATCTACTTTTATCACCATCACGTAATTCCACCGCTTCAAAGCTTCCAGTAGATGCTCCAGATGGGACAGATGCTTTTCCAACATATCCATCTTCCGTAATTACTTCTACTTGAATAGTAGGATTCCCTCTCGAATCTAAAATTTGAAGTGCTTTTACATCTCTAATACCTAAAAAGTTTTTCATAATTTTCCTCCTTTTTTTTAGATATATTATGTACCAAGTATTAAATACGTAAACACTTTAAATCAATTAATTTTTAATTTTAATTATGAAGCTTTTTTGTTTCTTAATTCTGTTGCATATTTTAAAGAGACTTCATTTATTTCTCCCGAAGAAATTCTTGCAATTTCCTCTATTACTTCATTTTCATTTAATAATCGTATTTTAGTCTTTGTTCTATTATTATTTACATCTTTACTAATAAAATAATTATGGTCTGCATTTGCAGCAATATTTGGTAAATGTGATATACACATTACTTGATGTTCTTTAGCAATTGCTTTTAATTTTTTAGCAACTGCATTTGCAGCTTTTCCACTAATTCCTGTGTCAATTTCGTCAAATACTAACACTGGCATTTTATCAGATTCAGCTAAAACTTTTTTAATTGCTAACATTATTCTTGACATTTCTCCTCCAGATGCAATTTTTGAAAGTTCTTTTTCTTCTTCTCCAACATTTGTAATAATAGAAAATACCACTTTATCTTTTCCATTTTTTAGGTAGCCATTTTCTAAACAACTTACATTCACCTTTATTTTAGCATTTTTCATTTCCAAATCAATTAACTCTTCATTAATTTCCTCACTTAGCTTACAAGCACTCTCTTTCCTTTCCTCATGCATTTTTTGCGCAATAATATTCATTTGGTCTTCAATGTTCTTTAACTCTTTTTTTAATTTATTTGTATAATCTTCTAAATTTTCAATACGATTTATCTCCTCTTTTATTTCTTGTTTGTAATTTAAAATTTCTTCAATAGTATTTCCATATTTTCTTTTTAATGAATGTATTAAATCTAAACGTTCTTCTATATAATTTCGTTCTTCTTCATCAAAATAAATATCACTATTATAATTTTCTATATCTCTTGTAAGTTCTTGTAATTCATAATATATATTTTTTAAATTAGCTGATACTTTTTCGTATTTTTCGTCAATATTCTCAATTTTTTCTAAAGCCCTAATAGCCATACTAATACTATCAATTCCATTATCAGCTATTAATCCTTCAGCTTCTTGCAAATTTTGCGAAATTTTTTCAGAATTCATTACTATTTTTCTTTTTTCTTCTAATTCGTATTCCTCTTCTGTTTTTAATTCTGCTTTTTCTATTTCGTCAAATTGGTATTTTAGTAAATCTAATTTCCTTCGTTTTTCTTTTTCATCTCCATAATTGGCTTTTAATTCACTTTTTATTTTGTTATATTTCTCATACAAAATATAATATTTATTTAAATTGCTTTCTATTTTTTCTCCTATAAATCCATCTAAATATTGTAAATGTAATTTATTGTCTAATAAATTTTGGTTATCATTTTGACCGTGAATTTCAATAAATTCTTTCATAAATGTTCTTAATTCATTTACAGTTACCATTCTTCCATTAATTTTGCACATATTTTTTCCATTTAAATTTATCTCTCTTGAAACAATTATATTTCCGTCTTCTGATTTTTCATTTTTAGGATCATACATGCATAATTCAACAAAAGAATTGTTTTCTCCTCTACGAATCATATCTTTTGAAAATCTTCCTCCTGATATAATTTGTAAAGAATCAATAATTAATGTTTTTCCAGCTCCTGTTTCTCCTGTTAATACGTTTAAGCCTTTGTTTAAATCAATTGTTAAATCTTCTATTATTCCTATATTTTTTATATGTAATGTTGTTATCATGTTATACCTCCTAAAAATTTTCACTAAAAAAATGTTCGCTTTTATTGTATATACAATTTTAAAAATTGTCAATACTTTTTGCGAACATTTTTTCTTTTTTGTATTTATAATTATAATTTAGTAAGAATCAATTATAATGTCCAGGCTTTAGCTCTCCCTATAATTCTTAAATTTTATTTAATGTCTTTTCATTTTATTCAAAAAGAAAATCTAATACAAGAAAATAAGGCGCTTTCACTCAGGCTCAAAATTATTTATCATATGAATTTAAACTTTTCGAATGTAATTGGAGTAATCTTAGAATTTTTTAAATAATTTAATGGAAAATGTTCACGTCGAGCTTTAGCTCGGACTAAGTGAAAGGGTGCCATTAAATTATTTTAGAAATTCTTAGATTATGTATTGAACCGAGAAAAGTTTAAATTCATATAATAATAATTTTGCCCGTGAACATTACTCATTTTCTTGTAAAAGATTTTCTATTTTTCATTCCAATCAAACGTCATTAAATAAAATTTACGTATTATAGGGAGAGCTAAAGCCTGGACATCATAATTATTTCTTACAATCTATAACTAGCAATCATCAACAAATTCCTCAAATACTAAATTTGCCAAATCAATTCCTTTATTTGTTAACTTAATATGATTTAAATCAACTTCTATTAATCCTTCTTCTACTAATTTATTTAAATTTTCACGATATAAAAAAATCGGATTATCAATAAACTTTTCCTTAAATCTTGCTATATCAACACCTTGTATTTTTCTAAAACCTAACATCATAAATTCATTTTTCTTATCTTCTAAACTTTGACTTTCTTCTATTTGTATATTTTCTTCTTTCCTATTGTTTTCTATATGTTGAATATATTCTTCAACATTTATAGTATTAGAAAATCTAATGTCATTCAAATATGAATGAGCAGCAACTCCAAAACCAATATATTCTTCCTGATTCCAGCAATTTAAATTATGTCTTGATTCTTTTCCCAATTTAGCAAAATTAGAAATTTCATAATGATTATATCCATTTAACTCTAATGTATTTTTTACATACCAATACATATTTCGTTCTAAATCTTCATCTGGTAATTTAATCTCCCCATTTTCTAACATTTTTTCAATTGGTGTATTTTCTTCTATTATTAAAGAATATACACTAATATGCTCTGGCTCTAGCTTTATTATATCTTGTAATGTATTTTTTAGATCTCCAATCTTTTGTCCTGGAATCCCTATCATTAAATCTATATTGATATTTTTAAATCCAGTTTCTCTAGCTAGTTTGTATATCTCTAAAAATTCTTGATATGTATGAATTCTTCCTATTTTTTTCAAAATATCATTTTTTGTACTTTGAAGTCCTATACTTAATCGATTTATTCCTGATTTTTTGTAATCATTTAACTTTTTTGTATCAACTGTTCCTGGGTTTACTTCAATTGTTATTTCTATATCTTTAAATTCTATTAAATTACATTTTAACTTTTCTTTTAATTCACTTAATATTTCTACTATATATATACTATCTATATACGATGGTGTACCTCCACCTATATAAATACTAGTTACTTTATAATTTGAAAAATCAAATTCTTCTATTTCCTTTTTCAAACTTTCTATATATTCTTTTACTTCACTACATTTATTAGAATAAGAAACAAAATCACAGTAATAACATTTCTGTTTACAAAATGGTATATGTATATAGATTCCTAATTCATTTAACATTTAATTACCACCTTTTCCTTTTAAAAGTTGCCAAAAGATATTTTATTCTTTTGGCAATTATGTTTAAAATAGTAACCGTTTTAGTTACTTAGCAAGTTCAATTATTTTTTTCAATCTATAATTTACTCCTGATTTTCCTATAGGCTCTTTTAATATTTTTCCTAAATCAGTTAATGACATATCTGGATTTTCTAATCTTAACTTAGCTATTTCTTTTAAATTATCATTTAATTTATTAAATTCTCCTGTTTTTTGTAATTTTTTTATAGCTGCTATTTGCTCAATTGACGCATTTAATGTTTTATTTAAATTTGCTGTTTCACAATTAACTAGTCTATTTACTTTTCCTTTCATCTCTTTTTGCACTCTTATTTCTTCAAATCTCATAACTGCTTTGTTTGCACCAATCAATGCTAAAAATTTTGAAATTTCTTCACCTTCTTTAATATAAATAGAATATTTATTTTTTGTTGTCATTTTTTTGCTTCTTATTCTTAGCTTTTCTAATATTTTTATAGAATCTTCTAAATTTTCCTCTTGATTTAATACAATCTCTAAATGATATTTATTTTCAGGATTATTAATAGAACCCGAACCTAAAAATAACCCTTTTATTATTGCCTTTAAACATTCTTTATCTTCCTGTTCTACGACATCTTCTTTCAATGAAATTTCGGATTTATTGTATTTCATAATTTGTTCTATTTCTGATATCTTTAATTTTATTACAAAGTTCTTCCCGATTTATCTCTATATTGTGATTTATATTTAAATTAGCTAGTAATTTAGAAAAACGATTAATATTATAATCACTTTCTGTTGAAAACTTAATATTGTTTTTTCCTATAAAATCAATATTTCCTGAAATTAGATATCCCATTAATTCATATTCTACCATTTTCTTATTTGTCAAATTACTATTCTTATTTAATTCTTGTTTTATTTCAGATGAAAAAGACATTACATTTTCCTTTCCTAACTTAGTTTTGTAATTATTATCCTATCATTTCCATATAAATCTTTTTTGCTATATGTATTTATATATCTTTCTTTATTTTTAATGATTCCTATAACATCTTCTTTTTGATCATAACCAATTTCAAAACATAAATATCCATTAAATTTTAAGTATTTTTCACTCTCATTTATAATTTTTCTGTAAAAGTCCAGTCCATCATACCCTCCATCTAATGCAATTATTGGTTCTTTTTGTACGTCTTTATTTAATTTCTTTATTACTTCTCTTTTTATATATGGTGGATTAGATACTATTACGTCATATTTATCTTCTTTTAAATTTTTAAACAAATCTGATTCTACAAATGTTATTTGATTTTCTACATCATTATTTTTTGCATTTGTTCTTGCTATTTCTAAAGCTTTTTTACTAATATCTACCGCTGTAATTTCACTATTTTCTATATATTTAGCTAATGATATAGCGATTGCTCCACTTCCTGTACATAGGTCTAGAATTTTTTTAGCATTTATTTTTTTTGAAATATTTATAACTTCTTCTACTAATATTTCAGTGTCTGATCTTGGTATTAATACATTTTCATCAACATAAAAATTCATTTTCATAAATTCTTGCATATGCGTAATATGTTGAAGTGGTACGCCACTTATTATTTTTTTTATTGCTTTAAAATAATTTACTTCTTGTCTTAAGCTTAATGTTTGATTATCATATATTAATAAATATTGTCTAGGTTTATTTAATATAAATTGCATTAGAAGTCGTGCTTTTAAGTTTGGTTCTTCTATCCCATTTGTTTTTAAATTAATCATTCCCTTTTTTATTGTTTCTCGTATTGTCATATTAGCACCTTCTTTCTATCCATTTTGCTTTTTTCTATAAAAGTCGCCAAAAATGAAAATTTCTTATTTTGGCAACTTCTAAATTATTCTTCAAAAAACCTCTGAAAATCTTCTTCATTGATTTTTTCTTTTTCTAATAAAGCTTGTGCAATCATATCCAATTTATCTCTGTGTTGTTGTAATAAACTTAATGCATCACTATATGCAATGTCAATCAATTTTTTTACTTCTTCCCCAATCTTATCTCCTATATTTTCACCAAACATTTGCATTTCATAAGGTTCTTTTCCTTGGAAATCAATCGGTCCTAAATTATCACTCATTCCATATTTAGTTACCATATCTCTTGCAATTTTTGTTGCTACTTCTATATCATTACTTGCTCCTGTTGATATATCATTTAATACCAATTTTTCAGCTGCTCTTCCTCCTAATAAAGCTATTAATTTTTCTTGCATTTCTGTTTTTGATATATAATATTTATCTTCGTCTGATTTATACATTGTATATCCACCAGCTACACCTCTTGGTATAATTGATATTTCTTTTACATTTGTTTGTGTAGGTAAATATCTACTTACTACTGCATGTCCTGCTTCATGATAAGCTGTTAATTTTTTATCTTTTTCTGAATATACCCTACCTCTTTTTTCTAATCCAACTGTTACCTTTTTTACAGCTTCTTCAATATCTAAGTTTTCAATATCTTCATGTTTATTTTTAGTTGCAACAATTGCCGCTTCGTTTAATATGTTTTCAAGTTCAGCTCCTGTAAATCCTGCTGTATCTTCCGCAATACTTTCTAAATTTACGTCATCTGATATTTTCTTATCTCTTGCATGAATTTTCAAAATTTCTAATCTTCCTTTTAAATCAGGAACTGGTATTGTTATTTGTCTATCAAATCTACCAGGTCTAAGCAATGCTTTATCTAACATTTCTGGTCTATTAGTTGCTGCTAAAACAATAATCGTTTCTTCAGAACTAAATCCATCCATTTCAACTAAAAGCTGATTTAAAGTTTGATTATTTTCTGTTTCTGCCCCACTATTAGATGTCCTTCTAGAACCTATTGCATCAATTTCATCAATAAATACTATACATGGTGCCAGTTTTCTAGCTTTTTCAAATAATTTTCTAACTCTGGAAGCTCCTAATCCTGCAAACATTTCAATAAATTCAGATCCACTCATAGAAATAAAAGGTACATCTGCTTCTCCTGCAATTGCTTTAGCTATCAATGTTTTACCAGTTCCTGGCTTTCCATATAACAATACTCCTTTTGGTACTCTAGCTCCCATTTTTTTAAATTTCTCAGGTTTTTTTAAGAAATCAACAATTTCAATCATTTCTTCTTTTTCTTCATCTAATCCAGCTACATCATCAAATTTGATTTTTGTTTTTCTTTCTGTATCATCATATACTTTGCCTTTTTCTCCCAATCCTTGCATTTTAAATATCATAATAAATAATGCAAGCATTATAGCTGTTGGTAAAATAGACATTATCATACTTGGTATTTGTGCCAAAATACTTTTTGGCTTTTGTATTAATTCCAGTTCATTTCCTTCAGCTACTTTTGATTGAACTAAATTCATAAAACTCTCTGTTTCCGGAACAATTGATGTTTTCTCTTCTTCTACATCTTTTAGTTTTACTTTTACTGTTGTACTACCTGTAGTCATTTCTACTTTTTCTATATTACCATAAGACAATTCTTTTATTAAATCTGTATACGCTAATGTATTTTCATCTTTTTTACTAGTATTTTTTACCCAAAATATACTTACCAAAGCTATAACTATTACAAATAATATTGATAAACCTATTAACAGCATTGATTTTTTATTTTTCTTTTCATTGTTATTTCCCTTATTTTTGCTCATTTTTCCATCCTTCTTCCTTTTTATATAAATTATGCATTTGAGCCTTCTGCTTCATTTCCCAAGTTTTCTTTTTCTTCTTTATCCTTTTTCTTTTGTTCTCTATTATTTTTTTCTTCTTCTTTATCTTTTTTTCTGCGTTCTTCTTTCTCTTTATTATCTTTTTCTTCTTGCTCCATTTCTTTTTTTACAATCGCTTCTGCTTCTGCTATTTTCATCAATTCTAATTGTTTTTTCATAAAATCTGCTTTCAAAATTAAAATTGCTGCCACTAGATAAATTGCTGCCACTGCAACATACATAACTTGGAAATATTCCATATTAAATGTAACAAAAATATTAACTGCCACATATAACATATTCAAAATAACTGACAATGTTAATGCATATGCTGACATATTAAATACAGCTACATATCTCATTTTTATTCTTGCTAATAATGTTGTAATATACCCAAAGAAGCTTAATAATACAACATTTGAAATTATTGTTAATAAATACATAATAAAAGCATAAATAAATATTGTTAAAAATATGCTAACATATAATGTTACTATTTTACTACTATTCGCATAATTAATAACATCCTGCTTTGTAAATTCACTTACTCCAAATGATTCAAAACTTTCCTTATATGTGTAACTTATAGTCCCAACTACTGAAGAATTCTTTAAAATAATTCTGTCTTTTAAGATAATAGCTCCTTCTTCTACTTCCGTAATATCATTAATATATTGATTTATTTTTTGTTCATCCTCTGTTTTTGTATCTACTATAATCTTTCCTAAAATTGATTTATCTTCTGGAATTATAATTTCATTTTCTGCCTCTACGTTTATTTTGCCATCCTCATATCTAAATTCAGGAAATTCATTTTGAATATAGTTTACTCCTTTTTGTACTATATTATAAGTTTTATACATCATTCCTGCACAAAGTATAACTGTAAGTATAGCTGTTATTCTTGCTAAGTATCCTAAAGCCCTACCTAAGCCTTCTGATGCCATATCAGGATATTTTTCTATTTTTGTAATTGAATACCAAACTCTCTTAAAAAATCCTGTTTTTGTTTGCTTTTTTTCTTCCTTTTTCTCTTCTTCCATTTACCTATACTCCCTTCTTATGCTAGAATCTACAAATTTTGGATTTACATTAATTATAACTTTATTCCCTATTTTTATATCACTATTAGATATATTACATATAATATGATAAGTTCCAATTCGTCCTATAATTTCATAATTTTTATCTTTTATTTTTATATAAATTTTTTGCTTTTTAAAAAAATCTTTTATATCTCTTACAATATATCTTAATTTATCAATAGTTCTAAACATGTCTCTATTATTTATTATATTAATTCCATCCATATATCCACATGGAATTACAGCTATCTTAGTTTCCGTTTTGGTTTTGTAAGTATTTGAATATCCCACATTAAATCCTTTTGGTAAATCTTTTATTTCTGAGACTGCTGACTCTAAATAACCTATTTTTTTTAGTCCTACATTATTTTCAAAAGATAATCTTCCTAAAAAAGCTGAACCAATTCTTACAGCATTTAGATGCATTTCTCTATATTTTACAAAAGCAGAAGAATTACATACATGTAACATTCCTGTTTCAATCTTATTCATTTTTAACACTTCAATAACATCAATAAATCTCTTAAATTGTAATTTCGTATATTTTTCATCAAAAAAACTAATTGAAAAATGAGTGTATGTTCCTTCTATTTTAACATTTTGTATATTTTTTAATGCTTCTACCATTTCATCTCTTTTTGAATATACAAATCCATATCTTCCAAATCCTGTATCAATTTTTAAATGTACTCTTATTGTTTGATTTTCTTCTTTTCCTATTTTCTCTGCAATTATAATATCTTCTTTTGATCCAATGGTTAATATTATTTTATTTTTTACCAATGTTCTTACATCATCTTCTATTGCAGTAGAAGATAGCATTAAAATCTCTTCTTTGATTCCTTCTTTTCTTAATTTCAGTGCTTCTTCCATTGTTGAAACAGCAAACATAGAAATTCCATTATCAATTAAAAATTTTGTATATTCTACAATTCCCATCCCATATCCATTACCTTTTACTACAGCAATAATCTTAACATCTTTTCCTGCATCATCTTGTCCACTTTTTTTTGCATATTCTTTTATTTTATTAATATTGTGTCTTAAATCTTCCTTATTAATAACTAATGTGTTCAATTTTATTACTCCTTATTATTATTTTGCTATTTTTCTTTTTATTTGTCTTATTGTTCTAAATGCTTTTTCTGAAAAACGATATAATTTATAAGTAATTGGTTTAAATGGCATATAGATTTCTCCTATCCATTCAATAAGATCTGCACCAAATCCCTGTTTGAATCTATATAATCCATATTGCGGATGTGTTTTTTCAACATTTCCAACAACACCCCTAAAGTCATATATGTCATCATGTCTTGCAATTGCCATTTTTATCATTTCCCATTGAAGTAAATAATTTGGCATTAAGTTTCTATGTTCATTACTACTTGCACCATATAAATACCATGTTTTGTTTCCATAGAATATTGGTATAACACCTGATATTGGCTTATCTTCATAATATGCCATAAGAAGTTTCATATGATCTGGTCCTAAACAATCATACATTTTTTCAAAGTAAGATAATGGTCTGGTAATAAAGTTATCTCTTTCTCCTGTTGTTAGCATTATTTTATGAAAATCTTTTAAATCTTCTCTTTTTCCTTCTTTTATTACAACTCCCTTCTTTTGTGCTAAACGTACATTATATCTCCACTTTTGTTTAAATCCTGCTAAAATTTCTTCTTCTGTTTTATTCTTTATATTTAATTGCATTACAAACCTTGGTTGAATTTCATCTTTAAAATCTTTTGCATCATCTTTTATTTTATAACCTAAATTAGTAACAATATCTCTAAATGTTTTGTCACTTCTCAAAACGTCTGGTTCTATTCTTAAAACAATAGCATTATATTTTTTTGCTAGTTCTTTTGCTCCATCTGTTAATTGCTTCATTACTGCAATATCATGTATATCACATACTGGCCCTCTTGATGCATACATAATATTTCCAAAAATAGGCATTTTTCGAATCCATACACATAAAGAACCTATAATATTTCCATCTTCATTTTCTGCAAGTATGACTTCTGGCTTCCAATTTGGTTTCTTTACTTCTGCCCACTCTAATGATTGTTGAAAGTTACATCTTTCATTTTCTTCTAAAAATTTTTTATATTCTTTTTTTGATTCTTCACTATCTACAAATCTCATTACTTCTCCTTGTCCAATCGTCGATATTTAAAAAATAGGCTTTTTAAAATCTTCAATTTGTGTCTTTTTTATTATTTACAATACAAACGTATTTTACACTAAATTGCAAAAATTTACAAGTAATTTATATTTAAGTTTTAGTATTTTGTAGAAATAAAATTAAAACTTATATAAAACTAATAAATTTTGTATATTTTCGTTTTGTAGAAAACTATCCATCACTTATTTCTAACAATTTAAAAAGTACAAGAAGTATTTCAACAAATTAATTAACCTTAAAGATAGACAACGTTAGTTATAACATTTTACATTTATTTCCTAAAAATACCAAAATTACACACTACATAGATTATATATTCTAAAAAAATATTTAAATAATTAATTATTGTTAAAATTAATATGAGAAATCCTATTTTAGTGGGATTTCTCATATTTTTATTTATTCTCTTCTTTAAACCTTTTAAGCTAATCTTATATCCATTTGCCTCAAATCTCGAAATTAGTTTTTAAATCACATTTTAAAACTAATTTAATATAAATTTTTTTCAATACAAATATATTGTTGTATTTCTATAAAAGCATAAATTTTTACGAAGTTCCTTTAAAAATTTTTATAAATTATTTTACAACTATATTAACTAATTTTTTAGGTACAACTATTTCTTTTACAATAGTTTTTCCATCTATTCTCATCTTTACATTTTCAATTTTTTTTGCCGTCTCTTTCATTTCCACTTCAGTATACGAAACTGGTACTTGTACTTTTCCTCTTAATACACCATTGACTTGTACTACCATTTCATATGTATCATTCTCTAATTTTGATTTATCGTATGTAGGCCATGATTCATATGCAATTGTTTCTTTATTATTAAACACTTCACTCCATATTTCTTCTGTAATATGTGGAACAATTGGATTCATTAATTTGATAAAATTTTTAGCATATTCCAAATTCCATGATTTTTCTTTATAAACTGCATTTACAAATATCATCATTTGTGAAATTGCAGTATTAAAATTTAATGTTTCATAATCATCCGTTACTTTTTTTACTGTTTGATTATATATTTTATCTAAATTTGGATTATCTTTAAATTCTCTTTTTTCTTCATGATATAATCTCCAAACACGATCCAAGAATTTTTTTATACCTCTAACTGCTTCATCATTCCATGGTTTGTCAGCCTCAAGTGGTCCCATAAACATTTCATACATTCTAAGTGTATCTGTTCCATATTGCTTTTCTATATCATCTGGATTTACCACATATTTTGGAAAACGTTTGCCCATTTTTATACCATTTGAGCCTAATATCATACCTTGATGAACAAGCTTCTTGAATGGTTCTTTAACACTAACCAACCCTTGATCAAATAAGAAATTATTCCACATTCTAGAATATAATAAATGTCCGACTGCATGTTCTGGACCTCCTATGTATAAATCTACTGGCATCCAATGTTCAATTAATTTTGGATCAGCAAACATTTTATCATTTTTAGGATCTAAATATCTTAGAAAATACCAACTTGATCCAGCAGAGCCTGGCATTGTAGATGTTTCTCTAACACCTTTCACTCCATTTATCTCAACACTTTTCCATTCAACAGCGTTCTCTAATGGTGCCTTACCATTTTTTCCCTTATAATCATCCATCATTGGTAGTGTTAATGGTAACTCGCTATCTTTAAGTACTACATCTTTTCCATTCTCTAGATGAACAATTGGAATAGGCTCTCCCCAGAATCTTTGACGTGCAAAAATCCATTCTCTTATATGGTAATTATTTTTTCTTTTTCCACACCCCATTTTAACTAGTTTTTCTGTAATAGCCTTTTTGGCTTCTTCAACAACTAATCCTGTAAATTCTTCACTATTAATTAATTTGCAATTATTATTTAAATAATCTTTTTTTTCAAAAGCACATTCTTTAGTATCACGACCAGCTATTACTTGAATCATAGGCAAATTGTATTTTTGTGCATATTCAAAATCTCTTTGATCATGACTTGGAACCGCCATAACAGCCCCAGTACCATAAGTAGCTAAAACAAAATCTCCTAAAACTATTGGCACTTCTTTACCATTAACAGGATTAATTGCAAATATTCCTTCCAACTTAACACCACTTTTGATTTTATTAAGTTCTGTCCTGTCGAAATCTGATTTTTTTGCAGTTTTTTCTCGATATTTGACTACTTCATCCCAGTTTTTTATTCTATCTTTTAATTTATCCACTAATTCATTTTCAGGTGCCAACACCATAAATGTAATACCATATATAGTTTCTATACATGTAGTAAATATTGAAAATTTGCCACCATCTTTAATTTTAAATTCAACTTCTACACCTTCAGATTTTCCAATCCAATTTCTTTGCATCTCTTTTGTAGATTCTGGCCAATCAAGTTCATTTAATCCATTTAATAGTTTTTCAGCATATGCAGGCATATCTATAATCCATTGTTTCATATTTTTACGTACTACAGGATATCCTCCTCTTTCACTCTTACCATCTATAACTTCGTCATTCGCCAAAACAGTACCTAATTCTTCACACCAATTAACTGGCATATCTATTTGTTTAGCCAATCCAGCCTCATATAGTTTTTTGAATATCCATTGAGTCCATTTATAATAGCTAGGATCACTAGTAGATATTACTCTATCCCAATCATATGAAAATCCTAATCTTTCTAATTGACCTTGGAATGTTTTGATATTTTTTTGTGTAAATTCAGCAGGATGATTTCCTGTTTGTATTGCATATTGTTCAGCAGGAAGACCAAAAGAATCATATCCAATTGGATGCAGAACATTATATCCTTGCATTCTCTTCATACGTGATATTATATCTGTTGCAGTATAACCTTCAGGGTGCCCTGCATGAAGCCCCACACCAGATGGATATGGGAACATATCAAGTGCATAATATTTAGGTTTTGAAAAATCCCATATATTAACTTTAAATGTATTGTTTTCTTTCCAATAATTCTGCCACTTTTTTTCTATTTCTGTAAAATTATACATTTTATATCTCTCCTTTTATTATTTGGTAGTGTAAACTAATTTTATATTACATTTAGTTACACACCTGTATTTTCAAGGTTTATATCATTTTTTACAATAAAAAATGATCTTCCCTTTTTTTATGGTATAATTGTTACAATGAATAACCAATAATTACCATAAAGGAATGGTGTATCATGTATACAATTATACCTCTATTACTAGCTCATATTCAAGAGCTAAATAAACAAATTTAATTTTTATTCAAATTTATTGTTAAAAATATACCTTTAAACTTAGAAAAATCTAAAGATGATTCTTTGTTTTCTCCTAAATACAATAAATTAAAAGTTGATAAATTGCCTTTGATTAAAGTTCCTAAAAAGAAAGATTACAAGCAACTTTTAAATCAATATCTTAAAGAACATGATAAGCCTTTGAAACCTATATTAAATCTCGTGGTAAAAATCCTGTTCCTAATGATGCTCACTGGCTTATTACAACTTTTTAAGACTACATTCTTACACCTACTGGAAACCATTAAATGAAGTGCCAGAACTAGAAAAAGCTGAACTTATGCCTGCTAAATGGCAAATATTAATTGAACTTTCTCAGCAATTAATCATCAAACAACAAGAAACTTAATTTACTGTAACTTCATACTTTACCTTACTTCGGCTTAACCAACTTAAAATGCATTTACACCTTGCAAGTGACCACTTGACAAAACATTTACAAATATCGTTAAAATTGTTTAGTCTGAAGTATTATTTATCATGCTTTTTTTGTATATTTTTAACTTTTCAATGTGCTTTTACTTTAAATATTATATCATGTTTGAAGTGGATACTTTTGTTACTTTGCTCAACGCCATAAGCTTTCTGGTACCACGGGTATAACCTGTGGTTTACCACTAAAGTTAATAAAAATAAGCCAACTAAGTCGACTTTTACTGGAGCAGTTAAGCAACAGCTTACGAACTATAACACTCTCTTTCTAAAAACATTATATATGAAATCTTCTTAAAATTCAATGGGAGTATGGAGAATTTTGTTATTTTATAGTATAATAAGTTTAAATTTAAGCCAATTATTAAAGGAGATATTTAATGAACGAAATAAAAGAATACAATGACTTATCAATAAATAAATATGGTACAATTGGTTCGCTAATGAATGGATATTTAGATTCTTATTTAAATAGAGATGAAATTGAAGTTATTAATAAAAATATAGACATTCTAAATAAGAAACTGGAAGATTTTAATATATTTAAGTATAAGATTATAAATAGATATAAAATTAGAAATTTAATTGTGAAAGTTCTTTCAGAAGAAAAAGACGATTTTATAGAAATTGCTGTAGATTTATTAAATTTGTCAGAAGACAATTTTGAAAATATTATAGATGGATTTATGAAACTAACAAAAAATGATATTGATGTATTATACTATAATCTTTGGAAAAAACGTGGAGTAGATTACGCAATAAAAATAAAAGGAAATTTGACTGATAAAGACGAAATTGAAAGAGCACTAAAACAAATAGAATTTGATGGCAAATATGCCATTAGTTCATCCTACTTACAATGAAAACATTTATAACATATATTTAGATGAGATATTTACTAATGCATCATATCGAGATGATTGGAATAAATTCTTAGAAGATATAGAAAATAGTTAAGGGAGAATAATAAAAATGAGTAAATATTATGACAATATTAGCAAAGAAATAAAAGATTATTTTGAAATTTTAGAGCCAAATTTCCCAGAATGGTTAAATGAATATATAGATACAAAAGAATTATTATCACAGCAATATATTAGTGTTACTTGTGGCACTATTTATTCAGACTTATTTGAAAGCGATTTTTTCTTTTCAAGTCTAGACCATTCTGTTGCAGTTGCTTTAATTGTTTGGCATTTTACACATGATAAAAAACAAACTTTATCTGGATTATTTCACGATATAGCAACACCTGCATTTAAGCATTGTATAGATTTTCTTAATGGAGATTATATGACTCAAGAATCAACAGAAGATTTGACAACAGAAATAATAAAAAATTCAAAAGAAATTATGACCTTATTAAAAAGAGATAATATTAAAATATCAGAAATAGATAATTATCATTTATATCCTATTGCTGATAATGATACACCTAAATTATCTGCTGATAGATTAGAATATTCACTATCAAATGCTTTATTTACTTATAGATTATTAGATTCAGAAATCATTAAAGAAATATATGATGATATTGAAATACAAACTAACGAAGAAAAAGAAATTGAATTAGGATTTAAAACTAAAAAAATTGCTAGAAACTTTGTTAAGGTTACGAGCCGATTATCCGTTATATATCGTGAAGATAGAACTAGATATTCTATGCAATTAATTTCTGATATTCTAAAAAAATTAAGTGATGAAAACAAAATTTCTAAAAAGGATTTATATGAATTAAAAGAAAGTGAAGTAATAGATATTATAGAATCTTCTAAATATAATGATATTTTTAATATTTGGAGAAATGCTAAAAAAGTAAAAACATCAAAAGAAGAATCTCAAAATGTTTATTATGTACATCATGGAGCAAAGATTAGATATATTGATCCACTATTTAATGGTGAAAGGATTTCAAAGTGTTGTAAAATTGCTAACAAAATGATAGAAAATAATTTATCTTACGATATGAATAATTATGTATATTTAGATTTTAATTTCTGATAATAAAGGGTATGGGAATTCCCATACTAGAATTTATGCGGGAGTATAAATTCAGTGCTGGCTAGACAAAAACTTTATTCAAAAATCAAGAAAAATATAAAAAGAGGATTAAATTATTTTGATAATTTTTTCCTCTTTCTTCGATAAAATAAAAACTCACAAACAATTAAGTCCGTAAGCTATATTCAAATGGAGCAGGTAGTGGGAATCGAACCCACGTCATCAGCTTGGAAGGCTGAGGTTCTACCATTGAACTACACCTGCATTAATATAAAATTATAATTGTCAGGATTTGGAGCAGGTAGTGGGAATCGAACCCACGTCATCAGCTTGGAAGGCTGAGGTTCTACCATTGAACTACACCTGCAAAGTTTTCCTCCTGACAATTATAGATTATAAATGTTTTTTACTATTTTGTCAATAGTAATATCAAAATTTTTTAATTTTTTATTTTTTGATTCTTCTTCGCAGCATCAACTAAGCCCACAAATAATGGTGCTGGCTTATTTGGTCTAGATTTTAATTCTGGGTGAAATTGTCCTGCTATAAAATATGGATGTTCTTTTTGATCTATCTCTACAATTTCTACTAACAAACCATCTGGTGAAGTTCCTGAAACTTTTAATCCAGATTTTTCTAATATTTCTCTATAATCATTATTATATTCATATCTATGTCTATGTCTTTCAGAAATTTCTTTTTTTCCATATAACTTATATGCTAAACTTTCTTCTTTTAACAAACATGGATAAGCTCCCAAACGCATTGTTCCACCTTTTTTATCAATACCTTTTTGTTCTTCCATAATATGTATCACTGGGTTTTTAGTGGTTTCATCAAATTCAGCAGAATTAACGTCTTCTAGTTTTAACACATTTTTTGCAAATTCCACTACTGCCATTTGCATTCCTAGACAAATTCCCAAGAATGGAATTTTATTTTCTCTAGCATATTTAATAGTCTCTATTTTTCCTTCAATTCCTCTATTTCCAAAACCACCTGGCACAACAATTCCATTATATCCAGACAGTGTATCTTTTGCATTTTCTTTTGTTATTTTTTCAGAATCTACTAAATCAATTTTTACTTTTACATGATTAGCAAAACCCGCATGATATAAACTTTCAATAACTGAAATATATGAATCTTCTAGTTTTATATATTTTCCTACTATTGCTATTTTTACTATATCGTTTTCATCTATTTTTCTTATATCTTCTATCATTTTCTCCCATTTAGAATTATCAGGAATATATTTTTCTAATTTCAAATAATTACAAACTTCTCTTGCTAATCCCTCTTCTTCTAGCATTAATGGAACAGCATACAAGCTATCTGCTGTCTTATTTTGAATAACACTTGTTTTTCTTACATTGCAAAATAATGATAATTTTTCTCTAATGCTTTCTGGTATATCTGTTTCTGTTCTACAAACTAATATATTAGGCTTAATTCCCAAACTCTGTAATTCTTTTACAGAATGTTGTGTTGGCTTTGACTTTATTTCATTTGATCCAAATATATATGGCAATAAAGTAACATGAATATAAAGAACATCTTCTGGATTTTTTTCTAGTCCTACTTGTCTAATTGCCTCTATAATAGATAAACCTTCTATATCTCCTACTGTTCCGCCTATTTCTGTTATTACAATATCTGTGTCTGTATTTTCAAATCCATATATTTTTTCCTTAATTTCATTTGTTATATGTGGAATTACTTGTACTGTTTTTCCTAAATATTCTCCTTTTCTTTCTTTTTCAATAACATTAGAATATATTTTTCCCATTGTAACACTTGAATTTTGGGTTAAATTCTCATTTATAAATCTTTCATAATGACCTAAATCTAAATCTGTTTCTGCTCCATCATCTGTAACAAAAACTTCTCCATGTTCATATGGATTCATTGTCCCTGGATCTACATTGATATATGGATCAAATTTTTGTATAGTTACCTTATATCCTCTATTTTTTAATAATCTTCCTAGAGATGCTGCTGTAATTCCCTTTCCTAATCCTGATACAACTCCACCTGTTACAAATATGTATTTTGTATTCATTCTCTTCCTCCTATTTTTTCCTAATATATAAAAAAAGATTAAAAAAATGACCTATAAATTTGGTTTTTTTTTAATCTATTATTAGTTTACCACTTATATATATAAATTACAAGTATTACTACTAATTAAATTAATATTTATTAAGTGCTATTATTTCTATTTAAAAATAGCACTTAATCTCAATACCTTATTTTTTTATTGATAATATTTTGTATTTCATAATTCCTGCAGGTGCATTAACTTCTACAACATGATTTTTTCTTGCTCCAAGTAATGCTGCTCCTAAAGGTGATTCATTTGATATCTTATTTTCTGCTAAATTAACTTCTGTTGAACCAACAATTGTATATTCAATTTTTTCATCAAATTCCATATCTAACACTTTTACAATATTTCCAACTTGAACTGTTTCTGTATCAATATCTTTTTCATCTATAATTTTTGCATGTCTTATTTTATTTTCTAATTCTGCAATTTTCACTTCATTTTCAGCTTGTGCTGTTTTTGCTTCATCATATTCAGAGTTTTCTGATAAATCTCCAAATCCTAATGCAACTTTTATTCTATCAGCTATTTCAGCTCTTTTTTCTGTTCTTAAATAATTTAATTCTTTTTCTAAGTTATCAAATCCTTCTTGTGTTAATATAACTTCTTTTTCTTCCATGTTATTATCTCCTTTCGGTTAAAAAATCTTTTAATATATTACGGCAAAAACTAAAATTTGTCAAGCAAATTCACATTAAATTTTAGTCTTTCATCAATTTTTTAGCACCTTTCATATAATCTAGTCCTGAAAAAATTGTTGCTATTGTTTGAATAATCATCATACCTGTTACTATTATATTTAAAATTAAATCTCCACCTTGTAATGTTCCTGAAAAGCATTCTCCAAATGGATTCAAATCAACAAAAGCTAAAATAATTGCTATCATCTGAGTAACTGTTTTTAATTTTCCCCATTTTGAAGCAGCTATCACCTTTCCGCCTTTTTCAACTGCAACTAACCTATATCCTGAAACCATAAATTCTCTAGTTAAAACAATTATTGGAATCCATGCTGGCAATTTAGTCATTTCTACTAACATAGTCATAGCAGCTAAAACTAGTATTTTATCTGCTAATGGATCTAAAAATTTTCCAAAAGTTGTTATTTGATTGTTTTTTCTAGCTAAATATCCATCTAACTTATCTGTTATAGATGCTAATATAAAAATTAAATCTATAATAATCCACGAAATTGGTATTCCTGAAATAGTTCCTGTAATTCCTAAAAAAGGTATTATTACCATAATTGGTACTAATATTATTCGAAATATTGTTAGTTTATTTGGTAAGTTCATTTTTTCTCCTTTCGCCCTTATACTTTTATTTCTTAATTATTCTATACATTATTTAGCCATCTCAATTGCTTTTTGCAATTGTGTATCATCTTTTTCCTCTACTTTTAAAACATTCTTTACACTATCTGGCAATTTTACTTCTTCATCTGGTTCAATTCCAACTTTATTTATTTTTGTTCTATTTGGTGTCAAATATTCTTCTGATGTTATTTTTAATCCACTACCATCTGGCAATGTTAATAATTGTTGAATTACTCCTTTTCCATATGTTTTTGTTCCTACTATTTTTGCTTTTCTATTGTCTTTTAAAGCTCCTGCTAATATTTCTGATGAACTAGCTGTATTTTCATTTGTTAATAAAATTATTGGCATATCTATAATAGGATCCTTTTTTGCTTTTTCTACTTTCTCTTTGTTGTTTTTATCTACTTCATATAATATAACATCATCTTTGTTTAATATATAATCTGCTATCTGCAATGCTTCGTCAACAATTCCTCCACCATTGTTTCTTAAATCTATAATTAATGACTTAATTCCTTGTCTTTGTAATTCCTCAAATTTAGCTTTAAATTCATCTGCAGTTCCTTCATCAAAAGAAGAGAACTCTATGTATCCTATATTATTTTGTAACACTTTACCTTCTACTGGATTTACTTTTATGCTTTCTCTTTTCAATTCAAACTCTTTAGTTTCTGTACCTCTTAAAATTTCCATTTTTACAGTTGTTCCTGCTTCTCCTTTTATTTTATTAGAAGCTACTGACATGTCCTCTGCTGTATAAGATACACCATCTACTGAGATTATCAAATCTCCTGGTAAAATTCCTGCCTTTTCTGCTGGACTTCCTTTAATTGGTGATAATACCATTATTTTATTAGACTCTGTATTTTTTACCATATAAATACCAATTCCAACAAAATTTCCAGTTGCATCTGCCATATAATCGTCCATATCTTCTTTGGAAATATATTCAGTATAAGGATCATCTAAGCCTTCAATATAGCCTTTTATAGCTCCTTCTTTTAATTTTTCTTCGTCTATATCTCCTAAAAAATATTTGTCAATTAATCTTCTATATTTGCTTAACTCACTTGTTATATCTCCATTATTTTCTGAAGAAACAACTAACTGTTTTCCAAAATTACTGTTAGTAAAATATTGATACATTCCTATTGATGTTACTAAAAAAGTTATAAATGCAACAAGCACTATAAGCATTATAATTTTATAAGCTCTAAATCTTTTCTTTTCTTCCATTTATTTCCTCCAAATTTATAAACTAACTGGGCGGAATTTTTCCGCCCATATAACTTTATTATATGTACTTTATTATTTTTAATTACTATGGTAAATAATTACGCGGATCCACTCTATTAGAATAAGTTCCTGGACTTGTTCTAACCTCAAAATGCAAATGTGGTCCTGTTGAATTTCCTGTAGATCCTACATTCATAATTTGTTGTCCTTTTTTTACTGTTTGACCAGCTGAAACCTTTCTAGATCCATCTTGTCCATGTGCATATAAAGTATATAAACCATTATAATGTGCAATAATAATATAATTTCCATAACTTCCATTTAATCTTGTAGATGTTACTACATATCCATCTGCTACCGCATATACTGGAGCGCCATTAATTCCTGCTGCACCAAAATCCACAGCGCCATGATATTGACCACTAGAATAATACATTCCTGTTGTGATATAACTATTTACTGGTTTTATAAAACCTGATGAACTTGTTGTACTTCCACTTCCAGAAGAACCACTTCCACTTCCACTATTACCACCAGATTGTTGTTGTCTTTTTGCATCCTCTTGTGCCTTCTTTATTGCTACTTGAGCTGCTTTTATTTGACCATCTATAGATTTATTTGCTTGGTTTAATTCATCTATTTGTTCTTGTAATTTCTTTTCATCTTCTGATAATTGAGCAACTTGTTTATTTTTTTCATCTTTAGCAGTTTTCAATTGAATAGACACACTTTGTTTACTTGCTTTTGATGTATTTAATTCATTTTTACTATTTTCCAAATCTATTTTAGCTTTTTCTATTTCTTCTTTTTGTTTTTGTATTTTATCTAGTAATTCTGTATCATTTGTAGTCAATTCTGTTACTAAATAATAATTAGAAATTAAATCTGTAAGGCTGTTTGAAGATAATATAAAATCCAAATAAGAAGTTTCTCCCGCTTCTTGGATTGCCACAAGTCTTGAATTCAATAATTCCTGTTGTTTAGTATAATCTTCCTGTGCTTTATTTAATTTTTCTTGTGATTCTTGAATTTTATTATTTAATTCTTCTATTTTTGTATCTAATTCATCAATTTGCGTTTCATAATCTGAGATTTGAGTATCTAGCTTTTCTACTTCTTGCACTGTTTTATTTTTTTCAGCTGTTACCTCATCTTTTTTCTCCTTTGTTTCATCAATTTTATCTTGGTTTTGTTCTTTTTTATTATTTAATTGATTAATATTAGATGTTGCCAAAACTGTACCTTGTAACACTACAATCCCTATAATTATTATCCCTAATATTTTTAAACTTAATTTTTTCATAAGTTCCTCCTATTTTTATTTTTGGTATATCTCTTTTTTAATTTTGTACTGTATTTTGTGTTTCATTTGTATTCGAATCTTGTTCTTCTTGTTCTGTTTTTGTTCCTGGTATCAAACCATTAGTAATATATGGCATTGGATCTGTAACAACTCCATTTAGTCTTACTTCAAAATGTGCATGTGGTCCTGTTGAATAACCTGTAGAGCCAACCTTTAATATAGATTCTCCTCTTTTTACAACTTGTCCTACTTGTACTAAAATTTCTGATCCATGTGCATATAATGTAGATACTCCTCCTCCATGATCAATTATAACCATATTTCCATAAGCACTATTATATCCAGCTTTTGTTACAATTCCATCATTCGCTGCAATAAAATTAGCTCCTAAAGGTGCACTAATATCAACACCTGTATGTAATTTATATACTCCAGTAATAGGATGAGTCCTCATTCCATATTTAGAACTTATTCTTGTATATCCTGGAACTGGCCAAGCTAATTCACCACCTATATATTGTGTATCTATACCATCTCTTGCAATAGCAAGTATTTCAGCATTTATTTCAGCAAATCTAGTATTATACTCATCTATTTTTTCTTGAATTGATTTTTCTTGATCTGACAATTTAGAGATATAATTTTCCCTTACTGTTTTTGTATTTTCTAATATTTTTGCTGTTTTTGTTTGATTTACTTTTATATTGCCTAGTTGTTCTCTATCTTTTTCCAATTTATTTTTAGCTAGTTCAATTTCTTCCTTTTTTCCTTGCATATCTTCTAATAACTCTGTATCTTTTGTTGCTAATTCTGTAATTAGGAAATAATTGGATAAAAAGTCTGAAATATTTTTAGAGCTTAAAATAACATCTAAATATTGAGTATCACTTGATTCATAAACTGCAATTAGTCTATTATCTAATAACTCTTTTTGTTTTTTATAATTTTCCTCTGCTTCTTTTAGTTTAGCTTCGACTTCATCCATTGAAGTTTGCAAATCTGCAATTTTAGTGTTTAACTCATCTAATTCTTGTTGTGAAGTAGATATTTTTTCATCCAATTTTTGAACTTGTTGTAAATTTTCTGACAACTCACTTTGTACTCCATCTAGTTGTTCATTTGCGTCATTTAACTGATTTTGCAATTCTTCTCTTTGTGTTTGTAAATCTGTTGCTGTATCTTCTGCGTGTACATATGGAAATACGCAAAAACTACAGATTGCAAAAGCTAAAACAATACATAAAATTTTACGCATGTTTTCTCCTTTATACTTTTAAATATTTTCTCATAGAAATAACACTTCCTAGAGCTCCTATTCCTATTCCTAATAGCATATATACAAATATGATAGAATTAAACATATCTGCAAAACTAATTAGACTCATGTTAATTACTTGCATAAATTGTGAATTTACTAACTGTTCTGCTAAGAAGCTATAAGCCACACCAACAATAACAATAGAAATTATACTTGCAAATATTCCAATAATCATACCTTCAACAATAAATGGCCATCTAATAAATCCATTTGTCGCTCCAACATATTTCATAATTGAAATTTCTTTTCTTCTCGCATGAACTGTAAGTTTTATAGTATTAGCTATAATAAATATAGATATTACTATCAATAACATTAAGATTACTCCTGTTACTATCTTTATTCCATTTGCCAAATTAATCAAAGTTGTTACTGTTTCATCTTTACTTGTTATTTTCTTTACTTGGTCAAAAGTTAAAATTTGATCTTGAACAGTTTTACTTTGGTTTAAATCAGTAAGAGTTACTACATATGAAGCAGTAAATATATTATTTTCTCCTTCGTATCCTTCTAACAAATCTTTTTTATCTCCAAATTTTTCTTTCATCTGATCTAGTGCCTTTTCCTTAGAAACATATTCAATAGTACTAACTCCATCTATTTTTCTGATTTTCTCTCCTAATTCTTCTATTTGTTCTTGTGTTGCTTCATTTTTGATAAAAACTTGTATTCCTTGTGCCGATTCAATTTCTTTTACAAAGTGATTAATATTTTCTCCAAGTATTAAAAATATTCCAAATATAATCATAGTAGCACACATAATCATAAGTGATGCACCAGTTGATTTTTTATTTTTAAATACGTTACTAAATCCTTCCCCTATTAAATATCCTAATCTGTTATATTTCACAATCATACCCACCTTTTTTATCATCTCTAATTATTTCGCCCTTACGAATATGTATAACTCTTTTTTTCATTTTGTCAACAATATCTTTTGCATGTGTAGCGACTACTACAGTTGTTCCTCTCATGTTAATATCATTTAACAAATTCATAATATCCCATGCAGTTTCTGGGTCTAAGTTTCCTGTAGGTTCATCTGCAATTAACATAGATGGATTGTTTACCAATGCTCTTGCCAAAGCCACTCTTTGTTGTTCTCCTCCAGATAATTCATTTGGGTACATTTTTGCTTTTCCACTTAAACCTACTAATGAAAGTACCATAGGTACTTGCCTTCTTATATGTCTTGGTGTAGCTCTTACAATATACATAGCATATGCAACATTGTCATATACTGTTTTATCTGGTAAAAGCCTAAAATCTTGGAATACTACCCCCATACTTCTTCTTAAATATGGAATTCTATTTGGTTTCAAAAATGTTGTGTCTTTTCCATTAATAATAATATTTCCTGAAGTTGGTTCTTCTTCCTTTAAAATAAGCTTTATTAGTGTTGATTTTCCACTTCCTGAAGAACCTACTAGAAAGGCAAATTCTCCTTTATCTATAACAAAATTAGCGTTTTTTACAGCTTTTGTCCCTGTATCATACGTTTTTGTCACATTTCTAAATTCTATCATTTTTTGTACTCCTTACATTACGTTTTTCTATCTATTTATACATATACTTTTTTATTCTATCTAATAATAACAATAAACTCGTTTTTTTGCAATAGTTTTAAAGTAAAAAATGCTAGAAATTTGTCCCATTGTAAAAGCATTTTTCTACAGTAAGAAAAAGAAGAACCTAATCTTCTTTTTAAAGTTTTAGTCTCTTCTATTTTTATAAACTTTCTTGGTGTACATGTCTTACATCTATTCAAAATTTTTTTACAATATCTTTTGCTGTAATTTCAAAGTATTCCATCAATTCTTCTGCTTTTCCAGATTTTCCAAATGTATCTTTAATTCCCATTCTATCCAATCTTACCGGATATTCTTCTGTTAAAACTTCACTAATTGCACTTCCAAGTCCACCTATTACGCTATGATCCTCTATTGACATTAATTTTTCAGTTTCCTTTGCACATTTTACAATCATCTCTTTATCAATTGGCTTTATTGTATGAATATCAACAACTCTTACTTCAATATTTTGTTTTTTTAGTTCTTCTTGAGCTTTAATAGCTTGTTCTACTGTAACACCTGTCGCAAATATTGTTCCATCAGTACCTTCTCCTATTTGAACAGCTTTACCTATTTCAAATTTCTGATTTTCATTATAAATCTGACTTGTTTTCATTCTTGATAATCGTAAATATACTGGTCCATTTATTTTTGAAATCTCCTTCACTGCCCATTTAGTTTGAATATCATCCGAAGTTGACATTACAATCATATTTGGCAATGTCCTCATCATTGAAATATCTTCCAACATTTGATGGGTAGCTCCATCTTCTCCTACTGTAATTCCTGCATGAGTTGCACAAATTTTCACATTTAAATTTGGATAACAAATACTATTTCTTATTTGATCATAAGCTCTCCCAGCTGCAAAAACTGCAAATGTGCTTGCATAAGGAATTTTCCCGCAAGTCGCAAGTCCTGCAGCAGTTCCCATCATATTAGCTTCTGCTATTCCTATATCAAAAAAACGCTCTGGCAATTCTTTAGCAAATATATTTGTTTTTGTTGCACTTGATAAATCTGCATCTAATACAACCACATCCGCATTTTCTTTTCCTACTTCTAGCAAAGCCTCTCCATAACTTTGACGTGTTGCTTTTTTCTCCTTTTCCATATTTCATTCTCCTTTCAAAAATTTCTTTTTTCTTTATTTTTTCAACATAATTCTACATAATATATGAGACACTTGAGACCTGTCCCCTATGTTTCAAGTTCTTTCATTGCTTGTATATATTGTTCTTCATTTGGTGCTTTGCCATGCCATCCTACTTGATTTTCCATAAATGATATGCCTTTTCCCTTTATTGTCTTTGCAATAATACATGTGGGTTTTTCTTTGATATTTCTTGCAACATCAAATGCTTTAATTATTTCTTCTATATCATGACCATTAATGTTAATTATTTGGAATCCAAAACTTCTAAATTTTTCTTCAATTGGATATGAACTCATAACTTCTTCTATTGTTCCATCTATTTGTAAATTGTTATTATCAACTATTACACATAAATTATCTAATTTATATTTATTTGATGCCATCGCAGCTTCCCATATTTGTCCTTCTTCTATTTCTCCATCTCCTAATACACAATAAACTCTATAGTCCTTTTTATTTAGTTTTCCTGCTATTGCCATTCCATTTGCTACAGATAGTCCTTGTCCTAAAGAACCTGTTGTCATATCTACTCCTGGTACTTTATTCATATCTGGATGTCCTTGTAATCTACTATTAATATTCCTAAATTTTTTTAATTCTTCTTTATCAAAAAATCCTCTATTAGCTAAACAACTATATAATGCTGGTGAACAATGTCCTTTTGATAATATCATTCTATCTCTATCTTCCCATTTTGGATTTTTTTCATCTATGTTTAATTCATTAAAATATAGTACTGTTAAAATATCTGCTATTGAAAGTGAGCCTCCTGGATGTCCTGAATTAGCACTATATACTTGTTCTATTATTCCTTTTCTAATTATTCTAGCCATATTTTTTAATTCTTCTATATCTGTTATTTTCACAAAAATCACTCTCCTTTATTATAAACTTAATATAACACAACTTTGTATTTTTTACTATATTAATAAAAATTTTTTATTTTTTTATACAAAATAGTATTGCAGTTTATATTCTTATAATTCTTAATTAGTGTGGAACTTGGTTACTATAGGGGTATTATATTTTTATAATTTTATCTGTTTGATTGGAGAGAAAAATAGAAAATTTTATATAAAAAAATAAGTAATGTTCACGGGAAAATTTATATATGTGTATGGTTTTATAATTTTTTCAACTTCAATACACAACATAAAAATTTCTAAAATAAATTAATGGCACCCTTTCACTTAGTCCGAGCTAAAGCTCGACGCGAACATTTTCCATTAATTTATTTAAGAAATTCTAATATTGCTCCAATCATATTTAAAAATTATAAAACCATACACATATATAAATTTTAGCCTGAGTGAAAAATCCTTGTTTTTTTATATTAGATTTTCTTTTTGAACGTAATGAAAAGGATAAAATTATAAAAATATAATACCCCTCCAGCAGCCAAGTTCCACACCAATTAAAAATTATAAAGTCATATTTCAAAATAGTAGTTTTGTTATATTTTACTTTATGCTATAATATGATTAATTAGGACAGGTACAAATTATTAAATAGAAAGGTTAATTTTATGCTAAATTATATTGAAAATTTAAAAGAAGAAATTATAAAAAACACACAAGAACTAATTCGAATTCCAAGTGTTGGATCCACTTCAAACAATATCAATATGCCTTTTGGAGAAAACGCTAACAAAGCCTTAGAATATGTTTTAAACCTTGGTAAAAATTTAGGATTCAAAGTTAAAAACCTAGATGGTTATTGCGGTTACATAGAATTTGGAGAAGGTGAAGAACTTCTAGGCATAATCGGACATTTGGATGTTGTTCCTGAAGGAGAAGGTTGGACATTTCCACCTTTTAGTGCAACAATTCATGACAATAAAATATTTGGTAGAGGAGCCATTGATGATAAAGGACCTGTTATTAGTTCTTTATATGCTATGAAAGCTGTTATGGAAAATTGTCACGTACAAAAAAGAGTTAGACTAATTTTAGGATTAAACGAAGAAAAAAATTGGAACTGTATAAAACATTATAAAAAAGTAGAAGAATCCCCTACTTTAAGCTTCAGTCCTGATGCAGATTTTCCTTGTATATATGCAGAAAAATCTATTTTAAATTGTTATATAAATATGCCTTATTCAAATTCAGAATATGTACCAATTACTATTAAAGAAGTCAATTGTAATAATAACGCTCTAAATGTTGTTCCTAAATCTTGCACTATTGTACTTAAAATTAATGACAAAAATATACCTATATCAAAAATAATCACAACTTCACAAGAAGTCATAAAAAACTTCAATTTTGAAATTGAAGTTTATCAATTAAATGATGTAGAATTAAAACTTATATCACATGGAATCCAAGCCCATGGTGCTCACCCTGACTTAGGAATAAATTCTATTTCTAGATTAATCTTAGTAGTAAATGAACTTTTTAAACAATATAATACAAAAATTGAACTATTTGACTTTTTTCAAAAATATATAAATACAGAATACAATGGAAAATCTCTTGGTATTAATTTCGAAGATGAATCTGGAAAACTTACTTTAAATATTGGTAATTTATCTTTAGAAAACTCTATTTTAAAATTTGGAATGAATATAAGAATACCTATTAATACACAAATAGATATAGTTAGTGAAGCTTTTATTAAATATTGTAACATTTACCCTAATCTAACTTTTACTAATGTACATTCTCAACAAGCTTTATATATTCCAAAAGATACTCCACTAGTGCAAACTCTTTGTAAAATTTTTAATGAAGTAACCCATTCATCTGCCGAACCAATTGCAATTGGTGGTGCGACTTATGCCAGAGCTTTTAAAAATTGTGTATCTTTTGGCCCAAATTTTCCAGGTCAACAAGATATGTGTCATCAAACAGATGAATTTATAGATATTAATAATTTAATGTTATCTTGTAAAATTTATGCTAAAGCTATTGAAGAATTAAGTTCTAAAAAATTTTAATATTTATAAAAAAATAAAACCCCGCCTTAGCCGTTAGATGTCTAAATTTTTAAGGACCTGCTCCTAAAAACAGGTGGGTGCCTACCTAAATATTCATGGGCTTCTCACTATAAAATGTGAGCTTGCACGCCATATTTGAGAGATTCGGCCCCTCTTATCGTGTGTTGGTTCTAAAAATTTAAGTCTATCGTACTATGCAGGGAAAATTATTTACTTTTATTTAATTATTACTTAATTTCTTAAGTTATTTATATTTTAGCATACCTCTATATAGTTTACAAATGAAAATTCTTCCTTAAATACTTCTTCTTTATACTTTATATTATATTATCTTTAATTTTCAAATTCATTCTCTTTATTTTGCATTCTTTTATTATTTGATTTTATTTATTAAATATGCTAAAATAAATTAACTTTGTGAGTTGTAGAGATTTAAGTCTCTACTTTTTTTTATTTTTACATTACATATAATAAAATGCAGAAAAATTGCAACAAACTTCCTAGCAATATAAATAAATGAAATATTGAATGCATATATTTATGTTTTTTACCAAATCCATATAATATTGCTCCTACTGTATATGCTATTCCTCCAGAAACTAACAAAATCACTCCTTTTGCTCCTAATAACTGTGGTAATAAATTTGCTTTTACTATAATGCACCAGCCCATAGCTAAATAACATATCATAGAAAATACTCTAAATTTTTTAATATCAATTGAATTTAATACAATTCCTAATATAGCTATCGCCCATATAATTCCAAAAATCATCCAACCTGCAAAAGCATCATAACCTCTTATTGTACATAGTGCAAAAGGTGTATATGAACCTGCTATTAATAAAAATATTGAACAATGATCTAATACTTGGAATACTTTTTTTGAATGTCTCTTAGGACTTAGTCCATGGTAAATACTTGACATGGTATACAATAAAATCATAGTAAATCCATATATTGCTCCACTTACAACTCCATATCCATTTCCATTAATTGCTGCAAAAACGACACATAATACAGTTGCTACAATTCCAAGAACAGCTCCTACAATATGTGACGTCATATTAAATATTTCCTCACCTTTTGTATATGTAGGTAATATTCTATCTTTTAATTTTGTTCTCTTCATTTTTAATTCTCCTTATTTATTTACTTTATAAGTATACCACAATTTAAATCATTTTGTACATCTATTTTTATAATAAATTATTCTTTTATCTCTTTTGCCAATTTTCCTATAGCTTTTGTTTCAATTCTAGATACATAAGAACGTGAAATCCCCATCATTTTTGCAATTTCGTTTTGCGTTTTAGGCTTATGACCTCCGAAGTCCAAATCTAAGTTCTAAAATTGTCTTTTCTCTATCTTTTAACAAATCTTTCATTTTCTCATATAACAACTTCACTTTCATTTTTATATCTACTATTTCTTCTACATTTCTATCACTGTTTTCTAACACCTCCTGTAATGTCACCACATTATCATCTTTGTCTTTGCCGTATTGGCTCATTTAAATATACTTCTGCTCCCAATTTCTTTGTAGCCCTTAAATGCATTAATATTTCATTATCAATACATCTTGAAACATATGTAGATAACCTTGCTCCTTTTTCTAAATTAAAACTATTAATTCCTTTAATCAGACCTATACTCCCTATAGATATAAGATCATCTTGGTCTACTTTAGAATTACTATATTTTTTAGCCACATGTGCTACTAATCTTAAATTCCTTTCTATTAAAATATTTCTTGCTTCTTCATCTCCTTTTGCCATTTGTTCCAAGCAATTCTTTTCTTCTTCTGCTGACAATGGCTCAGGAAACAAACTTCCTCCTTGAATGTATCCGAACAACAAATACTGCCGATTTTAAAAACCCTAAAAAACTGTATATACCAGTCATACAAAGTGCTGCTAACATAAATGCACCCCCATTTTTTTCTCATATTGCAATTATATGAATTAAAAAAATAAAAGTGCCTGACCTTCAAAATTTATATTTTTTGAATTTTTTATTTTTTATTTCATAAGTTAAATAATAGAGGTGATTTTTTATGAACTTTTTAGTGAATTGTGTAAAAGGTATCGCTATAGGAGCTGGTGCTATTCTTCCAGGAATTAGTAGTGGCGTACTTTGTGTTATTTTTGGAATATATGAAAAACTTTTAGATAGTATTTTAAACTTTTTTAAAGATCTTAAAAATAATTCAAAATTTCTAACTCCATTAATAATTGGTGCTGGTATTGGAATTTTACTATTTAGTAATATTCTCAATTATTTATTGTTTAAATTTCCTATACAAACAAAATCTGTTTTTATTGGATTAATCTTAGGCAGTATTCCATCTCTAATAAAAGAAATAAATACAAAAACCTCTTTTAAGTCACATTATCTCATCTACTCTATATTAGCATTTATAATTGGGATAGCTTCTGTTATATTAGAAAAATATGTATCTAATTCATTTTCTGCTAATAATTTTAGCTATATATATCTTATTTTCTCCGGATTAATTATGTCTATCGGAATTATTGTTCCTGGAGTTAGTAGCACTATTATTTTAATGCTTATGGGTGTATATTCTACTTACTTGTCATCTGTTTCTTATTTATACTTTCCTGTATTAATACCTATGGGGATTGGTTTAATTATTGGCTGCTTAATTTGCATGAAAACAACAAAATTTTTATTAGACCATTTCTATGCTCAAACATTCTATAGTATTATAGGATTTACACTTGGTTCAACATTTGTACTTTTGCCTAATATTAGTTTTGATTTAAGTGGATTGCTTTGCATTTTGTGTATTTTATTAGGAATTTATCTTTTAAAAATTTTTAATCACTCATAAATATAAAAGATACCACATTTTATAAATTATGTGGTATTTTTTATATTTTTATTTTTTTCTTCTTATTATCCAATCTTTTTCGCATTTAATTGGTAATTTTATTTTTACTTTTTGACCTTTTACTCCTGGACTAATTTCTTGAATTTTTTCATCTGTTTCAGCATCATAAAGTTGTTCTATTTTAAATTCAACTGGTTCAATTTTATTAGGTACAATAATTTCTAATATATCTCCTACTATTAGTTTATTTTTTATTTCAATTGTGGAAAGTTCTTCTTTATATTGTACTACTTTTCCTCCAAATTCATAGTTTTCGTTATATTGCCTTCCACTATATTCTTGTATATCTTTATTTTTTCTATCATTAAAATAAAATGTTGTTAAACCTCTAGTTTTTACTTTCTCTAATTCTTTTAAATACTTTGTATAATCATAATTTTCAGGGTCTTTTTCATAATCATCAATTGCATTTCTGTATGCATTTATCACACTTGCTAAATAATACTCTGTTTTTAGTCTTCCTTCTATTTTTAGGCTATCTACTCCCATTTCAATAATTTCTGGTATTTCTTTTATTAAACATAAGTCTTTAGATGAAAAAATGCTTGTTCCATATTCATTTGTTTCAATAGGCATTAATTCTCCTGGATTATTTTTTTCTTCTGCATATAAATTATAAGACCATCTACAACTTTGTGCACAATCACCTAAATTTGCACTTCTACATGCTAGAAAATCACTTAAGAAACATCTACCTGAATATGCAAAACAAATAGCTCCATGAATAAATATTTCAACTTCCATGTCTTTAGGTTTATTTTCCATTATATATTTTAGTTGTTCTTTATTCATTTCTCTTGCCATAATCATTCTTTTAGCGCCATTTTTATACCAGAAATTGCAACTATGCAAACTAACCAAATTTGCTTGTGTACTAACATTAATTGGTACACTAGGTGCATATTCTTTTAAAACATCTATTACTCCTCCATCTGCTGCAATGATTCCATCTGGTTTTAATTTTTCTAATTTTTTTGCCATTTCTATTATTTCATTATATTTTTCATCCCACGCAAATATATTAAGTGTTACATATACTTTTTTTCCTATTTCATGTGCATATTTTATTGTCTCTTCTAAATCATTATCTTGCATATCTGCTCTTGTTCTAAGTGACAATGATGATGTTCCACAATATACTGCATCTGCTCCATACAAAAATGCTATCTTTGCTTTTTCAAATGATCCTGCTGGAGCTAATAATTCTATTGTTTTCATTCTATTCATTCCTTCTTATTTTTTATATATTATATAGCTTGAACCTTAGATTGTCAACAAATTAAGCCCTTTTGATTTTCTTTTTTTAAAATTTGTGGTATAATTAATAGGTAAAAAATTTTTTAAAGGAGTGTTTGAATTGAACATTGACAATTCACAACAATTAGATCTGGAATGTTTTAATAGGCTTTTAAACGATTCGTTTGCAAAAGCAAACTCTGTACCAGACGGACTCAACAAATTCATTGAATCACTGAGCGCTTCTGGAAACAACGAGTTTCTCAAATTGATTCCTGAAATAAAGAGATATTTAATTTTATTAACCTCTCAAAACTTGTTCGAAATGATTCGTTCAAGTATCAGTGATCTTTGGCATGAATTATGTGCCATTTTACCAAATTCCGTCAGAGTGAAATTCATATCTAGACGGAAAAGTGTTGAAAGTGCGTTGAGAAAGATCGTATTAAATCCTTCCCTCGGTAAAGACACAATAAACGACATCTTTGCCTTTAGAATCATTATTGATTCAATTGATGGTGAAGAAAAAAATATTGAATATTGTGAAATTACGAAAAATTTTTGTTCACAATATTTCAAGAATAAGCGAAAATGTAAACTTTTTCTTTTAAAGGATTATATTACTAATCCAAAAAAGAATGGATATAAGTCCATTCATTTGATTTTTAATTTTGATACTGCTTTTAGTGAAAATGTTAAGTTGGTTGCTCCACCATCATTTGAAATTCAGATTCGAACAATGAATATGGATATCGAAAATGAATATGGTAGTGCTCAGCATGCAGCATTTAAAGACACTCAATACAAAAGTGTATCAAAAATAAAATTTGATGTAGAAAAAATAAATATTCCACATTTCCGTGTCATTCAACGCAATGGTGAAAAAATTATTGTAGACAACATTGGATTAGTAAAAGCTCTTCACGTAGAAGAGCGTCACAAAACATTTTAACGATCTAATTCAAACTCTCACCCCCTCGCTATTTTATATTAGTGGGGGCTCTTTTATTTAATTCTGCTAATAGCTAATCCATCTCCTACTTCTAAAATTTCAGTTTCAAGATTTGGATTTTCACTTACTTCCTTTATATATTCTCTTAAATTTCTAACAGCTGTACGTTGTTTATGTTTATTATAATCACTCATCACATAACCTTTGTACAAAATATTGTCTGCAAAAATAATTCCATTAGGTTCTATCATTCTTAAAGCTTCTTTTAGAAAAAACGGATATTTTCCCTTTGCAGCATCTATAAATACCACATCATATTTTTCGTTTAATGTAGGTAATATTTCAACCGCATCACCTTCATAAATATGAATTTTTTCTTCTACTCCTGCTTTTTTTATATTTTCTTTTGCTTCATTAACCCTTTCATTATCTCTTTCAATAGTATCTATTCTTCCATTATGCTCCAAAAATTCAGAAAAACATATTGCGGAATATCCAACAGCTGTTCCTATTTCTAATATTCTTTTAGGTTCTATTTCTTTTAAATATTTTGCTATCACATCTAATGTATCATCCATAATAATTGGAATATGCTCCTCAAGTGCTTTTTGTTTTATATTTTCTATTTCTTGTTTATTCACTTTTTATCAATCCCTTCTTTATTTCTGTAAACAAAAACTTGATATTTTATGTAAAATATGATATACTGAGTTTAGCAAACTTCTTTATAATCCTCATGGACAACAGAGTTTGACTTTTTAAAAACAGTGCAAATGCACCATAGGAGGAAAAAAATAATGAAAAAGGCGTATTTAAAAAATTTAAGTGGTTTATTGGCAAAAGACGGCGTCGAACCAGAGAATATCGAATTAGTCCTTAGTTGGGCTAACTACCAACCGTTACACTTAAGCGGTAATTTGAACAGAGTCACTTTTGAAAAAATCATGGAGAACGATTCTTCAAGGTTAATTTCTTTCATTTTCATGAATCAGAAATTCCCTGGTAATCATTTTGACAATTCCATGAGAAATATCATCGCTTTGTTAAAAAACGATGATAAGACTTGCATCAATTACGGAATTTATTACATTTCGTGATTGATTTAAGATATTAAGCCTCTAAACTCTAAAGTTTCAAGGCGGGTTATTCCCGCCTTTTAACTTGCTTATTATTTACTATTTTTCATTTTCTTCTTCTATCCATTTTTTTAATGTCTCATCATTGAAAACTTCTCTTTTAAAATCTTTATTTTTAAAATCTTTATTAATTATTTCTTTAGCTTTTTCATATCCTACTACTTTATACTGTGCTAAAAAATCAGCTCTTTTCCCATGTTGAGGTTTCTTTTTAGGTTCCTTATTTCTTATTTCTTGATCAATTTGTCCGCATCACTCTTGCCAAACGATCTTGTCTGTATGTACTACTATCTGGTCCATATTTTCCTGTTCTTTTATTTATATATTTACTATTTGCCAATTCAATCACCTTCTCTATAATAATTATAAAAATTATTTATTCCTATTAGCTCTTTCTCTTTCTTTGCTATCTAATATTTTCTTTCTTAAACGAATTGACTTAGGTGTTACTTCTACTAATTCATCATCTTGGATGAATTCAATTGCTTTTTCCAATGACATTTGAATTGGTGGTACAAGTCTAAGTGCTTCATCAGAACCAGAAGCTCTTGTATTTGTTAAATGTTTTTCTTTACATACATTTATTGCCAAATCTTCTCCTCTTGAATTTAATCCAACTATCATTCCCTCATATACTTCTACACCAGGTCCTATAAATAAATCTCCTTTATCTTGAGCATTATATAAACCATATGTTACAGATTTTCCTGGTTCAAATGCAACTATTGTTCCTCTTACTCTTGCTTGGATATCTCCTTTAAAAGGTTCATATGAATCAAATATATGGTTCATTGTTCCTTCTCCTTTTGTGTCTGTTAAAAATTCTGTTCTATATCCAATTAATCCTCTTGCAGGGATTTTAAATTCTATTTTTGTATGTCCTGTTTCTGCTGGCTCCATATTTATCATTTCAGCTTTTCTTCTACCTAATTTTTCAATAACTGTTCCTACTGAGTCATCTGGTACATTTACTACTAGCAATTCTATTGGTTCACATTTTACACCATCAATTTCTTTATAAATAACTTTTGGTCTTGATACTAAAAGTTCAAATCCTTCTCTTCTCATTGTTTCAATTAATACTGATAAATGAAGTTCTCCTCTTCCTGATACTTCAAAAGAATCTGGTGTTTCTGTTTCTTTAACTCTTAAAGATACATTTCTTTCTAATTCTTTGAATAATCTATCACGAATATGACGTGATGTTATAAATTGTCCTTCTTTTCCTGCAAAAGGTCCATTATTTACACTAAATGTCATTGATACTGTTGGTTCGTCAATATCAACAAATGGTATTTTTTCTGGATTATTAAAATCACAAATTGTGTCTCCAATATTAATATCTGGAAGTCCTGCAAGTTCTATTATATCTCCTGCTTTTCCTTCTTCTACTTCGACTTTATTTAATCCAACATGTGTATATACTTTTGCAATTCTTCCTTGTGTTATTTTATCTTCTTTTCCACAAATCGCAACTGGCATTCCAACTTTTATAATTCCTCTTTCTACTCTACCTACAGCTATTCTTCCAACATAATCATCATAATCAATATTAGAAACTAACATTTGAGCTGGTCCTTCTTCATCACAGTCTGGTGCTTGAATTGTATTTATAATTGTTTCAAATAAACAAGATAAATCAGTTGTTTCATCTGCTAAATCCATTTTAGCTATTCCATTTTTTGCAGAAGCATATACAACTGGGAAATCTAATTGTTCATCTGTTGCATCTAATTCAATAAATAGTTCTATTACTTGGTCTACAACTTTCTCTGGTGTTGCTCCTGGTCTATCTATTTTATTTATGACAACAATTGGTTTTAATCCTAATGCTAAAGATTTTTTCAAAACTTCTCTTGTTTGTGGCATTGCTCCTTCAAAAGCATCTACTAATAAAAGTACTCCATCTACTGTTTTTAGTACTCTTTCAACTTCTCCTCCAAAGTCTGCATGTCCTGGAGTATCTACAATATTTATTTTTATATCATCATGCATAACTGATGTATTTTTTGAAAGAATTGTAATTCCTCTTTCCTTTTCCTGATCATTTGAATCCATTACTCTTTCTGCTACTTGTTCGTTTTCTCTAAATACATGGCTTTGTCTAAGCATTGCATCAACTAATGTAGTTTTTCCATGGTCTACGTGTGCAATAATTGCTATGTTTCTTATTTTTTTGTTGTTCATCTTTTTTCTTTCCTTTCATATAGTAAATTTTAGTAGTTCTTATTAATTGATTTTTACATAACTTAAGACGTTTTTTATTTTAATTCAAAAAACGTCTTTATCTCTTAAAAACTTCTTAAATTATACACCTTTTTCTCTATTTTGTCAAACTAATAATGTTATCCATAATTTCACTTGTTACCTTATCTAAAGTTTCTTTATCTTTTGTTCCTTTGTATTTACTAAAATCTAAAGGCTTTCCATAAGTAATTGTAACTTTCCAATCTCCTTTTTTTCCTCCTTTTATACCACATGGAACAACTTTTGCTCCACTTCTTACAGCAAAAAAAGCAACTCCATCTTTTACCTTTTCTCCTTTTTCTAATCCATTTCTAGTACCTTCTGGAAATAAAGCTAAACAATCTCCATTTTTCAATGTTTTTAAAGATTCTTTAATAGCTACTACTTCTTTTGAGTCTCTTTTTACTAAAATAGCATTAAAAACTACTCCTAAAAAAGCTAAAAATTTATTTTTTGTTAATTCCTCTTTTGCTAAAAATCGTGTATATCTTCCACATGTTACTTCTATTAATGGTGGATCTAGAAAACTTCTATGATTTCCACAAATTATTATCGGTCCTTTTTTTGGTATATTTTCTTTTCCTACTACTTTTACTCTGTAAACAACTTTGCAATAAATATATATTGCTCCTTTTACAATTCCTCTACCTATTTTTTTAAAAAATTCTTTCATTTTTTCCTCCTGATACAGATTTATTGTTTTTTTACATTTTTTCTTTTATAGTTTCAATTACTTTGTTTACAACTTCTTCAATTGTCATATTTGTTGAATCAATATAGATTGCATCTTCTGCTTTTTTCAATGCTCCTATTTCTTTTTCCATATCATTTTTATCTCTTATTTTTATATTTTCTAAAATTTCTTCATATGGCATATCAATACCTAAGATTTGATTTTGTTTATATCTTCTTTTTGCTCTTTCTTCTGGTGTAGCATCTAAATATATTTTTACTTCTGCATTTGGAAATACATATGTTCCTATGTCTCGTCCTTCCATAATGACATTTTTGCTTTTTGCACATTTCTTAAATATTTCATTTAATTTGAATCTAACTTCTTTTATCGAAGATACAAATGAAACTATTTTTGCAACATCTTTTTCTCTAATTCTCGATGTTACATCTTTTCCATTTAAATATACTATATCTTTTGAATTTTCCATTTTAAATTCAATTTCTATTTCATCTAGTAAATTTATTATTTTTTCTTTCTCTTTTAAATCTATTCCTTTATTTATTGTTTCTAGTGCTACACATCTATATGCTGAGCCTGAACCTATATTAACAAGTCCTAGTTTTTTTGCAACAAGCTCTGTTACTGTTCCTTTTCCACTACCTGCTGGTCCATCAATTGCTACTATATATGCCATTTATTTTTCCTCCTCTTCTTGTGGTACATAAATATTTTTAGCTACTACATCTAATTCCACAACATTCATCGCTGTTAGTTTTTCAATTTCTTTTCTTGATTTTTCTTTAAATTTATTTAATCCTTCTACAACATTAAATCCATATACTATGCTTACTTCCATATAAATTTTAACACCTTCTCCAAAGTTATCTACTCTAGCTTTTAAAATTTTATGAATGGCTGGTGTTTGGACCGCTAAATATTCTAGTATTTGCCTAAATACTAAATCTGATATTGTGAATTTTCCTAAATAACTAAATGTAGGTCTTATAATTGATTTTTCTGATATGTATGGTTGTTGTCCTTTTCCTTTGGATTTAAAAATCTGAAGTGGATCTAATAAATAACCTGAAAAGTCTTTCTTTATTTCAAATGTTGGAACTGGTATTACATGTTTTCCTTCTGTTACCCTGATTCTTCTTGCTGTTTTCATTTCTTCCTCTGTTGCAACATCTGTAATATATATAGTTTCAGAAATTTCTGGTAATCCTAAATTTGCAGCTATTTTTTGTACCATTCCATCTGATGTCCCTAATATTAATATGCTCTCTGGTTTATACTTTTTAAATGCTTTTATAATTGGTTCTCTTTCACTTTCTTCATAGAATAAAGCGTGTTTTACAGTTGCTACCTTAGTTGCTGCTTTTTTTGCTGATTCACCTGCTATTACTTCATTTTCTTTTATTAGTAATCCATCGTCTATAATAAAGCTTATTCCTCTTTCACTTGCTATCATTTGTGCTCTATAACTTTTTCCTGTTCCAGATGGTCCAACAAATGCATATACTTTTATTTTATTTATAAATGGTAATTTTATATCTTTTAATAACATTTTTTGTCTCCCTACTTATATTTACTTAGTTATTATATCATTTTTAATTTTATTCTACAATAGTTGTTTTCTTTTTATGAGACACTTGAGACCTGTCCCTACTGTCTCAAATTTTTTCTTCTTAATTGTCCACATGCTGCATCTATATCTGAACCTAGCTCTCTACGTATTGTTGCAACAATGCCATGGTCATTTAAATAATCTCTAAATTTCATTATGTTTTCATTTGAGCTTTTGTCGAATTTTCCGTTTTCTATTTTGTTTATTGGTATTAAGTTTACATGGCAATTCATTCCTCTTAGAAGTTTTACTAGTTCTTTTGCATCTTCTAAGTTGTCATTATTGTCTTTTGCTAATGCATATTCAAATGATATTCTTCTGTGTGTTTTTTCTATGTAATCTTTGCATGCTTGTATTAATTCTTCTATTGGAAATGCGTTGTTTACAGGCATCATACTACTTCTTTTTTCGTTGTTTGTGGCATGTAATGATATTGATAGTGTACATTGAATGTTTTCTTCTGCTAGACGTTTTATTCCTGGTACTAATCCACTTGTTGATATACTAATGTGTCTTGCTCCTATATTTAGTCCTTTTGGATTGTTTATTATTCTTATTGCATTTATAACATTTGTATAGTTGTTTAAAGGTTCTCCTATTCCCATAAATACTACGTTTGATATTCTAACTCCTGTGTCTTGCTCTACTGCTAATATTTGTTCTACTATTTCTCCGCTTGTTAAGCTTCTGACAAAGTTTATTCCTGTTGAAGCACAAAATTTACATCCCATTTTACATCCAATTTGAGATGATACACAAATACTGTATCCATGATGATAACTCATTAATACTGTTTCAATAGCATTTTCGTCTAGTACGTCAAATAGATATTTTATTGTTCCATCTTTCGCTTCTTGTTTTCTTAATATTTTAAAATTACAAATGGTATAATTTTGTTTTAATTTTTCTCTTAATTCTAATGATAAATTTGTCATCTCGTCAAAGCTTTTTACTTTTTCTTGATATAGCCATTTAAATATTTGCTCTGCTCTAAATGGCTTTTCTCCTATATTAGCTAATTCTTCTTTTAGTTCTTTTAAATCATAATCTTTTATGTTTTTCACTTTTTTTAATCCTTTCTCTTTTATATCTAAATATTTTATATATAATTATTTTTTACTCTTCATTTCTTTTGGAATTATTATTTTTGTAGGATTTGGCCTATGTAATTTTGTTAATTCTTCTAATTCCATCTCAAATAAATATTCTTCTCTAAAGAATATTTGATATATTGCTTTTATTATTTTATCAAATTTTGTTTCTTGCTTAATAACTAAACTTTTGGTTTCTAATATTTTTGACATTTCTATCACCTTTGTTTTTATACCAATTTTTATTCAAGTTTTTTATTTATATTTTTTTTGCAATTATATATTTTAAACTATTTTTTATATTTACATATGAAATTTTCTAATGATAACTTCTTTTACATCTCTTGTACATAATGCTAAACTAATTATTAAATTTATTATAGATATTCCACTTGCTATTACACTTAAAATCTTGTTTTGAACCATATTTTCTGTTATGAAAATCACTGGTAAAAAGCTAAATAATAGTATCATCAATTGATAAATTACATACTTTATAAATTGTTTATGACTAACTATTGTTAATATTAACATTGCAATATTTGAAGTAATAACTAAAATTGGTATTACCATATTAATAGACCATCCTTTAAATTGTAGCTCAAAATCTATATAAACTGTTAATAGTGAAATTGCTATAGTTTGTAGTAAAACATGTCCTGCAATATTAATATTTTTTCTTATAGAATAAAACAGAACTATCCAAATATAAATAATTCCACCATTTGTTATGGCTGCCCATGGAATTTGTGGAGTTGTTAATTTATTTATTAATACTAATAATATAGCCACTATAACTGATAGCACCACTCCTAATTTTAATATTAAATTACTTTTTTTACTATTAAGTTTCTGAGGATATATCATCTAAAACACCGTTACTTTCTATTTTGACATTAATTCCTTTTTTTGTTAAAAACTCGTAAAACCTTTTTTCAATTTTATTATCATTTAAAATTGATGTAAAAGTAAAAACCATTTTGTTTTCAAAAGTACAACTAGAACATTTTATTTTTTCTACTGATTCTGGTGCAATTAACATCAAAAAATAATCTATATAATCTTGGTATTTTCCTATCATACCGATTCTTCCGATATTAGAATATGTGATTGTTGTATATTTTCTAATTTCAATATAACTTAATCTTACTAATATTGTTTTTAATACCAATGGTACTGCTCTTATTATAGGATTGTTTCCTAATTTAACATTTGCTGACATTGTTTTCATTATTTCTTCTTCATTTAGTCTTTTCTTAAAATCTTTTTTTACAAAGTCTAATATTTTATCAAAAGTATTTAAATTGTCTTTTTCCATTTCCGCTTCTAATGTTATATAAGAGAAAAAGTTTGACATTGTCTTTGATAAAAAATACTTCTTTAAATTTACTGGTATACATACCTTTATTGGTTTTTTTCCTTTATTATTTTTATAATTTTCTTCATATATAGAATAAATTAAAACTGATGCTAAATATTGTGTAATAGTTGCTTCGTTTTTTTTGCTTTCCTTCTTTAATGCTTCTAAATCAATTATTTCATGTATAGCTGAAACAGCACCTAGTCTAATTCTTTCTCCTTTTAAAATATATGCTTTTTTTGAAGATGCGTTTGATTTTGCTTTTTTATCATAATTTTTCATATAACTATCTTCTGTGTCGTAGCCTTCTATTTTTCTTACTCTTCTTTCTTCTTGAAATACTTCTGGGTACATCAATTCTAAATAGTTATAAATTATTTCTTTAAAAAATATAGTTCCACTATTTCCGTCTGTTAAAGAATGAAAAATATCTATATTTATTTTTTTTTCAAAATAAGTCACTTTAAACAAATAATTATTATTTGTTTTTGGGTTAATATATTGACATGGATATTCTTTTTCTTCTTCTATTATTGGATCTTTTGGATTATGCTCTAGATAATACCAAAAAAGACCTGCTTTCATTCTAACTTTAAAAGATTGATACGTTTCTAGCGCATTTTGAAGAGCTTTTTCCAATACTCTAGGATTTACATTTTCTTTTAAAACTACTGATAGTCTAAAGACTGTACTATATTTTTTCCCTGCTGATATTGGAAATATTTTTGCTGAGTTGTCTAACCTTCTCCAATATAGCTTTTGTTCCTTTTCCTTTTTCATTTGTTCTCCTTTCCTTAGAAGATTTCTAATTTTATCTATTCTGCTTGATTTTTTATGGTTTCTAAACAGTCTTGATATCCTTTGTTTGTTAATACTTCTCCACTGTTTTTTTCTATAAACCATATATGTCCTGCATTTTCATATTCTTTTATATTTATTTCTATATTTGATTTTTCTGCCTTTTCTTTTAAAACATATACATCTGGATTTAAAATATCATTTGTTCCTGTAAATATAGTTGTATTTTTTAATTTTGACAAATCGCCATCTATTGGATTTACTAAATAATTGTCTTTTCCATCTTTTCCTGCATATCCTAATGCTGCTATTTGTAATTTAAATTTGTTTAGTTGTCTATCTCTTTTTTGAACTTCTGGTATTTTTGGATTTGTTAGTCTTGTATCTAACCAAGGAGATATTAATATTGTCTTTTCTGGCATTTCTATTTCTTCTTGTGAAAGTTTTTCTTCTAATGCTAATGCTAGACCTCCTCCAGCTGAATCTCCCATTACAATGAATTTTTCCATGTCTACTTTGCTTACTATTTCTTTATACAGTGGTTCCATCATATTAAATACTTCTTTATATGTATATTTTGGTGCTAATGGGTAGTCTGGAACAATAACGGTTGCATTTGTATCTTCTACTATTTTTTTTATAAAATCCCAGTGGTCTTTTGTTACTTCTGCCATATATGCTCCACCATGTATATATAATATTGTTTGTTCACTTTTATTTTGTTCTTTTGGATTTACTATAAAAACTTTTCTTCCACTGTATTCTTTAATTTCTACATTGAATATTTCTTCTATTTCTTTTGGATTTTCTGTTTTTATATCTACTGTTTTATAATATATTATTACCACCCCTATTATTAAAGTTATAATTAATAATAGGGCAAGTACACTTTTTATTATTTTCTTTTTCATTTTTATTCCCTCTGCTAGAATTTTATCATACTATGTTATAAATCTCAAGATATAAATAAAACAGAAAACATTTTTAATTGTTTCCTGTTTGTGTACTCTTATTAAAATAAATGATTAAATTCTCAATTGTTTCTTTAAAACGTATTTTGAAAATGAATGAAAATTTTCTCTAATTAACGTATTTCATT